>LWDU01032096.1_pt1 | contig 162708 bp, 144 predicted proteins | sample 727161 | NCBI WGS metagenome assembly LWDU01 (sample SAMN04566230, study PRJNA314399) | hydrothermal vent metagenome | isolation source: deep sea hydrothermal plume seawater | place: Mexico: Gulf of California, Guaymas Basin | collected 2004-07-11
TGAGGTGCCCAACCATTGCTTCCGTGAAGGGCAATTACACATCCGAATGGTCCTTCACCTTCTGGCAGAAACAGTTCAGACTCAACGATTATTTCTGGAGTTTTTTCCAAACCGGTCAGTATGTGATGAATCTCAAATGGAGAGCGAGATCGAACTTGCAATCGCTCGACCATGAACGTTGGGATGACTTACATCATTTCAAATGTGGTTTTCACAATTTTCTGGTTTATTCAGAGGCTACCCCTATGATTCATGATAGTAAGGCAGACCAGTCTCTGTATAGAGGATTACATTTCTTCAAATCGATGAACTGATTTGAGCTTCTTCAACAGCTTCTATTTGCTCATGGTCAATGTATAATCTATATGCAAATGCAGTCAAAAGAAGGAATGTTCCATGTTCCCACAATTCGGTTCTATCACCAAATAATATATCCATCACCATGAATGCTACGAATAGCAAACTACTGGCCTTGAATGATAAGCGGTGTACTGTTTGAGTTGCAAATGCTTTATTCGCTTCAAGTGCGTTTTCCAATTGTTTTGGAAGAAGGGGTTTGTAGAATAGAATACTAAGAAATGCAACACCTAAAATTATCTCAATTGCACCGACAATATACAATGATCCAAGAGCTAATTCCGAAGGCAGGCCGAGCCTGGCAAAATAGCCTATTGTTTTGTCATCGCGATTTACTCCAAACCACCCATTAGGTTCAGTTGGTTGAAACGTATATGCTACTGTGCCATTCATGTCAACGATGGCTGCCTTTGTTGCATAACCATTGAAATTGATTATGTTTTCACCGTTGAAAAACTTGTCAAAACCGTTTAATAACCAAAATAGACCTAAGAAGAGATACAATATCACTACGAAATCTAGTTTTCGATCAAGCCAAATTAATGCTTTAGATATCGGGGTCATGAAAGAAGGACTCCTATTGGTGAGGGGCTGTAATCATCATCTCCACCCAGACATCCAGAAAGGGAGCATAAAAGCATCGTTAGAGTAAGCAAAGTTGCAACTTTTCTCATGCTTGTTGGTTAATCATGAGGTCTATTATCCTTTCATCCAACATATCATTTCCATGAAATCGCAAGGGCTATCTGATTACCCTTACAACCTTCTACCGTGAATTGGGGGGGCCGAGCCTCGATTTCAACATCAAATAGATCCGGTATTAACAACTGGCGTAGTATCTGTTTCCGAGCATAATACCACTAACAGATTGCTCACCATTGTAGCTTTCTTTTCCTCGGTTAATACGATAATGTTCTTTTCACTTAATTGCTCTAATGCCATTTCAACCATTCCAACTGCACCCTTGACAATTTCACTGCGTGCTGCAACAACTGCGCTTGCTTGCTGACGGCGAAGCATTGCTTGTGCAATCTCTTGGGAATATGCTAAGTGGCTAATTCTGGCCTCAAGAACTTGGATTCCTGCTCTCTTCAATCTTGCTTCAACTGAAATCTGTAATTCGTGTGCGATAACTTCTTGGTGGCTTGATAGTGCAATTCCTCCTATATCTTTGTCTTCAATTATATCATAGGGATATTTTGTTGCCATAGCGCGTAGAGCTGCCTCACTTTGAATCTGAACATAATTCTGATAATTATCAACTTCAAACAAAGCCTCAGCAGTATCTACGACCTTCCATACTACAACTGCAGCGATTTCAATTGGATTTGCATTGACATCGTTAACCTTGAGTTTGGCGGATTCGAAGTTTCTAATTCTTAGAGATATTTTGTGCTTTGCATATAACGGATTGATGAAGAAATGGAATCCTTGCTTGTCAACAGTCCCCTTGTATTTACCAAAGAATTGGATGGCAGCCCCTTCATTTGGACTAACTATTAAGTAACTATTGAACATTAAAAACCAAATAATGGAAATAATAAGTTGTACTATTATTCCAATAATAATCAATGCGCCCAACGCATAGGTGACAAACATACAAATCAAGATAAATGGTAAAACGAGCCATTGGATGGCTAAGCCCAAAAATCCATTTAATGTAATTAATGGAACATCTTTGAACATTATTTCATTATTGGCGAGTTTTTGCACGGGAGTTATCTGAACTGGCACAGGTTGCACGGCAAGGGGTAGGTATGTGGTTCCATAATCATTTCCATCTGAGATTTAATTCATTTCTACGTTTTTCGCTACCCTTTGTTCGAACCAACAAGACAGACTTTCCTTGGTAGTAGTTCAATTCCAGAATGCATCATCTTCCCACGGAAGGCCGATGGCTATTCCGATCAGTTCGAGAATGATGTAATTGAAAATCAAAAATCCAATAATGGCGATAGTAAATACCAGCAATGTCGTGTTAACTACCTTCTGGCGTTCACGTTTAACATCATCTAATGTGCAAATGCCATCTGCTTTGAAATAGCGATACAGCCCGTAAGAAAGGAAAAGGACGGTTGCAAAGTATAACCACCAACGGAATGGGCCCCAGTACAGTGTATCTGAAAGTGCAGCAGCGGTGGAAACCGAAGCTAAGCCTAACATTACCATTACTACTGAAGGAAGACAACACATGGATGCAAGGATGGATGCAGATGAAATCCATTTCCATAAACTCTTGTCCATCCCTCTCCTCTCCTGGGTGTGGCACACCTACCTTATGCTTGGGTCTTTCGTTTCTTTTTCTTTGGCATCAATTTTCCCATCAATTCCAGTATATGTCGATGCAGTTGCGGAAGCAATTCAAACAGAACTAATGCCATTAAGAACATGGCTCCAAGCGAAACTACTTTTGCTGCATACGAGTGGCCAAAATCAAACATTGAAAGAGTTAGCCATTCCCAACCAATGAAGTTGGCATGTAGCCAAACTAGGCCGGCATTGCGAAAAATATTGAGTACATGGATAACGGGGAGGCTAATGAGCAACGCTCTCACCCTTCGTTGCCAAGGCGCAGTTTGTAAAGCAACGATGGCTCCGACAAATACTATCATTGATTGCAGAGCAGTGCAAGCCAAAACAAATGAAATTCCAATAGGGGTGCCATCTGCTAATTGTAAATCGGTAAAAAATGCATTTTCTGCCCCACCAGTGTCTAAGAACCAACGATTGCCATCCCATTCGGACCAAGTAACGATACTTTGCCCCTCGATGTTGACATATGTTTCTCCAAGTTGTATGTCTCCGGCTCCAGTCCAGCGCATGAAAAGAACGGTTTGGCCTGCAACAAACCAAATTGCAAGAACATTCAACCAAGGTATTTTCTCCACCATTAAGTAGGGCATTCCAGCCCAAAAGCAAGCACCTCTAAACCAATTTAGAGACTCTGAAATTTCACCATTTTTGATCAGGCGGGCCTCCCAAATTGAAATTGCAATTGCCATAGGTAAAGTTGCTGCCGACATGATGATTAGAACTGGATCGGCCAATTCTACATAATGCGGAGTGTTCAGAAAAAAGTAAGACCCCAGCAAAATCCAACCAGGCACTGCTGCCCAAGAAGAAGATGCCTTTTTGCTATGAAAGGCGAGTGCAAGCAATAGTAATCCAGAGAATGCCAAGAAGGACTCGGAAAACGGTAATGCCGACATATTATGTAGTGGCCTCAACGGCTTTCCTGTATAAGTTCTCCTTTAGACTGTCGAGTTAAACCACCCTGATTATTAGATTCAAAATTATTTATTATTGACCTCAAGGATATTGAAAGTGTACGAATTCCATTTACAAAATATGCAAATGAGACAATATATTGCGACTTGTTAGGCGAAGTTGTATAAGTCCCCCTTCACAGCGAGTATATGGGGGAAGTGGCTTGAGTGAAACCTACGATTTCAACGGATTCATCGATTCATATGTCGCCGATTTAGTAAAAACTCTCATCTCGCTTGATAAGGATGCACTGGAAAATTTTGCATCCGCCGTAGAAGATGTAATGGATCATGGCGGCACAGTCCACTTCATTGGAAATGGCGGCAGTGCAGGAACTCCAAGCCATTCAGCAGGCGATTGGTCAAAAGAACTCTCCCTCCCTACACTTTGCCACACCGATAATGCTGCAGGTCTTACCGCATGGGCCAATGATACTGATTTTGATAATGTATTTAAAGCGCAGTTAGGCACTTTCCTTCGCCATGGCGACCTTGTTGTAGGTTATTCTGGCTCAGGCAATTCCCTCAATGTTCTAAATGGGCTTCGTTATGCTAAGGATATGGGTTGCACTACAGTTGGCGTTGGCGGAAATTACAAAGGAATGGGTGGTGGCGAGATGGCTAAAATGGTAGAAATAATGATTCTCGCTGATACCGAATCAATGGAAAGGATTGAGGATATTCAGTTGGTTGTAAACCACATTGTAAAAGAGATTATCAAGGATAAGCAGGCCTTGTCTAAAAATTCTTGAGGTGTTCATTTGGATTTTCCAAGTCGTGACGGCGCAGATATTATTGCACCTCTTGACTTACAACCTCTACCAAATAATATTGAATGGGATGGGCGAATTGCTTTTCTTGACCGCGACGGAGTTCTAAATGTCGGTAAAGTTGACTATGTCAATTGTATTGAAGACCTTGTAGTGTTGCCCTTGGCTGCAAAATCTGTTGGTGATTTACGACGTTCTGGGTTTCGCATTTGTGTAGTCACTAATCAATCTCCTGTTAATCGCGGACTATGGAGCCACGACCGCTTGCATGAAATCCATGATGAATTACGCAAGCGCCTCTTAGCAGAAGATGAGGATGCTCATTTGGACTTAGTTCTCTATTCTCCATATGTTCCGTGGTCTGGCGCTTGGGCAAGGAAGCCTAATCCGGGGATGTTGGAGGCAGGCCGGCAAATCATTAACGCATCCTCCGAGAAGATTCAATTGAATAATTTGGTAGTTGGAAGTGAATACTCAGCAACACAATTCCCCGAAGGAGATTTTTCATGTATGGTTGGTGACCGTCCTGCAGACATTAAGGCAGGTTTGAATCATGGAGTTAGAACTTTTCTTGTTGAAGAGCAATTGGGAATTGCAGACGTTATCCTGCGAATTCTTGATTTCACCGATCAAGGCGATGATATTTCTGTTATTTCAGGTGATTAAATGGGCTGGTTGGGTCTTGATGATACCGACGGGCTTTCCGGAGGTTGCACTACTCATACCTTCCATAAGTTGATCTCTTTGCTTGCAAAGGATACCAATGCTATTGGTGAGGATTGGAAGTGGAGAGTATCTACCAACCCGCGTCTTGTGCGGCTATGGCCGTTTGCTGAGCGCCGCACGAGGGGAAATGCTGCAGTTGCTTGCGAGATTATTCTTTTTGGCGAGGAAGATGATGTAATTGATGAAGGAAGAATTGATGAATCTGAAACTGCCCTTCTCAAGCGACTAGATGAATTGTGGGCGGAGCTTGTATTGGCTGATGCTGAACGTCATGGAAGCGCATCTGAGAGCCATCATGATCAACGACAACAATCGGAGGCTTCACCTGGAATGGTTTGGTTGAAGCAAGATATTGACAACAAAATATACACAATGGCTGTAAGAGGGGAAGTAAAGTTAACTGAGATTATGGAGTTTGTTGATGATAAAATCAATGCCTCTGGAGGGAAAGTATGGAAAGACAACGATGGTCACGGCTGCATTGGTGCTTTGGCTGCTATTTCGTGGAATGGATTGATTGACCATACTTGGGAAGCAATAGCCTATAGGCTTGAGAAAAATATAGGAACTCTTCGTTTCATAAATAACCAAAAAGTCATTCAGTTGACCACTAAATACCCCGACACATTTGTTAATCGCGACCCAACGATTGACCGCTCTTTGATTTCACCTAGGACGCCCTGTCCGGTATTGTTTGGGATTCGGGCTGAAACCAGAGATGCTGCTGAATCAGCAGCACACTGGTTATTGAAAGACAGGAATAGTGAGAATGCTAGTAGCATGCGTGTATGGCAAACGAATCAAGCGACAAATGATCATTTATTTCACAGATACAAAGGAGATTTAGTAGAAAAGCCACAAATCATCAAGGGCGGGCATGCAATAATTGAATTGGAAAACGGCCTAAAAGCAATTGCATTTTCGCAAAGCGGTGATATCAATAGGGTAATTCAAATGCTTCTTTCTGGTGATGAAGTGGAATTTTACGGAATAATCCCTAAGGGAGAAAATATAGTGCACCTAGAGAGATTTATCTTCAAGGCACCATCGCCAAAACGCCATCTACGCCCACTGTGTGATTGTGGGAGCAGATTTACCTCAAAGGGAAAAGGGCAGCAATTAAAGTGCCCTAATTGCAAGGAGAAAACCTTTGACCATTGGGTAGAATCGCCCCTTCCCGCTCAACTTGCCCCATTGCTTGGAGTTTGGCTTGAGCCACCTGCATCAGCAAGAAGACATCTTGCCGCCCCATTATCGCGATTACACCCTGATCTCCCTTGAGTGGGCATCTTTCATTCACAACACAACAGATTGAGCCTGTATTTCTGAGAATAATTCATACTATCTAATTAGAAAATTGATGTACTTCTTAGGCAAATCATCAATAATCAACTCCCTCTCCGAAGGGCTATGAGTGAATCTGTAAATGACTATGCGTCTTACATTACTTATGCGCTACTGATAATCGCATTTGCTTTTGCCGTGTGGTTTATTATTAAGAAAGGAAAAGAAAATGTAGCTGCCGCTAAAGAAGATGCTGCGCCCAAGGTTGCTGGTCAAGATTCACTTGAAGGCGGAGCACAAAATCCTGAAAAATTTGACGATCCTGATGATGATGCTCTTGATGAAATGGGCGCATTACTCGGTGAGGAAGATGACCAAGTGGACGAAGACTGAGGGTTGGCAGGAGATTTGCCCCCAACAATACTGCTTCCACTACTTCGGCGACTCACCTTTCCCCCGAAGACTTGAGGGTGAAAAGAGCCAACTTCAATCCTGCGTCTTTTGAAATATCAAATGAAACCATTGGATTCTAAATTGAAATGGAATTGTTTTTTTGTTGTATCTAAGCATCTTTCATTCCCATCTTGCTGACGTAGAAGATGCCAAGTTTCTACCCCTGTGTCAACCAAACGACTTCCACCTCGCACCTTCATCTCAATGCCTGCATCTGGAGATTCATATGATTTGGAAATAATTACTATGCTGCAGGAGTCGCTTCCGTGATTTAGTACTTCAGTTACCATGTCTATATTTTCTCTTGGCGCTTGACCCTCTGATGGAGCCCAGTCATCGATTACAATTAATTGAACTCTTGGCAATGTATCCTTGGCATTTACAATTTGCATTGAAATATGCTTAAGGTTATCGTCGAATTGAAGGGCATGGAAACGGCTACTAGCAATCAGATCAACATCAGAGAACAATTGTTGAAAACGAACAGAATCAGGCATTTCGGGAGTTGCCCAAAGAACTCTACCACCCGAAAGTAACACTTCACGAGAATACTGGAGAGCGAGCGTCGTGCCTCCGATACTACCGGAGACTGATAGATGTACCTTGTCAGGAAGTGGTGGTAAGAGCGAAACAACCCTCTCGGAAACCTCCTTCATATGTACAAGGTTAGCGGCAACAGTTGAAATGCATTGCTATTATTATTGCTTGAGCGAAATTACTAATTATCCTCAATAGTAAATATGAATGAATGAGAGGGAAGTGATGAATGAATAGTTCAAGTAAATATGCCCAAAAGCCCTATACCCGCCACCGAAGTGGGGAGTAACATGGCATCCAAAGAGAGAATCCCCCGTCGACCCTTGCCTGAATTCGCAGAAGTTGAAGGTGGTGCTATAGCCGGAATCTTTGCTCAAGGTTGGAAAATTTGGCGGGTTGCTCTCGATGATGAAAATCAATACGGACCTCATGCGATGATTTTGCTACTCGTCGTGACTGCGATTATTACTGGCGGAGTACTTGGTCTTGGAATGGTTTTGTAAAGTTCGCTACGACTCCGTAATTCTTAGGTGGCGCGGAAACTTCCTTTTCCCGCGGATATTTTTGATTAACCTTAACTGCCTAATTGCAACGGGCAAACTATGAATACCCGTAAATCTGTTCTAATAGGTGAGAGAGATAGTGTTGTGGGCAAGTCGCTTTCTGAAAAGCGCTGGACTATAATGGCGGCTTTACTTGGTACTAATATGGCATATTTGCTTTTCCAAGGGATTGCTCAGGAATCTAACTACCAATATTGGCGGCAAATTGGTTTGGTAGTTCTAGTTGCATCAATCCCATTCCAAGGAATATATTTTTTAATTGAAGCATACGTCCACGAATATAGTCACCGTATGGAAAAACGTGCATTAGTAATTCTCAATCGCCTTTCCATTTTTTGTCAAATCGTTTCCTATGGTTCAATAATTGGAATCGCGGTAATTTTCTACTCCTTTCATTGGATAATAGGGGCAACTTTCCTTCTTTCAGGACTGATTGCAGTAGTAATGGTTAGGCTTGCTATGTCACAAGTTAGTGAATTCAACCTACAGGAGAAATAGAACATCCGTAGTACAAATAGTGCTAATACTCACTAAATTATTGTATGGCTTGTCGAGCAATTCTAACAGCATCATCAACCAATTCTGCAGTAACTCCAAGGTGATTCATTGGGTCAAATGCCGACTCTAGTTCATCTGCTGAAAAAATACCGGCAATCGCTGGCGTTCTTGAACATACATCAATTAATTCCTCGCCGCTTTCGATACATATCATTGATGCCGTGCGAAGAACTTCATGTGCTTCATCACGCGGCATACCCTTATCAACAAGAGCAATCATCATCTTCTCGGCCATCACTAATCCCTTCTGTGAGTGAATGTTTGAAAGCATTCTGTCAGAGTCCACCCATAAGTTAGTTAATACTCGGTTTGTCTTAGTTATTACATCATCTAATAATGAACCAGCATGAGAAAGGGTGAATCTTTCAGCACTACTATTGGCTAAATCCCTTTCATGCCATAGCAAGGCATTCTCATAAGTTGGAATAATAAATGATCTTACAATCCGTGCTAAACCACAAGCATTCTCGCTAGTAATTGGATTTCTCTTATGCGCCATGGTTGACGAGCCGACTTGTTTCTCTTTGTCGAAGCCCTCTCCGGCCTCGGCGATTTCAGTACGTTGCAAATTTCTAATTTCCTGCAGAATTTTCTCACATGTGGTGGCAACATTAGCCAACCAGGCGATATATTCTACATAGCGGTCACGCCCAACCACTTGGGTCGTTACCAAAGGAACTTCTAAACCGAGATGAGTTAATATGAGTTCTTGCAATTTTCTTGCATCTTTGCCCTGGGCAGCTCCAGTACCAACTGCACCGAGGAACTTGCCTACTGCAATACGCTTCCAAGCCTCATCAAGGCGATTGAGATGTCGAACTAATTCATCGGCCCAAACAGCAGTCTTCAATCCAAAAGTAATCGGCACTGCTGCTTGCCCATGAGTCCTGCCAATCATCACAGTGTCACGTTCGCGTTCAGAAAGGTCAGCAACCACACCAATTAAATCACACAAACGCTTTCGCAAAATGACCATGCTATCACGCAACTGTAGGCCGACTGCCGAATCAACGATATCATTAGATGTTGCACCGAGATGGATACACCACCCCGCCTCTCCAGCAGCCTCGGCCATAGCCTTGGTTAGTGCCATAATGTCGTGCTTTGTTTCAGCCTCAATCTCGCTAACTCTCTCTTTTGTGACTGCATCAGGATTTGCTATCGATGCGACTATTTCATAGTCAGATTCACTTACTCTTCCGAGCTGCATATGCGCCCAAATAAGTGCGCGCTCAACCTCTAATTGTCGTACGTGCCGCCCCTCTTCAGACCAAATTATTTTGAAGTCATCATTACCATAACGATAGTCAAGGGGGCAGAAACGCATCATCTCACCTATACCGATGGTAGTGAATAAATGATTTGATGCTTCCGCTTCAATTGCCGTATATGGATTTTATAATATGTGGCATTCATTAGTGGAAATAAAGCCATTGTATAGGCTTATTATTGCTATTCAAGTTTCGCATCAGTAATGATGAATTCCCCGCGTCGACCCTGCCAATTACTTTCACCTTGCACGGAGATATCACCGTCAAAATGAGGTGCTGAGGTGACTATAGTCTCATATTCGCCACCCTCACCGTCAACAGAGAAACGGAATTCTTTTGCTAGATTATTAAGTGTTGATAATGATTCCCGAGTCAATAATTGGCCGAGCCATTCTTCGGTCAAACCATCAGACGATACAGATACGAGCATCATTTTGAAACCACATGAAACTAATTCCTGCATGTGTTGCAATGGGTCGTGATGCCAAAGCGGAGTGAATGAAATAACTCCTAAACGCTCGCACATCAATTCAATTCTTCGGCGCTGGTATTCAGATCTTATTGCGCCGCAGACAATTGCATCAATCGCAGGCCCCGAATCTATATTACGTAATGCTGAAGGTATTTTCCACCCACCACCGGGAAGACTAGTTGGGGGATTAGGACCAACCTTTCCCGATATTACACCTACTAATGACCTCTCTAATTCAATTACTTCTTGATCGGGTTTTCCGCTAACTGTCACCTGCATCCACCCCACATTCATTGCAGCAGATTGGTAGGCTGCCAAATTAGTACTTTGCAATTGGAACATAAAGGAATCATCATCCTCTACGCTGACTGTTACTAAGCCCGCCACATCCCAACCCTTGCTAATGGCCCACCATGATGCCAGTGCCGAATCCTTGCCACCTGATGCTAAAACTAGGACTCGCATAATTGGGCGATAGGTTTCGCATCCATCAATGCACCCCTCTCACAAGGCCCTTCACCCGGCGCCTGCTAAATTGCGTGATTTAATTGAGAATAATACATACATTTCTCAAATAATTTACAAATTGAAATGAGGTGCATTATTGAAGTGATTTACCGCATAGATTGATAAGACCCCTTCTCGGGTCGGAGGTTGAGGGTAGCCTATGCAACCGAGCGGAAGAGGATATGACCACAGTATTACAATGTTCAGCCCAGATGGAAGATTATTTCAAGTTGAATATGCTAGGGAATCTGTAAAAAGAGGAACTACGACTGCAGGATTAAAGTTCCGCGATGGTGTTGTTTTGGTCTGCGATAAGAGAATTGCAAGTCGTTTGATTCTTCCCGAAAGTATTGAGAAGATGTTCAAAATTGATGAACACATTGGTTTTGCCACCTCTGGACTTGTCGCCGATGCCCGGCAATTAGTTGACCGCGCAAGAGTTGAATGCCAAGTTAACAGGATTACTTATGCCGCTCCTATTCCTGTTGATATGCTCACCAAGAAAATGTGCGACTTCATGCAATCTTTCACCCAATACGGAGGCGCTCGCCCATATGGAACCGCCCTCTTAATCGGCGGAGTTGATGAGAACGGTATTCACTTGTTTGAAACCGACCCTTCCGGCGCATACCAATCCTATCATGCAGGTGCAATCGGCTCAGGGAGAAATACCGTTATTGATTTCTTTGAATCAAATTGGAAGGATAATCTCACTATGAATGCAGCTATGAAGTTGGGTCTTGAAGGATTACGTAAGAGCCTTGATACTGAGTTGAACCGTGAGGCTATTGAAGTTGTAGTGATTGATGCTGATGGTTACCGCATCCTAAACCGCGAACAGGTAGTTAAGCAAATTGACCGCCTAAAGCCTCTTGAGGAGTGATTGGTTTCCTGCTTGCGCTTTGTGAGTTAATGGATAAACCATTGAGGGATTTGGATGGTAAGTTTAGATGCAGCGGTATTGGCTAGACTTGAGAAAGGTGGTAAGCGTTACGAGATTCTAGTTGACCCCGAATTAGTTGATCTATACAAGCGTCTTCCGGAGAAAGTTGAATGGGATAACCTCCTTGCTACTGATGAAGTTTGGCATGATGCAAGAGGTGGCGAAAGGCCAACGGCGGAGGCTATTGAAGCGACTTTTGCAACCCAAGATATCCATCAAATCGCCGCCATCATTCTGAAAAAAGGTAATATCCAGTTAACTACTGCGCAACGAAAAGGAATGGTCGAGGAAAAGCGACTAAAAATCATCAATTCAATCGTTAAAACAGCAGTTGACCCTAAGACAAAACTCCCTCATCCCGCAGTACGAATTGAGAACGCATTGGATGAATCTAGATATTCTGTTGACCCTTTCAAAACAGTTGATGCTCAGGTTAAGGAAGTATTAATAATCCTCAAACAGTTAATACCCCTCTCGTTCGAAACTTGCAAATTGGCATTTAGGGTTAGTGGAAGGGCCTATGGTGGAGTTTCACAGTTATTGCGCCCTCATATGAAAAAAGAACAATGGCTAGAGAATGGAGATTGGGCGTGTGTAGTTGTTATCCCCGCTGCACTGAAGGCCGATTTGATTTCTCAAGTTGCTAGTCGTGATTCTAATTTAAGTGTAAAAGAAATGTAATAGAGATTGCAATTCCATGCCCTACTCTTAGTGAATGGTTAAAATGGGTGGGCTGGTCGGCGAGTTTGGAGGAAACAAAATGAGTAACCTAGAAGTTGGCGCCGAGCAGCGCCTAGTAATACCAGGAGAGTCCATTGGGGACTGCGCTGGAAAAAACCTTGGGAGTGGGGTTGCATCCACCAATAACGGCACAATTGCAACACGCCTCGGGTATTTGAAAGAGAACAATGGAACGATATATGTCGTTCCTATAAACGCAGCATATATGCCCCGTTCCGGTGATTTGATCGTCGGAATAGTTGAGGCAGTCCAAAGTAATCTTTGGTTCTTGGACGTAAATGGTCCATTCAATGCTTTATTGCCTATGTCTCTGGCACCATGGAAGGTTGAATTTGGCGATGCCCGCAACCACATGGATGTTGGCGAAGCAGTACTAGCAAGAGTCCAAGAAGTCGATGAATGTCATAATTTGGTTTGTACAATGAAGGGCGTGGGGCTTCGCAAAATCTCCGAAGGTCATGTTGCCTCAGTATCTATTCAGCATTTACCTATGGTAAAAGAGATTCTCGGTGATTTAAAAATTGCCGCCGATTGCCGCATTATTGTAGGCGATAACGGAAGGGTATGGGTGGATGGTGGAGCAGAAGGAATTCGCCTTGCAGTCAATACTCTAAATTCAATTTCCAAGACAGGTCATATCGATGGTGCAAAGGCACTTCTTGAGGCTACTATTGTTGGAGGTGTTGCCTAATGGGCGGATATGGAGATGTAAAATTACTGAATGATGACGGTACTCGTTTGGACGGCCGTGCTATTGATGAAATGCGACCGGTTGAAATCAGGGCCGGTGTTTTACCTGCCGCTGATGGTTCAGCATATGTAAAGCATGGACTCAATGAGGCAATCGTTGCAGTATATGGACCCATGGAAGCACATCCTCGTCGTATCCAATTACAGGATCAAGCGGTATTGGATGTTCGCTACAATATGGCGCCCTTCAGCACAAGCGACCGAATCCGCCCTGGATTTAACCGCCGAAGCCGAGAAATTAGTAAAGTCACAGCCGAAGCCTTGGCTTCAGTAGTATTGGTTGAGCGATACCCTCGTTCAAAAATTCGCGTTGAAATTGAGATACTTTCTGCCGAAGCAGGAACTCGTTGCGTTGGAATTACCGCTGCAGCAGTTGCTCTAGCCGATGCAGGCATTCCAATGCGCGACTTAATAGTTGGTGTCGCCGCAGGTAAAGTGGAAGACACAGTAGTTCTTGACTTAGATAAAGCAGAAGACAACTATGGGCAAGCCGATCTGCCAATGGGTATTATGCCCGCAACTGGTGAAATTGCTTTCATGCAAATGGATGGAGATCTTTCAATGGATGAATTAAACACTGCAATTGAATATTGTTTCAAGGGTGCAGCAGATATTTACGAATTGCAAAAAGCTGCACTCAAAGATCGTTATGACGGTGGTGTTTCTCAATGAGTACTCAAACAGTACCGCAATTATTGCGCCAACAATTGGCAATACTCGCCGAATCAGATCAACGTATCGATGGCCGAGGTCGTTGGGAGATGCGCGATATTGATCTTGAAGTCGGTTGCCTTTACAATGCTGAAGGTTCAGCAAAAGTAACTTGGGGAGATACCGTAATTTATGCCGGCGTTAAGTTTGAAATTCGCACACCATATGATGATCGCCCAGCTCAAGGTTCTCTAATGTGTGGTTCCGAATTGCGCCCCGTCGCTCACCGCAAATATGACCCTGGGCCACCAAGCCCCGAGTCCATTGAACTTGGACGCGTTGTTGACCGTGGAATCCGCGAAAGTGGCTGTATTGACATGGCTAACTTGTGTATTGTTCCAGGAGAAAAGGTTTGGATGGTCGTCCTTGATATTCATGTTCTAAGCGATGGAGGAAATTTGTTTGATGCAGCCGGACTAGCAGCAATCGCTGCATTACGCAACGCAACTGTCCCTGCCGCAAGATTTGATGTTGGTGAAGATTACCAACTTCCAGTAAGCCTTACTCCAATCATGACTACCTTTACTAGAGTTGGTGGAAGATTAGTGTATGATGCAAACGAAGAGGAAGAACTCGGAGGTGACGAAAGAGTAAGTGTTACCTTAGGCGATACTGGTGCAATGCATTCAATGCAAAAGGGGTTAAAAGGCACTTTCACTCCCCCCGAACTCGCAGAGATTCTTGATGTGGCTGCAGAACACTGTAAAAACCTCAGAGAATTGGTTGATTCAAAGGTGAATTAAAATGGCTAAGCGAACACAAAAAGCAGGACTAGCAGCACGATATGGCGCACGCTACGGTGTTAGTGTACGTAGAAACGCCGCCAAGGTTATTGCGAAGAAATCAAGAAAATACACTTGCCCCGTTTGTCAATATCAAAAGGTAACTCGTAAATCCGTGGGAATTTGGTCTTGCGGAAAATGTAAGCACACATTTGCTGGCGGTGCATGGGAGCCCTATACACGAGCAAGCGATGCAAATAACCGTGTTATTCGTCGTAATACAGAAGGTGCTTCTGCCGCAGATATGGCATATATCGCCACTCAGGCTGCAGTTGAATACGAGCGAGCTCGTGCTGCCGGTGAAATAAGCGAAGAAGAGGAGTGATATTCTTGACTTGGCAGGCGGTCCTACGGGTCCGCCATTTGCAGGCTGAAGCATTACTTTCTTCATTAATTACTGAAGGTGGTTATACTTCACCACAGGAAGAAGGTGGTTCTTACGAGGTATCTTTGCAAGAAATCAGTGCAAAAAATCTGCGAGCTTTTTGGAATACTAAACTACGTTCTTTAGAGGCAGCCGAGGGTGCGCTCAACGCTCTAGCCTCACTTTCGGCAGTTGAATCATTGTAAGGGTTCTTGAATAACTAACACTTGAGAGGGTTTGGTGGCGACAATGGATAAGCGACAACAATTTTCGGGAATGGTTCAAGAGCACCAAGCAATTACTCAGCAAATCGCTGCACTACAGGGTCAACTCAGTGAACTCGAGGCTACAGTTGATTATGTAAAGAGTCAACCTGAAGACCGAGCCATTTACCGAAATGCCGGTGCGGTCTTAGTAGAGGTCGATGACCGAGCCTCTTTGCAAAATGATTTGAAATCGACAATTGAACGCGTATCTTTAGCCTTAGAAAGATATGTTACTCGCGAGAATGAGATAAAGTCCGCTTACGAGACATTAGCAAAGGAATTAGAGGGTAGTAAATGAAATCCCTCGATGATGACTTGGATTCACTGCATAATTGGCTCACTTCTGCAGCAGAGCAGGGAGCAATTGCAATTATTTGCGGTAGTAACGGCGACATGGATACGATCGGGTCTGCTCTATCCCTTGCTTCGGCATTTCCTCAAGCAATGGCTTGTGGAGTTGGAATTAGCAAAATTGCAAAGCGTATGATTGCGCAAACCAAGGCTCCTTTCATGCAACTAAGTGTTGAGGCGCCGATGTGGCCAAAGAAACTGGAGGCAGTAGTATGCGTAGATGCTGCGGCACCTAGTCAAATCGGCTTGACGATGCCTGAAGTACCATTTGCAATCATTGACCATCATGATACTAATTCATGGGAGGTCGGAGAAAAGGACCTTATGATTAGGAGGGATGTTTCAGCAACAACACAAATCATTTTCGCATACCTACAGAAATTCCATCCAAAATGCCTTACAATGGAAGTAAGGAAGTTATTACTTGCTGGCCTGATAACCGATACTGGGAGGTTTAAACATGCAAAAGCAGAAACTTTCCGTTGTGTCGGTGAATTATTAATGGGCTCAGGAATTGACTATCCGAAGTTCCTTGAAACATTTGAATCAGATAGAATGACTGATTCAGAAAGGGGGGCTATGGCGGCAGGAATGCAAAGAATGGAATCCAAAAATGCTGGTGAATGGTACCTCATGCATACTAGAGTGGGCGCGAATGAAGGTAGGATGTGTAATGTTTTACTTGCAGCAGGTGCCGAAGTTGCATTGGCATCGCGCACGAGAGACGGAATTACTCGACTTACCGCCCGAGCACCTAGAGTCTCAACTGCATGTGGAGTCCACCTAGGTAAAATCATGGAATTAATAGCAGAAAAAATTGGTGGAGATGGAGGAGGTCATGATGGGGCGGCTGGATGGTCGGGTCCTGTCGACCGAATTACCGCTGAATCAGCATTTATTCATGCCCTGTCAGGGGCGAAAAAAGAGAGGTGAATGACGTGAGACAATCTACTGCAAATCTTGTACAAAGGTGGAAGGATGAGGGGCCAGTTGACTTACCGGCGCTTTCTCAATGGCGAATTGATGACGAGTGGCCTGAAAATTCATGGTTACCTCATGCTGAAGAGGCATTTGCCCAAAAGCAAAATGACCTTCTTGAAATCATCGTAGCCGAATTAACCGATGCGCAACTGGCAACACTCAATCTTACAAAACTACGCTTCGAAGGCAAAGCAGATGAGTTGCCGGAGGCTCTTGAAAATGCTTGGGCGGCTGCGAGTAATCCAAAATCTCGTGACCTAGTTCTAGAAGGGCGCATACGTATGGAGCGAGGCCTTGTGAAGTTTGAAGCAGGAGATATTGAAGCTGCAAGAGACGACCTCGCATGGGCAGAAACTAGATTAAAGTCAGTGGCTAAAGCCAGCAGAGAGCATGATTTGTCCCTTCTCAACAAGGCTGCTTTTCACCTAATGATTGGTGAGGATTTGATGGCATTACAAGTCTATGGAGATATTCCAAGAAACGGTGAACATGCACCTGAAACAGTTGCATTCTCTCGACTTGGAGCTAGCCGGATATTAGCAAATCACGGTGACGTACCTGCGGCGATTCGCCATTCTTGGGTTTCTTTTAACCTCTCAAGGCAACAAAATATGAATGACATTATGTTACAGGCTGGCTCCACCTTTCTAATGCTAGCATCCGATTCAATGTATGATAATGCCGTCCCAATGGAGAAGCAAATTGAAGATGCTAAACCAAGAGGTACTGACCAACCTGCTGGGGAACCAAGAGTCCTTCCAATAGAGGTAAGTGATGTGTTCAAAACTTGTGTTGAGTCTTGGGATGGCGATGTATCTGGACAGGACAGAGGCGATCTCCTCGGCTTACTTTTTGCTGGCCATATGCTTGGGCGAGTAGGTGAAATTAATGGTATAATGACGAAACCAGATGAGGTTGAAGACATGATGCTTGTAGCAGCAGTGCTGCAAGTAATAGATCCTGAAAAGGCTGAATCATGGCAAAATAGGTTAAATCAACTTGCAAAAACCAGTGAGTGAAAATCAAAAATATTTCCGCAATAAATATTACTATTTTGGCCACTTTCAACATCGCTCGCCGCACCTATTCTAACGGAGTCCATTCGGCAGCCCATTTAGCCAATACGGTAATTTCGCTTGCATCCCATGTGTACATTTCCGGCGACTCGGTATGCCATTTTGCTTCCACAACACCTGAATCATAAACTTTCCAAGATTCTGGTTCTGTATCTGGAGTATTTTGAGAATTTTGTGTCCAATCCTTATTATCATCATTTGTTAGTTTCTTACCGAATAATTCCTCTGCAATTACCCAGCCAACCCAACCTTTTGGATAGAATTTCTTATTCCAGCAAATGAAACGGCCGCTAACACCTGTTTCCTCAAATAACTCACGGAACAAAGTCTGCATTGGAGTTTCATCGCTTTCACGAGTCCCTCCCGGCAGTTCCCATCCGCGGGTCTTATTTCTAACTAATAAAAAGCGACCACCTTCGCCTTCAGGTGTAACTGCTTCATCAGCAAGAGTGACCCAGGCTAATACAAATTCCGGCTCGGTCATCCAATCTTCTCCAAATCTATATATCAGTTGGTGTATCGATATTATTTACTCAAGTTCCAAGCCCCGGCGGGCTTTGTCTAGATATTCTTGAGCCCATTTTTCACCCAGCGTCAAGAGGCGGCGAGCGTAGAAGAACGCTGCGGCAAAATCTTTTGCCGCCAACAATTTTTCCATTTCAACAAGATCTGGATTAATTTTTTCCACGACCTTTTCTGCTGCTACCATAGATGAACCATGTTGACTCAGTTGGGCTGCTGTTGTTTTTGCCTCCAAAGTGGAAGCAAGTGATTGCATTCGTTGTAAGAAATTGCTGCGAATGTTTGTGTCTGGTTCGGACCATTTTTTACCTTCAAGCCGTTTAATCAACCTCTCTCTAAAGGCATCACGAGTATCAAAATGAGGTCTTATTTGCTGGACATGATCATAGCAAAGCCAAGCCTCATCCCACTCCTTTCGCTTCTCATGGAGGAGGCCAAGATCCATCCACAATTCATGGTTGCTTGGACGCTGAGCAAGTAAATGGTGAACTAATTCAATGAATAATTCTGCCCTACCAGATTTCAACACACGTTCAAGCCGTCGTCCAAAAATGATGTTCGCTCTTTGATCTGAAAAATCCAACCTTTTACAACGTTTGGCGAACTTTTCAAGTTCTCCTTCAGCACCATTACTTTTACAATGTTCCCACCATTTATCGGGGTTTAATGGATCGGCGAGGAATGCTGCTGAAAGCAATTCATACCCCATCGTAAGCATATTTATTCCTTCCAACTGAACCAGTTGATCTGGGTCTCGACCAAGGATAGTAAAAACATCGTCGAGGACAGCAGCTAGCCCCTCTTTGTCCTCAAGGAGGACTTTCACATGTGCTAGGCAGGCCCAGTTGCGCTCGTCGGTAAAATCATGCAATACCGATTGACGAGCGTTCTGCTCAGCCCATTGTAAGTTTTCCAAATTGCGAGAGGGATCTTTTTTGGCTGACTTAATGAAACGCTCGGCTTGTGAACGACAACGATTTCCAAGATTTCGCCTTGGATGTTGCAATTCACCTCCGCTATCACCCTGCATATGCAATAGGAATTAGTCTCACATTATCCCTATTGCGGTATTTGGTGTCAGGGAATAATGAAGAAATTATCAGACGGCAGTGTAAGGTGCCCTGTCAATACCTGGAGGCAAAGTCGCATCATAGCCAATTTTTGCAGTAGTTCCATCAGGATTTCTTGAAGGGTCGAGGCTGGAACCCTTCTGATTGGAAGTAATTATAGTATCTTTATCGGGTTGCCATCTCGTCATCATAGCCCACTCAACTTGGACACTGTTGCTCACATCTATGTCTGAATCTACAACAATTACCTGCTTCATCGAACGGTGTCCTGCTAATGCGGCTTCTATCGCTTTACGTCCATCTCCTTCCGCGACTGGATTAATAGAGACAACAGAAGATAGCCAACCACAACCACCTTCAGTTAGATATACATCAACGCAATCAACTACATTGTTTACTGCATTTTTGATAGTTGGGGCACGTGGAATTCCCATCAAAGTTTTGTGTTCAGCCTCGGCTGGAATTAAGCCGTGAAAAATTGGTTCCACTCGGTGATGAATTTTATGCACTTCAATAACCGGCTCTTGGCGTACAATGTCAAGTGTTCCTGTAATATCTACATACGGCCCCTCATTATCATCTTGTAGAGTGATTGATGCCTCCATTAGATATTCTGCATGTGCTGGCGCCAATATCCCATTGCTCAATCTTACTAATTCAAGCGGTGAACCATTAAGTTCTTGGTGGAGAGTTGCTGCAACGGTCATTTCATCAATCGGCTCGTCGAAAGACATTGCAGCTGAAAGTAAAACAGTTGGATCTGCACCATTGACAATTACAATAGGGATAGTGTCTCCATTTTCTCGCGCCTTGTCAACCATGGTTCTCAAATGGCGAGGCACTAAACGGGCAACGGTGTGATTAGCATCGCGGATATATTGGCGATGGAATGAAACATTACGCTGCCCATCGTATTCTGCAATTATTATGCTGGCTGACATATAATGTCCTCGATCATCGGGGTAATGCCATGGAATGGGTAACTTAGTTAGGTCAACTTTCTCCTGTCCGGATTTGAGAGCTAGCGATTTGGAAATATCTACTTCGGCAGGAGTTTGGCGATTGTTCATTGCATTGGCAAGAATGTCAATCAAGTCAGAGGAATTAATGCCGAAAGAATCTGATAAACGCTGACGTGTAAGTAGGTTCAATACAACTCTATGTCCGGGTGAACTTGGGATGTTCTGAAAAACCATTTTACAATGATTATGCTGGGCCGATATTGACATAATTTCATTAATACACGAGGTGGAGTCACTGATAATCATCGCACCGGAGATGTGGTCGCGGAACCCCATATGTAACCCGAGGAGCATTCATGACTTCAATATCACCCCATTAAAATTCTTGAGAATTAGTGAGGGAAAAGAAGAGGGTTATTTTCGATTGGAATTGGCTTTTAGGGGAGATGTGGTGCAATAATGAAGAGAAACGAGAGTGATAGTCGGAGTTTTTCAATCAAAAATATGTGCACTAATTTCTCACATAATTAGAGGTGCATTGCATATTACAACAGTCTTTGTAAGTGCCAAAGTTGCACCATACAGTCAAATAGGGGAGGTTGGTCGGCGGATTGCTCTTAGGAGGCTTGAATATATGGGCAGAGGACTCTTCGCAGGAAAGAAGATGAAAAATGACCGCCAAAAGTTTAGGTGGTCTGATCGTAGATATAAGAAGCGTATGCTCAAATCTCGAGAGAAACACGACCCTCTCGGTTCCTCAACACAAGCTAAAGGAATCGTTATTGAAAAGGTCGGTGTCGAAGCTAAACAGCCTAACTCGGGAATTCGTAAAGCGGTAAAAATTTCATTGATTAAGAATGGAAACAAACTTACCGCTTTCGCACCAGGTGATGGTGCAATTAACTTCATTGATGAACACGATGAAGTTATGGTAGAAGGTATAGGTGGACGTATGGGACGTTCATACGGAGATATTCCTGGAGTCCGATACAAGGTTATTCAAGTCAATGGCGTAAGTCTTGATGAAATGGTTCGTGGCAGAAAGGAGAAGCCTGTCCGCTGAGGTGAATTATCATGAGTGAAGAAAATGAAGAAGTTGATGATGAGCGCCCTATTGCCGGCATCGGCACACTTGTTTTCGGCAAGTGGGATGCTACCGAAATTGTCTGTTCAGACCCTGGACTCGCACCATACTTAAATCTCAAAACTGTTGGAACTCCTCACTCCGGTGGCCGCCATGCAAATGCATGGTTTGGTAAAGCAAAATTATCCATTGTTGAGAGATTTATTAACGGCTTGATGCGATCTGGCAAGTATACTGGAAAGAAATTGGGTGCTGCTAAGGCTTTCGAAGCAGCGCTTGACCGTATCGGTGACCGTACAGGCGAAAACCCTCTGCAAACTTTCGTTAATGCAATCGGTAACGCTGCACCTATGGAAGAAATCACTCGTATCCGCTACGGAGCAGTTAGCCAGCCAAAGGCGGTTGACTCTTCACCTTCTCGTCGTTTAGATGTTGCTCTTCGCCATTTGTGCAAAGGTAGCCAACAGGGCACTCACAAGACAAAGCGTTCACTTACTCAGTGTATCGTAAATGAATTGACTAAAGCCGCTGCTGGTGATGTTGCTTCATTTGCAATTGCAAAGAAGGAAGAAGTTGAGCGTATTGCAGCAAGTGCACGCTGAACCAATACTTACGCCAAGCTCGCTCATGCGAGCATCAATTAATTATTGATATCCTTTTAGGATTATAGATTATATTCGATTCATCAAGCCTGGTCGTTCAGATGATTACCCCGAACGTGTAGGGTTTGGCTACATCAAGAAGTAAGGCTAAAAAGTATAATCAGTCGGGCGTGTCTATGATGAGTGCAACTAGCGAGGGGGCAAACCAATCCCTTGCTAATAAAAAAAGGATAAATTGGCTCAATTCTATTTTCCTAATTGGTTCACCCGTTGTGGCTCCCATTGCTGGATATTGGCATGCCACTACATATGGCATTGGGTGGGCTGAGATTCTAATCTTCTTCATCTGGTACTGGGCATGCGGACTCTCAATTACCGTAGGCTACCATCGCTTGTTTAGCCATAAAAGTCATGAAGCGTCTTCTGCATTAGTGTTTCTCTATGCAATTTTTGGCGCAGCCGCTTTTCAGAATTCAATCGTTGAATGGGCCAGTGACCATCGAAATCATCACAAATACACAGATCTCCAAAAGGACCCCTATAATGCGAAAAAGGGTTTTCTTTGGTCCCACATCCTTTGGATATTAGTAGATAATACAAGTGAACAAGATTTTACCAATGTTAAGGACTTATCTTCTGTTCCAATTATTGCTTGGCAGCATAGGCATATTTTCAAGATTGGCATATTTGTAGGGATGATTATACCGGGTCTCATAGGTTTTGCATTCGGCGGAATTGGAGGCGGAATAGGTGGTTTTATTTGGGGCGGGTTTCTTAGAACAGTTTTTGTTCATCATGGTACTTTCCTTATTAATTCAGCATCCCATATCTGGGGGCGGCAACCATATTTACAAACAAACACAAGCCGCGACTCTTTTTGGCTGGCCTTTTTCACCTTTGGAGAAGGATACCATAACTTCCACCATGCTTTCCAAGCAGACTATCGCAATGGGCATCGCTGGTTCCACTTTGATCCTTCAAAATGGTGGATTTCCACTTTCAGTTTGTTTAAACTAAATAAGAAACTAAAGAGGGCACCACAGGGTTCAATCGCCGTCGCCAAGTTAGATGGGAGATTTGAGAGAATGAAAAGTCAAGTGATTAGAAATAATTCATCTGCAGATATTTCTGACTTTGAGCTCAAAATGGCTGAGTGTAGAAAAAATCTCCGCCGAAAAATGCTCGAATTATCAAAGAAAAATGAAGAATACAAAAAATCAATTGCTGCTAAGAAGGCTGAACTCGGCCGGCAAATTACTGAAATAAAAGGGACTTTGGCGGACATCCGCGTAGAAATTTCTAAAATATTCAGCGAAATGAAAGTCACTTCAAAAACAACTTTGGGCTAATCTATACTCTTTTCCGCCTATTTGAAAACGCAACACTGTAAGCACATGCTGAAAATATTGGCGGGTGCGTTTATTTACCCCTTTCCGGTCGCCGCATTTACCGAAGGTGACCTTATGGGACGCAAAGAAGATAACATTAAGCGAGCAACTGAAGTTATGCACATTTTACCACAGATTCGAAATCTCTGTATTGCTGCCCACATTGATCACGGGAAGACTACTCTATCTGACAATTTGATTGCTGGTGCCGGGATGATGTCCGAGGAATTGGCTGGGAAAAGCCGCGTACTCGATTTCGATGAGCAGGAGAGTGCACGTGGAATTACAATTAATGCAGCCAGTGCTTCAATGGTTCACACTGTAGATGGTACTGATTACTTGATTAATTTGATTGATACACCTGGTCACGTTGACTTTGGTGGAGATGTAACTCGTGCAATGCGCGCTGTTGACGGTTGTTTCATTCTTGCTTGTGCCGTAGAAGGCCCAATGCCACAAACTGAAACTGTTGTCCGCCAAGCATTGAAGGAGAAGGTTAAGCCAGTTCTTTTCATTAACAAGGTTGATCGACTTATCAATGAATTACAAGTAACTCCCGAAGACATGATGGAGCGTTTCAAAGGTACAATCACTAAGGTTAACAAGTTAATTCGCCAATTCGCACCAGAAGAAAAGAAGAAAGAATGGCAAGTCAGTGTTGCTGATGGAACTGTAGCATTTGGTTCTGCTTACCACAACTGGGGTATTACCGTACCATATATGAAGAAATCAGGAATATCTTTCAAGGATATTTTTGAATATTGTCACAAAGAAGAACAAAGAGCACTTTCAAAGAAAGCACCCGTTCACGAAGTTCTTTTGGATATGGCAGTATCAAAGTTGCCAGGGCCAGTAGAAGCACAAGCTTACCGCATTCCAAATATTTGGAATGGAGACTTGGAGAGCGAACTCGGACAATCAATGATCAACTGTAATCCAGATGGTGAACTTGCAATGATGATTACCAAGATCTGGATGGATCCGCACGCAGGCGAGGTTGCAGTTGGTCGTATTTACTCAGGTTCAATCAACCACGGTCAATCTGTTTGGGCTATTGGCGCAAACAAGGCAGAGCGTGTTCAACAAGTTAGCATGATGGTCGGTGGAGACAGAATCGCTGTACCTTCTGTTGTTGCTGGAAACATCGCAGCAATTACTGGAATCCGTTCCGCCGCAGCAGGTGTAACAGTTACCTCAAATCCTGACATTGAACCCTTTGAACCAATTCGTCACTACTCAGAACCCGTAGTTACCGTTGCAGTTGAACCACTGTCCATGAAGGACTTACCTAAGTTCATCGACGCTCTACGTTCTCTAGCAAAGTCAGATGCAAGTTTGCAAGTTACCACAAATCAAGAGACCGGCGAGGCTCTACTCGCTGGAATGGGGGAACTTCACTTGGAAATCACCACATACCGTATTGAGGAAGAACAGAACATTAAGGTGAAAGTAAGTGAACCAATTGTAGTTTACCGTGAATGCATTCAAGGAAACAACCGGGGCAATCCGTTTGAAGGGAAATCTCCTAACCGCCACAACAGATTCTACGTTGAAGTTGAGAAATTACCTGATGATGTAGTTCTTGCACTTAGAAATGGCGACATCCATAATGGAAAGGTTCGACCAAAAGACGCAAAGGGTATTGGAGACAAATTCTCTGAATACGGGATGGACAAGGACCTAATGCGCAAAATATATGCAATTAATGGCACAAATGTTCTTATTAACGATACCAAGGGTATTCAAGCACTTCACGAAACCCGTGAATTGATTATTGATGCTTTTGATGCAGTTTGCAAGGCAGGACCTCTAGTAGAAGAACCAGTTTCTGGAATCATGGTCCGTCTTGTTGATGCTAAACTCCACGAAGATGCTATCCATCGTGGACCAGCACAGACAATACCTGCGGTTAGAAATGCAATAAAGGGTGCAATGATACGCGCTCGTCCAGCAATTCTAGAACCAATGCAGAAATTATACGTTAGCGTACCAAACCAATGGTTGGGTGGCGTAACTCGTGAAGTTACTCAACGACGTGGTATTATTGAAGACATGCCTTCTGAAGGAGAAGTAACTACTGTAATTGGAACTGTACCTGTGGCTGAATCTTTCGGTTTCTCCAATGACATTCGTGCTGCAAGTCAAGGACGTGCTATTTGGAACACAGAAAACTCTGGATTCGTTGAGTTGCCACGTGGACTTTACGAGAACGTAGCCGGAGGGATCCGATCTCGCAAGGGATTGAAGCCAGAAATACCTGGTGAAGCATACTATTCTGACTGAGGATTTATACCACTATTTCTCAATAAGTATTGACCAGTTTCCTTCAAGGAATCATTAAACTTGCTGAAAATTTACTTCAAGTCAATCTCAAGCAAATGTAGTCTCTGAGAAAATTAAGAGAGTCTCATAAGTTGAAAGTCGGTCAACTCACGCAAAGCAGTGAGGTCGCCATCTCCCGGTAATTTGTTGAGGCATGCGTGAGCCATAGAATGGTACTCCTCTGCCCGCTCTCTTGCATATGCAACCGACCCTATCTCGTGCAAACCGGCAAGCCCCTTAGCAAGTATTTCGGCATCTACTTCCTCTCCCTTTCCTAAGGCAGCCAACACATCCCGCTTGGAAGGGGAATCTGATTGCTCTAGAGCATGAATCACCATCAATGTGCGCTTTCCTTGGGCCAAATCGCTACCAGCTGGCTTACCTAAGGTCTTGGAATCAGATAATACATCAATTAGGTCATCCATCAATTGAAAGCATAGGCCGACATTTAGTCCCCATTCGGTCATGATTTCAACGACATCTTCGCTAGCGTTAGACAATAGAGACCCAATCCTTCCGCAAGTCCTAAACATCACCGCAGTTTTACCCTCAATCATCTCGATGTATTCACTCTCAGCCACCGTTTTTCGGTCCTCAAAACTAATGTCTAATTGCTGCCCCTCTGCAACACGACGAACCATGTCACTAATTGTCAAAACGACCTCACGTAAATGGGAGGAAGGAATATTGTCGCTTAGCGCTAATACTTCAAAACCGACAGCGAGCATTGCATCACCGGCATTTATTGCAGTAGGTAAGTCATATGCTACATGTACGGCAGGGCGCCCTCGACGAATTTCATCATCATCCATAATATCATCATGGACCAAAGTGAAATTATGAATAATTTCAATTGCAGCACCAACATCATACAGACAATCATTAGCGAGCCCAACAGCCTCGGAAACAATAATTGGCAAAGTTGCCCTCATTCTCTTGCCTCCGCCGTCAATAAGATGCATCATTGCATCTCGCAACCGCGGTTGTGAACTTTTTGAAAGCGCAGAAATAATACGAGATTCCACTTCTCCCTTATGGCGCAATATCGCTGAAGAAAGGCCTTCACCAATAAAATCACCACCTGGATTAGCCGATTGGCCTTGATCTCCGGAAGTGGTGTCTGGGGTCAACATGGCAGTCACGTCACCTGCACGGTGGATATCCGGGTGGTAAATATATTCCTTTGAATCATTAGGCCAGCAAGCAGGAAGGAATTGCTGGCAAATGAACTTAAACCATGGAGCAATAACTTCACCTCTATCTTCTATTTCAGCGCACCAAGCGGCAAAACCATCCCTACTAACCCAAGCGACTTCGCAAACTTCATTGGGATTGAGATTCAATTCTACATCCACATCTATGCGTATCACATGGTCTAATTCATGTTCGACCCATTCGTCATTCATCCGGGCCATATAGTGGAAACGCCCAACAGTTGCAAAGTCTGAAGTTAATATTTTGGTAGTATCTATTCCCAATTCTTGATTCAATTTACGGATTGCGGCAACATGAGTGCCTGTGGAAGCATCCATCTCCTCAGCAAAATGAAGAGGATGGGAGCAACAGGAATTGGCCCAAATGCCTGGAAAGGTTATCTTATCCAAAGCCCTCCTTTGAAGCAATAATTCTCCCTTTGAATTGAATAAAAGAACACTGAAAGCCCGATGCAATGAGCCCTTGGCTTTGTGGGCGGACAATTTAGATGCAGGACCAATAATAACATCATCCTTATTGACTAATATTACAGCCTCAGACATCATTTTGACCTGCTCGACATCGAGACTAGAGTTCAAAAGTTCAACTCCATCCATCTCAATGTCAATGGTCGGAACTTCAGCATTTACGTCAGCCATGATATCCCTCAAACTTTGCGATGTGCTAGAGGGTTATCACAATAGCGGCTTTGAAGATACAATCTAACAGACTGATTCAAAATAGTACAAAGATTCTAGTTAGGTAAAATGACAGTACCGCGGCAATCCTCGCCTTTCATAGCAGAATAAAGTGTGGCGGCGACCCCTCTAACCATTTTTACTTCGATTCCTTGATTTGCAACATGTGAACCGCGTTCTGCCTTGAGGAAAATGCCCCCCGTTACATCAATATTTTCAAAATGTTCACCAGAAAAACCATCACTTTCTCGCCATTCAAATAGCAAATCCTGCGGCTCGCCTTCAATAGGCGGTGAACGCAATAAACCATCAACTCCACCAAGTGCAAATACTAATCTACTGACATTAGGCACTTCAACTGCAATTCTATAGACCAAATCATCACCAGATAATATTCCAAATTCCCTGCTACCCTCGCAAGCAACAACATCGCCAAAAGTTACCTTTACTTCCATGGGATGATGATCTGCAAAAATACTGACATCCCCTTTGAATTTCTCTCCGGTTCCAATAGCCCACTCATGAGGCGGATACACTTTGGAAGAGATTCCGTGTTTTTCTAATCCAGCAATTACGTGATTATTGAGATTAAACATGTCCTTTCGTACTGCGATAATAGCTTCATCCTGGGAACTAATGTGGCCCTCTGCGGAGATGTCACCCTCCGTACTGCCCACCAATTCTGATTCATCAAGTCTGCCAAGGTGCAGGCTCCACCTTTTGGCTTTTAGGTGGCCGAATGAACCGGCCCCATGTACTAGGATTACCGAATATCCCTCGCTGACGATTTCTGCTATCACGCCACACAAACTATCGATAATGGCAAGTTTTGGTGTGCACAATTTTTCCTTTTCGGTGATTAGGCCACCACCCAATTTGACGACAACACACCCCTTCACCATTATACCGCCAATTACGCCTAACGGTATTCCTTGATGAAGGTGGCGGAATAGTTGGATTGAAGTTAAGTTGCTGCGTGGGAGAATCATGACCGAACCAACTATTGATGAGTTCATCCGCCATTTGCAAGTAAAACTCGACAACCCTGAGTCAAATAACGATAGTGAAGAATTGAAGCGAACACAAAGGCAATTGGATGGAGCGATTAACCTAGCCATTTCATTTAGAGATAGGCACGCTAAATTGCTGGCTGCTGGAGAAAAGGAATTTGAAATTCAGCAGAATGTACGCATTTTGGCCGACAAAGTTCAGAGCGAAATAGTTTCAAGCGGGGATTCTCTTTCAGATATCTGCAGTTCATGCTCTGCAATACTTGAAACAGACTTGGACTTCTGCCCAGCATGTGGGACAAAAAAATAATTACTCAGTATTCCTTGAACTAATGAACTACTAATTTTCTCAGCGAGAAGCAAGAGTCAAATTAGCCCACATTTCTTCAGGTACTTCCATTGCTAATCTTAGGCCGCCCATGGCGCCGAGATGAATAGGAGCGTCTACAGTGTGTACTTCAACATCTCCAAGGTCAGAGAGGCGGCGCTCAATTAGCGCACCGAGTCCATTGATTCCGGAACCGCCACCTGCAAGAATTAGATTTCGGCGGAAGGCATCGTGGTATTCTGGGTTTGAGGCGGAAATCAATTTTTTAACGTTCTCAACGATTGGGTCAACGATGCTTTCGCATGCACGTTGTATACAGTCGGTGATGTCCAAGGTCATTGCCTTTCCTTCAACTGAGAAATCAACCATTACAGGTGAATCAGGAGCAGAGGCCGAGGTGAACGAAAATTGCTCCTTCCAGCGACGAGCCATGTCCTTAGTAATTTGTGCGCCGGCATATTTGAGTTGGACTTCCCTTATGATTTGCGCATCAATATGATCTCCAGCAAAGGAGGTGTGGACTTGGTCCTCAGGTTGTGGGACAGTACCATAGACGCGACAAAGATCAGTAGTTCCTGCTCCAATGTCAATGACCAAAGAATGATCAAGCATATCCAAAGAATAGGCAACCGCGAAAGGTTCTGAAATAATCATGCAGGCATTTACACTTCCTGCTGCTGCATCAAAGATAGCAGTCTTGTCAACATAACTAGCTTCTGCTGGTGCTCCAATTACTGCGACAACTCTGCCATAATCTTCGGGGTCAGCAAGGCTCATGATATGGGTGATGAAATCCGCAATATACTTCTTGTCCTCCGCATTATCTTTAATCACTCCATGCTCAAGAGGGCGAAATAAATTCAAAGCGAGGCGATTCTTCAAAGCATCCTCGCCAAATAGAACATCACGACGCAAGAAATTTCGCGCAATAACATCTTTTGGTGTTCCAATGACTGTCAACACTTCTTCCTCTTGTCCAGCACTGGATACCATTACACTTCTAAAAGTCCCAAGGTCAACTCCAATGTACAATACGTCATCACTCATGCTATCGCCAATATCGCCGAGTGTGGTCCACCTTATCAAGCATACCACAAAAATAAGCAATAGTGACATGAGATATTGCAAGTATTCTGGAAGTTTGATTATAGATAATTGTTGAATAGAATGCGTTTGAGAAATAGCACAGAAGCGGTTATTGAATCCCTAGAAGGGCGAGGAATGGGTATCGTATTCTGCGATGCAAGAAGGATTCGAAGGATGTAAGTATTTACTTACAACCACTCCTCGCAGGGCTGACAATACCATGCATTATATTCGGGGTAGAGTCGACCCATTTCACTACAATTGGGACACTCTTTGAGGACATTCTCACCCATCATACTCATTACCATGTGGACATGCACATGGTCCTCAATTCCAAGATGTTGACGCATAGCCCAAAGCATTTGATCCTCGCTGGGCGAAATAATTCCATCCTCTAATACTATTTCTAATGCCGCACGATAATCCTGTATCATTGTTAAATCACGTGGGTCAAGGCTGACTCCGCCCTTTTCGTAAATAATATCTCGACCACCAGGGTCATCGACAAATAAGACCAATGAAGCAGCTTGATATTCATCACTTCGCATTTCAAACGAAATTGTTGTGCCTTCAAGATTAGCAAAAACTAATTGTGAATGGCGATTAATCACACTGGCGATGCTGCGGGCAGTATCTTCAGCCGAGCGGCCTCGTCGCCAACCGGTTTCAGATGCCTCGTCAAAGATATAGAATTCAGTACCTACGCCGGGATATTCGAGTCTAATTTCCTCGCCTCCATCAAAACCATTTGCAACTATGGTCAATGAAGCAACTGTGGTGTTGACGAGGTTATCATCCTCATCAAAAGAGATCATTAAGGGCTTACGTTCTTCTGTTGCAACATTGAAATGGCCCTGCATTCCATCCATCCATTTTGATTCCAAACGATGTAAACTTTCTTCTTGAGCAGAATTTAATTTCTTATCTATGCCCAAAATGCCCTTGAGATGTCCATCTTCCATTTCCTGATTAAACTCGCTAATTAGCTCGGCATCACGGCGATGTGTAGGTGGAGGTCCAGATCTTTTTGATGAAGCTTCTGGGTCAGGCCATTCATAAGAACACTTTACGCATTGCAAATAATCGGGAATTGATGAGGGTTGACTATCACTCCGGCAACGGGGGCAATCTCCCTCTTCGTCAACAGACAAATTTTCCTGCGCTTCTTCTCTTCCTCGGCGGATTCCAAGCCCCATGAAGCATGTTTGACGGTAGGGGTCATATGAAGTTTAACCATAATCCATAGTGGGATTAGGCCTCCAAAGGGCAAATGCATAGTTTAAGTTCACAACTTGCGCAAAACTGTAGCAATTCCCATGCCCCCGCCGATGCACATGGTAGACAAGCCGTATTCTCCACCGGTTCTTTGCAGGAGTGAGGCGGTTTTTCCTGTGATTCGACAACCGCTTGCTCCTAGTGGGTGGCCAATTGCTAATGCGCCGCCGTCAATATTGAGTCGGGGGTCTTCAGGTTCAATCGCGAGGTCTTTACAGACGGCAAGAGACTGGCTTGAAAATGCCTCATTTAACTCAATTACATCCATGTCATCAAGATTCAGTCCTGCGCGCAGAAGGGCTTTTTGTGTAGCCGGGACTGGCCCTATTCCCATTATATCAGGATCTACACCTGCAATTGCGGTTGAAAGTATCTCGGCATGCGGGTTAAGGTTGTTTTCTGCAGCATATTTATCGCTTGACACCAAAGCAAACGCAGCACCATCAGTAAGTGGTGAGGATGTTGCCGCTGTTACACTACCGGTTTCCAAAAAAGCCGGTTTCAGAGTAGCCATTTTTTCCAAATTAGGCGAGCGCATACATCCATCAGCAGCTACTTGGCCATTGGGAGTATCTATTGAAACGATTTCTGCCGATAAATGGCCTTTATTTTGAGCAGCAATAGCCTTGGTGTGACTATTGAAAGCAAACAATTCTTGGGTATCTCGAGAAATGTTATGCGAGGTAGCCAGATTTTCGGCAGTAATGCCCATATTAATATAGGCTTGAGGAAATGATTCTTCTATGCCAGAGTGAAGGTCTCTAGTCCAACCTCCACGTTGAACCAAGGACATTGTCTCAACTCCGCCGCAAAGAAACACATCGCCGCTACCCATTGAAATTGAACCTGCGGCTGTATGAATTACTTGCATGGAAGAACCACATAATCGGTTTGTGGTGGCACCGGGTACTGAAGTAGGTAGCCCGGAAAGATAGGTGGTAATTCGCCCGAGATTGAGACCCTGCACTCCCTCTGGATATGCGCAACCAAGAAGCAAATCTTCGATGTCGGAACCAGGCACTCCAGTTTTTGCTAGAACGGCTTTTGCCGCAGTAGATGCGAGGTCTTCGGGGCGGACATCCTTTAGAGCACCCCTGTGAGCACGGTGAAATGATGTCCTACTATAGCCCGAAATAACCGCTGCCATGAACCTGCCAAACATACTTCCCCAATGAGAGTTCCCCAAACAAAATCACTCTCTCATACAGAACGGGTTATGAAGGGGTGGGCGGTCGGCGAGGTGTTATTCATGCTACGCGAATGCAAGACCCACGGATTTTTCACTGGTTTAAACTGTCAGGTTTGTAATGAAGAAGGTAAGTTCATTATGAGCGATAGAGAGCATAATGGGCTTGGCCGTTTAGTTGCAGGAGTGCTTCGCCACTTCCCCGAGAAATTTGAATTGGAGATGGATATTAACGGCTGGGTTAGTACAAAAGATATGACTGACCGTTTCAAGGCACACCGCCGCTATTATCATTGGCTTCGCCCTTGGCATTTCAAAGCCATCGCAGAATCCGATGGCAAGGGCAGATACCAAGTTGAGGGTAATATGATGCGCGCAACATATGCCCATAGCGTTGAGATCGAAATTGACTTGCCTACTGACGATATTCCTGAAGCATTATTTTGGCCGTGCAAGCCAGAGGAATTGCAAAACCATTTGGAATTAGGTATTAAGGCCGGCGACCGCATACATGTCCACCTTTCAAAGACAATTGCAAATGCTCTAGAAGCGGGACATGTTCACATGCCACGTCCTACAATTCTTGAAGTTGATACTACTGCTGCAATAGTTGATGGGCATACTATTTACAAGGCAGGCACTACTGTATATCTAACCGAGGATATTCCTCCAAAATACCTATTTGTAGTTCCTTCTGATGATCCAATAATTGAAGAGATGGTCTGTGAGTGGGAAGTTCAAGAGGCAAAGGATGCGGCAAAAGCGAAAGCAGATGCAGCAAAGGCCGCTGAAGAAGCATTAGCCGCAGCAGCGGCAAGTGAAGAAGAGTGATTTCAAAACTCCTCCACTACAAATCCACCTAAATGGAAAATCTAATTCCCTTTCGAATGAATAGGTTCAATTAGCCTATATATTACATTCTCAATATCATTGAAGTTTCTATTCTTCCTCATATTTTTTACTTGAGAGTGGAGATGTGAAGTCGCCATTAAGTCCAGCCATTCTCTCAGCAGTTTCGGAGAGAACCAAAGGACGCATGCAGTGGGGGCAATTGTCATCAGGAGTAAGTAACATAGGAATTATCGCAAGAGTAGATTCGCAGTGGGGGCAAGAGGCAATCATTTCCCCTTCCTTTAATTGCGATTGATTTGGTAAATTCATACCCTGTCCTGAATACCAAGCGCGGAAAAGTGGATGCTTGAGCAATAATAAGCGCTTGAAACTCGACCAAGCCATGAATAACATGAGTACCCCAAGTATTAATCCTGTGCCTCCTGATGTAATTGTTAGAACTGAGAAGAGCAAGAAGAGCAAACTGGCAATGGTGAATGTGGCAATAACAAAAGGTAGGGCGAATGGCCGCTTTCGGCGAAATGAACCCCATAAAAAAGCAGCAATTGCAGAGGGTAGTATTGTTAAATAACTAGCAACTGGGTCGATGAAACTCAAAATACTCCATGTGAGGAACAATAGCATTACCAATGCACCGGCTAAAACCACAATAGTTTGTCGATGAGCATTCTCCAATGGATGGTTTGAACGCCCTGGGACTGAGCCGGCGAGCACCATGCCTCCTTTGTCGCCCATGCTTGGGGCCGGAGGTATTGGTTGAAAAACTAACACCTCCACTTCGCAAAGGAAAACGAATCATCCGCCACAAAATACATTTCCAAACCATCTTTCAATATAGTAAACTAATAATGAATACCGAAGAAGTCATGTTTGACTGGTCTTTGGGGGAGTTATGGCGAGTACTAATGACACCGGAGTCGAACGGGCTGGTACAAGCCTAGATGGGCAGCGGGTTCTTTTCGGAATTTCCGGCGGCATAGCCGCAGTTGATAGCGTTCGCATTGCGCGAGAATTACGCCGGCACGGTGCTGATGTGGTAGTTTGCATGACTCATTCAGCACTGCGAATCATCAATGCATTACCACTAAAATGGGCAACAGGAATTGAGCCAATTGTTGACTGGGGTGGAGATATGACTCAACTTGAGGGCTTTAATGCAGTTTTAGTTGCACCTGCTACGCGTAACATTCTGGCTTCACACGCTCATGGAATCCTCTCTTCCCCTCTGCTTATGGCATTAACTGCAGCAAGAGGAAAGGGAATCCCTTCTCTATTTATCCCGTCAATGCATTCATCCCTATCAGATGACCCTGTGACCGGTGAATTGGTTGATCTAGTACGAGGCCAAGGTGCTAATGTTTTTTGGGGGGAGGAGGAAGAAGGGCGAATGAAGACCCCAAGCCATGTGGATATTGTAGCTGAATTAGGCCACCTAATTAACTCAAAAAAACCACAACGCAAGAGCGTAGTGGTTACATTAGGAGCAACTCGCTCTGCGATAGACGATGTTAGGTTCGTACAGAATGCCTCTTCTGGACAAACCGGCTGGGCTATCGCCACACACCTCCACCGTATGGGACATGATGTGACCGTAGTAGCCGGTGCTACTTCTTGTGAACCCGAAATAAAATTACCGCTAACAATTGGAGCCGAATCACCAGATGAAATGCTCGCTGAATTACTGGCCCTTTCAAATGATAATATCAATGCTTGGGTTCATTCTGCCGCGGTATTGGATTATGTGGTTGAGAACCCTATAGAAGGTAAAGTTGCAAGCCTACAGGGTGGTTTGGAAGTAAGATTAGTAGAAGGGAAAAAGCACATTTTGGAACTGCGTGAAAAAACCTCTGGCGCATGCCGAATTGGCTTCAAATTGGAATCTGGGGTAAAGATTCAAGACCTTGTTTATCGAGCAGTTGCTCAAATAAAGAATGCAGGGATGACTGCGGTAATTGCAAACAGACTTGAAGACATTCAAAAAATCAACAAGGGTAGCCAAGAAGATATCCCATCTGACCTACACAGGGCACATCTCGTTGATTCTAATTCTGAGCATTGGGCACTAAAGGATGAGAGGGCCATAGTTGAGGCCATTGAAATCCTAATTCAAAGGCACTGAAATTTAGTCGATTAGGCTCAATAAGTTCGGCCAACATATACCCTTCTCTTCGTAGGCTTTCCGGTGACAACACAAGGTATCTCTTGCTCAAAATTCTCAACCGAGTCGCCCAATATGTTGAAGCCCGAAAACTTTTCAATTTCCTCGGCCTGTGCATCAGACCCATCAAATGGCATCTCATAGATGGTGCCCTCTTTCAGTTCATTAAACACCATTGAACCATCGGCTTTCCAACCAATTTTAGGGAATTTCTTTATTCGGTTCTCAACATGGCTCGCGGCCTTTTCGCGTAATATTTTGGCTATATTATCCAACTGGGCTCTTACCTGATCAACTACATCAGCAACTGGCAAGGGCTCCTTCCCACCAGTTCTTCTAGCGGCAAAAACGGTTCCATTCTCAATATCTCGCCTACCAATTTCAAGACGTAAAGGAACACCCTTGATTTCCCAATCAAAGTACTTCTTCGCCGCTCTAATATCACGACTATCAACCTTTACTCGCAGGCCAGCAGTTCTCAAGGTAGCTGCAACTTCATCAACGTGAGTAAGCACTTCCTCCTTGCCTTCAGTATGCAGAACTGGAATAATTACGACTTGAATGGGTGCAACAGCAGGCGGCATAATCAATCCCTGATCATCACCATGCATACCAACCAGAGCACCAAGAAGTCTCTCGGACATGCCATAAGTTGTCTGATGGCAAAATTGTTGCTCGGCATTTTCATCTTCATATTTTATGTCAAATGCCTTTGCCCATTGGTCACGGTAATGGTGTACAGAAGCAACTTGTAGAGTCCTACCGTTAGGCATACAAACATCAATCGCTATAGTGTACCATGCTCCAGGGAAAGTATCCCAAACTGGCCGCTTGGAAATCATTACTGGCAGACATAATTGGTGCATAATATTCCTCACAATTTCAAGGTCTTCCTCAATCTGCTTCGTTGCACATTCCTCATCAGCATGGGCAGTATGCGCTTCAAAGAAATGAATTTCTCTAACGCGTATAAAGGACCTTGTCTGCTTAGTTTCATACCTAAAAGTATTCACAACTTGGTAAGTTTTGAGTGGTAAATCAGCGTGTGAGCGTATCCACAACGGGAACATGGTGTACATTGCAGTCTCACTTGTAGGGCGCAAGAACATCGGAATATCCAACTCGTTTTCTCCTGCATGCCTAACCCAGTAAACTTCTTTTTTGAAACCGGCTTCATCCTCATCCAGTCTCAACTCACTGGGATCAACTCCTTCCTCTCTTGCTTTCTTTAACAGGGCAACCAAGCGGTTCTCCTTCTCCAACAAACTCTCAGGGATTAGCAATGGAAAATTTACTTCTTCATGTTCGGTACGTTCCATTTCAGCGTGAGTTAGATTATCGATCATTCGCATGGCCTTCCAGCCGTATGGACGCCAAACATCCATACCCTTTATTGGATATCTTTTGTCGACTAATTCAGCTGCTTCAACAATGAACGGATACCATTCATTAAAGTCCTCTTTAGCAGGAATTCCCCGCTTTGCTTTACCATGCTTTTGTGACATGTTAGTGGCTCCTTACCTCACTTGCGTTTCGTCATGATAACAAAGATTGCAAGCAATCCGATTATTGCTACAATATCAGGAATTCCGATTGAGCCGGCTTGCAAGGGTTCGGACCAAGCGTTGCCTGAACCAATGTCACCTATTGACAAGAGGTTGATTCTTGTTCTGCCCACATCAGGACAAATTCCGCTTGAACAGACGCTTCCAAAGAGGGTGCCAAAAATCCCAAACAGATTTAACATTTCAAGAATAAGTATTGAGAGTACTCCCATGCGAATTTTGCCAAAACCAGCATTACTACCCTCTACTCCACCAGACATTTGGCCAGGGGCGGGAGGTATCAATCCAGGTAAACCCATACTAGGTGAACCTGCGGCATGTGGCGGGAAATTACCCTCAACTACCTCGACCATTAAGTCAAGAGGATCAGTTGATAACTCGACAACAGAAGAACTAACATTGGATGAAACAGAAGCCTCTCCGCTCATTTGAGAAGGCTTGGAAATTTTCATCGGTTCGATGCTAATTCCGTAAACCCTCTCTGCAATACTTGCGAGAGTAGGATTGTTTGCCAACTCCTCTGCATCAACATCTCCATCAAGGAGTCGACGTAAGTCATCTAGGTCTTCCATACCCATCCCTCAATGTATGCGAGAGTTCCCTCCTTCTTCAAGCCTTTCGGAAACAGGGGTGCAAAGTAAGAGGGAGTATGAGGTGGAATTTATGTTCAAAGGGCTGGCGCGGAACGAGGTTGGAAGTTCGAAATGGGGTGGGAAGGTGAAGATGTAATTTGAAGAATCAGGCATTTCCAGCCTTCTCTACTTCGGCCCAATCAGCCATAAATCCTTCAATTCCCTTGTCAGTAAGTGGATGCTTGATTAACATCTTAAAAATCTTAGTTGGCATTGTTGCAGTATGTACGCCCATTTGCATACACTGCAGCATGTGCATTGGATGCCTGATTGAAGCCGCCAATACCTTTGTATCAATATCGGGATAATTATCCCAAGTATTCATGATTTCAGCAATCAAGTCCATGCCATCTGCCCCAGTATCATCAATTCTTCCGATGAATGGAGAAACATACATAGCACCGGCTTTGGCCGACATTAGTGCTTGAGAAGCGCTAAAAATTAGTGTAACATTAACTCCAATACCTTGGCTTGAAAGTACTTTTGTTGCCTTCAAACCCTCTGGAGTACAAGGAATTTTTATTATTACATTATCTGGTAGTTCAGCCTTCAATTGCAGACCTTCTTCCACCATTCCTGCAGCATCTAGTGCAGTGACTTCGGCTGATATTGGGCCTGAACAAAGTGCTGCGATCTCGGATACAACCTGCTTGAAATCACGACCTGATTTCTTTATCAGGGAAGGATTGGTTGTCACCCCGTCCAAAATGCCCCATTCGGCAATTTCTTTTACTTCTTCTATTATTGCTGTATCTAAAAAAAACTCCATTTTTATCACCTAATTATTTTCCTTTCGCTGGATGGCACGACGGGCTGCCGCTGCTATATGCTTGCTTGTTAATCCCATCATTTCTAACATTTCATCGGATTGAGCAGATTCGCCAAAGCGGTCTTTGACTCCAACCATTTCAAGAGGGACAGGTTGATTGGCACAAACATATTCAGCAACTGCGCCACCAAGTCCTCCAATAACAGAGTGGTCTTCAGCAGTCACTAGGCAGCCACAAGTGTCAACGGCTCGATTAATTGCTTCATTATCCAACGGCTTCAGAGTATGCATATCCAACACCATTGCTTCAATTCCTTCTGCTGCTAATGCTTCAGCAGCTTCCAATGACTCTCCAACCAAAACTCCACATGCGATTATTGCCACTGCGTCACCATGACGAAGAATATTTGCCTTACCTATGGTAATTTCGGACTCATCGGAATACAACTTAATGGTTTTATTACGAGCAGTTCTCATGTATGAGGGTCCCGAAAGCCCGAGGCATTGCTTTGTCAATGACATTGCACTTAGATAGTCACTAGGATGCATGACTGTCATATTTGGAAGGGTGCGGTAAATTGCTAAATCCTCTATAGACTGTGCGCTACCTCCATCTGTACCAGTATGTGTTCCACCGTGGCTTCCACAAATATGCACGGCAAGATTTGGTCGTGCAATTCCGTTTCGAACCTGCTCAAACCCTCGCTCTGTGAATATTGCAAATGTACTGGCAAACGGCTTGTATCCCGAAGAAGCCAAGCCTGCTCCAATCAGCATCATGTTCTGCTCGCCGATTCCACATGAAATAGTTCGCTCTGGATGTGCCTTACGAAATATTACTGATTTTGTTGACTTACCGAGGTCGGCTTCGAGGACTACCACCTTTTCATCGCCAGCCATTTCAAGCAATGCCTGACCATAGCCATCTCTTGTTGCAGCCATATCACTCATTGAATCAACCCCAGTTCTGCAAGACCTTGCCCTAACTGTTCGTCATTTGGCGCTGCACCATGAAAGGCAGGATTATTTTCCATGAATGAAACTCCCTTGCCCTTCACAGTATTTGCGACAATAACTGCTGGCTTATTTCCTACACCGTCAAACCAATCAAGAGCATCGAGTATTTCCTGCATATTATGGCCATCTATTTCACGAACTGCCCAACCGAATGATTCCCACTTAGCAGCAATATCAAACATTCGCATTTGATTCTCGACGAAATCATCATTTTGAATACGGTTGCAATCAACGAATACTTTGAGATTACCCAATTCGTGATGGGCGGCGGCCATTGCCGCTTCCCACACACTTCCTTCTTGAATTTCACCATCGCCAAGCATCACATAGGCATTTCTTTCGCTTCCATCAAAACGGGCAGCTAATGCGCAACCAATTCCGTAGGATAAGCCCATACCTAGGCTTCCAGCACTGAAATCAACACCTGGTGTCCACTTCATGTCCACATGTCCTTGGCAAGTTCCCCCCATTACTCGGTATGATTTTAAATCCTCTTTTGAAATGAAACCCTGTTCCTCTAAAATGGCGTACATACCTGGGCTTGCATGACCTTTGGATAGAATAAATCTGTCACGGTCTGGCCACTTTGGGTTTGCAGGATCAACCCGCATTTTTGTAGCATATAGGGCGACTAGAATATCTGTTTCGGAAAGAGAGCCGCCAGGGTGACCCGCACTCGCTCGATGAGTCATTCGGAGGATTTCTCCCCTGCAACGACTTGCTTTTGCTTCCAATTCAGAGATGCTACAGTCCTCAGCCATACCCTTGCCCCACACTCCTTGCGGAGGGATGGGTCTTTGATGGTTGTGCTATTTTTGTGATTTCTTTACTTTGAATATTGTCCTTAATTATTAGGCTGTGAGCGAGAATAAGATGGAGAATAAATAATATCAATATTTCGGAGGATGCTGACGTATTTTACAATGTGATTGAAGGCTGCTGACCTACTAGTTCAATGCAAAAACCTATTTGGGTGGCATTATTGCAGTGGTAAATCTTCGTCCGACATCAACTAATACCGACAAGATATCGGCAACAATAGTTCGGTCTGAATTAGGTAGAGACCTTGTTGCCAAGAAGGCGAATACGGCAACGAATGCTAAATAGAATACGATTGACAGGCCTTGCCCAAGAGTACCAATTACCTCAAACCAATCTTTAGGGTGCTTCCATGTAACAATGAAGAATGCAATTGCTACTCCCATCAGAGATTCTCCGGCGATAAAACCTGCTCCAATTAATATGCCTTTGTCGGTAACTGATTTTGCTTCTGCTTTAGCTTCTGTTGAAGGTTCTCCGCTAAGGTCGCCATCTATTCTTTGGTGAGTGATACGTGTAACGAAGAAGTGAAGAAGACCGCCGATAACAATTGGCACAGACAGGTAAATTGGAAGGTAAATGCCAATCGCAACTGCCATAACAGGCATTTTTTTCCAAATAATAATACAGGCGATCGCTGCTCCAATTAGCACCATAGGGAGATTAAAACTGCCGCCGAAGAAACCGTTGATTATTGCCCCAATTAATTCTGCTTGAGGTGCCAATAATGCATCCTCACAATCGTAATATTCCGCATCGGCGGTAAATCTCATGCGTTCATTTGTTGCCACACAGGCGGTTTGAGTGATTTGAAATGCTTTATGTAAAAGCATCAATATTGGACCTATAGTAATGGCGCCAACGAGTACTCCTACGATTTCAGCAATTTGCTGTTTCCAAGGAGTTGCTCCAAGCATATGACCTGTCTTTAGGTCCTGCATTACATCTCCCGCAATAGCCGCGTTGACGGCAACTACTGCGGCAATGATTAGCGTTGCAGTCATCAAAGAAGCAGTGGACATTCCAAGAAGCAAATCTCCAACAACCCACACAATTCCGGCAGTAAACATTAGTGTAGCAATAGTCATTCCAGATACGGGGGAATTAGAAGAACCAAGAACACCAGCAATATATCCGGCAACAGTAGAAAAGAAAAAGGCTGCAACTGCCAAGAATAATGCTCCGACCAAGGCCAGCCACAATGATCCAGTTGCCCACCAATAAAAGCAAAAAGTCAGGACAGTGATAATTCCGCAAGTTAGCAGGACCTTATCCATAGGCAGGTCCATTTCGGTTCTCAAAGGAGGCGTACCATCTTCATCTCCAACAGAAAGGGCCTTTTTAAAACCAGTTTTGATAGTGTCGCGCATAGAAATTAATGTCCAAACACCACCTACAACCATTGCTCCAACACCAACATAGCGGATTTGTTCATTCCAAATTATCATAAAACTAGTAGTCATATCAACACCGGCAGGCCAGCCATTTATCATGCCATACAAAGGAACCAAAACCATGAAACCAAGAACTCCTCCGAGGAAAATGAAAGAGGCGATACGTAGTCCAACAATATATCCTACTGAAAGCAATGCTAGTGATAATTCTGAACCGGCGTATAGACGAGTGCCGAAGAAAGAGGTTGCTCCTTGAACTAATTCCTTGGTGATGTGGAAACCTTTGACAAACCATCCATAAAGAGCTCCAATAATGAGGGCATAAACGATTGCGATAAGACCTGAACCGCCTTCTTCCCCAGCAACTAATACCTCTCTACAGGCTACCCCTTCTGGGTAGGGCAATGCTTCTTCGACAATGAAAACGCGACGAAGGGCGATTGTAAACATGGTGCCTAATACGCCACCAAGTAGAGCAATAATAAAAGTCTCAACTAATTGAATTTCAGTCCAAACACCCATCACAAGGAGGGCTGGTACGGTGAAAATTACACCGGCAGCTAAACTTTCACCTGCACTTGCCATAGTTTGAACGGCATTGTTTTCCAAAATGCTAACATCTTCGAATTTACCTATTCGCAAAATCAGCATTGACATAACGGCAGCGGGAATTGAGGCTGATACTGTCATTCCGACTTTTAATCCCAAATATGCATTTGCTGCAGTCATCAATGCGCCAAGAATAATTCCGATTACGAATACCCTTATTGTCAGTTCCTTCGGATTTTCCGAAGCCGCGATGTAGGGTTCGGCGGCACTGCTCATGTACCGGCGAAACCCTCTTACTTTGTCAATAATGCGTATGTGAGGGGTCAAATCTATCATGGCAATTGCCAAATTAGAATGTTATTCAAAAAATATAATGTAATCTAGTTAATTATATATGCAGTTAGTGATAATAATCTGTCCTATAATAATCGCTCTAATATTTCCCCCTCATCAAGAAAGTATCAATATTTACAATTGCATATAAAAGGCATCACTCAGAGGTGTTTAAAAAGATTATGAATATGATTATTATGTGAATGTTTTAGCATTTAAGCGGGAAACCCCACCCTCTTGCTTTTGTATTGATTAGAACTGCAAGCAGTTAATCGGGAGGGTATCCTTTGGCTAAAGACGCAACAGATTGGTCCAAATTGACGGTTCAGGAATCCTTTGCTAAACTGACCTCTTGGCCTGAAGGCCTCACTACTGCTGAGTGTGAAACCCGGCAAGTGAAATACGGTCTTAATGAAATTGACGAAGTTGAACGAGAACCAAAGTGGAAGCGGTTTATTGCTCAGTTCCAAGATCCATTGATTTATTTACTTATTATTGCTGCAACTATCGCCCTAATCTTACATCCAAATGAACCAGGTGATGCGATTTTCATTGTTCTAGTTCTAACTGCTAATGCTTTCTTTGGCTACTTGCAAGAGGAGAAGGCCGAACAAGCAATGGGCGCTCTTAAGCAAATGGCGGTATCGTCTTGTGTAGTATCTCGAGATGGTATTGAAATCGAATTACCAACGATAGAATTGGTACCTGGCGATATTATTCGCCTTGAGCAGGGGCTCAATGTTCCGGCCGATGTTAGGCTTACAGAGGTGTATCAATTTACTGCTGATGAATCTGCACTTACTGGAGAATCTATTCCTGTTCGCAAACAATTAGAACCGCTCCAAGGCAGAAATCTCATCGCCGACAAAACAAATATGGCATTCACGGGAACACTGGTTGCTACCGGAAGAGCCGTCGGTATTGTTGTGAGTACTGGTATGAACACCGAACTCGGGCATATCGCCAGCGACATCGCCGATGCTGAAACGCCAAAGACCCCCCTTGAGATAAAATTGGAATCTCTTGGCAAGTTCCTCGGAGGTGTGGCTTTAGTGGTTGCAGTACTTATGTTGTCTCTAAAAATGGTATTCGCGATATTAGGAAATAGTGATGTCCCGCTAATTGATGTATTGGTGGAGCAGTTTATTATTGCCATTGCCATTTTCGTTGCCATTGTCCCTGAAGGATTACCTATTATTCTAGTGATTACTCTCTCACTTGGAATGCGTAATATGTCACGTCACAAGGCAATTATAAGGCGGATGAAGGCAGTAGAAACGCTCGGCTCGACCACAATCATCTGTAGTGATAAAACAGGAACTCTAACGAAGAATCAAATGACTGTAAGGAAATTTTGGCTCGGTGGCGACACTTGGGGTGTTAGTGGCAGCGGTTTTGATCCAACCTCGGGAGGCTTAGTCGGCCCAGATGGAGAAATTAATGTAGAGGGATTAACTTCACTTAATGAAAGAAGAGATTATCGCCTCTCAACTGCTTGTTTGGCACTAGCGCATAATAGCCGTATTTTCCGAGACGAAGGACACTGGGCTGCCATCGGTAATCCCACCGATTCTGCATGCGCAGTATTTGGCTGGAAATTAGTAGGGGAGGTTGACAAGTTTGCAATCCGCCACCCTCGCCGCTTCGAATACTTTTTTGATGCTGATAGAAAGCGAATGTCTGTATTACATGAATGGGAAGGTAAAGATTGGCTATTTGTTAAAGGAGCAGCAAGTTTCATGGAGGACCGATTAAAATACGAATTGGTTAATGGAGAGGTTGTCCCACTAACTGAAGATACTCTTTCTGCTTTCCTCAAGGCTAATGATGAAATGGCTTCTGACGCCTTAAGAGTCATTGCATTGGCCGCACGAGAAATCCCCGAAGGTATTGATTTGGAAGATACCGACGTAATGGAAGATGAGTTAATTCTTCTTGGTCTGGTCGGAATCAATGATCCTCCTAGATTAGAGGTGTATGATGCAATTGCTATTTGTAAGAATGCCGGAATAAAGGTCAAAATGATTACCGGCGACCAAGCAATTACCGCGCAAGCAATTGCTGAAGAATTAGATATTTGTGAATCAAACAGTATTGCAATTAGCGGATTTGAGTTGCAAACTATGAGCGAAAATGAGCTCAATAAACGCTCTGTTGATACGGCAGTTTTCTCTCGCGTTACCCCAGAGCAAAAAATGCGCATAGTCACCAGTCTACAAGAAAAAGGACACGTTGTCGCAATGACCGGAGATGGAGTAAACGATGCGCCAGCATTATCTCGCGCTAATATCGGTATCGCAATGGGTATCGCAGGCACCGATGTTGCAAAAGATGCATCAGACATGGTATTACAGGATGATAACTTTGCCAATATTGTCAATGCTGTGGAAGAGGGGCGGAAAATTTACATTAATATCCGAAACTTTGTTCGCTATCAGATTTCTACAAATGTTGCAGCAGTCGCTCTAATTATACTCTCAACATTTGTTTTCGGGTGGCGCTTACCACTGACTGCAACCCAAATATTAGTCATTAATATTCTCATGGATGGACCCCCTGCAGTGGCTCTCGGAGTAGAGACAAAGCATGGAAAAGTAATGGATAGGCCACCTCGACCTGTGGACGAAGGGCTACCAAATATGAAAGACATGATTATGATATTCTACCTTGGTGCAATAATGGTCATTGGAACTTTGGCAATCTTCTATATCGCAGACGGGCATCTTGTTACCAGCGAAGTTTGTACTAAGCCAGTTCTTTGGGACGGGGGAGCAATAGCCTTTGAAGGAAGCCTTGTATTTGACGAAAATGGTGAATGTGTATCTGAAACCGTGTGGGAGAATTGGGCCGAATGGAAGTTTACTCTCGCATGTACTTCAGCATTCGCGGTTTTTGTGCTCTTCCAATTATTTAATGTGTTAAATTGTAGAAGTTCAGATACCTCTATTTTTTCCTTAGGTATCTTTTCAAACAACGCCATAAACATCTCTTTCGTCATAAGTGCGGTGTTATTATTTGCCTTTATCCAAGGCGCTAATTTCACTCTGCCGCTAGCAGGTTCAGCCTCAAATGGCTCCCTTAATGTCAACATTGGATCCTTACTCCACACTGTTAAATTACCGTGGAATACCTGGATTGTACTGCCTGCAACAGCTTCAGTTGTGTTTTGGTTCGAGGAATTTAGGAAGATTTTTATCAATATAAAGAAGAAATAACCGACTCAACTAATCTGCTTCCTGCAAGGTCACTTGACCATTAGTGTAAATAATACCAATATTGAAAGTTATTAGAATCGGGTAATACCAATTTCGGATTATTTTTTGCTAATTTGCAATACCTAGTTGAAGGCATAGTTCTTCAAGGCGTGGCGATTCGGGCTAAATAATGCAGAAGACACGCCAGCCATGGTCCTCCGACCAATACTCGGCGGGAATAAATCCCGAATGGCAAATGGTACTGGCTAATTTGCTCTCACCTCAAAAGTTCCCCCTTGAATTACAAGATATTGTAAATAAAGTATCCACGGGTCAGCGCCTGAGCATTGAAGATGGACTTATCCTGTACAATCACCCCTCACTTACAGATGTTGCTAGGATTGCAAACGCTGCCCGTCAAGCGAGGTTTTCAAACGATGTTTTTTTCAATCATAATGTCCATGTTAATCAAACAAATCTTTGCATTCTTTCATGCAAATTCTGCGCTTTTAGTAGAACGAAAAAATCTGCTGACGCTTATGCTCTATCAATTGATGATTACTTGCAACAAATTTCTCTCTACGCTCCCTTTGTTGATGAGGTCCATACTGTTGGTGGATTACACCCCGATTGGGGTATTGAACAGTACGAAGGCATGTTTTCTGCAGTCAAGAAAATGTTTCCAAACATTCACATCAAGGCACTAACTGCTGTTGAAGTAAACCATCTCTCAGTTATTTCTGGATTAGGTGTTTCTGAAACTCTTATTCGTCTAAGAGATGCTGGATTAGATTCATTACCAGGCGGAGGGGCTGAAATTCTTGATGATTCGATTCGCGATATTATTTGTAGGGGTAAAGAGACTACTGCTGAATACTTGGAGATACATCGTTGTGCTCATGAAATAGGTATGCCGACAAATTGCACTATGCTCTATGGTACAATTGAGACAATTGAGCAACGCCTAAACCATTTGGATTTATTACGTCGTCAGCAAGACGAAAGTGGTGGATTTCAGTGCTTCGTACCGTATCCCTTCCTCCCTGATTCATCACGCTTGCCCGAAGCACAACTTGCAACCGGAACTGAAATACTGCGAACGATGGCAATTAGTCGGCTAATGCTGGATAATATCCCACACTTGAAGGCTTATCGCATGAACTTGGGCGATGAAATTTCCGAACTCGCTCTACAATTCGGTGCCGACGATCTTGACGGTACTGTTCAGCAAGAATCAATAATGCATCTTGCAGGATCAACTACTCCTCTTGATTCCGATATGTCTCAACTTGCTAAAATAATATATAACGCTGGCAAGATCCCGATCCTCAGAAATTCAAAATATACCAACTTCACAGAATATATCGCAACGGATCCCAAAACTAAACCACTAAAGGGCAAAGGTGTTTCACTAAGGGTGATTTGAGGTGAAAGGATGACTGAAGAAGCATTGTGGCTAAAGACGATAGGAAGGGTTTCTTTCCTAAATTGCGACCCTCTATTCCATCACCTGCCGAATACGTGGTCGGTATTACCTGCGCCACCTTCATGGTTGACCGGTCACTTATTGCGTGGAGATTGTCTTGTTGCACCGATACCTTCTGCCGATTACGCCAAATATTCCGATGAATTATTCCTCCTCCCGGGCATGGGAATTTCGGCACCAAATGAGGTCGGCAGCGTGCTTCTTTTCGGCAACCGCCCTGTTGATGAAATGCGCGATATAGCCTTGCCAAGTGACAGTTCAACTTCCCAGCGCCTTCTTTTGTATTTGTTAAAACAAAAAAATCTGGACCCTCGTCCAATTGAAATGGGTCCAGACTTACATGAAATGCTTAGAAGATGTGATGGTGCATTGCTTATCGGAGATAGAGCATTGTGGGAGGCGCAGCAGCACCCTGAACTCGTACAAATGGACTTAGGTTCTGCTTGGTATGATTTGACAGGTTTACCAATGGTTTTCGGGGTGCTAGCAGCAAGAAAGGATTCACCCCTCTCGGCTTTGAGAGAGGCATATGAGGCTTTAATTACCTCTCTGGGAGAATTTGCATCAGCCGAGGGTAGAGGTCGCGTCGTCAAGCAGAGTTCACAACGAAGCCGCTTTGATGAGGAGCGTATTGACAAGTATTTTTTTGAAGTTTCAAACCAAATGAGAGAGGAAGAAGTGAACGGTCTAAACAAATTCCTCTCTGATGTGTGTGGCATGGAAGAAAAGGCCCAGTTCATGGAGTAGACCTTGATTGCCTGTGCCTTATTTATCAGGATTAATTAACTTACTAAGCGCTGAAGACATCATTGCCTCTTCATCCTTTTTGGCTATTTTTGAATTGCCTCCTTCACCAATTTTTGTTTTTGAGTCAGCAGAGGAGGTTGACTTTTGGGAGATTTTTTTGCCGGATTTGGCTGTAGTTTTTTTCTTACTGACCTTCTTGCGACTCACCTTTTTACGCTTCGTTGCGACTTTATGAGTTGTAGGAGCGGTTGAAGTATCTTCATTCGCACTATCATTTACTTTCACTTTACGAGCGACCTTTGTGTTGGACTTACGAGTAGATTCGTTTGACTCTGGTTTGACCTTTCGTACCTTAACTGGAAGCTCCTTCAATATAGGTTCATATCCAAATTCTTCCTGTGAATCATCATATGCGCCATCCCAGCCATAATCCCATTCAGTTGGCGCATCTCTATCATTACTCTGGATTGCTGCAACATCAGCTAAGGAACCACGAGTGCGCCCTGCAGGTTTCGAGTCTTCGGCCCTCCTACGCCGGTGAGTTTTCTCGTCCTGGAAAGACAGCTGCATCGATGTTGCGCCGATTCTCTGCCTCCTTGAAGGTGGCCCTTTTAGTGGAGATGGCGGTGCAATACCTGAATCCACTGTCCATGCATTGTCCTCAACAGAACCGCCCCATTCTTTAGTTTCCTCGTCGTAATCATGATCTAGTGAGTCATCTGCCCATTCTTCATCCTCGTCTGAATTATCAAGAGGGGGCTGATAAGAATTGGTTTCTTCATCTTCGTCGGAAAAAGATAAATCAATCGCATTTCTTTTGCGAATTATTACCACAAATGAAAGCGTGAGAGTTATTATTAATAGGACAATCCAAATAATATTGCCTGACGTAAAGGAAAGTAGATTATCAGTAGCGGTTGGCTCAGCAAGTGGCTTTGCCTCAATAAATAACTCCAAACTACCAGAATCGCTTGTCCAAGTCGGGACGACTGATGAAATGGCTCCCTCCATAGATACTTCGAGATTTATTGGTGAAAGTGGGGCGATTTGGGCGGCACTGCCGGCAATATGTGGAATTATTTCTGAAAAACTAATATTGTATGGAAGTGTTGGAGTATGAGACAGATTGAAAGTCGTAACCCATGTCATACTTAATCGTGTGATTTCATCATATTTTGATACTCCAAAGAGGCCTGATGTTGCATAACAGGCAAAAGAAGGGTTTGACATATCTGTGCCCTCAATAGTGACAATGCTATCCCACGCATAAAACACATCCTCCTGGCGAATATTGTCACATAATGCTTGCGCCACCCTATCTACTTCTGGTTCAGTGATACTTTCAGCCGTACCATCAATAGCCTCGGCAGTAATCTTACGAATTGCCGAACTGATTTCAGATGAGTAGAGGACAGTATCGCGAATTACTAATTGGCGATTAATAATTTCTATGTTAATTTGTCTAATTAGTTTTATATTTGCATCCAGTGAACAATCAGAATTAGGGCATTCATCACCGCGGTCATAGATGTCAGCAATCCCATCGCCATCATCATCCAAATCAATATCATTTGGAATTCCATCGCGGTCGGTATCGGTTCCGGAAACTCCGAATCCTTCGGGGGTAAACTCCGATGAATAAAGGGCAACATGAGTCGAAGATGAAGCAATAGCAAGCAACTCATTACTACTATGCATTGAAAAATCCAAAGCCGCATGACCAATTGAAGTTGCATCAACAATATCCCATGAACCAGTAGCATACGAAATGATTCTTGGTGCGCCAATGTCTTGCAGGACAAAGAATCGGGTGCCGTCATCTGCCCACTGAATGGTTGTAGCAGAATTTAGTTGATCGGTGAGTAAAAGTCCACCTGAATTTGAATATATCCTCAACTCACCCGAGCTTGATAATGCAGCAAAGCGGTTTTCTATGGGGTCAAATGCACAATCTGCTACTGCAGAGGAAAAAAACCATTCATCCTCAATTTGCGAAGACCCTTGAATCCATTTTACTACGCGCCCATCTTCATCACCGGAAAGAATAAACGATGCATCGGGATTGTAAGAAATGCAAGTAACACTAGCAGTATGTCTGTTGTCATATTTTATTGAATTTTCAAATCCAGGATTGCTATACTCGGTAATTCCAGTTGAAGTATCGCGCAATGCGACAAGTGAATTATCATCACTGATAGCAATTGCACCTACATCTCGACCCCCTGTCGCACTATCGGTTATATTCCAATTATCTAGCTTTGAAATAACAATAATGGAGGGTTGGGTAGCTTGAAAACTTTTCATGCCTGCAATAAGCCAATTGCTATCTTTGGAAAATTTCACCTCTTCCACCCGATCATTTGTTGGAATTTGTTTTACCACCTCTCCAGTTTCAACCAAATAGATTGCTACTCCGGTTCTAAAACCTGCAGCCAAATATTCTCCATCTAAGGAATATGCAACAGATAATGAATCGTCGCTTGGATCAATACCCGGTAAAAAACCCGATAAACCTAATCCGCTTTGGTCCAAAGAACTTCCACTTGAAGCAAAAGGGATTAGCAGAGATAGGGAAAAAATAAGAGCCAGTAATATCGCCGTTGCTCTGGTTTTTGGGACACCAGTACTAGAGCGCATAGACTTGCCTCGCACCTCTCTAATATGTCATATGTATTGAGGCTTCGGAAAAAATTCATACTACGAGTTGATTTGCAGCTGAATAGGTGGTATTTCGGGAGAAGGTTTGAAAGTCACCCTCTGCCGGCAAGGTTTGATGGTAATGTCCGACATTCAGGTAATAACGATTGGCCACTCGCCCGATCCTGATGATGCATTTATGTTTCACGCACTAACAACTGGCGCCTTCCCAACTCCCGGGTTGAAATATATTCATGAATTGCAAGACATTGAAACTCTAAACCATCGCGCAATGCGAAATGAGTTAGAAGTAAGTGCTGTGTCTATACATGCATTCCCTGAGATATCTGGTTCTTATTCACTCATGAATTGTGGGGCTAGCATGGGAGAGGGATACGGCCCAATGGTTGTCGCAAAGGAAGGAGTTAGCAAGGAGGACGCACTCAGCAAGCCGATTGCAATTCCTGGACTAAAGACAAGTGCTTACCTCGGTTTGCGCTTGTGCTGGGGAGATGTAGAAGTAGCCGTCGTTCCTTTTGATGAAATTATCCCTAGAATCCTCACTGGAGAGTACCTCTCTGGCCTCATTATTCATGAAGGGCAGTTGACTTATGCCGATGATGATTTAAATGTCTTAGTTGACCTTGGAATTTGGTGGGGTGAAAAAACAGGTGGGCTACCTTTGCCATTGGGGGGGAATGTTGTTCGAAATGACCTCGGCGACGATTTGATGTTACAAATTACAGAGGATACAAAAAAATCAATAGTGCATTCAATTGAGTCACCAGATGCTGCCCTTGAATTTGCCAAACAATGGGGAAGAGGTATTGATGATGACACAAATCGTGAATTTGTTTCAATGTATGTTAATGAGCGTACAATTGACTACGGGGACGATGGAAGAATGAGCATTCGCCTTTTCCTAAAGGAGGGGCAAGAACTCGGATTGATTGATAGCAATTTTGATGTTGATGGCATGCAATTCATCGGATCCAATGAATAATTGAGGGGTTCAAGGTCACCAAGACCCGCTACGATTTATTTTCGAAGGCTGCAAAGTTTTTATTACACAATAACAATAGTGAAAAATGGTGGCGGCTAGGGCCACTTGTTTTGTTTTTGCAAAGTATTTATGCGACTAGTTCAAGGACTTGATACCTGCCGCAGGGGTTGAGGATTAGTATGCCCCGTGACAACGTACCCATTGCATTGTCTCCATCAGGTGAAATTGGACCACTTTGTAATGTATGCAATAAACGCATGACATTTGGTGAGTCAATGGTTCATAATGAATATTATTTATGCTGGGAGCACTATCAAGAAGCAACCGGCGCATCCAGTATTACTGATGATGAGGAATTGGAAAAACCATTTTTTAAACCTTAGGGCAAGTTGAAAAGCCCCCCCTCGCTTTCGCAGTTTGGTGGCAAAGTGTCAAGCACAGGTTGGGCTAAATTTGCTTACCTTTTCGGTGAGTATTATCGTACATCCGATTTTTGGCTACCTCCTCGTTTACGAATGAGAGAGTGGATGTTTATTCCATTTGGTGGTGGCACTCCTTTGCGTCATCGGGCTTTCGATGACGCTTCACGCTTGCGCCAATATTTATTGCGCTCCCCGCCCCATTCCGCATTCTATAGTACTGCATACTGGAGAAAGCCACGTGAATATAAAATGGTGGAAAAGGAGTGGAAAGGCGCTGATTTAATTTTTGATTTGGACGGTGACCACTTACCTGGTATCAGTGATGTTGATTTTGAGGGTATGTTAATTGCAATACGCGAACAGGCTCACCGATTGTGGAATGATTTTTTGGAGCCTGAATTTGGCTTTGACAAAAAATTCTTGCAAGTAACATTTTCCGGCCACAGAGGATATCATTTGCATTACCGTGACCCAACTATTGTTCACCTAGACAGTGAGGCAAGAAGGGAATTAGTTGCCCATATTAGAGGTGAGGGGATTGACGTAGGTGTTGCATTAGAGGAATGGCAAAACCAGGATGCGAGTGGGTGGACAAAGAGATTGAGAGAGGGATTGAATCAAACTTTACAACGCCTAGATACTGTTAGGGAGGGCGAGAGAAAACAAGCAAAGCCAATCATTGATGAAATGATTGAATCAATGCGCCGTTCAGCAATTTTAAGTGGGAAATCAATTAAGAGAGGTCCCACTGTAGTGGAAAAAATTGCTGAATTAATTGAACACCCCGAACGGCGTATGCGATTACTGAATGGTAATTGGAATGCTCTTGGAGGTAAACAAAGAGGAGACCCCAATTTTTACCGCAATGCACTCATTGACATTGTTAGAAGCGATAGAGGGATTGTACTCGGGGGCGCAGGTGAAACTGACGAAGTTGTAACCGTTGATACCCGGCGAGTAATTCGCTGGCCAACCTCATTGCACGGTAAATGTGGTCTGCGCGTCAGTGAATTTCCACTTGACAGGTTAGACCCTGATGGGTCAAACCCTTTTGACCCCCTTACCGAAGCAATCGCTTTGCCTATGTCAAAATCAATTACTGTGGAGACTACTATTGAGCAAGCGAGTACGAGAGTGGGAGAATATTCTATTGACACGAATTGTGGTGATATCTTGGAATTACCCGAAGGAGTTGCCGCTTTTTTGGTTCTCAAAGGGTGGGCGAAATTGGCACCATCTGCCTAAGGCTACACCCACCTGTCAATATACATTGAATTTACAGTCTCAGTGGTGACTTTTAGTTCCATTATTCCCAAGCCGTGAAATTTCGGCAACAAAATTGCAAGGGCCGATAGGCACCCTGCTAACCCGATATAGGCGAATCTTCAATACGGGGTCTTTGTTCACAGGGTCGTTGAGGGACACATATGGCGTTCGGCAAGAAGAAGTCAAAGAGGAGAAATGCACCTGCTGCAGGGCTCCCTCTGCCACCTTTGCCCGGTGCTGCACCATTGCCTCCGCCACCCGGACTTGCACACATGCCACCATTACCTGGTGCCGCTCCTGCCCCTGCCTCTCCTGCCCCAGTTGGCAATATCCTCCCTCCTGCCCCAGAGATCCCTTCACTACCTGCTGAGCCGCAAGCCGCAGATACTCCTTCGGAGGCAAATGAAGGCGGGGATGAGGGTGATGAATATTCAAAAATGTGGGCAAAGCGAAGCGAAACACCCCTTCAACAAATCTATGGCCAAATTGACCGTATTGGCGAAAAGGATACTGGCAGTTTACTAGACCGCTATTCAGACCGATTCGGACATCAATTGGACCGTGAAATAATAGTCTTGCGTGGACAAGCAGCAGAAGCAGCAAAGGCAGCGGTTCGAGATGCTCCTGTCGTTGAGTTGATCGGTGAAGATGTGGAGGAAAATATTTCGGCAATGGAGGAGGAAATAGTTTCTCAAACCGATGTTGAGACTGCTGGCGAGGCTAGTGAAAATGATCTATCTGCTGATGAAGAGGTGGAACTTCAAGAGCAACTTTCAATTATTGAGAATGAAATTCGTGAGTTGAAGCCACAATACAAAATGGCTAAAGCCAAAGGTAATTCTCGCCAACTAAAGAAGTTGAAGCCTGCTTTACAAACTCTAATGAATGAGAGAAAATTGATAATGGCAGTCATAGCAGGAGAGGAGTCAATGGATTCCTTACTGGGTGATGATGCTGAAGTTGTTGAAAGTGATGACCTTTTCCTGTCATTCGTTGGCATTGTTGATGATTTACTTGGAAAAATGCCTGAAGGGGCTATTGATGAATTCGTAGCAAGTTCAGATTTCGCCCTTTACCAGCAAGTAGCCAGTAACCCTAGTGAAGCCGACGATGCTTCAAGAGAGGATTTCTTCAACCTAGTTGATAGCAAATTGGGTGAAATGCCCGAGGAAGCAATTAATTCCTTCGTTGCGAGTAATGACTTTTCCATATACCAAGAAATGGGTGCATACTTCAGGAGTTGATTAAATGGGACTATTAGACAAAGCAGATGGAATGCAAGGCGGTTCAGCGCCTAAGGCGAAGCCGAAAGTGGCATCAAAGAAACCGGCTGCTCGTACCGCAAAGCCAGTTAGGGCAAAGCCAGTAAAGGCTAAGCAACAGAAGACTGCAAAGCCAGCGCGACAAAAGAAGGCTCGTACTCAGCGCCAAGCAACAAATCGTGATCTACCCGGAGAGTTTATGCTTGCAAGTACAGGTAACCGTGCAGCGGCAGGATTTATCAATTTCTTTTGGAATTGGAGCGCGTTCACAACCGGAATCGCACTGAATGTATTCGCTGGAGCAAATACAACCTGGATTATTATTGGCGGCCTATTGATGGCCATTGTTAACATCGTAATCGTCCCTGGTAAGTGGGGTCGCAGCATTGGTCAATTCGCATCTCGGACCAAGTACATCAAATATACAGGGAAAAAACCATTCTTCCTCCATGGAATTCTATCTAATTTAGATGTTCTTTTCATTGCGGCTGGATTAAATTTCACTCTTGTTGCTTCAGCTGGAGATGGTCAAGTTGATGCTATCAATTTGGTGATCGGAATTCTTTGTTTGTCAATCCCTACCGCTAATTATTTCTTCAAGAAGAAGTCAGAAAGTAAACAATCATTGTGGGACGTTGCCTTTGGCGCCTATCTGGTTGCGCATGTGCCAACTGGCGAAGAGACCGGATGGGCAGCACGCCTTGAGAACCTTGGCGAGTACTACGAGAAGCGGCAATCTGACAAAACAGATAAGCAGTCAAAGACGGCCAAAAAGGCAAAAGCCAATAAGGCAAAGAAAGAGTCTGAAAACAAAGATGAATAATTGCTGGTGAGTGTGTGAAACTCACTTCACTTGTCCTACATTTATGCGTAGTTATTATTTTGGCTTGTTTAATACAAAATACTCTAGAAGTATTTGTAGCAATTGCGATATATGTGGCTACTGTTATTTTGATTACTATAGCCTCTAATAGCGTAATGAAATATGTATTCCGCCACCCAAATAAGATGCGCTCAACTTTTCACCACCCAGATTGGAAGAATTATCACCTTCAAAATGAAGGTCATTCAATACCCACATATTCCCGGTTTCATGCTATAAGGGCCCCTCTTGTCATCCTTATTCATGGATGGACTTCTTCATCAAAGAAGATGCTTGATCGAGCAAATTTGATTTTCGAGAAGGGTTTTCACACAATAATGTTCGATTACCGAGGGCATGGTGCGGCCGAACCAAGTAAACTGTTTACCGCCGAAATACAAGTACTCGACCTCAAGTATGTATTGGCCAATTTGCATGAAGTAGGTGATGTGGAATTAATTACTTCATTCTCACTATATGGGCACAGTCTCGGCGGATTTATTGCCCTAGGTTTTTCTCGCCACTACCATCCAGTTAATGAGCAGATTCAAAATGAAGTTGGTGAAGTGGCAATTATACCATATGCATCATTGATTCTAGAATCTCCAATGACCAGTTATAATTTAATTATGGAACAAGATAATAACGGAGCAATCAAAATCTTGATGCCGATTTTGAGAAATAAAATGAAATATATTTGGGCGCAAATGCATCCGCACTATCCCCTTCTAACAAAAGCATATTTGGAAGTTCCAACTTGGGGGATGCCAGAGTGTCCCGTTTTAATTGTTCAAGCTAAAGATGATTCAAGACTTGGCCGCCAACATTTCGATCACATCATACCATTTTTGCCTACCGGCTCTGAGGCTCATTTACTAGAAGAACTAACACATACTGGATCTCAAATATGCCAACCGAGAGATGAATTAGTAATCAATTTTTTACAAGGTAATACCGACAACTCACAACTCAAATGAGTGGGAGATGATTTTCACCGGCATTTTTAGCACACCTTTTGTTGAGGAGGCAGAAGGCGAGTAATAAGAAAATTAGCAAACATCACTCATTAGAGATTACAGAGGAGGATGCGCCATCATCGTTGGTCAATTCCATGGCCAATTCACGCATATCTTCAACCTCATCGGTCTCATCAACAATTTCCTCGCCGAGTAAAGTTTCAATAACATCTTCCATTGTTAAGATGCCCGAGGTGCCGCCGAATTCATCTTGCACGACTACTAACTGTTGCCGGCTCTTAAGGAAAATGTCAAGTGCGCCATCTACATTTGCCTCATCAGAAATAGTCCTTATTGGGTTGGTGAACTCACTCAATGTTTTTCCCCATTCATCATTAGACGCAGCAGTTAATATTTCGCTCCGAATAATCAAACCCTTGAGGTCATCAATATTGTCGCCATAAACCGGAATACGAGAAAATCGCAATATTGGGATTTCATCCAATACCTGACGTATAGTATGGGTAATCGGGAAGGCAGTTACTACTACCCGTGGAGTCATTACCTCCTTCACAGAGATTTCTGCAAGACGTAATAAATTCGTTATTACTTTTTCCTCATCAGCCTCAATAGCCCCTTCTTCCTCACCGATATCTGCTAATACTGCTAATTCCTTTCGAGTTACGCGCTCGACCTTTTGATGTGGAAGCATTTTCTTTAGAATAATGATCAAAAATACAATTGGATAAGTTATTCGAGTAAGAAACAGAGTTGCATGTGCAGCAGGAGCGGAAAGTCCCTTCCAATAAGTTGACCCGATGGTTTTTGGTAATATCTCAGAAAGCAAGAGAACACCAATGGTTAGAAACACAGATGAAATTGTAAGTGCTGATTCTCCAAAATGTCGTTGGACTTCTGCGCCAACTCCTGCAGCCCCCATGGTATGTGCAATGGTATTGAGTGTCAAAATAGCAGTAATGGGGCTTACTGCGTCGTTTTCCTTCAATTTAGCCCAAATATCTCCGCTTCGCTTCCCTGAATTTTGCATCAATTTAATATGCCCATGGGAAATTGACAGGAGGACTGATTCAAGGATACTGCAGAGGAAAGAAACGCCCAAGGCGAGGATTATGTAGAACAATAATAGGTTGTATTCCATTTCGTGCTTTGCCCCTAGGTGGAGAAGTTCCCAACTCCCGCACATGGTTTGAGTTCTTTAGGCTTTCAGTCGGATGACAAATTTGTTCGCATGTAAATAGTGAAAAACCAAAGAGGGGTGGCCTGTACGAAGGCTTGGTGAGAATTGCATGGTAGACGAGCATGTGTTGATTTGTGTTGCATGGCCCTATGCAAATGGGCCCTTGCATCTAGGACATGTTGCAGGTTGCTATTTACCGCCTGATATTCAATTCCGCTTTGAGCGTTCACGTGGAAATCGGGTGCTAATGGTTTCCGGAAGCGATGAACACGGAACTCCTATTACCGTCACTGCAGAGCAAAGCGGTGTAGAACCACAAGATATTGTGGACAAATATCACAAAATTAATTCCAAAGCATTACTCGACCTTGGATGCTTGTGGCAACCCAATATTGATACGCGTGGGATTGAGTACGGAGGGGCTTTGTTTAATCGCACCTCTGACCCAGAGCACAAAGCACTAGTGCAAGAGAACTTTCTCTCATTGTTTAATGCTGGCTTATTTGAGAAAAAGACTATGCAGCAGTATTACGAGTTGCGGGGAGATGATGGAAGATTTCTTCCTGACCGCTATGTAGAAGGAGAGTGCCCCAACTGTGGAGAAGATGGTGCTAGAGGTGATCAGTGTGACGAGTGTGGAACTACTTACGAGTCACATGAATTGAATAATCCACGTTCAAAAATGCATCCAGAGGCGAAGATTGAAATTCGTGATACCGAGCATTTCTTTTATCGCCTTGATAAATTTCAATCTGCTCTTGAGGCTCATGCTGCAGACAGGCAGGCAGTTTGGAAACCAAATGTACGTGCAATGACCAAGCAATGGCTCGACATGGGGCTACGCCCACGAGCGGTTACTCGCGACCTCGCATGGGGTATTGAATTGCCCTTAGAAGGAACTGAATGGCAGGGCAAATGTGTTTATGTCTGGTTTGAGGCAGTCCAAGGATACTATACCTGTGCAAAAATATGGTCAAAACGACATGCTTTGAGTGCGGGCCATCCCGACGGTGAATCGGCATGGGAAAGTTGGTGGAAAGATGGCAAAGATGGTTCTAAGCCACGCCATCTATATTTTTTGGGCAAGGATAATATTCCCTTCCATACCGTTATTTGGCCAGCCCTTATTATGGGATTGAATCATGCAAATAAAGGACTTGGAATTGAAGATGAGGTAACACTACCAAAACCCGGCGATTTACATCTTGAGGATAATGTTCCAGCAATGGAATACTTAATGCTAGCCGGAGGGCAATTTAGCAAGAGTCGAAAACACGCTATTTGGCTGCCTTCATTCCTCGAGCGTTTTGACCCCGACACATTACGCTACTATCTTGGAATAAACATGCCTGAAAATCACGATACGGACTTCAATTGGCCTGATTTTGTTGAAAAGATAAATAATGAATTGATTAGCACATATGGAAATTTTATTCACCGAGTATTATCTCTTGGTGAGAGACTTGATGATGGGGAAAGTAACCCATTGAGCGAATTTGATGACTTGACCCATTATTCCACCGAGGCAAAACAAATTGAGGATATTCAGCAAAAGGTAACTGCGAGCCTAGAGGCTCATCGCTACAAGGAGGCGCTTCGCGGAGTAATGTCAATTGCACAAAAGGGAAATCAAATACTTCAATCTGCCGCCCCGTGGAAATATCTTTCACCTACGCCAAAGGATGATGCAGACTTAGCGTTTGGCTGGAGAATCTCCCGCACCCTTGCAATCCTCACTCAACCATTCTTACCTTTCAGTTCACAACGTTTGTGGAACTCACTAGGCCTAAACGGCCAGTCAAGTGAGACATTGTGGAATACTGCATGCGATTGGAACTCACCAATGGCTTGGAATCATGATAAACCTACACCACTATTCAAGCGCCTTGATTTAGAAGAAATATTGGCTGCAGAACAAGGACTTGTGAAGATCACTGATGACGAAGGTGCGAAGGACCCAGGGCACGGCGTCAAGGGAAGTAAGAGAAAGAATAATGCACCAAAGGAAGGCACAAAGCAACAGAAGGGAAATAAAATGACTGAAGCACCAGAAGGAATAACTTATCTCAATTTTGAAACGTTTATGGAAGTAGAACTACGTGTTGGCCATATTTTGGCAGTAGACGACCACCCCAATGCTGACAAACTCTTTGTTGTCAACATTGATGATGGAAGCGATGAAGGACGCACTGTATGTGCAGGCCTAAAGGGCTATTACAAGGCTGAAGACATGGTAGGCAAATCAATAGTATTTGTCGCAAATCTGAAGCCCCGTAAATTGCGAGGAGTCATGTCAGAGGGAATGATGCTAGCTGCTGACGATGGCAAAGGTGGAGTGCGCCTTGTTTCCATTGACGGCGATATTGCAGTTGGTTCTCGGGTGCGCTAACTGATGAATGATTTTCCAACAACGTTGCACTTTTTGCGATATGGCACATTTCATTCCATGTAAAATTACCAAAGGTGAATAATTATTGATAGAGGCTGTCGGGGATTTTGTCTTTAAATCCAGTCGTGCGTTTCTTTGAAATAACTCCAAGAGCCTTTTTGAAATCATCATTTGTTACTTTGTCTCTGTTTTCGCGAATGGCTATCATTCCCGCCTCGACACATGTTGCTTTTAAGTCGGCACCACTGAAGTCTTTTGTTTGCATTATTAGATGCTGGATATTAATCTTCCCAGTTGACATTTTCTGTATATGGATTGAAAGAATTGACTTTCGCCCCTCATCATTGGGTAGGGGAATCTCGACAATTCGGTCAAAGCGACCTGGTCGAAGTAAAGCGTCATCTAGAATATCAGGGCGATTGGTAGCAGCGATAATTTTAACATCCTCCAAAGAATCAAAACCATCTAATTCGGCAAGTAATTGCATCAATGTTCTCTGAACTTCGCGGTCACCGCTAGTTGAACCATCGAGTCTTTTTGCGCCAATAGCGTCAATTTCATCGAGGAAAATAATTGATGGTGATTTTTCCTTTGCAAGAGAAAATAATTCTCTTACCATCCGGCCCCCTTCGCCAATATACTTCTGAGCAAGTTCCGAACCAACCATACGGATGAATGTCGCATTAGTTTGTGAAGCTACTGCTTTGGCAATCATTGTCTTTCCACAACCAGGTGGGCCAATCAAAAGGACTCCCTTTGGCGGATCAATCCCCACCTTCCTAAATGATTCTGGGCGCTCAAGGGGCAATTCAATTGCTTCTTTTAAGGCGAATATTTGTTCATCAAGTCCACCAATCATGTCATATGAAACATCCGGCTTAACAGTAATCTCTGCACCTGAAACTAGAGGATCCCATGCTTCATGTAGCACATCCACTACTGAAAGAGTATCTTGGTTTAGGGTGACGCGTGTACCAGGTAGCAATTTACTCTTTTCAAGACGTTGATTAAGAGCAACTTGGAATACGGTCCCGTTTGAAGAACGAACAATACAAAAACTATCATCCAAAACATCTTGAATATGTCCGATAATCAAGGGAGGGGATTTGAGCAGGCGCACTTCCTCTTCCAGACGATGAGTCTTCTTTTTGAGGCGCCCCAACTCACTTTCTAATTGAACTCGCTCAGTAAGCAGTTTCTGAGCAGTGTCATGGAGTTCCTTGTAAGATACCTCCAAACTGTCTAGATTGTCCTCAGGAGAACTGTTTCTGCCCGAGCCAGCGGGCCGCATAGAATCGCTCTCAGATGTCATCCGTATCAATACCCGGTTGAATCCGTCGTTATTCAACCTATTTAATTCATTTTTATCTTGAGGGGCAAAGCGAATTGTTCATACAGGGCAAACTCCTCACAATGTTGATTCAAATGGGCGCGTGTGAACTTTGCGGAGCGGAGAAAGTGGGAACTCGAGCAGTGAAAATGGGGCGCGCAGTCATATCCGCGTGCACTAGGTGCATTGAAAAAATGAATTTGGAATTGGTTGAAAAACCTAAATCTGCCCTAAGTCAGTCAACGACTAGCAAGACGGAAAAATTTTCTGGTGGATACGGCGGCCGTGGTATGGCTGGCTCAGATGTAATGATACGCGGCGAGAAGGATCTCGCTGATGATTTTGCTAAGAGAATCGTTGATGCTCGACAAAAACTAGGCCTAGATAAACGCCAATTGGGTCATAAGATTGCTGAAAAAGTTAATGTGATCCAGGCAGCGGAATCGGGGAAAAGACCAACTGATGCCTTAATTAAGAAACTTGAGCGCTTCTTAAAAATAGAATTGATGGTTGAAACTACTGTTGAAGAAACTTCAATGGTAGGGGTTGGTTCATCTCGTGGTTTAACCCTTGGTGATTTTTTCAAGCAAAATGATTAGTGGAGTTCAACCAAAATGGATAATTCTGTTTCGATTCATGCTATTTGGTTAGCGCAAGATGACCCCAAAAAGAATACTGCGGTCAAATTAGGCAAGCGCGGTCAGCTGAAACTTCATGAAAACCTACGGAGATTACCGCGAAGGGGAATATTACTAGATCCGCTTTGCGGCAAGGTTTTTGGTCCAGAGGATCATCATTTATTGGAAACTGGTTCGTTAGTAGGGCTTGATTGTAGTTGGGCGCAAATTGAAAGCAGTGTAGAAACTGTCACACACAAGACTAAACTTGTTCGCCGAATGCTACCTCTACTATTGGCAGCCAATCCAGTGAACTGGGGTAAGCCAAGCCGTCTAACTACTGCAGAAGCAATTGCAGCAACTCTCTATTTAGCCGGACACAAGGAGCAGGCAAAGACAATAATGGCCGCCTTTGGCTGGGGTGAAAGATTCATTGAATTGAATTATGAACCTCTTGAAGCATATGCAAATGCGGCAACAAGTAGTGACCTAATAGACCTACAATTTGAAATTTTTGATATTGAGCGCCCCGAGGAATAACCGGTAATGTTGAAGAATCGCCTCTGCACCGAGTAACTATGCAAGGCCAACTTGTTGAGTGCGTCCCGAACTTCAGTGAAGGAAAGGATATGGATGCCATATCCGCTATTTTAGCTTCGGTTTCAGGAATTGATAATTGTCATTTACTTTCAGCAGAACCGGATGCTGATTACAACCGCACAGTTGTCACATTAGTTGGGATGCCCGATGCAGTCAGCGAGGCGGCTTTCAGAATAATTGCCGCAGCACAGCAGAATATAGATATGCGTAATCATTCGGGTGAGCACCCCCGGCTTGGCGCCGTTGATGTTTGCCCATTTATCCCATTACGGAATATTGACATGGAAGAATGTGCCCGCCTTGCCCTTCAATTGGGTAATCGCGTAGCGACTGAATTGAACTTACCCGTTTACCATTACGGAGCGGCAGCAAGTGATGATTCGCGCAAGGTATTGTCAGTATTGCGCAAGGGCGAGTATGAAGGACTTGAAGGTCGTTTGACAGAGGGTGAGTCAGCACACTCCAATTCTACACGCTGGCCAGACCAAGGACCAAGAATTTGGTCTGAATCAACAGCAAAATTTGGGGCGGTTGTTATAGGCGCTCGCCCAATTCTCGTCGCTTACAATGTTAATCTCAAAGAAAAAGATGCTAAAGTGGCAAAACTAGTTGGCACCTTGGTCCGTAGTTCAGGCCGCCTCCTAAAGCAAGAGGATGGACGACGTATGCGAATACCGGGTATGTTGCATGCAGTACAGGGAATGGGTGTTCCACTCGAGGCCCATGGCCTATCACAGGTCTCGATGAATTTGATTGATGTTGAGGCATGTCCACTTCATTGGGCCTACGAGGCTGTGAAGTCAGTATCAGCAGACCATGGAGTTGAAGCAGTAGGTAGCGAATTAATTGGACTTGCACCCCTTGATTCTCTACTCGTCGCTGGTAGATGGTACCACAAGGCTCCTGATTCAGCAAGCGATGAAGATTTAGTAGCTGCTGCAGTTGAGGGGCTTGGCCTCTCTTCACTTTCCCCATTTAATCCTCGAGAGAGGATAATTGAATGGGCAGCTGAGAGGAGTGAGTAATATGAGTAGTATTAATTGGTCAGAAATGAGTGTGAGAGAATTTCAAGCAGCCTTAGCTAGTTCATCACCAACCCCCGGTGGTGGAACCGCAGCAGCAATCGCTTTAGGGCAAGCTGCAGCATTGACTTGCATGGTTTGCGACCTCACAATTGATAAGGATAAATGGAAAGATGGGTGGGCAGCGGCAGAAGTTGCTCAATTGGCTGCATTTCCTTTGTTCAATCGATCACTTGAACTTGCAACTGAAGATAGCAATAGTTTTGATGCAGTGATGGCTTCTTTTAAATTGCCTAGGAATGATGATGATGAAATTTCTGCACGACGTAACGCAATTCGTCAAGCAACACTTGAAGCATCAAGAGTGCCACTCCATACTGCAGAACTCGCATTTACCCTGCTGGAAACTCTGCCAGATTTGGCCAGCAAGGGCAACGGAAATGCTACCAGTGACGTCGGTGTAGCGGCTTTATTAGCCAGTGCTGCATGTAAAGGCGCACTGATGAATGTCAAAATAAATTTGCAAAGTTTACCGAACGACATGGGGGTCGAAGAAAGGGAAGGATATGATTTACTATTTGACAAGGTACGCGAAGTTTCTCGGCAATGCATGGTTGCCATTCACGAGCGCTTCGGTGAGTGATTGTGTCAACTGTAGAGGAGGACAGGGAATTGGAAGGAGAGCAGAAAAGGGCTATCCATAAATGGGATGGTGAACTGAAAGTTTCACAGGACAATGTTGCAACGGAAAAGCCCCTTCAATTATTTATTCAGCAAGGAAACAAACGGCATCTGATCGGTTCATTAATAGCCACACCTATCAATCTCAACGAATTAGCCATTGGCTTCCTCGCCTCGGAGAAAATCCTCAAACTTGACTCGGGGCAATTAGGCCAACTGAAGGTTGAGTTAGATGCACATCAAATTATTGTTCATATTGACGCAGTGGTTGATTTTGATATGGGAGTGACCGAGATGGCAATATCTTCTACCCCGAGTTGTGGATGGTGTGGAAGATCCAGTATTGAAGAAGTGATTGCTCTCCTAGATGGAAAAATCATCCCCCACAATTGTATTATTGAGATTGCAAAATTGCTCGAGTTTACCACAACAATGGCAAGAACTCAAATCATATTCAACAACACTGGAGGAGTTCATGCTGCTGCTCTCTTTTCACAAACTGGCGAGCTGATTTCGCTTATGGAGGATGTCGGACGGCACAATGCTGTTGACAAAGCAATCGGAGATACAATTATCAACGGCAAAAAAATGGGAGAAGTTCTAGTTCTTTCTGGTCGAGCAGGGATGGAATTAATTCACAAGGCAGCAATTGCCGAAGTTGAGATAGTTATTTCTGTTGGCGCTCCAACTACTGCCTCTATCGACTTAGCGCGTCATGCAGGTATATCCTTACTTGGCTTTGCAAAGAACGAGGGCGTAAATATCTACACTCATCCAAATAGATTCTACTAACTCTCAAAAAGTAACATATGCTCTAAGGCTATTCTCTTTGTCAATGCTTTTGTAAATAATAACAGTTTTAGGGATTATTTTGCCGTATGCCAAAACTGAGATAATAAAGCAATGCTCAAAGGAGAGTTTCTCTTAGTCGTACCTATGACGGAGGTTGAATGGGAGGGGCTACGCAAGTATATTGGCGAAGGTATTCCTAATTCCATTCCACAAATGCCTATTGATGAAAAGGGTGTTGATAGGGCACCTGTAAGGAAGCAAATACTTTCTTCTGATGAAAAGTGTCTTGCTTTAAAAAATGCTTTGCGCTATTTTCCCGAAGCGTGGCATTCAAAGCTTGCCGGAGAGTTCTTGGATGAGTTGAACACTCTTGGTCGCATCTACATGTTGCGTTTTCGACCTACAGAATATGAAATGCGCGCTCACCCAATCTCTGCCTACCCAGCAAAATGTCAGCAGGCCGCAGCGATAATGCTGATGATTCAGAACAACTTGGATAAAGCTGTAGCACAATATCCGTATGAATTAATTACATATGGCGGAAATGGTGCGGTCTTCCAGAATTGGGCCCAATATAGAATTACCATGGAGTATCTTTCTCTAATGGATGAGAGTCAAACTCTAGTAATGTATTCTGGCCATCCACACGGTCTTTTTCCTTCAAATACGGAAGCACCTCGGGTAATTGTATCAAATGGAATGGTAATTCCAAACTATAGCTCACAGGACGATTATGAGAAAATGAATGCTCAAGGTGTCTCTCAATATGGGCAAATGACCGCAGGTTCTTACATGTATATCGGACCTCAAGGAATAGTTCATGGAACCACAATTACTCTCATGAATGCTGCACGCCTTAAGTTGGGTAGAAGTGGAGAAAACCTCATGGCAGGAGTAACCTTTGTCACCTCTGGCCTTGGAGGAATGAGCGGAGCTCAAGCAAAAGCCGCAGTGATTGCAGGCGCAGTAGGAGTCATTGCTGAAATAAATCCGCACGCCGCACGCAAGCGGAATGAACAAGGCTGGCTTTCTGAGTTATACGAAGATATTGACAAGGTATTAGACCGAATGGAGGAGGCCCGTGACGCCAAAGAAGCGGTCTCTATAGGTTATATTGGCAATATTGTGGACCTTTGGAAGAGGATTGATGAGCGCAATATTCACATTGATTTAGGCAGTGACCAAACTTCACTTCATAACCCTTGGCAAGGAGGGTATTATCCCACCGGATTATCTTTTATTGAGGCTCAGGAAATGATGGCACAACAACCAATGAAGTTTGTTGAGCGAGTTAAGTCGAGCCTTGTTGAGCATGCAAGCGTGATTAATCGCCTAACAAAAAAAGGAATGTATTTCTGGGATTATGGAAACGCTTTCTTGCTTGAAGCTAGTCGGGCCGGCGCAGATGTAATGCAAGAGGATGGAACTTTCAAATATCCATCATATGTTCAAGACATCATGGGTCCCATGTGTTTCGATTATGGCTTCGGACCTTTTAGATGGGTTTGTACAAGCGGCGATGAAGCGGACCTTGAAAAAACGGACCGCATTGCTAGTTCCATATTAACTGAATTAGCGCAAAATAGTCCTGATGAAATTTCCCAGCAAATGTGGGATAACATTCGCTGGATTAATGGAGCTGGAGAAAATAAGATGGTAGTAGGTAGTCAAGCAAGGATATTGTACGCAGACGCTATTGGAAGGCGTTCAATCGCGCAGGCCTTTAATGAGGCAATTGCAAGTGGACATATCTCGGAACCTATTGTATTAGGTCGTGACCATCATGATGTGTCCGGCACAGATAGTCCTTACCGAGAAACTGCAAATATATATGATGGCTCAGCCTTTACTGCCGACATGGCAATCCACAATGTGATTGGTGACAGTTTTAGAGGTGCAACTTGGGTGAGTATTCATAATGGCGGAGGAGTAGGCTGGGGTGAGGCGATAAATGGTGGCTTTGGAATGGTGCTAGATGGATCAAAGGAATGCTCTGTTAGAATACACTCTATGCTATCTTGGGATGTCAACAATGGTGTTGCACGACGAGCATGGGCAAGGAATAGCGGAGCTGAATTCGCAATAATGCAGGCAATGCAATCCGAGCCAAAACTGTCCATCACTTTGCCAAATCATGTGACTGAAAGCACGTTTTCAGGGCTTGACTTTGAAAGTACAAAAAACCGAGGTGAGTAATTGCAAACTGTATTTCTAGATGGTGAGACGATGACAATTGCTGATGCCTTTGCGGTTGCAAGAGGTTTGGCGACTGTTGAAATAGCAGCCGATGCAATCCCAAAAATTGAGGCTGCACAGAAAGTAGTTGAAGAAATAATTTCTAGCGGGGAAACGGTTTATGGAATCAATACCGGTTTTGGCGCATTAGTTAATCAGAGAATAGGCACTGAGGACCTAGCGACTCTACAATTGAATCTCATTCGCAGCCATGCTTGCGGGTTGGGGGAGCCGCTGGATATTTTAACTGCAAGAGGGATGATGTTAGTCAGGGCCAATACCCTTGCTAAGGGGCATTCCGGTGCCCGAATCAGGGTCATACAACAGTTAGTCGATTTCCTTAATTATGGAATTACCCCCTATATTCCTCGTATCGGTTCATTAGGTGCATCAGGAGACTTAGCGCCTCTTTCCCACATGGCGTTGTGCCTAGTTGGTGAAGGTAAGTGCTATGATGCCGATGGAGTTTTGATGCCTACCAAACAGGCCCTTAATGCGATTGGCCTAATACCGATTGAATTGAGAGCAAAAGAAGGGCTTTCTCTAATCAATGGGACAAGTCTAATGGTAGCATGGTTGATTGAAGCAGAAAGGAAGTTAACGAGCCTGTTGAAATTGGGCGACTTGATTCTTGCAACATCTATAGAAGCGAGGTCTTGTAGCCTAAAACCATTTGACCCCAGGGTCCACGCTGCTAGAGGGCACCCCGGCCAAGCACTGGTTGGAATTCGCATAAATATGGCTTTAAAGGACTCGAAAATTGTGTTAAATCATAAAGATTGTGATAGAGTTCAAGATGCATATTCATTCCGCTGCGCACCTCAGGTTCATGGCCCTGTTCATGAGATGCTATCTCGATTGAGAAGGGTGATTTCTGTTGACTTGAATGCTGCCACTGACAATCCATTGATTTTCCCAGATCCAACAAAAACTGGTTCTGAGGTGGTTATTTCTCAGGGTAATTTCCACGGACAACCTATTGCTCTCGTTGCTGATTCTATGGCACTTGCCTGCCATGAATTGGCGAGTATTAGCGAGCGCCGAATCGATCAGATATTGGATGCCAGCCGAAGTGGATTGCCGCCATTTTTGGCCAAAGAATCTGGACTTGAATCAGGTCTAATGATTGTCCAATACGTTGCCGCTGCTAGTCTTGCCGAGTTGAGATTATTTGCAAACCCGGTTTCTCCATATAATGTTTCTACTTCGGCTAACCAGGAGGACCATGTAAGTCTAGGAGCAACCGCTGCATGGTCATTATGCAAAGTTGTTGAGCGCTTGGCAGAAGTTCTCGCATGTGAATTATTGGTTGCTGTTGAGGCACTTGAATATCAACAAGAGAATGCGGGAAAATGGGTTAGTGAACTTGTGCTATTGACGAGGAAGATTTCACCCCCTCTTTCGGGAGATAGAAGTGTAAGTGATGAGTTAATGGAATTAACCAATTGCCTGTCAAACGGAATATGGTTGAGTCAACTTGAGGCTCAACTTGGACAACTGCCAAGCATTGAGTGAAAATCGAAGTTACTGAAGCGAGTTAGGTCGGTGAAATGATATCACTGGAGTTAATCTTGGGCAAGTAAAGTGTCTAGTGAGCGGATTATTTCTTCAAGACCAGTTAATTGACGTATTCTAAAGCGAAATTTTTGTGCACTCGCAATATCACCTGAAGCAGCAAGAGAATCAATAATGCGGTCAATTTCAACTGCAATACGAATCTTTTCTTCTACTACACTATACAGGGCATAAGAGCGGTTTAAATCAGAATATTTCAGCGCAGGCTCAAGTTCTGAAACATCAATCCCCATACGTCGCCAGGACAAAATACGCTTGCGTAATATTTCTTTTGTGAAACCAGATTCGGGGATTTTTACTAAGAGGGAAAGGCGAGGCGTGCCATCTTCAGTTAAATCCAAATGACTTGCGGGCAATTCCGCATAATACATAGAGGGGCTTTCAGATTCTTGGCTCGAAGATGAGCCTAGTTCGGGAGTATTCAGTTGTTCAATGGACGATACGTCTGACGGTTCCGGTAATGTGAATACCGCTGCCTCGCGGCGAAGCATAGCTACTTGGGTATCCTCTAGAGCCAATGGATCATAGGCCAAAAATATTGTCCAACGAGTAGGGCCTACCGCATCAACCATGCTGCGCACATATGTTAATACCCCATCCCAGCCATGTAAACCGATGAGAAACTCAAGACCCTCAATAATTGCAAGGCCTTGCCCCTTGCTAACCCTTTGACGAATCGAAGAGTCCATTTTTTCAAGCCGAGGTGAGAGTGCAGTATCGGCTTGTTTCTCGGTTAACCAATGAGTTTCAACCTTGGTTAGGTCAAGATGTAAAAGTAATCTACGCGGAGGAAGGCGAGAAATTAGGATGTATGATTGCTCCTCGGCCTCTAACAATCCACCAAGCCATTCATGCACATCAGCACAGTCATTGGTGTATATACTGTACACCTTACCAAAAACTGCGGGCACATCCATTTGCATTGAACTCATATGTTCCTAAAGCAACAAGGTTTTGATTGTTGGCCATGTTATGCACAAAATTGTTGCTTTTTTAAGCCTAAATCATTCCTTCACTCCATCAAGGATTATAATAACTAAGATGGTGGGGGGGATAGAGGCACAACTATGACGACCGAAGAATCAGCGATTTCAATGGCCGAGTGTGGAGCCTGTAGAGCAATAATTCCTGTCGATTCCACAAGTTGTCCTAAGTGCGGAATTAGTTTCGTAGGAGTTTCTGATGAAGCTCTTGGTGCATGTGGCGCATGTGATGGATTAGCACCGTTAGATTCCACCTCTTGCCCACATTGTGGCGTCTCTTTTATCGCTGATGATGTGGTTGAGGTATTGTCAAAGTGGCTTGGTGCAACAGGATTGGCGGTTTCCAGTCTATTTTCAAGATTTGATGCAAACGATGATGGCGAAATAAGTTCTGAAGAATTACGGGATGGCCTTTTGGCTCTCAACTTAGCCGACCTACCTCCTTCGCAAATTGAAAAATTGATTTCTCTCCTAGACGAAGATGGCAATGGAACCATTGACCTTGGCGAATTAGAGAGAATAATTGTCGGAGAAAGTTCTGCCGTAAAGGAAAGTTCTGAAGAGGAAGGNCGACGATGATTCTGATAAGGATGGCTCCGATGAAGGAGAAAGCGATGACTCCGGCGATGATTCTGATAAGGATGGCTCCGATGAAGGAGAAAGCGATGACTCCGGCGATGATTCTGATAAGGGAGAAAGCGAAGGCTCCGACGATGATTCTGAAAAGGATGACTCTGATGAAGGAGAAAGCGCTGGCTCCGACGATGATTCTGATAAGGATGACTCCGATGAAGGAGAAAGCGATGGCTCCGAAGATGATTCTGATTCAACCAATTATTTCTGGGGTGAAGTGGAGTTATCCAATTTACAGGTATTGGGCATTGCAATTGCTAAATCTGACATGAGCATTAAGGAAGTATTCAAGGCAATGGATACCAACAATGATGGTAGAATTAATGGACCCGAATTGCAAAAAGGTATTATTGAAATATGTGGTGAAAATTTATCTCCTGATGAAGTATATGAAATGTTGAAACAATTTGATGAAGACGATGATGGTTCACTTGATCCAATGGAACTTATTGAGGCCATTGAATCCCTTGACATGGATATTGTATCTGACAAGAAGGCAACAAAAAAGAAAGTGAAGCCAAAGAAGCCTTTCCCAACTGATTTGCAAAAGGCAATGATGGGTAAGAAATGGAATGATATCTTTTGGCCATTAATCCACTTCGCATTGTTCGCAATGGCAGCAATTTGGATTGCAAATGGCCTAATTGGCTTTGTTGATGGAACAGGAGGATCCATTGCCTACGATGGAGCAGGAGCATATACTGATGAAGTCGGTCTAAACGAAGGCGAATGGGTTGAGAAGGGCGATATTTATTACTGTGAATCAGATATCCAAAATAGTAAATGTAAGAACTCATTAACACCTCTTGCAGGAGATGATGGTTCCAGTTCAATGCCAGTTGGCTTCTACTGGGATGGAATTCTAATGATACTACTCTTCTTTGCTGGAATGGGTGGCTCAATTTATGCGCACCTCGTTTTGATGAAAAATTGGCGAGCTGAAGCTAAGAAACTTAAGGATGAGTCAGGTGATTCAGAAGACGATGAGGAGGGCAATGCCAGCGACTCGGATGATGAGGACGACGACTCGGATGATGATGAGGACGACGACTCGGATGAAAATGAGGACGACGACTCGGATGAAGAGGGCGATATTGACATTGGCTCTCGCATTGGAGTTGAAGTTGATGGCAAGGAATATTTCGGTGAAATTATTGAATTCAATGATGAAGAGGAGACCGTTGTTATTGAAGATGAAGATAGCGGCGACGAAATCACTGCAATGCAAGAAGATATGTTTGTGGAATGATTAGATGAGCGACCCACTTGACGCATTTATTGGCGCTTCAATATGCCCTAATTGTGCTGTTCTAGCACCAGAGGGAAGCCCTAGATGCCCCGAATGCGGAACTTTCCATAGTTCAGTACACCTTGAAGATAGAATACCTACTGCAGAAGATCTTAAACCCCATGAACCAAAGGTAATTGACCCCACTCTGTACAGCCTAAATCCAAATACCGGAATTGTTGTTGAAGGCACTTCTGATGTTGAAGATATAACGAAAAAGTGGCAGGGCGGGAATACTGATTTCACTATTGAGGAGGAGGAGGGGCGCCCCATTACCACCACAAGCCCCCCCAAAAGTAGTATTCTTGATGCTCCTCAATTCGAAGTTGTGATGGATGATGACGATGGCGAATAATGAAAAAATGAGTCTTGCCTTATTAAAAGACAAATAGTATGGTTTCAATCACTCGGTTTGGAAACCCATTTCCTCACAAACAATTTCTCCCTTCCACTCATACTGTTCAAAGTTCTAGCTTCTCGCCACCAGTTGCGAGGCCATATACTATGCCAAATAACTGCTGCATGACGTGGAGTCAATTATTGGAACCAGTAGAATCAGACAATTAATAATACTCTCAGTAATGCCTTTTTATGTTCCGAGTGGGCTCGGCCAGAATTGAACTGGCGATCTTTGCCATGTCAAGGCAACGTCATAACCCCTAGACCACGAGCCCCGGATAATTGCTGGACATGGAGGCTATATATATCCGAATCGGTCCAGAAATATGAAAAATAGGCGCACAAATAATTCGGGTTAAAATGAATAATGTGATGAAAATCACAGGGGAAATGAAGAATATATTTACTAGAGAAACTTTGCTAAAATCAATTAAGATACGATTTTTGAGATTTTTCCAGTACACCCTGGCTGAGAACATGTGCCAGCAACGCGAGTGCGACCATTCTTCATTTTAATCGGAGTAGGACCAGCGATAGGCCCATAAGTTTTGCATTTTAGGCAGAAACCTTCGATTGGTTCGGACATGGGGAACAAATCATCTAAGGGGGAGCCAAATAAGAATGTTGGGTAATAGGAAGAGCTCGACAGTAATTGTTACACCATTACTCGGCGTCGCTCCATCCACCTCAACTAGGTCCCTTCCCCTCTAGGCTCAAAGGGTGATAAATGGGTAAAACTGCCCATTAGAAAAATTCAGATGTTACTTACTTGCCAAAAAACGCCATACTGAGAGGGTGCTTGCGACTAAGTAGGTATAACGAAGGTTTACGGAGAAATGTAAATATGTACCTAAGGGCGCATAACAACCATTATGCGCCCGAACGGGGGCTCTTTTTTTTACCTAATTGGAGAAAGGCAGTTGCTCGGCCTCAATTGTGAACATGCCGATGAGTGGAGGGCCTGCAAATTCAACATCAATTCCTCCATCTTTGCTATCAAGTTCAGAAATGACCCGATCGTTGGCATTTTTCCATGCAACCTCATCAATATATATTGCTTGGACCAAAAACATACCTTTCTGTCCAGATGCTGGTGCAACCCATGCACCCATACAACCTTCACAACGATTTTTGAAAGCTTGACGAGATTCTAATAATCGCAATAGCCGTACATCTCTACCTTTTCTTGCCGAACAAACAATTGTTTCCATTAACATAGTATCACCTGAAATAACATTAAAAGCCTAACGCACACCCTTGTAGCATATTTTCATAAAAGATGTGTGTTTAATTATCTGAGTTGTAATGCTGGTATTTATCATGAACAGGTTGAGTGAAAGAAGGGTTCGAAGTATATTCAAGCAGGCTGAGATGGAGAGGGATAATTTCTGACTTTGATCTTCTCGCATATTTCCCACTCCTCTGAACAAATTTATTGATATATCACTATTAGCCTATATTTATTGCATTTACTGTTTTTTCAAACCTTGCCCATTTAACGTTTCATTTCACCATTAGAATCGTGCCTATGTAATTCGCCAGCGATCATTGTTGCTGCAAAGGGTGAATCGCCTGGACTCAAACACCAATACTGCCACTGCTTACTGGAAAGAATATTTAGATCTGCAACACCACCCTCAACAATCATCCCATCGGATTTTGCGGAAGAATTGGCAATTGTATGCCCCGAATTACGGGTGCAAGCAACAAGTGCTGCCAATGGGTCGAGGCCACCTCTATTTACTGCTAAAGAGCCAATAAATGGTAAAGATAAAGTCATGCAGTTTGGGTTATAATCAGTAGCAATACTAAACATCCAGCCTTCATTTTGACAATGTAATAATGGGGGCGAATCTTCACCCATGACATAAGGAGTTCCTGGTAAAAAACCTTGCATTACTCCAGCATTATGGGCCTTTTGCCTAGCATCGTCTGATGAATGATGTGCATGGTCAGCAGTAGTAACTTCAATTTCTGCTGCCAACTCTAATCCGCCGCCATCCTTGAACTCGTCTACATGTAGGCGAAGATCAAGTCCACCCTTTTTGGAAGCAGTCAGTATCTCAGCAGTCTCCTCAATTGTAAACCAACCTGGCTCACAGAAAACATCTGCTGAACGGGCAAAATTTTGTTCCAAAACTTGCGGTAGTTGTTCGCTTAAGATTGATTCTACATATGACTGCCTAGCGAGATTGGCGTCTTTTGCACCTGGTGGAGTGTCATGGGCACCTAACCATGTAAGATCTAGTGTTGGCAAACCTGAAATAGTCTGCAAATCATTTGCAGCATCAAGTAATAGTAATTCGGATTCAGTTGTTAACCCATAGCCACTTTTTGCCTCCAGCATCGTAGTTCCGTTTCGCAAAGCAGCTTGTAATCGATCAATACCTAGGTTTAGCAAATCTTGCTTTGAAGACTGGCGGGTCTCAGCGACAGTGTAGCCTATTCCACCCCCCAATTGGGCGATTTCAGCATACGATTTACCCTGTGCGCGCCATAGAGATTCCTGCGACCTATCTCCAGCCCAAAGGAGATGAGAATGTGAATCAATGAGCCCCGGGATGATAGCGCTGCCGCGTAAATGTAGGACGCGTGTACCGTTCTGTTGTGCAAATTTAGATAATTTTGGCCTATTTCTTGAAGAAGGTGAGAGATGTGCACTTTCCTTAATTACCCAAGGTGCATATTCCTCAAGCAATTCTTGCTCATCAGTTATTTGACTGATTAATCCATTTTCAATCAAAATACCCATGCCTTTTGGACTTACTAATTCATCCACATTTGACATTTCAGCGCCGTATACTGGTCCCTCGCCAAAGGCGAGGTGGGCGATGGGCCCGCATCCCACCAATAGAGTGCGCATGACGCAAGCAGGGGTGGGAGCGTTCATATGTTATGCCCTCGTCAGTTGATTTGAAACCAATGCCATTCACACTCGGAATAGAGTCTACTGCGCATACCTTTTCCATTGGATTGTGCGACGACGAGGGTAACCCTTTACCTTCAGCTTCGGCATTTGTTCGCCCAGTAAAGGGAGGGATTCATCCTCGTGAAGCGGCCGATCATCACGCTGAAAACTGTCAAGCATTAATCAGTGAATTATTTGCTAAACATTCATTGAAAAGTAGTGATATTTCTGCAATTGCATTCTCTCAGGGACCAGGTTTAGGCCCATGTTTGCGTATTGGGGCATCTGTTGCAAGGACAATATCAACTGCTTGGAAGGTGCCATTGATTGGCGTCAATCACTGTGTTGCACACATCGAAATAGGTAGGCAAGAATGCGATTGTAGTGACCCAGTGCTCTTGTATGCATCTGGAGGGAATACACAAATTATTGCCCGTCTTCAGGGGAAGTACAGAGTACTTGGAGAAACTTTGGATATTGGAATTGGAAATATGTTGGATAAATTTGCCCGTGAACAGGGCATACCTTTTCCAGGTGGACCAGTAATAGAAAAAAATGCGCTCCGGTGGATTACTGCGAACCCGAAATCCAGCCTTGACAATTTTTCCTTACCTTATGCAGTTCAGGGAATGGATCTTGCATTCTCAGGTGTTCTAACTGCGGCATTGATGATGGTTGCAAAGGGAGCGCCCTTAGATGCTGTGTGCTGGAGTTTGCAGGAGCACGTTTTTGCAGCATGCGTTGAAGTTGCTGAAAGAGCACTTGCGCATACAGGCAAGAGCGAATTGCTTTTGGGTGGCGGTGTTGCATGTAATCAAAAACTGCGAAATATGTCTTCCATGATGGCTGAACAACGTGGTGGCGAGTGTTTTGTTCCAGAAAAACAATATTGTATAGACAATGGTAGTATGATTGCAGTCCTTGGGCGACTACACCTCATTAGCGGCGAAAAAATGGATGCAAAGGATAGTAAAATCAACCAATTTATGCGGACTGACAGTGCTGAAATTACTTGGAGTTAATCTTTTTCTTGCACAAGCGATTATAAGAGGTCGTTTTCACGACAAAAATACGGGAGACTGTATAGTGGTTGGACGAGGGCGACGGAGAGGTCATGGCAAAGATCCTACAAACATCTTTTCAGGTGGCTCAAAATCATCCAAACCCAAGTCCACTCGTCCTCCTGCTCGCAAACCTGCTCCACCGCAATCAAAGCCGGCTTCGCAAAGGAAGCCGACACCAGCGGAAATGAAAAAGCGCTTTGAACAGACACAAGCAAGTACTGCGCCTGCGGTACCGGCTGCTTATCGCACCAAGCAAATCAAACCCCAAGCAGCTCCATCTGTTTTCCAAAAGGAGAAGGAAGAAACACTTGAGCAGAAAAGTGCCGCTTTAGTGGAAAAACTAGAGGCTCTTGATAAACCAAGTGAGGGAGAAGTTCCGGAAATACCAACTGAGGTAATAGAGGAGGTCGCTGAAGTACCATTAGTTGAAGGGGAAAATCTCCCTGTTACACCCGAGTTGCCAATCTCCAGTGATGAGAAGTCTATTGTGGAGGATGTCGAGGCACTCCCAAGTGAGGTTAATTCCGAATCTGAATCAGTCGAAGAGGTTAATGCCATTGAGGCTCAATTAGAGGATATGGAGATTGAAACATTAATCTCAGACAACTCCTTAATTGAGGAGACTATTCCCCTTGAACAAGTAGTAATTGCACCAGTGGGAGAAACCATTATTGCAAATCCCCACTTAGAAGGTACGTCTAAGAAATCCATTGATGCTGTCACCAAAAAAGTTGGTTCATTTAAACCAAAACGCCGACGCCGCCCTGACCAAAAAGGCGGTGGCAGGCAACCAAAATCTAAAAAGCTCAGTCGACGAAAGTATTTGGAATACAAATATGAAGTTAAAGATATTCTTGATGATGAATCGGTTGAGGAGGAACATCGCTCCAATATTATTGGTCAAATCTGGGCAAAAGGCGAGCGCATTGGAATTGATGCGGCGATTGAATTCATTGAGGAAAAAGAGGCAGAACTTATTCTGCCTGCAAATATTGCTGCAAAACTGAAAACTCTTGTATATTCATATACTACAAGAAGGTGAATAATATGTCAGACGAAGTTGTTGAAAAAGATACCATTGCAAGCGTGCATTATACCGGAACTCTACAAGACGATAGCGTCTTTGACACTAGTGATGGTGCCGAGCCGCTGACTTTCTTAGTTGGACATATGCAAATGATCCCTGGATTTGAAGAGGAAATCATGGGTGCAAAAAAAGGAGAATCCCGGAAATTCACCCTTGAACCCGCACGAGCATATGGAGAAAGAGATGAGAAAGGTGTAATGGAACTACCCAAGGCTCAATTCCCTGAAGATGATGAAGAATTCAAGTTAGAAGTAGGCATAACTCTTGTTGCCGATATGCAGGGGCAACCTACACCTTTCAGGATTCTTACAATTGGTGCTGAAACTGTTACAGTTGATTTTAATCACTTCCTAGCCGGACAAACGCTTACCTTTGATGTTGAAGTAGTCGAACTCCGAAAGGCAACTGAGGAAGAATTGACTCATGGCCATGCACACGGCCCTGATGGACACCACCACCATTGAGGCAATAGTTTGAGTGCTAGCACTCACTCGCAAGCACAACAGGGGAGGTGTATTTTTGCGTAAAGAGAAATGGGAAACTTTGAGCGGTATAGAGATTCCACTTGATTTGCAAGATGCAGCCAGGCAATCCTTGCAAGCGGATAGTGAAAATACTAGTACTGAAAATGCCGGCCAACCACCTTATACAAGAGGAATTCATTCTACAATGTATCGTTCGCGCTTGTGGACTATGCGTCAATACGCAGGGTTTTCCAGCGCAAAACAGACGAATGAGCGCTTTAAATTATTGCTTGACAGAGGACAAAAAGGACTCTCTGTGGCTTTTGACCTGCCCACTCAATTAGGAATGGACAGTGACGATGCGATGTCTGCCGGTGAAATTGGGAAAGTAGGGGTAGCCATAGATAGTGTTGCAGATATGCAGCAATTATTTGCGAATATTCCCTTGGATAAAGTTTCCACATCCATGACAATTAATTCACCAGCAATTATCTTGCTAGCCATGTATATTGTGGTTGCTGAGGAACAGGGTGTTCCGCAAAGTGAAATCCGCGGTACAATACAAAATGACATTCTAAAGGAATACATAGCAAGGGGAACATATGTTTTCCCACCTAACCACAGTATGAGATTGATTGGCGACATTTTCCAATACTGCACAAACTCCGTTCCAAAATGGAATACAATTTCAATTTCGGGATACCACATTAGAGAAGCAGGTTCAACTGCTGTTCAAGAAGTGGCATTCACATTATCCAATGCACTTGAATATGTCAAATATGCAGTAGATGCAGGATTAGAAGTTGATTCATTTGCGCCACGTCTCTCATTCTTCTTTAATTGCCACAATGACTTTTTTGAGGAAATTGCTAAGTTTAGAGCAGCGCGGAAATTGTGGCATGATTTGATGACTGAGCACTTTAAGCCAACTAACCCAAAGAGTTCCATGTTGAGATTCCATACTCAAGTAGCAGGGGTTTCATTAACCGCCCAACAACCATTAAACAATATTGCTAGAGTTACTATTCAGGCTCTTGCTGCAGTATGTGGAGGGACTCAAAGCCTCCACACTAATTCCTTTGACGAAGCGTTGGGGCTTCCAACCGAAAAAAGTGCAACTGTAGCCCTTAGAACTCAGCAAGTAATTGCCGAAGAAAGTGGAGCGGCAGATGTTGTTGATCCACTTGGAGGCTCACATCATGTTGAATATTTGACCGAAAAAATATACTCCCTCGCAAGAAGTGAAATTGAAAAAATTGATTCCTATGGCGGTGCCCTAAAGGCGATGGAAGATGGTTACCAACAGAGGGCAATACACGATGCTGCATGGGAACACCTCCAGCAGGTAGAATCAGGCGAAAGAAAAATTGTCGGAGTGAATCATGGAATAATGGATGAAGGCGAAGGGCCTGAAACCCTTACTCTAGATCCGGCAATAGCACAATCACAGTTGACTAATTTGGCTAATTTGAAAAATTCCAGAGATATGGAAAAGGTCAAACAATGCTTAGCAGCAGTAAGTTCTTGTGCTAATAGTGAGGAAAATATTTTCCCAATAATCATTGAGGCCGTGCGAAATAATTGTACTCTCGGAGAGGTGATGAATTCAATGAAGGAAATCTTTGGCACATACCGTTCACCGAGCGGGTTTTAAACGGGTGGAATAATGAACGAAGAAGTAGCAAATAAAGTCGGACCAGTGATGGTTGACCACATTGGCATTGCATGTGAAAATCTTGAACAAGCGAGTAAGTTTTGGCAATTACTTGGGCTTGAGCAGGGAGTGGAAGATGAATTGGTTGATGAGCAAGGTGTAACTACGCGCTTTTTTGCCACAGCCAGTGGGAGACCAGCGAAGATTGAGTTGCTTGAACCGACTTCAGATGATACACCAATTGGGCGTTTTATTGCTAAGAAAGGGATAGGAGTTCAACAAGTTTGCTTTAGCGTGGGAAATCTGCAAGCAATTTTGGATTATTTACATGACAATGAAGTAATACTGATCAATCGAAATCCGGTAATCGGAGCTGGTGGGAAAATTATTGCCTTTGTCCACCCAAAGAGTACCGGCGGAGTCTTAGTTGAGTTGACTCAAAGATAGATGTTTTTACAAAAAGAATATGCACAACGGTGTCATTCTAGAAGGATTGGCACATTTTTATGTGAAGAGAGGTCGTTTAAGAGTTAGTTTTGAGCCGGTAAGGCTCTTGAAGGGATGGATGTTCGGAGGGTTATGCGAGCAAGTCTAAGTCGTCTCATTGCCGAGGCTTATATTGATGCAGTTACTGTAAGAGCAGAGGCGGAATTCCTTTGCAATACCTTGGATGAGGCTAGAAGCAAGGGCGAAATTAGCAATGATGCTTTCCTTGATGCAGGGGTCGTTCACGGTGCATTAGATAATTTGGCGACTCATATTGATTTGGGGGTTTCGCAAAAGGAAATTCAACAAATGCTGAGAGAACAACTTTCACGAGCAGAACGGATTGCTGAGAAGCATCCAACACTTGATGAAACAGTTGATTCAAAACGCAGCAGGTGATTTCTTGTCGGCTCTTCTCACTCTTAACGGAGTGAGTAAACACTTTGGTCACATTGAGGCACTCAGCCGAGTTGACCTAACTCTCAATCGAGGAGATATTGTTGGTCTAGTGGGTGGAAATGGTGCCGGGAAAACTACTCTTTTACGATTGATGTGTGGGCTATATCAACCAACTGATGGAACCGTCGTATACCATGGAGAAAATGGTGACCGTCCATTGGTTGAGATGAGAAATCATTTGGGTGTTGTTCCAGAGGGCACTGGATTATACCACCGACTTACTGCTTGGGAGAACATTCGTTACCATACTAGACTTCATGGAATAGAGGATGAGGTTGCGTGGAAAAAAACACTTCAATTAGCCGATGCCCTGTCATTTACTGGGGAACTTGGGCGACCAACTCGTGGCTTTAGCCGTGGAATGAGGCAAAAAACCGCAATAATAAGGGCTCTAGCCCATTCCCCAGACATTCTTCTCTTGGATGAACCTACTGGAGGGTTGGATGTCACTAGTGCAAGAGAGGTCCGTTCGCTTGTAGGTCAAGTTAGAGATTCAGGGGGCACTGTCATTTACAGTACTCATCATTTAGCCGAAGCGCAACAAGTATGTGATCGGATAATTATCATTCATAATGGAGAAGTTAGGGCGGATGGCTCACCAGATGAACTAATGCGTTATACCGAAGAGAAAAATCTGGAAGACGCTTATGTAAGTCTAACTGCCGATGCTGCAAGGATTTTCGATGATGTTGACACGGAAGGGAAGATTGCAAAAATTTGGCGTAAATTACTTACTCCCCGCAGACTGCCAAGTAACATGAGTTCTCCAGAGGAGGTGAATGAAGATGAGTAAACTCAAAGGGCGAATGTTTCGAGTTCGGGCCGTAGCCACCAAAGAGTTAATCGATTTCGTAAGAGATTGGCGCACGCTTATCGCAGTAATTCTGATCCCCTTGATAATATTCCCTTTACTTTTCATAGCTCTACCCTTCCTTCTTGAATCTCAAGCCGAAGAGAGAAGTGAGTTTGAATTGCGAATTGTAGTTCAATCTGAAAGTGAAGATACGGATTTCATGGCATATTTGGACGGTGATAATGCGAATATCACATGGGAGGAATTGCCCGCTGGAATTGCCAACTTGTCTGACCCAGGACCTGATTATTCGAGGGTAAGAGAGCATGGAGTAAATGCGATTCTACGCTTGGAAGAAGGAGTTGAGGACAATTCGACCATCTGGAATTATTCTATATTACGCGATTCTACCGATGAAATGGCTAATGAGGCAACTAAGCGAATAGTGACTGCGTTGAATACATGGGAGGAGCAGTTGATTGAGGCGACTCTTGATGAAAACGATTTGAATCCAAACACCACCCTAAACCCTATTCGCTGGGGTGGAGATATTGATGCATCAGATGTTGCAACTGCGGGCGAGCAGGCCGGTTTCGCACTTTCTCTTTTTATCCCCTTGATTGTTGCCACTTGGACTGCTACTTCGGCTATGCAACCATCTATCGACATGACTGCAGGGGAACGAGAAAGAGGCACCATGGAGGCACTTCTTTGTGCGCCCATTAACCGCTTTGAATTATTACTCGGCAAGTGGATTGCTGTTGCTTTGATTTCGGCTACAGGGGTATTAGCACAAGTTTGTGCACTCTTCTTTGCAATAAGTTTCATCGCCAGCAACAGTGATACGTTTGGAGTACCAGAACTTAGTTTGTCGGCGATATTATTGATGTTTATGGCTATTCTGTTATTTGCCATAATGGTAGTTGCCTTCCAATTAGCTTTGGCGGTACGCAGTCGCAGCACAAAGGAAGCCGGTTCAACTTTGGGGCCGATGATTATCGCAATTCTATTCCCTGCTATGTTTGCCCAATTTATCAATTTGGAAGGGGTTGAAGGATATTGGTTTTTGATACCCGTGGTAAATGTTCTACTTGCATTGCGAGAAATTCTCACTAATACTATTATCTTTGAGCACATCATATTGTGGGCTGGCTCGAGTTTAATTTATGCTCTTCTTGCTGCATATTATGCAAGTAGGCAATTTAATCGTGAAGACCTGGTTGATTCAATCAATTGAACTCAACGAAGTGCAAAATATTAGTTGAAAAGCAATAGTTTACCATTTGTTGATTTGAAAGAGTGTGAACTCACATTGACATCGGCTAAGTATTCGCCACATATTCGCCGAGTATTACTCTGCGAATACTTATAGAGTCGAGTTCTTACCGAGAATCATGCCGAAGATCAGTTTGGACGTACCAGCCGAATTGCTAAGTGACCTAAAGAAGCATGTTGGTGAGCAACATAAATTCATCAGCGTAGCAGATGCTATCAGAACAGCATGTCGTAAAATGCTTGACCAATTGGATATTATTGATGAGCGCCAAGGACGAATTGGTAAATCAAATGAATAAATGGGGGAAGGTAAATGATAGCTAGGCAAGAAGCAGAACAAGCAGTGCTCACATTACTTCACTATTTGGAGGGTGATGGTTCTAAGCGCGAAGGATTAATTGACACCCCTGAGAGAGTGATAAAGTCATGGAGTGAAATATTCTCTGGTTACAATGAGGAGGCAGCAGTTGTATTGTCTTCCACATTTAATGGAGAGGGGTATGATGGAATCGTCCTATTGCGCGATATTGAATTTCACTCAACATGTGAGCATCACCTACAACCCTTCAAAGGAAAAGCACATGTTGCATATATTCCAACTGATAGAATAGTCGGAATTAGTAAATTAGCGAGATTGGTTGATTTACACGCAAGGCGATTGCAGAATCAGGAACGTATTACCAAGAATATCGCTGATGATTTGGTTGAACATTTGACACCACTTGGAGCTGGAGTAATCATAGAAGCAAGCCATGGATGTATGCAATGCAGAGGTGTACGCAAGCAAAATGCAATAATGACCACCAGTGCTATGCGTGGAGTATTCTTTGACAAACCAGAAGCCAGAGCTGAATTGTTTCAATTAATTGGTAATGGTCGCCTAAACTAAGAGCAACGATGAATCTGCGAAAAGAAATCGAAGAATGATGATCATTACTAGAATGGAGGGATGAAATGTCAATTGAAATCCAAGATGAAACATCACCTTGCGACATTGTTCATGAAGAGAAAAGTAATACACAGGTAGATATTGAATCAGAATATCCAGTAGTAGAGATATTTCATAGTGTGCAGGGCGAGGGGATAAAGGCGGGGATACCCCAAGTGTTTATTCGCTTCGGAGGATGTAATCTGAACTGTAAATGGTGCGATACTGACTTTACAAAATACACAATAATGACTGCCGCTCAAATCGTTGAAGAGGTTTCAAAATACAATTGCACTAATCTCATTTTCACTGGAGGAGAGCCGATGTTAAATGACTTATGGCCATTAAGTCGATTATTTCATTCAAGAGGATACTACCTGTCATGCGAAAGCAACGGAACAATTGCCATTCCTGAGGGTTTGCTAGATTGGATTTGCATTTCCCCTAAGGATCAGGAATTCCCCAATGTTGTTATTAGGCAAAAAACAGGAGATGAATTGAAGTGTGTTTATGTTGGCCAAGACCTCTCTATGTATGATGAAATAATTAATGGATTTGATAATTTACTCCTTCAGCCATGCTATGACCATTCAAAGGGCGTAGAGTGGAATGGTAGGAATTTCGCCGAGGTTGAGGAAGTAGTAAAGATGAACCAAAAGTGGCGCCTATCCCTGCAAACTCACAAATGGATGGGGGTTGACTAATGTCTTCTAATTCTAATAAATGGGCCGCAGAACTAATGGATTGTTGAAGTGCTGACTAAGGGGCTAGATTATGCGAGCAGTTATGGCACTAAGTGGTGGAATGGATTCTACTGGCCTGTTGATGCGTTTACTTGCTGATGGCTTCAAAGTCTCATGTATTTCATTTGAATATGGGCAAAAGCATAATGTTGAATTGCAAAGGGCTCAGGCCAATATTGCTTATCTTAGTGAAAAAGGTTACTCAGTTGAGCATGAAATTGCGGATTTAAGTTCAGCCATGAGCCTTTTTCATAGCGCACTTATCACCGGTGGAGAGGATATTCCCGAAGGACATTATGAGGAACAACAGATGAAGGCAACTGTGGTTCCAAACCGTAATGCCATATTTTCTTCAATCCTTTATGGGTATGCATTGTCCGTTGCCTTGAGAGAAAATGTAAAGGTGGATATTGCTCTTGGAGTCCATAGTGGCGACCATGAGATTTATCCCGATTGTCGTCCTGAATTTTACGCGGCACTTGAGCACGCTTTTGCAATAGGTAATTGGGATAGCGAAAGAATCTCTCTAAACCTACCATACATTTCAGGAGATAAGGAATCAATTTTGAGAGATGCTGAAGATGCAATAGAAAAGCTTGGGCTTGATTTTAACACTGTATTTGCTAATACAAATACCTCATACAACCCAGATGAATGGGGAAGGTCTAGTGGAACAAGTGGTGCTGATGTTGAGAGGATTTTGGCATTCCATGCAATCGGGCGGGCAGACCCAGTTGAATATTCCACTTCTTGGGAAGAAGTTTTACTTGCAGCACTAGAAGTAGAGGCAATGCATAAGAATGCACAATATCGCCAGCAATTATCCACTGAACAATATCGTATTACTAGAGAAAATGGAACTGAGGCAGCCTTTAGTGGGATATATTGGGATGAAAATAGAGAAGGAGGTTATATGTGTATTTGTTGTGGACATTTGTTATTTACATCACAATTAAAATTCGATTCAAATTGCGGTTGGCCCTCATTCCATTCTGAAGATGCAAATGCTGAAATTAAGCGTATTATAGACAATTCATCAGGAATGGTACGAACCGAAGTAAGGTGTGACAAGTGTGATGCACACCTCGGGCATGTATTTAATGACGGACCGCAAAAGTTTGGCGGCGAGAGATATTGCATTAATTCAGCGGCATTAAATTTAGTATTAGCAATTAAAGAGGTGAAAGAGGAATGACGACAATAATTCGTAGATATGTAGAAACTGACACTGGACATCGTGTTCCAAATCATAAGAGCAAATGCCAGCATATGCATGGGCACAGGTATCGCTTTGAGGCAGAAATCGAAGGCGATATTGTAACCGATAGTGGAGTTTCAGAAGAAGGAATGCTAATTGATTTCTCAGACGTTAGTGCAATACTAGCACAATATGTCCATGATGTAGTTGATCATGCATTCGTTGTATATTCAGGTGATGAAAAAGGTCGAGCCGCATGTGCTGTGATGGGTGATGAACATAGAACTGTTGTTGTCCCCTTTATTCCTACTGCTGAGAATTTGGCCAAGTGGGCTTTTGAACAAGTTGAGCCGCATATCAAGACATCATACGGCAATCGCTTGAAATTAGTAGCAATGCATGTGCGTGAGACACCAAAATCATGGGCCACATGGAAACCCTAGATAAATTCAAAAGTTACCTGCTTTCACCAGATGCAAAAGAGCAGTACCTCACTCCTCCTCATAGATTTGAAAAGGAATATTTATTGATGATTCTTCAGTGACATTCAAGCGCTTGCGGCGCTTTTTTTGCCAATCGACATCACCTGCTTGCTTCTGCATTGCAGTAGTAGCTTCGACAAAGGCACCAAGGAGTCGATGGGCCTCAATATCAAGCGGCATACCACGCATTATTACTCTTGTCAATAATGTGGAATAAGTTTCTTTCCGTTTATCATCGCCAGTTAATGAATATCCAAATTCGCGGATGGCTTGGCGTAGTAATTTACGAATTTCAGGCGAAATAGTTCTATCTAATTGCAAATGATCTGCAACTCCCAACGATGACCCTTGAACCAGAATATGGTGGCGATGAATCTCATAGAGAGTAGTATTAACTGCATGGCTTAAGTTAGCAATAGGGTATCCCTCCCAAGTTGGAAGAGTCATTAGTAAATCGCACTTTGTTAACTCAGGTGTTGAGAGACCCATGCCTTCCTCGCCAAAAACTATAGCGATTTTACCGCCGTTTTCAGGGCCTAATTCTGCTACATCCCAAGGGTTAAGGAAATGACGAAAAACTGTCTTGGGGCCATGTTCTCTCTTTCCGCTTGTACCAATGACAAGGTTGCAATCCGCTACTGCTTCTTCCCAAGTTGAGAATATTCCGGCCTCATCAAGTATGCTTCCTGCATGCTTTGCTCGATTACGGGCTTCATCGCAAGTAATGTCACATTGTGGCTCAATTAAGCGAAGTTTTGTAAAACCGTAATTCATCATTGCTCGGCAGACAGCACCTAAGTTCCCTGGATGTTGCGACTTGACGAGTATGACAATTGGGTCCCAACCTCGTTGTGGCAAGGGGACATCGCGGCGCTCACCCATTATTTTCACCAACAAATTCCTCGTTCCAAGAAAGTAGCCATTGTGGGTCACAGGCTTGGTATAAAAATGCGACATAGCCACCATTGATACGATCTGGCATTGGTATTGAACGCTTTGTTAAATTATAAACATCACGCAAGTGTAATAGCAAGTTCTTCAATACATCCAAAGATTCGTGATGTAGACTAACAGGGACACGATCCCAGTCCACTCGGACCGGTTGCATTAATGTCACCTCAATCTACACGGCGTTGGCGGTAACAGGTCACATAGCCTGCAATCCAATTGCGTAGGCGCTTGTTACTGACATCGGTGTATTGCTCTACCAATTTCTTGTTGTGTTCAAAATCATCAGTAAATTCATCACCGTAGATTTCACAAAGTCGAATTGCTCTGATTTTAATAAATGAAGGTCGAATATTTCCCATAACTATCACCTCACTCCTCAACGAGTTTTACCTCAATAGGAATTTCATCTTCCTCAAAGCGAGTAACTTGAACCCTCACCTTTCGAGGGGGGTTCTCAATACCGTTTGCCCAAATGTGTTCGTTAACACTTGGGTCAATGTATATCTCCTCATCTTCCTGAACTTTGAGATGACGAATTACTTCGTTACGAATAATCTTGATTGCACGAGGTGCTCTCTTGTATCGAGTAATGTTCCAAGCACCTCGAAGAGGTACCACTAATTCGCTAATATTTCCACGTCCCATATTTTACACCTTACCTCTGTAATTTGCTTCGTCGCCAATGATGGCGTTTTCCATGAGTAGTTACATTGCGGTTTGTCCTAAGCATTACCCAAACAGGTACACGGCGGTTTTGCTTAACGACCTTGTTGAGGCGGGCTTTCTTTGCTGTAGGTTTATTTCGTGCCATAAGTAATCACACTCTTCGGATTGTTGGTTCACGGCGTTGCTCTTGTAAGCCGGAAAGGATTTTCTTTAAGGTTGATTCATTGAGCGGGATGATGATTCTCCCTTGGGAATGAAGGGATGTAAGATGAGTCTTCACTGAAATCGCCAATTCAGGATAAGCAAGTTCAACTGTTGCAAGTCTTGAACGTGCTTCGGGGCAAAGAATTGTACGCATCATATTGTTCAGATGATCTTTCTCAGCGGCCTGTACTTGTGCACTTTCTTCAGATTGAAGTTGGTCCATTGCTTGGGACTCAGCCTGTTGCTTCAAGGCTTGAATACGTTTTTGGCGAATCCGCAACAACTCCTCATCCTGTTCAACAGACATTGAGGTCACCTTTTCACATCCTTAGTATTTATTCAATCCGGGGAAAGAAGTATCTGCTGATTCCTTAACAGAACGAGCAGCTGAATCTAGAATTTTGTGACCTGCACCGGTAACCTTGCGGCCCTTGTACAAATCCATCTTTTCTCCTTCGGCATCTTCAATGATGCGATGGAGTACTTTTTCGACCAAGCCGGCGTCCTCGAGTTGCTGCAATATTGAGCGGACAATTTTTCTACTGCCAGATTTTGCTCGGTTTGGTTGTGCCCCACGGTCAACCTTGCCGCCATAGGATTGAGCGAGGTGATTTACTCCGATTGGACCATTCATGGCAACCTTGCGAAGGATAGCAGCAGCACGAGTTTGCCACCATTCAGCGCTTACCGGAGGGTTTTCGCGGTGTATACCAGTTTTGACACTTACGGCCCATTCAGGCAACTCAATAGAGTGGTCAGAAGATAAGGTTGAAGCAACCTCAGGCAGTAATAGGCCAGCCGGAACATCGTAAAATGTAGTCATGCGTACACACCAAGCGAATCGCCGACCGACTCCCCGTATATGAAACAGTCGGATTCAATTGGGTCTATAAAAGCCCACTAAGACGAGATTCCACACCCGCAAAGATTGCAATTGTTGGACGAAAATAGAGGTTTTGTCTTGATATTGGACAAAGGGAAATATCCCATTTGGGCGTTTTACAATAGGTAAGTATTGAATGCACCCTCCACCCCGCCCAAAATATGCGCAAGGCTTTGGCACAAAACCCGAACTTGCTTCGCACGCTCTTAGGGCTCTCTTTCACACTTGTGTTTTTCCTTTCCTACGCTGTATATGGGGCAACGGTTGACAGTACATATTTTGTCTATTCTAATGAGAGTCAGGAAAGCGAAATGGATTTGAATCTGATTTCAAATAATACATTTCAGCGTGATGGTGAGATGTGGACTGCTTGGACTTGGGAATTCACCACAGACGGAGGCAATTTAACCTGGATTAATGCAAGTATTCTTGATGCTGGCGCCGAGGGAGAAATTCGCTTGCTTAATACTGGAGATGGATATTGGAGCCATCCTGACCTAGGGGACCCCGAGGCAGAATTATTTTCGTGTGCAGAATATTGTTTCAAAAATGGTAGCCATTCAGCACCTGTCATTGAAGGTGAAGCAACCGTAACTGGATTAACTCATCATAACCCGAGTAGGCGCGATGGAGGTACGGTAAGAGCAGTAGATCTCGTAGAAGCAAAATCTATGGCCAACGAGGAAGTACTGTATGAACATGGAGATAATACTTGGCAAGTGATAGTCCAACTATCTGGTGACCACACACAAGAACCACAAGTTTTCGCTACTTCTGTTAATGAGGAACTCGGTGAAATTGAACAATTTGAACTAGATCCAGCGACTGAAATGGTCTGGGCTTTGGCTGCAGTAATTGGTTGTTTTGCTATGGTTTTAGTTCCGTCATTCAGCATCTATTTTGCTGCAAATGCTCGGCGGGATAAGGCTGAGTTGCATACTGTAATTGACACTGAAAGTGGAGAGGATTGATTTCCAGTCCGATGTTTATCTTTATTGAGATAGACAATAAATATCTGCCATGAAAATCAAGTACTAGAGTCATTTTCTATAACTATTGAGGGGCTATTTGATATAGATTGGTTAGGGTCAATGAACCTGTATGCGGCAAATTAGGTCTGTTCTCGCTTGCGTTGCGGTCCTATTAATCATGGATATACTCGTCGCGATTACCCCTACTATAGTATATTATGAACAGAATGTAGAAGATGAAGACAAATATGCTTCAGCACGTACATCAGGCATTGATGTTCACCCAACGATTGTCAAGTTTAATTATCCTAATTCAGCGGACCAAGACAAATATAAAATGTTTAGTAGCAACCATCCAATCCCTAATTTCAATCGCCCTGAATTGCTCTTTGTTATTGACGGCATGAAGGGGGTTGATTTGCAAATAACCATTACGATTGAAAATATTGGAGTGAATCCAAGTGGCACATTTAATACACAAATTAAAGTCTTACATGATGAGTATTCAGAGTTTGTTTTACTAGACACCCAAATTGCCAGCGCCAGCATTAATCCAGGCTCAACGGCAGACATTACTTTCACTTGGAACCCAACCTACTCCGGCAACCATTCTATGCTCATTACCTCATTACACTCAACTGATGATAATACCGGAAATGACTTACTTTCACGTCACCTTACCATCGGCTCAATATATGATAATTGTGATGATCTTTCACAATGGACCGTCGGTTCAAGTTGGTCTTCAAGTACTGAGGCGGCAATTTCGGCTGGAAGATCTTGTCATGTTGGTAATGGCGTAAGTTCCAATTATGGAAATGGCTTAACCACCTCGCTATACACTCCAATTTTTGACCTTTCAAACAGACACCCAAATCCAACTCGCGCTATTGGTCTGTCCTTCTTTGCCACCGGTGCAGGCGAGGCTAACGATATTGTTTCATTTCAAGGAAGAAGGGCTGATGGACAATGGGAACAAATTGGAATTATTGGAGGAAATATTGATACAAATCTCAATTCTTGGAATACCAATACAAATACCGTAGGTTCTCAAACTCTACCAGTTATGCCAATGAATGTTGGACAACTTCATGCTACAAGCCAATTTAGGATGCAATTCACCTCGGATGCAAGTGGAACAAATATTGGCTACTGGATTGATGATTTAGTATGGTATTATGACGAAATAGCCCGTGAGAGTGAGTTCGATTGGAATATTGGAGTCAATAATCAGTCAAGTGCCCGTAGAGGATATTGGACTGATCAATTAGTTACTATTCACAATAATGGAAATGCATCGGATAGATTTTTACCGACTGTAACGGGGCTTCCTTCGGAGTGGGATGTTTCTTTCCTGCACGAATCGGGAGGAGGAATTAATTCACTTTCGGGAGTGATGGTTTTGCCCGGAGAAAGTCATAACATTAGAGTGCGATTGAAGCCAGGGGAAAATGCAACTATTGGACCGGCACAATACAATTTGAAAATTACCAGTGCCACATATTCTACGCATTACGACCTCAAGCAAATGTCAGTAAATGTTGACCCCGACTTTATTCCCGAAATTCAAGAAATGACAAGTATTCCTGCTTGTGCACCTGGCAGCACCTGCGAGTTCTTTGTAGAGGTGAATAATATTGGCGATGCATCCGATTCCTTTGACCTTTCAGTTCGCGACATAAACATTCGTAGCGGCTGGACATTGGGGCTAACTTGGAGTCAAGTTACACCAATTACTATCTCAGCAGGTAGTTCAGAAATGGTAAAATTCGTCATCAGCGTTCCCGCTGATGCTGAACCCGATTTGACCAGTTCCATTTGGTTTGATGTCAATAGTTTTACTGACCCATCACGGGTCGATTCAAAGATAATTGAAGCAAAAGCAGCAATGGTAAGTAATGCCGAAGTAGGCCTTGACCCGAGTGTAAATGCAGGGGCTGATTGGAGTGTGATACCAGGTGGCTCAACTTCTGTTACATTCACCCTTTGGAATAATGCAACACGGCAAGATGTATTTGATGTAGGTGTACTGGTGCAAGGAGGGCGTTCTTGGAATGTTTCTCAGCCAAGTGTTTCTTCGATGGCAGTAAATCCATCATCACATGCGACATTCACCGTCAGTGTTAGTGCACCAACAACTGGTCAGGCAAATGACCCGGGCCCCATTATCACTCCATACGCAACTAGCACTAGATCTAATACAAATGCAACTGCAACGGCTTTCACAAACCTTGTTATTGCCCCCCAATATGACTTGGTAATAAGAGAAGTCTACTTTCCTGCAATAATTGAACCTGGAGTGGCTACTGCTTATTCTGTGGAAATTGAAAATGATGGCAATGGCGTAGTAAATGCAGAGATAAGCATACCAAATATGCCGGAATCTTGGGATTGGTGGACAGTTGTTGATGGAGAAAACCAAAGTGGGCCGATTAGTCTAACTCCTTCATATGAATTAAAAGATACTGCATCAATTGACATAATGATGCTATTACCTCCTGATGAGGAGCCAAATGAGGAACTTGACTTACAGATCTTAGTAGTGCCTTCTGATGGAGGAATTGATTTGACCCCCGCAAATAATCAACTATACATTACAACTCTTACTGCGCAGGTAAAGCGCCCTGAAATTAGAAATTTTAATACTACTCAGATAAATATGCGTGTGGGAGAAACAATTGTACTTGATTTTGAAGTTCACAATGTAGGGAATGTCGGAGACCCCAACTTACGAGTAAAAGCACAATTGCAAACTATGCCTCAGACAAGTGGGGTAGAACTATTGTTAATCAATTTAGACAACCCAAGTATTTCGGCATCAGAATCCAATTGGATTGATATTTCACAACCTGCAAGAGGGATTGGTCACCTGCAACTGAAAGTAATAGTATCGGATGAAACCCCCATTAATACTAATATTGCAATTACCATTGTTGTTGAAGGGGGAGATGGAGGTAACGATTTACCCATTACATTAAATGAAAATGTTGTGATTGTAGTTGATGAAAGGAGAGATGTTTCCCTCGATGTATATTATGAAACTTCACAAGTAATGGCTGGAAGTGCAATGCAATTTAGTTTCACCGCTTGGAGTAACTCGAGTGTGTTGGAAACTCTTGAATTAGCACCGCAATTCCCCCAAGGGTGGTCCCTTGAATGCGATGGCTTGCAAATTGACACCGGCATTGAAATCACCCTAATCAAAAGTGATGGGATGCGTCCAACCTCATCTGTAGTTGAGTGTACCTTGCTAAATGGCGGTGACATATACGATGGAGAACTCACATGGGTAATCAGTAATCAGGAAGGAGAGGAGATCATGAGTGGAGAGGATTTTTTCACTTTCACCACTTCTAATGATGATGCAAAGGGTGCTTTAGACTACATCAATATGGATACAAAAACATTGGCAATCGTGGTGGTTGTATTGGTTATTTCAGTTGTTTTCACCTTATTGATTCTAGCAAAGAAGCGGAGAGCAATTGTTGAAGATGATTATGATGAAGAGGATATTGAAAATACTCAACCTGTCCAACCTATCCAACCTGTCCAACCTGTCCAACCTGTCCAACCTGTCCAACCTTTCCAACCTATCCAACCTGTCCAACCTGTCCAACCTGTCCAACCTTTCCAACCTATCCAACCCCAACCTATCCAACCTATCCAACCTATCCAACCTGTCCAACCTGTCCAACCAGTCCACCAGCCTCCTGCCACCTTAACCGCTGCCCAAGCACCACAATGGACTGATGAACAATTAGTTGCTTCAGGATGGACTGCTGAAGAAATTCAATATCATAGAATGCAATCCTCAACTGTGTCATCCCCAGAACAAGAGAGTAAATCTCTAAAAGATGCCTTTTCTGCACTATAGATAATTCTGAGGTGAGATAATGATGCCAACTGCATGGTATATTCTATTGGCAATCGTATCATTTTGCGGAGTCGGTGCATGGTACATCCGAAATTTCACACAAAAGGTAGATCTATTACGTATTTTTGCTTTTACCGGGTCTATTGCTATGGGCGCATTGTTAATATGGACATGGAAAATGGACATCTAAGTGGGGCAATTTCATGGCTACTGAGGACACAAGATATCCAACCCGCCTCCCAGTATGGTGGGGGAGGCATGGGAGCCCAGGTCCACATCCTCTTGAGAGAGGAGTTTCCGGCAAATTAGTTACCCTTAGAATTGAAAAGAAATTCAACCGCCTTGAGGCCTTTATCCGCAAAGTACTTCGGGGACCAAGAGAATTAAAACGCCCCCTTGATGATTTGAATAGCGTCATTTGGGAATTGGCAGATGGCACAAGAAGTGTTGATGATATCGTTGGCTTAATGGACATTACATTTCATGAAAAAGTTGCTCCGGCAAAGCACCGGACTGAAGCCGCATTAATGCAAATGCAACAAATAAGAATAATTGCCATGTTGAAGGAACCATTTGAGAAAAAGTGGCATATTGGACCCGGACAAATTCCAGACGGACAAAAACTAGATGAAATTGATTTAAGCAATTATTCATTTGAAGAAGAATAGTAAGAAAATATGTCCTCCGGTGGGCGCCCAATTACTGCAACTTCGCCATCATCGTAAATTGGGCGCTGAAGAAGTATTGGAAATTCATTGATCAAATTAGCAACAACTTGCGGGTCATGTAGTTCATTAACAGAAACTCCAGAACGGTGAAAATCATCTTCACCAGTCCTAATAAGAGTCGGCAAAGGTGTTTTGAGACGACTTATAAGAGAAAGTAATTCAGAAACAGGGGGGGGGGTTTCTAAATATCTTACTTCAGTAAAACTGGCATTTTTTTCAGTAAGGAAAGTAATAGTTTGTTGCGATTTTGAGCAACTTGGGTTGTGATAAAGTCGTGGCATTCGGGCACCTCTATGATTTGCTATGAATCAAACCAGTTGGGCCGGATAAATTAACCTTGCTTCAATTTTGCAAGTATTTTGAAAATACTTTCTGACCTATTTCTCATAATTTACCAAATAATTTGATAACCATCAACAGGTAATACTTATCCATAATTGGTGAGGGTCTATGGTCGGTGAGCCAATGAGTGACGCAGGTCCGACCCAAATTGACATGCATAAATTAGTGCAGGATGTTGAAAAATCTGCCGCCAATAAGGCCAGCAGAAATAAGCATGATGCCGATGAGCAAAATGACCCACAAGAAGCCAATTCTAATACAATGGAGGACATTGCAATGGCGGCTATGGATACGGATTCAGCAACTCTTTCAAGTGAAGAAAGTGAAACATCAGATGTGGTGGATGATGACTTTGGAGAAGAATATGAATCGAATCCAAGCGAAGATTCAGCGGTCGCAGAAAATTATGAATTAACCGACCTCATTGACGAAGGCGAATATCTTTCTCGCGAGGGTGATTTCTCCGCGGCCCTTTCTGTTTTCAACAAGGCAATAGCAGTTGACCCTTCTTGTGATACCGCTTGGTTTAATCGCGGTGTATTGTTGGAAGGTAATGGCGATATTCATGGAGCTCGGCAATCATTTGCAATTACACTTGATGTAAACAAAGATCACGCACCTGCCGCCGCAAACCTAGCGATTATTCTTGACCGACTCGGTGAAACCGCAGACGCCGGCAAGTGGGCACAAGTGGCTCTCAAAACTTATTCTACTCATGCAATGCTGATTGAAGTTGTAGAAAGATCAGGCATGAATATTACTCCTGTTGCTGAGGTTACCCCTTCCCCTGCCCCTGTTGCAAAGGAAGTTGCTGCGCCTGTTGCTGAAACCCCCGAAGTCGTTGAAGTTGATATTGATGCTCTTGTTGAAGCCGCAACAACTATGCTAAAGCAGGGAGATGCTGACGGTGCTTTTAATTTGCTAAAAGGTGAATTGTATTCAAGCGCAGCTAAAAGTCATGCTGCATGGAATATTTCTGCTGGGGCCCTTGCCCGCATGGGTCATATTGACAAATCAATTGCATCCTACAAGTATGCATTGAAATTGAATGATTTAAATCAAAAGGCATGGCATAATATCGGTGCACTACATAAGAGGCAAGGGGAAATCAATGATGCAATTGATTGCTTTTCAAGGGCTTTTTCCCTTGACCCGAATTATCAGAAAGCCGCTGAATCTTTGCGAACTACATTAATGGATAGTGGACGGGTTGAAGAGGCGCTCGATGTTTGGGAGGCGATGATTGAAGCCAATCAGCCAGGCGTTGATGCCCTGTCCTTTGCTGAAACTCTAATTCAAATGGCCAAGGGAGAAGCAAACGCCTTGGAATTTATTTCCGAACTCCCTCCAACAATGCCCGAGGGACCCTCTCTTGCCCAACGTGCATTGAAGCATATTTCTACTCAAGATTCACCGATGCGAGCAAACGCATTGAGCCTATGTGGCGAGCATGTGGAAGCCGTGACCATATGGAAAGAACTCTTGCAAATTGAGGCCGAAAACGCCTCTTATTGGCTTGGTTTAGCATCTGCATTAAATGGTGCAGGAGACGAAACTACTGCACAAAAATGCCGTGAAAAGGCCAATGCTCTCTCCGGTGATGTAGCGCCAGTTGTTGAAACTGCACCTGAGCCTGTATCTGAACCTGAGCCAGCATCTACACCTGAGCCTGTATCTGAACCTGAGCCAGCATCTACACCTGAGCCTGAACCTACATCCCCTGTAGCAATTGAAAATGACATTGAAGAAGATGAAGTTGATGCTTTTGCTGAACTTAGTTGGAGTGAGGAGGAAGTGGAGGAGAAAGAAGTAGAGGAAGATAGTGTGACTATTGAAAGCGCAGCCAATTCTCTCCTTGAACCTATTGAACGCCCTGTTGAGTCACCCACTCCTGAAGTACAAACCAATCCACTAGTAGACCTCGCCAAAGTTGCATTAGATGCAGCAATTGTAGTTGGTGATTCTCCAGCATATACTACTTCAACTTCTGCAATTGGAAACGACATTGAATGGTATAACAAGGGCTTGGGCCTGATTCATGCAGAGAAGTATCGTGAAGCACTTTCATGCCTTGACCGCGCACTTCCTTCATTCAAGAATGATGATGAAATGGTAATTCGTATTCTAAATGCTAGGGGAAATGCATTTTATTATCTTGAAGATTATCCAAAAACTATTGAGAATTATCATCAAGCAATGATGATTAATCCGCAAACTGTCTCCGGTCGCACCCTTTACAACATGGGGACTGCCTATGCCGAAATGGAAAGATTTGATGATGCAATGAAATGCTATGAGCAAGCAATGCCAAGAGGTTTATCAAAGGATGAGGAAGCACTCGCAAAGGAACAAATTAGGCGCTGTACTCAACTAAAGAAGGAAATGTTACGTCAAGCCAATAAATTGAGCTAGGACAGGTTTTTAGCACTAGGGCATTAGCCTATACTGTTTCCGATGACTACTGATGCACAGTGCCCGACCACCGAACCAGTTATTGAAGTATATAATGAGAATAATTTAGTTGACCTTAAACTAACAATTACCGAGAGAGCAAGGACAATACTTGAAGGCGCAATTGAGGGGGAAAACACTTCTTTGCTTATTGGAGTATTGAATGGCGGTTGTTCTGGTTTCAAGTATGAATTACAATTGGTCGAGGAAACTGATGAAATATGCCAAACGGTAGTCGTCGACGGTATTGAGGTTCTAATTCCTCGGAATTTTGCCAATATGTTAAATGGCATTGAAATTGCCTATGAAGATAAATTAATGGGTGGCGGTTTCAAAATCAATAATCCAAATGCTGACCGAACCTGTGGTTGCGGCGAGTCATTTAGTTAATCAAAAGCCCTAATAATTTCCTTTTATAGCCCTTGAATTATCACAAATAACCGAGTCTCAACTCGTATAATTCTAAAGCATTGCGCCACGGCACTGGAATAATTATTCCTTTTTTGGGGTCGAGATATTATCCGGAATTATCGGGGGGATAGTCGGCTTGCCGTCCTGTGAGGTAGACCGCAAGTCCTCAATGAAGGAGTAATTGACATGCGTGCGAGGTTCGTCAAACTCTGAATCTATTGAATCGCGTCGCTCTTCCATTGAACATGCAACATGTAATTCCAAACGCCCACTATGCCGGGTGAAATTGTACGAAAGAGGGGAAAATGTTGAGACTACTTGGCGAGAAAATAATTCACGCACTTTACCACCACGCCGCCTTGAAAAGCCAACTTCAACTCCAAGACCAACAATTGTTACTGAAAACAATACCAGTAGGGCTTGAAGAGAAAATAGAATTGGGTCGCCTCCAGACGAACGGGATTCATCCAACAAATTTCGAGATAATAGGAATATTAGACCAGCGCCAATTAATGGTTGGATGAAATTCTCAATCCATTTGTCAATGGGAATTAGCCTGCTTCCGGCAGGATCTGCAAATATTAATTCAGAATCCATCGCTGTCGAAACAACTTCGATAACTGCAAGAAGCCCGAGATATAAGAGTCCAAAGAAGAAGACTTCGAGCCACCACGCTTCGGATTGAATAACCCAGTGAATAATTAGCCATGCAAACATCCCAAGGAATGAGGCCCTCGGCATTCTGTGAAACGAAATTAAGTCGGTGTGAAGATTTGAATGGTCAACTCGTGGTTGAGGTATGTGAATCACTTGCCATTTTGTCTGTTTTTGGAAGAAGGACATTGCCTTAATCAATATTTTTCGGTCTATCAGTAGCCATTCAAATAGCATTATCATTGGTAGAGCAAAAAGAAGAAAAGGCGCAGCCAAGAGTAATGCTAAAGGAATAAAAATTAGTGCAGGAAGGAGTAAGAAGTGGGTGATTGAAAGTGGATACAATATGTCAGTTTCAATGAGTTTTGCCTTGCTTTGATCAATATGCAATTTGCGCCTTTCGTCGTCCAATGAAACACGGAATTGTTCAAGAGAATAACCACCGTCTAAGATTTGCTTGACTTTTTGCCGATATTGTTCATCTTGTATTTTACTGCCAACCCAATGACGCCAAATAATTCGCGCTGGAATTGCCATCCAAAGAGGGATAGTTAGCAAGGCTATTGACCACAATAGCGCAGCGACATTGGTGTCGGACACAATTACTGCTACCGGTCTTTTCGCTTAGAAATATCCCTTAGCAGAACTCGGTGGTTGGACGGAGAAATGGTTGATTTTTCAGCCCATATGTAAACAAGGATAAGATTGACTGGCTAGTTCCCAATGTACGCAGGCAGAGATGAGTTGGCGTTTTTTCGCCACAACATTCATTGTTAGCACGCTTGCACGAGGTAGCATGGCACGTATTGCTGTTACTGATGGCATGGCTGAAGAAGCCGTTGAAGTCCTCACTAAAGCTGGGCATGAAGTTGTTGTTTCACATATAAACAAGGATGATTTGCTTGCCGGTGCATTGCAGGAATTTGATGCGATTATTGTCCGCAGTGCGACCAAACTAACCGCAGAGGTGATCTCCGCTAGCGTAAATGAGGGAGGTAAACTAAAGGTAATTGGAAGAGCAGGAGTTGGGGTGGATAACATAGAATTATCCACTGCTACAAAACACGGAATTGTGGTTGTTAATGCACCACGCGCTAGTACACAGAGTGTGATTGAATTGACCATTGGGCACCTAATTTCTTGTATTCGCCACATCCCGCTTGCAAACGAAGGCATGCGTCAGGGAAAGTGGGAGAAAAATCAAATGACGGGAACTGAATTATCAGGTAAGGCACTGGGGTTAATCGGCTTTGGAAGAATTGCTCAAGGCGTTGCCAAAGTAGCACAATCAATAGGAATGGAAGTTCATGCTTATGACCCCTATCTGCCAAAGGAAATTGCAAGAAGCATGAATACTACGCTTCATCAAAATGTCAACGATATTTTTCGCATGTGCACCCATATTTCAATTCACTGCAATCTTAGCGAGGAGACGCATCACCTAGTTAATTCAGATAGAATCGCAATGATGCCTGGTAAAGCACCTAATGGTATTGTCTGTGGCAACCATGTGGTAAATTGCGCTAGAGGAGGAATCGTTGATGAAAGAGCTATATTAGATGCATTAAATAGCGGAGAATTAGCAAGTGTTGCACTTGATGTATTTGAAAAAGAGCCTGTAAGTTTGCAACAAAAACTACTCCAACACCCTAATTTCCATGGTACGCCACATATCGGAGCAGCCACTTTGGAAGCACAAAGAAGAGTGGGTTTGGATATTGCCGAAGCCGTGATGGATGCTATCGCAGGGCGAGAAATAAAGACGCTAGTTAACAAAGATGTACTTTGATGCGACACATTCAACCGCCGTCATGACTTGCAAGATGGTATGGATGAGCCCGACTTTGTACCATTACAGTTCGCACCTTACCCAAAAGAGGAGATGAAGGAAAGGGCTATTGAGTTCTTTAATATGCTGAAAAAACGACGGTCAATGCGGGATTTTTCACCGCAGCCGGTTGCTAAAGAATTGATTGAATATGCGATTAGAAGTGCTGGCACCGCTCCAAGCGGTGCTCATCTGCAACCATGGACTTTTGTGGCTATTTCTAATCTAGAGTTGAAGGAAAAAATTCGTGCGGCTGCAGAAAAGGAGGAGAAAAAATCCTATGAACAAAGGATGCCGGAGGAGTGGTTGGAAGTTTTGGCGCCACTCGGGACTGATTTTGTAAAAGAACACCTTACTGATGCACCGTGGGTCGTAGTTCTATTTAGGCAAACAATGAGGATGAGAGAAAATGGAGAATGGGGGCCAACTTATTACTCGATTGAATCGGTTGGTATTGCTGCAGGAATGTTCATCTCTGCAATACATCAAATGGGGCTTTGCACACTCACACACACACCTTCTCCAATGAAATTTCTTGGTGAAATACTAAAGAGGCCAGATCATGAAACTGCAATGCTTGTACTACCTGTAGGATATCCAAAAGATGAGGCTAAAGTTCCGAATATTGAGCGCAAGGATCTTGGAGAGATTTCGGTTTTCCTTGAATGAACTAACTCCTATGAATTATCAGGTGAATCAATAAAAAGAAGATATAGGTTAATTGAATAACTATCGCCACGGATTATCTAATATGAGAGAGGAGGCGTTTGGTGACCACATCAATAATATCGCAATCTCTCATGGAAGAATCATCATACACTGCGACTTAGATGCCTTTTTCGCCTCAGTTGAAACTTTGCATCATGGACTTGACCCCAATATTCCCCTAATCATCGGTTCAGACCCGAAGGGGGGAAGAGCGAGAGGGATTGTTAGCACTTGCAATTATGCCGCAAGGAAATATGGCATACATTCTGCAATGCCCATTTCGGAAGCATGGCGTCGCTGCCCTGGCCACCCAAGCGGAATAGGTCTGTACATGAGGAGCACAAGAGGGCTCATCTCAAGAGCCAGCCGAAAAGTAATGGAAATCCTTCAGGCAAAAGCAGACAAATTTGAACAAACAAGTGTGGATGAGGCCTTTTTGGACGTCACTACAATAACTGACGGAGACTGGGATAAAGCATTAGCATTAGCCAAGGCTTTGCAGACTGAAATCAAGAATATTGTTTCCTTGGGTTCATCTTTTGGGATAGGTCCTACGCGTATTATTGCAAAAATGAGTAGTGAGGAAAACAAACCAATGGGAATTCACCGAGTAATGCCCGATGAAATTGAACATTTCTTCAATGGCAGAAAATGCCGAGAAGTACCTGGAATCGGACCCAAATCGGCTACTCGATTGGCAGAATGGGGTATAGAAACTGTTGATGATGCATACGAATTGGGGGAGATTGGTCTAACTCGCTTCAGCAGTGAGAGATTTGCCAAATGGATAATTCGCATTTATGAAGGAACTAGTTCAAGTGAAGTTTGCGCATTACGTAGTCGTAAGAGTATTAGCAAAGAGCATACATTCCCTGCTGATATTACAGATTTAGAAGAGATTCTTTCACGCTTGAAATTACTCATTGGGCGTGTTTGCAAGCGGGTAAGAGAAATGGATATTGCCGGGAGACTTTGCGAGGTTAAAATCCGCTACAGAGGTTTCGAAACTCACACCTATGGAAAATCATTAATGGTTGCTATGGACGATGAAAAAATATTTCGCCGAGTAGCCTGTGAATTGTTCGCAACCAACATTGACCTTGAGCGGCCAGTTAGACTAATTGGTTTCAAAATAGGTGGGCTTGAAGCACCCCCGAATAGGCAATCTACCCTTGACGATGTTGGCGAGGAAAGTGAATAGACCTAACTTACCTAAGTGGGTATATGTGAAGATTTGTCTTAGTGATTAGAAGTCGACTTGGCCTCACTCAAGGCTATGCATTGAAGTTAATATTTCAGTAAAGTCAGCATCTGCTTCAATATTGACAAGTTTTTCTGGGATGATTATTCCGCCAATCGGTTGATTCAGTGAAACTCCTGCGTCCTTCTTTGTCTTCCATGTGTCGCTATTGAAGTCAATTATTGTCTGAGTGAGGCCGCACATCGCCTTACCTTCGTCGCTGCCGGTCGCCAATAACTCAACCGGCATAGCAGGGAATTCGCGCACATCTACTGCACTTGAACCATACAAAGTAGTACTAATGTGATGGGTAAAGAAGGGGCATATTGGACTGAACATTGCCATGTAATCACGAACAATACGATGAATTGTCCACGCTGCATGTTTGTCATCACCATAGAGGCGAGTTTTCGCCATTTCAAGCCAGTGACTTGGTAATATTCCAGTTCCGAAAGATTTTAAAGCATGTCCGGCAGAATAAATGTCAACTGATTCCCAAGAGGTCGCAACTGTTGTCATCATTTGCGAGAATTCAGCCAATATCCAGCGGTCCTCAACTGGTAAACCTTCAGGCGCAGTATCAAGGTCTTCGGGGCAATCAAATTGGGAAGCAAAACGAGCCACGTTGAACAATTTTGTCAAAACACCAAAATATTTCTTTTCAATTTCCTCGGGATTAATTTGGAAATCATCACCAACTTGAGCCTCACATGCCTTCCACAAGCGGAAACATTCACTGCCAATTTTATTTGCTTTCAAGGAAACTGTCTTGTCAGGCCCTTTGATCTTCCAAGATCCGGTTCGGCCACCAGCTCCACACTCCAATACTGAATCAGCATCAATTCCATTCCCTAGAGATTTGGACATTTTTCGCCCCCAAGGGTCCATTCCTAAACCATCTATCCAAACATTGGAGAATCCGGGTTTGTCAAATAATAAGGTGCTCTTTAGGAGGGTGTAATACAACCAAGTACGAACTATTTCTTTGCCCTGAGGACGGAGTGCAGTAGGGAATGCACGCGAGAAAACTTCGGGGTTAGTGTAACCGCTTACATACAAATTTGAATTAGATGAGTCCATCCAGGTATCGAATACCTTTTCCTCACCAATAACCTCACCAATTGAACTTGAAAGTTCATCCCACTGACCTAATACTTGTCTTGTTTCTCGGTCCAAAACGCGAGAGCCAGAAGGAGGTGGTTGGCGCCAAGGTTGTACATAAACACCTTTTGGAGGAATAATTATTTTGCTTTCATCTAGGGAGTACCAAATTGGGATTTCAGTATGGTACCAGCGACGACGACTTATTGGCCAATCAATACTAATATTATCCATCCAGTCGAGCAATAATTGTCTATTTCTAGGTGGAATGAAATTGATTTTTTCAATGTTCTTTCGCATCTTGTCTTGGACATCGGTTTGCTTGACATACCATTCCTTAAGTAGAATAATTTCCACTGGATTCTTTCCTCTTTCACTAACTGGAACTTCTTGCATGCGTTGTTCTATTTTCTCAATTTTCCCTTGCCCTTCAAGTATCTCAATAATTTGTGAGCGGGCATCCTTTACACTTAGACCTGCAAGAGGTCCTGCTAATTCAGTCATGCAACCATCTAAACCAATTGCCTGAAAGGGAGTCAATCCTAATTCACGGAAAACGGTAACATCATTTTGGTCTCCAAATGAACAAACCATTAGAATACCACTGCCAAATTCAGATTTGACACTCTGATGAGTCATTATTTCAACCTGTGCCGTTCGACCAGATACCTCAACAGGAAGGTTGATTTTTTGTCCAACTAAATGTTGATATCTATCATCATCAGGGTGGACTACTACAACTCCGCAGGCACAAATTAATTCTGGTCTAGTTGTGGATATAGATAGACTCTCTCCGTTTTCAGTTTGCCAAATCACATCGACTAAATTCGTATTTCGCTGGAGACGCTCAACCTCAGCATCCGCAATAGTTGTTCCCTCAATCGGGTCGTAAATATTTGGCCGAAGGTCTTCCACAATACTGCCTTTTTCAAACAATTCTATGAAAATAGACTGGGTTACAGAACGATATTCGGGGGAATCAGTTAGATATTCATTTGCAAAATGGCATGAGAGGCCAACTCGCGAGGCGGTTTTGCGCATTGCCTGAGTAAACTCTTCGATAGTTTCAGCACACTTGTCGAGAAATTCTGCTCTGTCATAAGTCTTCATTTTCCTCCCAGTATTCTTTTCGACAGTAAATTCAATGTTGATTCCATTACGATCAACACCCCAAGGAAAGTACACCTCCTTGCCGAGTAATCTCTGTGAACGTGCAATCACATCAATCATGCTATATTGGGCAACTGCACCGATATGCCATGTACCACTCGGGTATGGAGGAGGAGTGTCAATGACGAATAATTCCTTGTCACTATCAGGATTAAAACCGTATCGTGAATCATAAGATGTCGCATCGGCATAATGTTCTTCTTGAATTTTCTTTTCAAGGTCAATTGACCAGCGTTTATCTTTAAGTCGTGGTTTGGGCATAGTGCATCCCGCCGGCCCGACATTCTTACCAATGTAGGTCCATTCGAGGCGGCATCAATTTAACATATGAACCCGCCGCCAACTGAGTAACATTGACTTTGTAATTTTTAACCCAGATGAATATTCACAAGAGCAAATGGAAGTGATTTATTGGCTGGAAAAAATGCACTTGTAGTGCTCCTACAGGCGTTATGTGTTAAAGGAGGTAATGTGACGCCGTAATAGGTGCGAGTATGAGTGATGGGGGGAGTAAGCGAAAACCAAGTGTTGGTGAGCGTTTGAAAGACCTCTGGTCGCATAGCAGAGAGCGAACTGCTGAACGGCGAAATCGAATCATTGCAACTGCAAAGGGGTTTGACCCAATTGAATTCAGTAAATCTACCGCCCAAGGATTTGTCGAAGCACCTCAAGCATTTCGTCGGGAGTTCAAGCGAAGTGGATACACTGGAATTCTCACTGCCTTTCCACTATTAATGGTAGTTGTCAGTCTTGCAATTACTAGTTTTTTCGTTTGGCATAGCGGTTTTATGGATGTTAACGAAGAATCTAATATGCCTTGGCAGGTGAAAAATGAAAAATCACTGGTGGTAAATGGTAGCCTTGATGTTTACTTGCCAGAAGGAGACCCTGTGTCCATTGCGATAAAGGAAGTTCAGGAGGACTGGTCAACAAATGTTATGATTATTTATGTTGAATCCGAAGGCCAAAATATCACTGATGAGGCGATATTGCAGCAATTTGATAAAGTCGAAAAAACACTTAACCCACTAATTTCGGACCCTTCTGATGATGTGATTTATGTTCTATCACTTTCCACTCTTATCAAAGAGGTTAATTCATCTAGTGCTCGGGTGACTCAAGCTTTCATTCATGAGGTTGGAGAGCTGGGGTGCCAAGGAGATGATGACCCCGATTGTCTTACTCGAGATTTGGCCTCTGGTGCAAATTCAAGCCTTGAAGATGTGTATGGCGTAATGGGTTCTTATTCAATCCCGTCTCAGACTACTATTGATCAAATAATTAATAATTTGTATGATGATGATGGTTCACCTACACCAGGTATGGATAAATTGGCCCAAGACATAGAAGGAAAGAAAGGTCAGCCCGATGGGATTCTTGACCGTGCTGTAATTATCATTGCAGTTAGCGAGGACAAGTCAGCGAAAGAAATCATAGACAAAACCACAGCTGAATTAACAAGAGTTGGACTTGAGAATAATTGGGATTGTGATGAGGATATTCGCGAGGTTAATGACCCAATGTATTGTGATGGAAATGAGTTGCACATTAGCATGACTCTCACTGGGCCTGTGCCAATTACAAATACTGTAACTGAATTCACTTTCGCCTTGTTTTGGAAAATTTTTCCGATAGCGATTATTCTTGTCGCTGCCGGTCTTTTTGTTTTCCATAGTGATATTTTACAGACCGGCACATGGCACCCTCTTCAGGGATTGAAAGTAGTAATTATTTCTGGTCTTCCGACTTTATGTTCAGTCTTTATCACTTTGGGGATGATAGGCTTTATCAACTACGAAGTTACGATGACGATTATTATTGTCGGGCCGATTTTATTGGCACTTGGTGTATCTTACGGTTTGCATATTACCAATAGGTATGCTGAGGAATCGGGTACAAAACGGGAAAAAATGCGCATGTCAATTGAATCGACTGGAAAAGCCGTATTCTTATCAGCGGTGACGACAATCATTGGTTTTATTTCACTCACTTTTACACCCATGCGCCCAATCGCTACAATTGGTTTTGCCCTATCTGGCGGAATCGTCGCTGTTTGGATAATGACTATGCTAATGGTGCCTAATTTAACGATTCTATTGGACCTAAAGAAACCGAGTCACCCCCCTCTAAAGGCCTTTGATGTGGCCGTCGACATACCTATAAGATGGAATTACGCAGTCATAGCAATTTTCATGGTAGCTATTTTAGTTTCTGCAACTTGGGGTCAGGATAATGTCGAAGAAAACATTGACCTGCTGGGAATGGCGCCAGAGGGTGAAGATGCAGTTATCAAAATGAAACAATATTCCCGCGAATTTAATGCCGGTCAGGTGGGGATGATTCTTGTTAAGGGAAATGTCACTGGCGATTTGCAGGATGATGATACTGAAAACGATGACCCATTTCGCAATTTACGCGGGATTTCTGAATTGGAAAAGAGAATAAATACTGTTCAATATTCAACTGGTGTAAGTGTTGTTTTCCTAATGAAAGCAGTTGGCGTTCAAGTGAATTTCTCTACTGAAGAGCAGTATCAAGCAGTTGAAGAAATACTCAATATTCTTCCAATGCCTGATGAAATACGAGAAATAAGTGAAATCATTTTCAATCGTTCTGAATCGGAAGATGCAACCTTTTGGAATGTTCTACTTTCTTTGGATTCCGTCCCTGGAAATGAGGCAACCCAAATTTTCTTGCTCAATGTGTTTTATGACTCACTTACCGATGAAACTCGTTCATTATTCGTTTCAGGAGATTATGGCCGTTCGCTAATTTATGTTGATATGCCTTTCTTGCCAGTCAAAGATACTCAGGGTTCAGTTGGTGAAATAAATGAATATTCAGAACAGACATATGCCGACGGTAATATTGAATCTGGCAAATTAACCGGTGTTGCGGCAGTTGCGATTGTTGTCAACAAACTGATTGTTTCTTCACAGTGGTCATCCCTTGCATTTGCAATTATTCTTACACTAATTACTCTCGGGATTGTATTCCGAGATCTGCGCTTTGCTATATGGACGACATCGCCAGTGGTTGCCACTGTTGCGCTGCAATGGTTGGTGATGGCGGTCAAAGATGTTTCATTGTCCCTTGTGACGGTGATGATCGGTTCTATTTTGGTTGGAGTTGGCGTTGATTTCTCGATACACATAGCCAACCGTATACGTGAACTTGGCGGCGGGATTGATGCGATACGGCTGGCCACCGTGTCAACTGGGATGTCATTGTTTGAAGCAGCAACCGTCACCACACTTGGGCTTGCTACCGCATACTTAATTCCGATTCCTGAAATTAAACCGTTTATTACTGTAATTATTATTCTGCTTTGGATTGCTGCGGCGAGTGCATTGTTCTTATTACCTGCAATATTTGTTACTCTCGAAAAAATGGGAATTGGGACCACAGGGGGAAGTGACTCCATGAAGCGAGCATTAGGCCTAATGCAGGCTCAGAGAAGTGGCGAAATTGCAATTGATGCGGTGATGGTAACCCCTACAATTAAGACTTCTGATGAAGCATGGTGAGCGTCAACCTCATGGACCCTCACCGATTGGGCAAAATATGGTCAATCATTGGTTGGTAAAATCAGAACCTGATGTTTATCCATGGAGCCAACTGGAAATTGATGGTTGGACTCATTGGGATGGGGTTAGAAATTACCAGGCCAGAAACATCATGCGAGATTTAATGAAAGAAGGCGATTTAGTACTATTTTATCACTCAAACACAAAACCGCCTCATGTCGCTGGAATGGCAAGGGTGAAAACCGAGGGCTATCCCGATTTTAGTTGCTGGGATAAAAAATCCAAATATTACGATGCTAAATCTACAGAAGAGGAACCTCGTTGGATAATGGTAGACATTGAGCCAGTGAGAAAATTGCAACCCATTAGTCTTGCGAAATTGCGAGAGAACCCGCTACTTGAGGGGATGCCATTGCTAGCAAAGGGTCAGCGATTATCTGTTCAGCCCGTAAGTGAGGAGCATTTTGCAGTGGTGATTGAAATGGGTGGAGCGAACATAGACTCCAAATGAAATGTTGATGTGTGGAATAGGGGTCGCAATTGTATGGCGCAAATACCAGTTGCTCAACGAGCGGCCCAAATAGAGTATGCAATTCGTGATGTTGTCGTACCTGCAACAGAGTTGGAAAAACAAGGTCACAATATCATCAAATTGAATATCGGCGACCCAATCGCCTACCCTGGCCTTGAAACCCCGACCCATATGATTAGGGCTTTTCAAGAAAGTTTGGAGAGGGGGGAAAATGGTTACTCTCATTCATATGGACTACCACAACTCCGCAGCGCTATTTCTAAGGATGAAACCGGTAAAGGTTGGCAATGTAGCGAAGATGATGTTTATGTATGTCATGGAGTTACCGAAGCTCTACAAATTATCTTTGCTTCTACCCTTGAGGAAGGAACCAAAGTACTAGCACCAGGGCCTCACTACCCGCCTTATATGGCATACCCACAAATGTATGGAGCAAGCACAATTGAGTATAAATTGAAAAGTGATGATGGATGGAAATTGGATTTTTCTGATATTGAGGGGAAAATGGATGATTCTGTTCGATTATTAGTACTGATCAATCCAAATAATCCGACTGGAAATGTCGCCGACGAAGAGGAAATAAAATGCCTAATTTCAATCGCCGAAAAATGGCCAAATTGCATTATTATTGCCGATGAAATTTATGATGGTTTGGACTTTTCAGGCAATCAGGTCTCGGCGGCTTCCCTCTCAAATTCGGTACCAATTATTACCCTAAATGGTGTGAGTAAAGTGTACTATGCACCAGGTTGGAGAATTGGTTACATGGCTATTCACGACCCACTGGGGAATATGGAAAATGTGAGGGATGGTTTGGAAAGATTATTGAGAAGTCGCCTTTGCGCTAGCACCCCTGCTCAAATGGGTTACCTCGCCGGACTTGAAGGGGACAAAAAGTGGATGGACGCCTACTCGGAAAGGGTGATTGAGCAACGCAATTTGTGCATTGAGCGAATTTCAAAAATTGATGGTCTAGAAGTTCAATCACCAAATGGCGCCTTTTACATGTTTGTTCGCTTGATGGACCCTAAATGGGCAAATAATGACAAGCAATTTGTTCTTGATTTACTGCATGAAGAGCATGTTTTGGTGGTGCATGGAAGTGGTTTTAGTCCCGAACTTGGAAAAGGTCATTTTAGGATAGTCTTTCTACCAGATATTGATATTTTGAATCTTGCTTTTGACCGAATTGAGCAATTTTTGCTTCGCCATCGCTAAAATATCATGTCGGCGAATCACTCTTATGGAGAGAGATGTAGCGCTATATATGCGAAGCCGAACCCTCGCAGTACACAAGCACAGAGTATCCTTTTTTTGCTCGGCACTTTCCCTCTTAGCATTGATTATATTTTCATTGCCTAGCGCAGTTGCTGAAGGAACTACTATTGTCAACCCATCTTCATTTAATATTGAGCTTCTTTTTCCCTTGGGAACATCATTATTCCTTGCACTAATAATGTGGAAAATAATTATTCCCAACTCAATGTCTTCATTACAAGTTGCTTTTGAGATTGATGATTCATTGTATGAAGTTCACAGATTGACAAAAACTCGCGAGGATGTGAAAGATTTGTTTAGCCTACCTCGCGTGGGTTTTGCAGTTACAATGTACCTGATGGCGATGACTGGAGTTTTATTATTAATTGCAGAATTGATATTTAATCCAACTGTATATTTCGAGCCGAACCTCATCCTAATGGGTTTCTTACTAGTATTTCCAATATTACTAAGCCCTTGGGAGACCTTCAATGCCCAGATTGAGCAAATGTATCGCAATTCAGATAGAGTGCATATTCTGGTCAAAATATTTCGTCGTACTTGGACATTTTTAGCGTTGATAGCTGCAACAGGATTTACTCTATGGTTTGGCATTACTACAGAGGGGGAAATTAGGCCGATTTGGCTTGTTCTTGCATTGTTGGTATTTATGTCACCAACAATTCTTGCTTATGGACGAATATTAGGGGCCTCTTGGAATATGCTGCTGCTTAGTAAATGGCGCACTATGCGCGGACAACAAACTCCAATAAATCCGGACCCACCATCATTTGGCGCTCGTATTAGCGGTCTTGTCCTATGTATTTTCTTGATTACCATGCCCGTCACTGCAATAAACGGAATAATGACGGTCGCATATGTGCTTCTAAACCAGCCGCCTAATGCTGAAGAGATTTTGAATTTTGGTGGCATTATAGGCTATTCAATTTACGAATGGGCGCAGTTAAATGAAGATTGGATTGAGAAATGGGTTTCTGTAAAGCAATTGGCTTCAACTTTGACGATATATCTTTCAATGAATGTAGCAATCGTTGGATTGGCTTTCATCTTTGAGTTAACACGCAACTTATTCATTGGTGGGCAAACTTTTGGCGGAATAGGAGGTGTAACTCTTTCATCTCCGCGTGAGATTCGTTCAGAGGAAAAGGCACAAGCAAAATTGTTATACTTTTCATTTGCAGGTTTTAGTGGATATACAGTATTGTTGTTGATAATGATATGTTACAAAGAATTTAGCCATTTGATGCCCTTTACCTCAGTTCTTGTCAATCAAGGATTCACCGACCTAATTATCCTTGAAAGTACTTGGATTTTCATTGCCGTTGGCCAAGGTATTTTCCTTCTTGTGTGGCTTCTTTCAATTATCCGTTTTATCTCTTTGTCAAAATTAACCTTTGACCTATCTCCTGATGAGAGGCGGGATGGTGTTATCATGTCAGGTGGTGGAGATTGGATGCGTAACCTAATTGAGCAGGCAGCGCGTAATGATGATATTGACCGATTGCGCAGATTTGGTAGAGACTTTATTGAGGGTGACGAAGCGTTGGTCAGACTTGAAAAATCAAGAGCAAAAATGATTGAACTTGCATTACGAGGACTTTGGCCTTCGGCCATTGAAGAAGCAAGAAAGTTACTCGCTCAACAAGGCGGTGATGATGATGAGGCAAGAATGATTATTGCAGCAGGACATGTTGCCAGTCGCAGATTAGATGCGGCCAGAGAAGCATTGCGAGGATTGGAGCAACCTGAGGGTTATGATGAACCAGAACTTCTTGCATTTGTCACTGAATGGATGGACCCTTGGAGAGGGCAAGTTACTGAAGATGACATGTGGGATTGGGAAAACAACTCTTGCGTTGACCATATTATTGATACGATGAAGAGATTGCGTAGTTGGATGCCTGTGCCACCGGACAAAACGATGCATCGAGATAGGTTGACAGTTACCGCTCGCTTAAGTCATGTTGCACTTCTTCGTTCGCAACGCCGTAGTGAAGAGGCTCTTGATATTTCACTTGAAATCATCAAGCAAGAGCCGTTAATGGTTAAAGCAAGGATTGCCGCTGCCCTTTGTTTATTGGATACTGGAGATTGGCATAGCGCAAATAGTATTCATTCAGAGTTAAGTGAAAGCGATCCAAACGACCCTCGCGTAAATGCACTTGGAGCAATTCTTGGAGTTCACTCTGGTGATGATGAATTTGAGACTTCTATTGCAGTCGGTAAAGACAAGGAAAGAAGGAAGTGGGTCAATGAGGCACCTGTCAATGCAGTTGCTGCTCTTTGTGCCAAAAGAGGTGAGGATGAAGCATTAAATGCCAACGTTTTCATTGCCGCTAGTGAAGCAGTTGAACATGCCATCACGCCTATTTACAAGCCCTCAACATTGGGAATTATTTTCAGATGGTTTGTCTTGGTTCCACTATATGGTGTATTGGGAATTTGGATTAGCACATTTAGACCACAAGCTGCCGCAATAGTCGTCCCAGTGGTATTAACAATATTACAGGTATTTTACCTTCGAATTAGGAGAAGTCAACGCAGAGTTATCAAACATCGCGACCAAAAAGCAATGATAGCATATGCCAAGCGGTTTAGGCGCAGAAAAGTCAAAATGTCAATTAATTCAATACCCATCGGAAATCATATGCTACTCACCGGATTATTAGTTTCAATTAATGGTGCAATATACGACCTTGGTTTGCCAGGATGGCTGGTCGTAAGATTACCTAAGGATTCAGATAAGGTCACCAGACAGAGATTAAGCAAAAGAGCAAGGACAATGAAAAAGAAAAAAGTCCCAAGGCTAACACCTCTCAAAGAAGGATGGTGGCTTAATCGGCCGAAAAGCGGTGATATTACCAGTTCGTATTTAGAACACGTTATTGGACCTTCAGCATATAGTGGTAGAAGCCAATATTTGGCAAGAAAAGATTCACATAAGCGTCATGGAAGAAAGGAAAAATCCAAAAGTAGAGTCCCTATTTCTGAAACAAATATGGGTAAAAAAGGAATTCCTCACCACTCAATACTTTCGGAAAAACCCGTTTCTTTGGGGGGCAAGGCGAGTGGGCCAAAACTTCCCGGTTCGAGAACTAATAAACCTTCAATTTCTTCATTTGGACCCCCGCCAACGGGAATGCAGAGCAAACCTTCTTCCGAAGAGAGTCCTAAGAAAAAGAAGCAATCTTCAAGAAGAAGGAAAAGGAAATAACCTACAGTTGAAACAATAAAACATCAGGCTTCTGCCTCGGCCAATAGGATTTGAAAAGCAATTCAGAATATTTTCATTGAATGAAAAAGTCGCGTTGGAATGATTGCGCTGGCTTTCGGCGAATGCGGGTAGCCGAATGGAGGTCACAGAGTTGTTGTGAATATTGGGTCAGCATAGGCATTAGGGGTGCTTCCCCAGCAATAGTGAATTTTGCTAAATTGGGATTTCAGCGCTGCTGTCCTTGCCAATACATCTTCGGCATGCCCGTCCTTTGCTGCTAAATAGATGAGGTCGGCTACCTCGTCCATTTCATCAGTACCCATCCCAAGTCGAGTCATTTCGGGAGTACCAAGGCGAATGCCCGATGGCTTTACCGCACTTGTATCTCCAGGCAACATGTTCTTGTTCATCACTAGGCCTTGGGCTTCACAACGCAAACTAACATCAGCACCTCCTCCAAATTCAGAAACATCAACCAAGATGGTATGGGATTCAGTGAAGCCGTGATCAGGTGCAAAAACTTTCATTCCCCTTGACCAAAGTCCCTCGGCAAGAGCCTTAGCATTGCTAATGATAGCATCTGCATAATCTGCTTGGAATTCAATTGCTTCGGCAAGACTGACACCAAATGCTGCAACTTTGTGTAAATGGTGATTTGAATGAACTCCGGGAAATACCCTACTTCTAACCGTCTTGTGGAGCATGCGCCCGTTGGGCAATTCACGGTCCTTACCTCCTAAAATAACCCCGTGTTGAGGTCCCGGGAAAGTTTTGTGTGTTGAGGCAGTGACTAAATCGGCACCATCTCCAATTGGGTCTTGGAATCGACCTCCTGCAATGAGCCCAAGTACATGTGCTGCATCGTACTGGACACTTGCGCCAACTTCTCTTGCTGCTGCAATCATTGGTTTGAGATCACTCGGAAAAAGATAAACGGATTGGCCGAAATAACAGACCCTTGGCTTCTCATTCAAAATTGCCTTAACAGCCAAATCAGTATCAATTGACATTGTTTCAGGAATTGAGGGGTAGGTGATTGTTTCCAGACCTCGTAATCCGGCGGCGCCAAATCTTTGAGTGGAAATGTGTGCGCCTGCAGACAATTCTGGAGCCATGAATTTATCGCCAGGTGACGCCAGACTGAAAAGGGCAGAAATATTTGCAGAGGTGCCTGATATTGGTCTTACATCAGCAAAATCACAGGCAAATAACCTCTTAGCCAAGGATTCAACGTGCGATTCAATTGGGTCAAAATCAGCATTACCTTCATAATAACGAGAACCCGGTAAGCCTTCCGCATAGCGGTTATGCAGGTCGGTGGCGAACATTTCTGCAGCAAGTGGGCTGACTAAATTTTCACTTGCAATCAAGGGAATGCTATCACTGAAACGACGATGATGTTGAGTTACTTGATTCTGAATAAAACGAATACTGTCTTGAGGTAAACTTTCTTTGGAAGGCTCGGAAAAGGGCTGAGGGAAGGGCTTACCATCCTTGGGCATATGCAAGGCCTTGGGTGTAAGGTGTATGAGTTTAAGGGATAAGAGGAGATGGAAAATTGGTTGAATTAGGGGATATTTCCATGAAAGATGAAGTGTTCGCAGTATCTGTGCCGACTGTTGATGATATTGGCAATGAGGTAGATTTGCTTCAACGCAATAAACTTATTTCGCGCTACTCTTGGCGGGAAAATGGTTGCCTGTTGGACAGTCTTTGCGCAGGCAAAGAAGTCTGGTTAGTTGCAGTTGCTGACTGGAGAATGTGGTTCACAAAAATGGAAGAATTTTTTGAAATCCCCTTGGAAAGAAAACTATCCTATGCTGCTGAGGCTCACGAAAGTTGGATGTTCAATGTGCGAATATTGACGCAACCTCTGCCAAAACCTTTGTTTAGAAAAGAAAAAAAACAATTGAAATGGATAAATGATGATTGGGGTGTGCGTGGATGTGGCGAGATTCATTCCAAGAAAGGAGGAACTGAAATCCAAGTTTTTGGCGGAGCCTTCTCGTCGCAAGCAGGTGGACAAGCACTTGCATTTTATAGTAAAGTAAATAATCGTTCATATCGATTGAAATGGGAAGATATTGCCGCAAAATGTGCATCAATAATGCTTGAGGATAAGGGGGCAGCATTGCCAAAAGTAGGTAGTGTTGAACCGCAATGGAAACTCGAAAAAGCAGCCCCCACTGATGGGGCATCACACCCTCTGAGCAATCCTACGACTCCAGTATTTGGCAGGTGGAAAATGAATTCAGTGGAAATGTGTCTAATTTCAAGTGACCTTATTTTGCGAATTGTAAAGGAAATATTTCCCTTTGTCCAGACAAATATTGAAACAGACCGGCAATACTGCTGGAAGAATATTCCGCATGAAATAGGAGTAGTTTGGGATGCGATTGCGAATAGTAGCAAGGAACTCTTTCTTTCAAGTGAGGAGCACATCATTGTTTCAAGCCCAAGTGACTGGATAGAATTGGGTGATGAATTGCTTTCTTTACATGGAATTGGCTGTATCAAATCCTGCCAAAGTTTGGATGAGAATGGTGGTATCATCATGCAATTTTATGGTGGAGTTCACCCGGCTCTTGGCTGCGGGAAATTATTAGCTGCTTGGCAACGTTCCGAAGGACGTGATGGATATGTAGAATGGAGCGAAAACAATGGCACTCAGCAACTTATTATTAAATCGAGAAGAATTATCGCAAAAGAGTAATTTATGAGATTTTGATGCCCTTTAACCCTTAACTTTGATAAGCATTACATTGAGTCAGCAACTTGTCCAGCCATTAGGCAGGGTATGAAAGGTGGTATAAATGAACTTGTCTCACAACCAAATGGCCTATTCTGCGATAGTGGTAACAATGATTTTTGGGTCGTTATTTGTAGGTTTTACCGGCGTAGTGCAAACCAGTGAAGATTTGGGAGGTTTTGACCCTGCAGGTGAAGAAGATTTATTCCAAGAGGAGGAAGTTTCCGACCAAGGTATTGATTCGGATGGAGATGGAATCCCCGATAAACTCGAAGAGGTACAAATAGGAACTGACCCATTAGACCCCGATACTGATAATGATGGATTATCTGATGGCTGGGAAGTTGCTCACGGACTTGACCCACTTGATAATGGGGAAGCAGAAGATGACAATACACCGCCCTCAACTGGCACTGATTCAACTAGCCAAGGCGATGACACCGAACCTTGGCCTGACCCTGAAAACGGACCAAATGGCGACCCTGACCGCGATGGATTGACCAATCGTCAAGAGCAAGATTACGGTACAGAACCAAAACATGCTGATACCGATGGCGATGGACTAAATGACCGCTGGGAAGTTGAACACATGAATTACAATGAAACCGCAGTTACCGGTGAAGTGATTAATCTATTCAACCCACTTTCTGGCAACTGGGATTGTGATTTACTCAGCGATGCACGTATGAGTGCAATACGCCAAATATTGGATAATGATGATGAACGTCCCGATTGGGATGACATGGCAAATATTGCCGGTCAACATTCTTGTGATTCATTATTGGATACCGATGGCGATGGGTTGTTTAACTTTGAAGAGGAACGCTATGGAACTAACCCGCTATCAAGAGATAGCGATGGTGATTTGATATCTGACGACATAGAAATTGCTAATGGACCAATTGAATTATCCTCGCATTGTGGACTACCGCTTCTTGTTACTCAAACAAAATCTGCACCCTTTGCTGAAATTAGTGGAGGGAGCCTTTCATGGTATCTTGAGGATATGGATGGCGATGGAATTCTAAATGGACCTTCCGATTGGGACACCGACGGAGATGGAATGCCTGATGGTTTTGAATTCTGCTATGGAGATGATAATGATCACCCCTTTGCTGGTACACCCCTTGCTAGAGAGCAAACTCTTGATGCCGCAAATGCATCTGATGCATACGGCGATTGGGATGAAGATGGGCTAAACAACTTGGAGGAATACCAAGTTGCAAACTTATACGGCACCGTCAATTTTACTTCGCCTTGGACTAGTGATACTGATGTGGATGGAATGCCTGATGGATGGGAGGCAAGCAATGGGCTGAACCCTCGAGATGGTGATAATTGGGATGATGACCCTGATCATGATGGCTGGGATGCCGATGATGACGGCACTGTATATTATTCTGATTTGGAAAATAATGCCCGCGTAGTTGCGATTGAATTTAACATTGATGATTGGGTTGAAGCAAACCAAACAGTTGCTCGTGCTCAAATCACCCTATCGGGAGGAAATAAGCAAAACATACCTCTAGTTGCCCCTACCTCGGGTTTTGTTTACCAAATACATGTTGTGTTAGGCCAAACTGTTGAAAGCCGTTTGACTCCTTGGTTATCAATTGTTGAAGTCGATGAACAATTTACCAATCTGCAGGAATATAATGCTCGAGACCGAGATGGCGATGGTATTATTGATGGACGTTCTACTGACCCACTCAACCCAGATACAGATGGTGATGGTTTACTTGATGGAATTGAAGTCATGGGTTGGGAAATTTTAGTTGTTAGTAGTGGTGTAAACCGAGTTTGGGTTACAAGTGACCCTGGAAACTGGGATACCGATGGCGATGGATTAACCGATTACAAGGAATTCGGTACCGTTTGTGACCTAGGCTCAAATGCTTCTAACGCGGATACTGATAATGATGGATTAGATGATTATACCGAAGCAATTAACGGATTTGACTGGCAAGGCGACCCCTATTCTACCAGCCCATGTATGGATGATACTGACAATGATGGATTACTTGATGGTGAAGAGGTTATTGCTGGAGCAGATAATTACGTAACTCATGCAAATAATTCAGATACTGATAATGATAGCCTACTTGATGGGCAAGAAGTGCTCTTTGTCCCTCGCCCTTGGCAGAACCCAACAAATCCTCTAAACAACGATACCGATGGAGATGGAATGCTTGATGGCTGGGAAATGCAAGTAGAAGCTGTTGAAGATAATACTAGATCTCATAGTCTTTGGGTAGTAACCGAAGCATGGCTACCTCCGGGATGTGAATCGATGAGTGAATGTGGGCTTGAAGACGGCGGTTATATGTGGAAGAACTGGCTCGGTGGATTTATCAATGTTAAGAAGTTCGCTTTGTCTGAAATGAATCTAACCAATTTCAATATCCCTACTAACTCAAAGTGTAATTGTGATGGTCGTTGGGCACTTGACCCTTCAATTGGAAGTTTGCAGGATGATGTTTTTGATGTTGACAATGATACATTGACCAACAGCGCTGAAGGACCTGAACGCTGGAATACAAACCCGGTTGACGATGATACTGACGGGGATAAGTTGCCTGATGGTTGGGAAGTGTTCTATAGTCGATTGGCAATGGAAATGGGTTTGGTTGACAATGCAACCCTTGAGGCATATGGTGCAAGAGGTACAATGGACCCTGCATTATTTGATTCGGACTTTGATGGTGTTGATGACGGAAGCGAGGACCCTGACCTTGATGGCTTGAACCGTACTGGTTTGTTAAAGAAATATTGCCCTTCACATGATAACCCTCAATCATCTAATTGTCACATTGACCCAGCTACGCCAGACGGACTAATGTTCTACGATAATCTTGAGAATTACACCAATTATGAAGAATTTGAAAATGGAACAAATCCCATTTCAAACGATACTGATGGCGATGCTTGGGAAGATGGACCCGAAGTTTATTATCAAGACCATGACAATGATGGAATGGCTACAGGTTGGGAATACTACTTTGAATTTGATCCATTCGATTCAGTCGATAGAAATGTTGATTCTGATGGTGATGGACACGTCAATTATTGTGAATATAAGTGGGATACAAATCCACGTGACCCTGCTAGCTATCCTGGTCAAGGACAGCAATGTGATTGGTATACTGAGTAAAGAGGTCTCGTGATGAAGCCCCTGATTCAATACGAACAGGGGTGGAATTAATGAAGAGTTTTATTTCTCTAGCATTAGTAATCTCTCTATTATTCACAATGGTTAATTTGAATTTAAGAGAAGAGGCGCCTAAAAGCGAGGAAGCATTTGACCCCGCTCCCTTTATGCACTCACCTCAATCAACTGCGAATGGGATAATGATCAGTTGGCAGTGGGATAATCAAAGCAATATATTGCAGATAAATAGCCAAAGTCAATCTCCTTTCCATAATATTGAGGTTTATGATGAGGACCCAAGCAATATGATTTTTGAATATTTATTTGTTGATCAGGTGAATACTGCTGAATGGAATATGACAATAAGCGATGGAAACTGTACTTGTATGATTAGTATCAATTCAATTGAGGGACATCTACATCAAATTGTTGCCAATATTGGCGAGGAAGTCCATGTTCCAATGATTGCTATGACCTCTACCCCTAGTACTGACCCCCACAGAGGAAGTATATCATACGCAGGTAATTCCTATAATGTGAATGAAAATATTTCGCTCTCCAATACCCTGATTTTTTGCCAATTTTCTGCTGGCCACCAAAGTTGTGAGAGCACGATTAGTGATTATTGGAATAATGTAGGCGGACTTGTTGATTCCTTTTCTGTAAATTGGACTTGGGAGGGTGATGAGAGTTTTTCAATTAACCTCAACCTTCAGGATGTAAGCCAATTAAGTGATGGAGAATATTATGTCGGATGGGCTTTGCGTGATGAAAATCTACTTTCCTCGTGGTCCATTATACCAAATACCCTTATTGTTGACCGCAAGGCACCAGAAATCTCACTTGCTGGTCCAGTTATGGTGAATGAAAGTTCGCAAAAGATTACTATTGATGCCAGTCAAACTGACGATCAATCAAGTTTATTTTATTCTTGGATTATCTACTTACCAGATGGTTCTGCAAGAGGACCTTATGAGGATGAAAAGCAATATTTAAATGATGTTGTCCCATCATTATTGATTACTCCAAATATTTCCGGCGAGTGGGTTTTCAAAGCAACCATTACCGATGAAGCCGGTAATCAAAATGTCTCTAATTTGACATTATTTGTCGCCAATTTGGGACCTGTCGCCCATCTTGCTCTCAACTCAATACCTATTCAAGATGGGAGCAGCCATCAATTAGTGCATGGAAGGGAATGGATGTTTTCAGCAAATGCTTCCACTGATACAAGTAATGATGCTGATGAATTGACATTTTCTTGGCTACTTGACGGAGTAGAGATTAGCGCGCAGAGTGAATTTCACCTTGAAGAGCATGAAATAAGCGGAGTCCATATGCTGAATCTAATAGTCACAGATGATGATGGTGCTAGAGATGAAATTAGTATATCCCTTATTATTGCTGGTTCAGAGGAAACAGTAAAGGAAGGAAAGAGTATATTCGTAGCAGTGGGTATTTCCTTACTCCTTGTAATAATTGGCACTGTATCTATTGGCCTCTTTTGGGCAAGAAATAGCAAGAGGATATTGCCCGATTGGAAGCCGAATTCGAAATAGTCATTGACAAAGAATGCTTGAGTCCAAAGGGAGGTCTCAAGAAGCACCACCCCACCCGCCTATTCATGTTTGCTGACCTCGTATCGCAATTGGCGGATGCTCCGGAGGGAATTTGTGATGCAGAATATAAGGAGCGGCAGTCGAGACTACTGAGTCAATTGGCCCCATCAGATTTACTAATTATTTGCACAAATCCTGTTGCAAAACGAAGCAATGATGTCAATCATCCCTTTAGAGGCAGTAGCGATATGCTCTACCTCTGTGGGTGGGAGGAAGAAAAAGGTGTACTAATTGCCCGCCATGTCAAGGGTGAAGGGTGGTCAGTTGAGTTGTTTGTGGAGCCACGAAATGTGCTTATGGAAGTGTGGAATGGACGCCTACATGGTCTCGAGGGCGCAGAAGAAAAGTACCCAATTGATAAGGCACATAGTTACAATGAAATGGCCGAAATATTGGGCGATTATTTGCTCAATTCTAAGAGAGTTGTACTGCGCAATAGAGTTAATGAGGAAGTGGACAAACTTGTTGATGCAGCTATTTCAGATAATTCTAGGCCACGACAGCAATTTGGTCTTGGTCCAACTTCAATTACCTCACCAAGTCCGATGCTTGCTGAATTACGCCTACGTAAATCACCCGCTGAAATAGCGCTATTGCGTCATGCTTCTGATATTTCCAGTCTTGCCCACATTGCGGCAATGAAAGTTGCAAAGGCAGATATTGGCGAATGGCAAATACAAGCAACTATTGAGGGCTTTTTCCGTTTCGCAAAGGGTAGTGGTTGGGCATACCCAAGTATTGTTGGATGTGGAGATAATGCGACAATATTACATTATAGCAGCAATAATATGACCTGTAGGGATGGTGAAGTAATCCTAATTGATGCCGCAGCAGAATATTGTGGCTATGCATCTGATATCACGAGGTCGTGGCCGATTAATGGCGAGTTTTCTCCAGACCAAAAGAAAATTTACACACTTGTATTGGCTGCGCAAAAGGCTGCAATTGCTGAATGTGTGGTTGGAAACCTCTTTACTGCGCCTCATGACAAGGTCTGTGAAATAATGGCGGAGGGTCTTATTGAAATGGGTATTTTACAATGCTCACTTGAGGATGCACTTGGGCCAGAAGGTGAATTGCGCCAATGGTATATGCACAACACCAGTCATTGGATTGGCTTGGATGTCCACGATGTGGGGGTATACCGGCCAGATGGAGAAGCGAGGAAGTTTGAAGCAGGGATGGTCTTGACAATTGAGCCAGGGCTTTACTTTGGAGGATGGCGCCCCGATGTAGAAATAGAAGATCGCTGGTCTGGTATTGGAATTCGAATTGAGGATGATGTATTAATCACCGACGAGGGGCCCGATGTATTAACTGCAAAATGCCCAAAGGAAATATCTGAACTTGAAAAAATAATAGGTTCCGACAATTGAGGTGGACTTATGTCTAATTGGCGGGAAATACTTGCTCATCAAAGTAAATGGACTGTGAAAAATAGTGACTCATTTCGCCTATCAATAGTGGAGGCTAATGACCTATACTTGAACGCTGATTTGCATCAATTACAACAAGCGGCTCACAATCGTAGAATGGCACTTAACTGCAATAAGGAAGTCACATACCTAATTGATCGAAATATTAATTATACTAATATCTGCACAATTAATTGCCAATTTTGCTCCTTTTACCGCCCACCAGGGCATGCGGAAACATATACGCAATCTACTGCAGAAATTAGTCAGCGAATTACTGAACTAGAAGAAATAGGAGGCTCAAGGATATTGATGCAAGGGGGAGTAAACCCCAATTTGCCACTCAGTTGGTATCTAGATTTGATAAGTGAATTGAATACAAGACACCCGCAAATAATGCTTGACTGCTTTTCACCAATTGAAATTGAGGGGATTGCTGAAGTTTGCAATTCGACTACCCTAGATGTATTGACAAGGATGCAAAAAGCGGGACTTGATGGGCTACCAGGTGGTGGTGCTGAAATGCTGGTTGATGAAATAAGAAATGATGTTTCGCCCAAAAAGCATGGCACAGATGAATGGATTAGAATTATGCGCGAGGCTCAATCGCTTGGACTAACAACAAGTGCGACCAATGTTTTTGGTTTTGGTGAATCCACTTTGCAAAGAGTTGAACATTTGAATGAATTGCGAAAGGCCCAAGATGAAGCACTTGAAGCCGGAGATTTACCTTTTACTTCATTTATCGCTTGGCCAGTACAACTTGAAGTCAATACCTTTGGCAAGAGAAATAGAGGGCGTAACCGATTTGAACTTGGCGCAGGCCCATCTGAATATCTTCGCCACATTGCGATTTCTAGACTCTTTTTAGACAACTTCGACCACATCCAAGCTTCATGGCCGACAATGGGATTAAATGTTGCACAAATGGCTCTACTTGGTGGCGCAGATGATGCAGGTTCGACCATGATGGAGGAAAATGTAGTTTCAGCCTCTGGAACTGATAAGATGGAGGCAACTGAATTAGAATTGCAACGCATTATTTCCCGTGCCGGTTTTTCAGCGCGTAGAAGAGATAGCAAGTACAATTTACTCACGACAGAAATTTTGTGTTCTCCCAGAGAAGAATTAGCCGCCCCACCACCGGCACAATGAATTAGGGCACATCATATAGACAATTTGAGGAAGGGGAAGGAAAATGGATGAAGAAGATAATTCACCCCAAGTAACAGTCAATGTAGAAGTTAAGGATAGTACAACAAGAACCATCCTAATTGCAGCAGTGGTAGTACTAGGTGGGGTTTCTCTTGCTATGCTATTGATGAGTAACGGAGGAGTACTCGGCGGAGATCACCTTGGCCTTGGAAGTGGAACTTGCGGTGACGGAGTTGACAACGACAACGGGGGGCAAGCCGATAGGGACGACCCTGATTGCTATAATAATCCCGAAGTGTGGCAAGGATATGATGATAGTAGAGACGAGAATGATCCGCAAAATGACCCGCCTGGTGGCCGACCATAGGATTGATTGACTCAAAGTTGTATCACTCATCAATTGATGGATTCCTCACTTCTTCCATCGTTTACTTTGAGAGTAGCCATTTCAAAGGGACCAGAGCCATTGGCTACACGCAGAGGTAAAACCCAAAATAACGGTCCATGTGTAACTCGATTTATCTGTAATATTAACTCCCAATGAATTCTCACAAAACTACCTGCTTGAGTGCCAGGCCAACCTTTGGGCAGGGTAATTTGTAGGTCACCACCATCAAGTGAAAGGGGATAAGACTCACTTTTTTGCCAGATTCGCATTGGCCGCAAAAACATGCCACCTGACACTCCTTGACGCTCCAGCGGGGTTTCTTCGCCGATTCCTGTTCCGTCCGACAAACCCTTTTCCCAATAATGAGGTAATGGGGTTGACATGCCGGGAGGCGGCTGTTGATTTTCGTTGCGCGAGAGTGCTTCAAGTAATGTTTCTCGGGCGGGTGGAAGCAAACCTACTTGTACAAAAACATCCAAATCAAGCCAATTTTCTTGCACTTGCGGGAGACTCAATTGGATTAAGAGTTCCTCATCAGAAATTGCTTGATTTGAAAATGAAATTTCGGGGGCGGCAGGGGGGTTGTTGAGAAATGATTTTTGCCTACGCAAATCTCGGATATTCGCTCCAATACGCATCGCCAGAGGAAGTATCATCCACGGCAATACAAATAACATGAGAAAGGGGTAATCGAGTAAACCAACTCTAATACTTCCAACGAGTGGCTGAGATAGAACACCTGCCCAAATAAATAAAGGTTCAATGAATTGGTAAGTAAGGGCTGAAAGAAATACAATTACTGCAACAGTTACTACTTTTCGTGACAAGCGATGGATGGGGCTTGGGGTCAAGTACCAGCCTTGACGTTGGCGCTCAACTATTGGAGGGAAGGGGCGGCTGTCATCTCCACCGACAGGTAGCCATTTTTGTTCATTACCTTCGCCATCCCTAATCACAAATTTGCGCTCAATTAGCCAACTATCTTCTTCACCAAATTTCACAGGAGGAAGTACAATATCTTCAACGGAACTCAGATCTGTAATATTTGTATGGAGAGTCAGGTGCCGTTCGGCAATAGGTAAATGATCAGGCACCATTAAACTCGATTCAAAAGGAGGGAATCGCACGCGAGTGTGCTGAATAATATCCCAAGATTTTGACATAATAATCACCCGCGTAGTAGCGCAAAACCAGCCTTGAGCGCCAACATTCTAAACTTGGGAACCTCGCGTATAAGAGCCATTCCCAAAGCAACTGGTTTCTCAATATCGCCCTGTACATTGATTAATTCAAGAACTTCAGGGCGGGAAAATAAGGTGAAGTTTTCGTCTAACTCGGCATCAGTCCGTTTGCTAACAAAAAAATCCCGTAATGCTCTAGAACGTTCTTGTTCCTTTCTGACTTTTTCCATTGGCTTTTGAATACGCTTTAAGTCTCTCGACGACAATTTGTTATCCGAGATAGCCCTTGAAAGTCCTTCAAGAATAGATTCAACTTGACTGATTCCAGGTCCGATACCACCCCCGGTTGTTGGTTTAGCAAGTCCGGCGGCATCACCAATGAGAATCGTTCTATTGGCCCAAGGACGCTTAATCAACCCTGCTGGAATTGGACCACAATGTCTTGCAGTTTCGCGGCAATTTGTAAAACGATCTTTCCAACGTGATTCATTCATTAAATATTCAATTAATTGCTCACAAGAACGCCCGCCCAAATCCTTTGTTATTGACCAAACTCCAATTCGATGAGTCATCCCATTAGGAATCACCCATGCAAATAATCCGGGCGCTACCGATTGCCCAGTGAACATCTCTAACCAACCATTTTTACCTTCGTAACCAGTTACTTCAACTTGGAAACCAAACATCCATTCCTTAGGGTTGCCAAGTTTTAGGGTTCTTCTCACCCATGAATGTGCTCCGTCAGCACCTATTAGTAGTGAGGTTGTGATTTCATGAAACACACCATTTCGATTAATTGTAAGTGAAACAGTTTCTCCTTCATTATCACAGGATATCGGATGACTAAGAAGCCATAATTGGGCACCAGCACTCAATGATAGACGAGTAATGCCTTGGTCGAATAATTTTCGGCAAACTACGTGGGTTTTGATTTCATCTCCTGTACCAACTGGAACGACCACGCCAGATGGACTATGGATTCTCGCGCCAAAAATATCACTGAGAACCGTATCATGCAAGCCAACCGTTTTCATTACCCTGGGGGTTACCAAGCCAGCGCATTGGAAAGGACGGCCGATTTCACTATGTTCTTCAAGGAGAAGAACTTTGTGTCCCCTCTCACTTAATTTCCATGCCGCAAAGGAGCCAACAGGACCTGCACCAACGATTACAACATCCCAATGTTGCTCACTCATACCTTGACCTCAGAGAGTGGGTGGAGTGGGGTGGCTATCACAATTACCCTCCTCATCTGCAAAATCAATGAAATTACTTTGCGAAATTGATAGTTTGAATTTGAGATGTTTGCAATTTGTGTCAAAGATAATGAGTGCTTTGACTTAAAACCTGAAACAATTACTTCTTGGACAGTATTATCTGCCGGTTCATTATCCAAATTGATGAATACTGCTTTTTTGATTCTGATAGAATGAGGGTTTTCAAAATTGATACCCAATTCTGCCGTTACGCTTTAAAGTCAATTTTGAATTAAATAGATTCCCCTTCTTTGAAGTAAATCCTTCAAGTGGCCCAACCTTCTTCTTTTCAATAAGAATCTTTGCTTCATCACGAGTCAATTCGCGAGAAGATACCGTACGGGGAATTTCCAATTCGACACCTGCATCATTCTCAACGGTAATAAAGTGCGTTTCATTTTCAACGACATTTACCTCAACTCCCTTTGACTTGAATACTGCGACTACACCTTCCGATACAGGGTATTTTGGTAGTTCAACTGCTGGCTGCCCGGCGCGAGTACCCCTTGGAGGGAATTCATACTTCATGCGACCATTTTTACGCACGAGTTTTGCTGAGAACGGAGAGCCCTTTTTGGAAACGAAGTCATCAAAAACCTCGGTTTCACCCTTATCGTAGTAATCCAATGCTTCAGATACTTGCATTGTTCGATGGCAATTTACGCGGGATAATGATCTTGCATTGCAATCTTGATTAGCGCAGGCCCAATGAGTAGGAGTTGTGTGAATCTTCGCAGTCTGACAATCGGGACAGTCTGTGAGAACTTCACCGCCCTCAATATCTGCCTGCGAGGGTCCGTTATTAAGGAAAGTTTGACTGCCCTTATCACTGCGCTTAATATCGGCATTAAATTCGTCATTATTGCGGTTTACAAAGCCATGCAAGCCGACCAACGTTCCATGTTCAAGGAGACGAACGGCAGTTGGATAGTCAAAATGACGCCCACAACTTTCCTTCCACATTACAAACTTACAACCCTTGCCACGATCATTCTTCTCGCAGGAATAGGTCATTAAGTTCTCAACAACATTGTTCTGACAAAGTGGACATATCCCTAATGGCTCAGTTTCTTCATACAATTCATCAACATCATATGTACTCATTAGAGAAATCAAATCTGTAGTTCGTTGCTTAATATCATCCAAATATTCATCTTTGGACAATTTTCCCTCATTAACTTCGGAAAGACGAGCTTCCATCTCACCAGTCAACTTTGCACTGGCTATCCAATCTATAGGAATACGGCGCATTACATCAATCAATAATATTCCTCGAGATGTTGCGCGCATACATCCAGAATTCAATCGGTCAACATAGCCTCTTCTCATTAGAGTTTCAATAGTTTCAGCACGAGTTGCTGGAGTCCCGAGACCCTTGCCCTTAATCGCCTCGCGTTCTTCATCATCCTCAATTATTTTTCCAGCATTTTCCATGGCCGAAAGGAGGCCAGCTTCTTTGAGTCGAGTCTTTGGTTTGGTTTCTTCCTCGTTAACTGAAATTGCGGCGAAAACACCTGCGCAGGGGTTGGAAGGGAGAACCCCCCAGCCCTCTTGTATGCCATCCTTCTTTGGAATAACTGCTCGCCAGCCAGGAATCTTTAGAGAAGTGCCTTTGGCAACAAAAGTTTCGCTCTCCTTAGTAGTTGTTCTGACATTATCAATCCAAACGGAATTGCTATGGAAAGAAGCAAGGAAGCGCCTAACGATTAGGTCATACATACGAGATGCATCAGCAGTAATGTTACTTGGTGGTGTTTTCCCTGTCGGAATTATCGCAAAGTGGTCACCGACTTTACTGCTATTGAAATTGCGCTTAGTATTAGTTAATCCTTCATTCTGCAATCTTTGACAATGCTCAGAATAATCTGCTTGCCCATTGAGTTGTTTTAGCAAATCCTCAACCGGACCTTGCATATCACTTGTTAGGTATTTGGAATCGGTACGTGGATAAGTGGTTATTTTGTATTGATCATACAATGACTGGGCAACAGAAAGTGTTTTTCTTGCTGGCCAATTCCAACGCGAATTAGCAATTTTTTGTAAGGTAGTAAGGTCAAAATTGAGTGGAGCATTTTCCTTTCGGTCTTTGCTTGTTTCAGAAACTGAAATCTCAGAATCATTACTCAATACTGCCTCAATCCGCCTAAGTTCACTTTGNNNATTAACATCAACAGATATTGTCCAATAAGGTTCAGGAATATGCGCAAGATGCTCTAGTTCACGGTCAACAAGAATTGCTAAAGTAGCAGTTTGAACGCGCCCAATGGAATAAGGTGACTTATTACCTCGCTTTTTGGGCAAGCGAATTGTTGCAGCACGAGTTCCATTCATTCCAATAATCCAATCTGCTTGAGAACGTGCAAATGCGGCATCACGTAAATTGTAGTAATTTTCACCTGGTTGGCGAGTATCCCAAGCATTTTTAATAGCATCTTTAGTCATAGATTGCATCCACATACGCGAGACGTCGGTAGTGATATTTGCATGATTATATATCCGCCAAAAGATTAATTCCCCTTCACGGGCGGCGTCACAAGCATTGACAACTTCAGTGACTTCTTTTTCCTTGAGTAATTTTTTGATGGCCTTAAGTTGCGATTTTGACTTGGATTGAGAAGGTGTTGGTCGGGACTCAAACACATCTGGAAGTATTGGTAAATTGTCCATTTTCCAGCGACCGGCATAGATTTCATCATATTCTTCAGGTTGTTTTAATTCAAGCAAATGGCCTACTGCCCAAGTGATTTTGAGGTTATTTCCTTCCCAATAATTTGATTGTTTGTTGCTTGCCCCGAGAACACCAGCTAAATCCTCTGCTACAGATGGTTTCTCAGCCACAATCACAACTACCATGATTTAGACCGCTACATCGGCATTACTTAATCCCTCACATTTGGCTATTTTACACAGGTACTATTAGTACCTGCAAAAAAAGGGCATTATTTTGTGAACTTTTTTCGCTATCGCCGAGTACAATAAAATAGTCGTAAAACAGGGGTAAAAGAGAATGGAGAAAAAATGAATGAAGTCAAACTCAAAAAGGAATGAAAAAAGCATCAATTTGCCAAACGCTTGTGAATTTATGGACCTTGGATGAATTTTTCCCGCTGCGAGATTTCATCCCATTCACCCTCAGCACCTGGACCTGCACAACCAATACACCCCGGATAGCCTGCATCGAGTAAATCCTCTACATGCTCAACAAAAATCACCCATAATTCATCATAGTCACCGGGTACCCAGCAAGTTGTAGTTTGTGGAGGAGGGCCGCTCAGTCTTGCGATTAACTGATTATTTGAGAAAATTTCAATTGGGTGGAGGGAGACGGACTGGGGGCTTTGGAGACCATTTACCTCAACCAACGGCAAAGAGAGGCGAGCGGGTAATTTTTCCACCATAAAACTGACCAAGCCATTTGCGGTCGTGACGTCCTTTTCATCAACCCAAATGACAATATCCTCCTCTCGGATGAACCTTCGTGCGGCTTCTCGAAGCGAAACCCATAGGGGTGAGAAGCCGCTCATAAGTGGGCGTGGGGCGCAACCCTTGAAGAATGACCCCCTCCCGCTTGCAATCAATGGGAATCTTCTGGAGCCTTATCGCCCGGCCGCTTATCGCCGTGCAGGATTCCGAGAAGGCGCATGCAAGAACACTCAAAGCGATGGCTTTGAGCGATTGGTTCCTGCCATCAAAAGTTCTCACTAAAATCCTCTATTCACGTAAAGGTGCACCAGTAGAGGAGTTTGGTCTTACTTTCCCAAACCCTGTTGGAGTTGCTGCGGGTATGGATAAATATGCTGAGGCGGTTAGAGGCTGGGAAAGTCTCGGCTTCGGCTTTATGGAAATCGGTGGTATTACCGAACATGCCCAAGACGGAAACCCGAAGCCGAGAATGTTTCGCGCTGGAAGCGAGAAGGCATTGGTCAATAGAATGGGTTTCAATAACCCTGGTTCTATTGCAATGACAAAGAGGTTAAAATATCTACATGATAAAAAACGCTGGCCTAATATGCCAGTGGTAGCAAATATTGGAAAATCAAAGATTACCCCACTTGAGGAAGCAGGAGCTGATTATGCAACAACCCTTTCACGCCTATGGCCCTATGTGGATATGTTCATCATTAACGTAAGTAGCCCGAATACACCTAATTTGCGTGAATTGCAACACGATGAAGCGCTTAAGGGTGTATTGAACTCATGCATGAAAGCGCAAACTGAGGCGCGAGAGGAATACGGAGGTAAGGACAAAGCAGTGCTGGTAAAGATCGCTCCAGACTTAGAGGACCATGAAATATTAGCCATAGTTAATACCGCTAGAAAGGCAGGGTGTGCAGGGATAGTGGCGACAAATACTACCATCTCTCGCCCCAATACAACCGATTCAAAATCTCAGAAAATATTTGCCGAAACCGGAGGATTGTCAGGTCAACCTCTCAAGCAACGTTCTACAGAAGTGATTCGTTTCATCGCCGATGCGACCGATGGAGAATGGCCAATCATTGGAGTTGGCGGAGTCGCAAATGCTGATGATGCTTGGGAAAAAATAATCAACGGCGCAAGTCTAATTCAATTGTATAGTGCCATGGTATTCATCGGCCCAAGCATTGCCAAGAAAATCAATAAAGGCCTTGTAGCGAAGTTAAAGGAGCATGGCCTTAGCGATATTAAGCAGGCCGTAGGACTAGCGAGGAAATCTGCATAGCCTTATCAGGGACACAGCACATTGGAGAGTGAATCACATGGACCGCCGAGTACGACTTCTTGCCCTTGGGGGCGTTGTAATACTCGCTTTGGCAGCCACACTATTACTAGCACCTCCAGAAGGCTCCTTATCCGTTGATGAAGTCATGGATGACCCGAATGAATACACTGGTGATTCAATTTCAATAAGAGGACTTGTGATGAATGGAAGTTGGCAAGAAGGTGACACTAACTTTACTCTTGAGGGTGAAAATGAATTATTGTATGTGGACTTTAGTGGAGTCAGTATTAGCAGCGGATTCAGTGAAGGCAAGACAATATTAGTTACAGGGGAACTACTGCAGAGTGATGGAGAGTGGTTATTCCATGCTGAGGAAATACAGGTTGGGTGCCCGTCAAAATACGAGGCTGAGGCTGCGAATGGTGGAGAACACCCCGACAATGTTACCGCCTAAACATTACCAATAATGGCGCTGGCCTCGTATGATGAGGACCGTTCATAAAGAAGGAAAGTGGGAATTCCCCCAGTGGATGTTCGTTTCCCTGAACCCAAATCCACACGTTTCCTCCGTCCCGAGTTCCCAAGGCACCCATGGCCCCGAGTAGGGCTGCTCCGTTCCCGGCCTGACCTAGTCCCCCAGTTACGCAATTCCCGTTTCCTTCCGGCTACGGTTCATGACAACCCGGGTCACTTGGGGGCGAGACATCGACGTCCACGCGTGGGAAGCCCAGGGTTCGGTTACACCGCCCGGGGGCGTTCGGACCGCCAGATACGATTTGCGGCAGAGGGTACGTCACCACCCCTCCTATCCCATCTGTTCCGGAGCAGGAGGTATATTTCAACCCAATGGCGAACAAAATTGTAAACTATTGCCCAAACCAAGACAATTAGGGGGATAAAATATTCCTTGCTATTGCCTATGACCTCTTGTGAATTTGGAGGAATACTCATCACCTTTACCCTTCAGCAATTGATATGGCTGAAATGATGATTGAGTTCCTCGGACTATTTGCAGGTGCAATTGGTGTAGTTGCTTGGATTCCGCAAATAAAGGAAGTTTGGGTGCACAAGCGCCACGAAGGAATTTCCTTACCAACTTTTTTCATAGTTGCACTTTCACTATCTTTGTGGCTAATTTATGGAATATTATTGGATTCCTTAGCGATGCTTATCGCAAATATTCTAACATTATCTATTCTATCAACGGTAATCTATGGTGTAATCAAACTTCGCCGCACAGACCCGATTTTGGAGAAATGACAATCTCATCTTTTCGCCGATGTCAAAATGATTCAAGCCGCCGAGTTAGATATCAAAGACTACGTCCCCTACCCATCCTGGTCCCTCAAAGGATGGAACTTCAGGCCAAGGACTATTCATGGCAATACCTGCTGGAACTTGTTGAACGAGTAACTCATGCATAGTTACCGCTTTGATTTCAACTTCCAATTCAATTTCATCTCCTTCAATCCAACTGACTACAATTTCCATGCCTGCATCAGTGATTTTGATTGCTCCATCTACAAACCACATATTTTCTACTTCTGATTTGTAAAGAACTTCCTGCAAAAATAGAACTAACCATCTCTCCCAATCACCTGCTTCGATTCCAGTGAGATTCCATACCCCTGTTTTCCGTATCCCGCTGGCCACTGAAGTTTCGCCTTTCTTAGACAACATGATTGATTGCATACCTTTTGCTGCTTCAATCAATAGGCGCTCTGGACTTGAGGAAAAAGCCCTTAGACCAATGTCGGCGGTAGTTGGCCGTAACCAGAAACTCATTTTCCTCACCGTTGAGAGATGTGCATGGACCAAGCGGCTTCGTCCAATCTGGTTGCAAGAGCCTTACCGGTAAGTACGGTTTCTAGAGCGGCTTCGCCAGCTAATATTACCTCACAAGCAGCATTTGCCAATAAGCAGCCATCTAGCAACCCTAACCCAAGTGATAGTGCAGTTGTCATCGCAACGTTAGCGGCATCCAATAGGCCGATCTGCTGGGTTGCCCCGATTAGAGTACATGGGAAATGTTCTACCTCCTCATTGGGTCGGAATAGAGTTGTACCATTTGCACCGCCGGCCACAAGCATGGCTCCAAATCCGTGTTGTTGCATGGTTAAATTTGCCGCCTCAGCCGCAGTTTCAACTCCACTCCTACGGCGTAATAATTCCAAACCCCGGTCTTTGAACAAAGCGACACTAACTCCATGAACACGATGCAAACCAGTCAACTTTGGGTCGGATATTACGGGAATTCCAGCATTAGTTGCAGCGAGAAGTAGGCGTTTTGCTCCGTCATCAGTAATCACTCCTTTTCCATAATCTGAAATAACCAATGCAGAAGCGGTTTTTATCGCCTCGCATGCTTGATCAATTAGAGCATCAACGGCTGCACTTGACACCGGCCCATCATTTTCTTGATCCCAACGAAGAAGTAATTGTGGTTTGTTAAGCAGAGCCTCTCGTGAGGCCAACAAACGTATTTTTACAGTTGTTCGATAATCCTCAATAATTGCGACTCCATCGGTATTTACTCCTTCATCTTCCAAGAGACCAAGCAACTCACTACCAGATTCATCATCGCCAACAAAGGCAAATAGGCGGAGAGACAAGCCAAGAGAGGAGAGACCTCGTGCAACGTGGGCTGCAGCGCCTGCACCTTGTTCTCGTTGCATTTCTTTGAGAACAGGAACGGCTGCAGTTGGATCCAGATTATTCGCAATTCCTTGAATATAGCGGTCAAGCATTACATCTCCAACGAGAACAACTTCTTTCGGAGAGTTGGCAGGTTTTAGACTGCGACGTAAGTTTTGCATACGGTCATGTAAATTCCAATCCACTTCATCCATTGCCACTATAAAACCTCCACTAATATATTACTCAAATTTACTTCGCTCTTCCTTCTCAATCTTCTCATGTTCATCCTTACTAATTCCAAAGGACTCGCGCATGCTTGACAAAATTGCTTCTTCATCAGAAGTGATTATCTCATCGGCTAAGGCCACCCTAACCGCATCTGCATATGCGAGCAAATAGGGGCTGCTATCCAAATGTTTCTTAGCCTTAAGGAGTAGCATTGAATGTGTTTCTTGTGAAATCCCTACCGCATCGCGAAGAGTTGTCAGCATGGCTGCCTCCGAATCAATAATGACTCCATCTGAAATTGCTTGTAGAAGTAAATCAAAATAGATTTTTTCGGGGTCATCAAGTGATTTTTCTGAGGTAAGCCTCACTTCAGTCGATAAATCACTTATTGTGGATTTTGCAATATGTAAGAATGTGGCCATCGCTTCAATTAGGGATTGTTCGTCATCGGTAATTTTCCCATCTTGCCAGGCCTTTTTCAGCACTGCCTTAATGAGGGGCTTTTTGCCTTCACTAAGTGACTTATTATCTTGATGAATAATTGGCACAGAAACTGCATTCTCTTGCCAAATACAAGTTTCATCAAGGTGGGACAAAAATTCGAGAAGTGGAATGTCAAACTTGAATTTGCTAACATCTTGAATTTCATCACCTTTACTAATCTCAATGGCAAGAACTCTACGCTTAATCGTATTGGCAGATTGGCGACCATCATAGGTTAAACCATACACTTTTCGTCGTTGTTTGGCACCAATAATGTGCCTCGTATCATCCCAAATCAAATCACGCTTCATCGCCTGTTTCAAAGTCCTCGGGATATGCTTACGCCGAGTGTGTACGGCATTAGCGATGAATTCTTGAGTCAATTCGGGCGAAACATCCCACGCCCCCTCCTTCAATGGGTTAGCGAGTAAGTGGAGTAATACTCTTTCCTCGGTGGAAAGAGTTGCCAACCATCCTGATACCATTTCGCCCCTCCTTAATCTAAGGAATAGGTCTTACTTATTGAGCATTCGCAATAAAAATAGCGGCGTTATGAAAGACAAGAAGCGCTACGCAGACACATGGGCAGGGAAGACGGCAGGGGAGCCGGCAAGCAAAAAGCCAAGCCGCGCCGACGTAGCCATCGCCCTTTACGCAACCTCGAAAACGACCCAATGGCACCTCAAACTCCTCTGCCAACTCCAGAATGGGATGGCGAGGGATGGGCCATTCCTCCTTCACTCGCTAGTCGGTTTCATCAAAAATCTGCATTGGGAAAAATTGTATCCGGTGGTAATTTACGACTTAATGCCGTTGAGGTCATGTTTTGTCATTGGCATCGTCATCTCCCACTGCCGAGTGACAATTGGGTTGAGACGCAACTCGGCGAAAATCCTCATTTCATTCATGAGGCAGTAATCTTAGAAGCAATTCGTGATAGTGGCGAAAAAATAGTTTTAAACTGTAATTTATTTGAGCAACACAATACAAAATTGGTAAACGGCTCATGGGGGATGCACTGGGTAAGAGATAAACACCCTTCTCGGGACCAGCCAGCAGGTCAAGTAAGATGGGCAAGAACAAATGAAAAAGTTGATTGGAATGAATTGTGCAAATGGGCAATCGAAGTCAAAAAGGCTGGCCAAATCCCTGAATTCCTTGTGATCGATGGCGAATTTGAAGTTACAACTTACGAAATAAATTTGGCACAACCAAGGGGAAAACTACCAATTCCTTCATCCCTGTCGTCGGAAGATTGGAAAGGTATAACTGAATCACTAAAGTCGGCAACTCCTACCAATAATGGAATATTCATTAGCAAGGATAATAACTGGCCGCTAGAGACAATCGGTATTCAGCAAATGGGTGGGAGATGGCTTTATCCAGAAGAAGTAAACCTACTAAAGAGCATCACTGAATCTAAGACTCCATCCAATATTGGCGGGCTTCTTCATGAATTATTGGAAAGGGGATTGTTGGTACGCCCCGGATTCAAATATGGCTGCCGATGGAGAATATATGAGGAAGAAATGTCTGGTAGTCACGCACCATGGTTGCTTTCACCGATTTTAGAAGCGGCCGAAACATGGGAGGGGGCTTGTTTGGCCTCGCGCCTTGCATCAGCAGTTCACAAAACTTGGATTTGTGCAATACCAAATCCTGAATCAGCAAATGAGAGGCAGGAAAAAACTGCAGTGAAAGACGAGCATGTATTTCTATCGCTGGAGAGAATGATTTTCGGCAAATAATCAAAGATGTTGAAAATGATTCGGGAAGGAAAGCACTAGGCATTAGTTAATACAAAACCGTCCCTTGGTGATTTCTAGAAACGTGGGGTGTCATCGAAATATTGCACTTCAACTGATGACTTTGAGGTTTCACTTTGTGAATGAAGGAGATTATGTGAGTTGTGAGGAATCTGCTGCATTGTTGGAGAATAATGTTGTGCAGCCGGAGAGTAATTTGTGTATCCACCTTGCGGTACCACTTCTGAATGTCCGCCCTTATCTCCTTCACTTTCTTTTCGTGCAATGCCTAACAAGACCCATAATGCAGTAAGGCTGCAGACAATTAGGAGCATTGTAGAGGGAGTACGTATTATTGAGAGAATATCTCCTGAACCCTCTATTGCTTCCCCCGTTAATGTTATGTCAATTGAATATGAATTACCGTTGGTGTCAGATAATACCACCTCTCCTCTAGCAATCATTCCATTTGAAAGTAAGCCATTGGGTTCTATTTCTAATACCAATTCATCGCCTTCAACTAACGTAGCAACATCTGATGTTGAAGCGATACGGGAAAGGGCACCTTCAATACTGATGCGATATTCTCTTGACACAGGTCCTTCAATGCCAATAGGTATTGAAATTGTTGAAGGATTTAATATTGGTACATTACTACTATACTCAGTAGCAGTTGGCTCGTTTCCTACTGCGAACCAAGGCACAAAGTAGTCAATACTTGGACCATCGCCACATGAGATATTGCCTGCTATTGTTCCCTTTTGTTCATGTAAAGCAACCCCGCTCCAAACTAAAGTGAAAGTTGCTTCCTGCCCCGCAGATACAACTCCTGTTTGTGATTCCGGTGAAAATGGACGGCCATCAGAGGAAGTTAAGTCAATTATTGGCTGACAATCAACTTCGGTTTGCAAGTACAATTGCACAGATTCCCCTGGGAGTACAACTAATTTCTCATCGAGGAAACCTGATGAAAAGGAAGGAGAGCAATTCTCGCTACTCAAGATCAATTGCACACCGCCCGAAGATAATGATTCGACAATACTGATTTGCCAATCAACTAATTTTCCAAAACGATTTCTTATTTGAACTCCTTGATTCCCCAAGGAATCACCAACTTGGAAAGTATCACCGGAAGAACCATCATCAACTCCTCTTATTAATCCGTCATCTTGGTCGGCCTCAATTACTTTTAACCAAGCATCACGAGAATCAGTATTGACTAAATTGCGTTCAAAACCATCGACATTATCGTTTTGAATACTGACCAAAGTACCTTCACCTGGAAGACGCGAGTCAAAGCCACTTTTATCTCGATACTCCAGCCATAACCATTCGCCATCGGACAATTCAATACGGTGTGCACTACGGAAGGATGCTGAATTTTGCGGTTGTAAATTAATTGAAATATTAGCACAGGATTGCACAGTTGGCCAATTCACGGTTTCAGTGTAACGTTCAAGCCCCAACAAGTCCATCGTTGCCGCCATCGGCAATCCCGGAATGGCACCATTACCATTCCAGTTACCACTTGCCATCAAATCCCATTCACCAACTCCATTCCATGGGTCAGCGCGAAATTGGTCATGGACCGAATACAAATCAAGAGCCCCCAATTGATGAAGCATTTCATGATAAATAGTTCCACGATAATTTGTTGACCTCAAACTAGCCATTGTATAATGTTCTACGGTCAAACCGCCGCCCACATCTATCGGTTCCAATAGTGGGCCAAAGTGAGACCAAATACGGTCGCTACCACCGTTGTCCTCCTGTGGTTTACTGGTATGCAAAATGAGGAAGCGGTCGACAACTCCGTCGTCATCCAAATCAAATATTGACCAATCTATTTCATCACTCAAATCAATGACTACTTGACTTGCCAAGGTGGAAGGGCCATCACTACCACTCTCACCTATGTCTCGAGTATCACCTGAATCACGTCCGTAATATGAAATCGGATTTGATGCGCGTATTTCATCGGGATAAAAAGTGAGTGAGAGATTGACTGAATCTCCAGAAAGTTGCGAAATAAACTCAAGCAGTCCATAGTCACCGCTCAAGAGGTTCTCGGCTTGAGTGACATCAAGTCCTGGCGAAGCTGGTTTAGAGTCAAAGTCAACAACAACGATTAACCATGACTCATTTTCTTGGAAACCAACAAGACTTTCATTCTCAATAACTGGGGTTGGTTGGAAATCATCTAACCACCCATTTACTACATCTGGATTTAGATATCCAAATACACCAACGCTGACAAGCAGGAAGGCGGCGGGGATGGCAAACACCGGACGCATTGAATATCCCTCTCCTATTATCCCCCTTCAATGATTGGGCATTAAGTACTCATATTATCAACATCAATTAGCGTCCAACCATTTTCACTAGCAAGAATTTTTATTTTATCATTGACCTTACTTGAACCAGGCATGAAATAATGATTTGGAGAGAGGACTAAGCCCCACGGTATGTCTGATCCCTTTGTGGAATAGTAAAGATGAGTAAGCCCATGTTGATTATTAGAGGAGGAAAGTGCTTGCAGTGTGGAAAGTTGGCGCTGGCGGACCCCATGTGCGGTCCATGGGTTAACTTGCGCATCGAGTGCTAATTTATATTCAATGGCCGGATTAGCAGCAGGCATTGGTCTAGCAGTTATTGATTTTAAAGCATTTAAACCAGATAAATTAATCGCCAATATGGCAAAACTATCCTGTAGATTAAAAGGCAAAGGAGTTCCATCACAACCGACAATTTTTACATCCGTCCAACGTTCATCCCTTACTCTTTCCAGAAGTAAATCACGCTCGACTGGTGAGGTGCACAGAGAGTGGGCCTTGTGACCAGTAGTTCCACTGGGAATGACGGAAAGGGGCATTTGTGGGCACACACCACTGCAACTGCAATCAATTAATCCGATTCTACGAAGTGCACCTTCTGCATCCAAAATACCCCTTCCAAATTCTAACCCGCCATTCGGACCATCGTTATTGGCAAATGGCCGTAAAGTCAATTCAACAAATAGGGCAGCCAAAGCAATGGTTATCAGCCGAACTCCTGAAAGTGTTTCGGGAATAATTAGCCAAAGCAAACCTAGGAGAAAGCCATGCACTCGTAAGCGCCACCATGATGCAGTGTGAGATGTAAGTAAGCCGGTAACACCGGCTACGGCCACTGCAATGATAGCCAATAATATTAGTAATTCTACCCACGCGATAGTAAGAGTAATCCTCAGTAGTTCGGCTGCATCATATCGGGCAACTAAGCCGCTGGTTAGGTTTTGTTGATGGCCAAAGGCAAATATTTTTGGCAATGCAAAAAACATCGTAAGGTAAACCAATAATACTCCCGAAATGGATGTAAATGTAATAAATTTGCGCAACCATAGGCGCTCACGAGGAAGCAATCCGGGGGAGGCAAAGCGATTAAATTGCCACATTATTACCGGCATTGAAGTGAATACTGAGAGCATGAAAATAAGCATCCATCTAGTCGATATCCATGCGCTCGGGTCAAAAACTACCATGCATTCCTGATAATTACATGGAACTATTATGCTCAAATAGGTGTCCAATAATTCATCAGCCCTTAACCACCAAAATGCAGAGGTAATCACCAGTGTGAGAAGTATCAAAGCACCCCGAGCGGCAAATTCATCAAAATGTTGATCGGTTGGGCGAGTTTTATCTTCAGCCAAATGCAATACAGGCATTGTCTAGAATCCCCCCCTAATAGGGAAAGGGAAGGAGGGCATTGTGTCGCACCTCAGAGCATGTCTTTTACTTCAACAGGAGCACGCGCTTGTACTACTGTTCGGTAAACACCGTAGGCACAAAGGAAGGCTAGGAAACCTGTAACCAAATAATAACCCCATCCCCAATCGTCTAGAATAAAGTTTAGAGTTGCGTAAAGGAAGATTAGCCCTAAGACGCCGCGGCGAATTCCTTGAGGTACTGCCAAAGATTTGTCGAGATGAGGAGGTCCACCGCCAAACTTACTTTCATAAAAGTCACGTTGGAAAATGGCGCCAACGAGAAGAATGGCAAGAGATGGCCAAAAGTATAGATTGCCCTGAGTGAAGAATTTTCCAGCCATTTCATCTTGATGTGTTTGCTCAATTGCTTCGAGGCTCTCTTCAACGACAAACAAAGATTGGTAATCACCAACTGCAATTGTACGTAATGCTAGTTCCTCTCCTTCCGGATTTGTTCCAGCACCAGGTGCTGAAATCATAAAGGAAAGAATATTCCAGTGATCAGATTCATCGTTTGCGCCACTACCGTCAACAGCATTACCAACAAGGGTGAAGGCAATATTACCAGAATCTGATGCAGGTGCTGTCCAAGGAATAACCCAATCATTACCGATTGAACTCTGAGAAATAGCAGTAGGTTCATCATCAACTGAGCGAACTCCGGTGCCATCGGAATTGAAGGAGCCAACGCCACCATCCCAAAGCAAAAAGCCGCCTTGTGAAGATTCAGCAGTGGAAATGTGAATCGTCAAATTATAGGTTGTTCCGACCTCATAAGCATGTGGAACACCACTTACCATAACAACTACACTTGGCGAGGGGACACCGCCTCCGTGGCACGAACAACCCTCATTTATGGTAAGACTTCCATCCTCTCCCCAAGGAGGTCCTCCGGAACTAGCCCACGACGGGGCTGAAAGCATAATCGCCAGCAATAGAACGATTCCTGCGCGAGTGATGGTCTTACTCATGTCCTCACCTATAGTTGCTCCACTTTGGCTTAATCCTTAACCGTTTCACTGGAGGTTGTTCACAGTTCCTTAATTGCTGCGTTAAGTTGGGTCATCATTTCCTTACCGTCACCGAACAACATCATTGTCTTATCTTCATAGAAAAGGTCATTGTCAACACCGGCATACCCTACCGACAAACTGCGCTTAATGAAAACAATAGAGCGAGCCTTGTCACAATCCATAATTGGCATTCCTGCGAGAGGGCCTTCATCACTGCGTGCAGCAGGATTAACGGTGTCATTTGCACCAACGATAATACACATATCACAATCGGGGAATTCGGGATTAATCTCATCCATTTCAATTAACTGCTCATAGGGTACATTTGCCTCGGCGAGTAGAACATTCATGTGACCGGGCATTCTTCCGGCAACCGGGTGAATTGCATACTTGACTTCGGTTTCAAACTTTGCAGCCATAAGGTCAGCGAATGCCTTAACCTGATGCTGGGCTTGGCTAACGGCCATACCATATCCTGGCACAATGATAATATTTTGAGCACCATCAGCCATCATTGCAACTTCATCAGCATCACTACCCATCTTTGTGCGAGTAACTGTTTCTTTAGTTGAACCACCAAAGGATTTGAACAAGACATCAAGCAATGTTCGGTTCATTGCCTTACACATAATGAAAGTGAGAATAAGACCGCTTGCACCAACCAATGAGCCGGCGATAATAAGCACACTATTACCGATGATAAATCCAGTGAAGGCAGCGGCAATTCCAGAAAGGGAATTGAGTAAACTAACAACAACAGGCATATCAGCACCACCAATTGGAATAACTATGAGAATACCCAAGAGAGAGGAAAGTCCGACAATTGCCCAAACATAATCAGTATTGCCTGGCTCAATTGCAGAGAGGTAAATCAAAGCGAAAACTGCAAAAAGCAAAATTACTTTGATTGGATTTAACCAAGTAGGACCCCATGTAGGTGTACGTATCCACTTGCCAAAGATTGTGACTCCACCCTTTAATTTGTACATTGCCAGTATACTTCCGGATAATGTCATCCAACCAACTAATGATGACAAACCAATTGCAATCCAAATAACCCAAAGAGTAAGTGGGTCGGAAGGTATTCCTGTTGCGGGGTCTGAAGAACCAACATTAATTCTTTCAAGAGCCTCTGACAAAGCCACAAGTGCGCTTGCAGCACCACCAAATCCATTGAAAAGAGCGACTAATTCCGGCATCCCAGTCATTTGAACACGGACAGCCATGATATATCCTATTAGAGAACCAATAATGAGGCCACCTCCGATGAATTCCCAACCAATAATACCAGTTTCGACCTCCAATTTAACAAGAGTCGTGATAATTGCTAACCCCATTCCCATCATACCAAATTGGTTTCCCTTGGGTGCGGTTCGCGGATGCCCTAGTTTCTTTAGACCTAGAATGAATAGGGCGGCAGAGAATAGGTAACCAATGTCGATATATGCTGCATCTATCATTTCAGGCACCTCCCTTTCTTCTACCTGCAATCATATTTAGCATGCGATTTGTAACTGCAAAACCGCCGATAACGTTAATCATAGCCAAAATAAGAGCGATGAAGGCAAGCCAAACTGAAAGTGGATTGCCATCGGAATTGAAAGCAACATTTGACAGGATAAGTGCACCAACTACGCTGATTCCAGAAATTGCGTTTGCACCGCTCATCAAAGGTGTGTGAAGGAGAGATGGAACCTTTGTAATTAATTCAAATCCCAAAAAGATGGTCAATACAAATAGAGTAATGCTACCAATTAAACTTGTAATTTCAACAATCATTCAATCACCCCCGCAAGACGGGTTTGCTTAGGATGAATTTTTCCGTCCTTACAAATCAAAACGCCGCCCATGCCGTTTACGTAAAAATCGCTACCTTCAGGCGACCCTACCAAAATAGCGTCCTCCTCGGAAATTGCGAAAGTGCCTTCCTTGTCTACTAAACTGTTGACAAAAGTTGTAATATTGTTGCTATAGAGCATGGAGGCAGTGTTGGCCAAAGTGGTAGGTAGAGTTTCAACGCCGATGATAGTCACGCCGTCAACCACGACGATTTCGCCGGGTACTGTTACCTCACAATTACCGCCTACATCCGCATTCATGTCGACCACAACTGCTCCAGGCTTGAAGTTCTTAATTGCACTAGCAGGGACTGTAATTGGTGCAGGTCTTCCAAAGATGCGAGCGGTGGTAATTATTACATCAGCATCCTTGGCTACATCACATACAGTGTCGTTTACTTTTTGGATGAATTCGGGAGTTAGTGGTTTTGCATATCCAGATTCATCCTCAAAATCATCCATTCCCTCAACTTCTATGAAACGCCCACCGACAGACTCTATTTGTTCGGCGGCTGTCTTGCGAACATCAGAAGCATATACTATTGCACCAAGACGCTTTGCAGTTGCAATTGCTTGCAAACCAGCAACGCCGCTGCCCATGATAACAAACTTAGCAGGACGGATGGTACCAGCAGAAGTAGTCATCATTGGGATTCCACGAGAAACATGGGCTGCACCGAGGAGTACTGCTTTGTAACCGGCTAAGTTATCTTGACTAGAATTGACATCCATTGCCTGGGCACGTGAAAGACGACGAGGGATCATATCCATTGACATTAAGGTAATCCCTGCATCCATAATCGCTTTGACTTGAGTAGAATTACGGAAGGGATCGCTAACACAAATTAGGATTTGGCCCTCTTTCATTTCGGAATAATCTGGAACTCGTATTGTTGCTACTATTTCACATGACAATGCATCTGCGGCCGAGCCAATTGTTGCACCTTTCTCCTCGTACATACTGTCGGGATAATTTGCTGCTGCCCCGGCACCTTTTTCAATAACAACCTCGTAACCTTTCTTGGCTAATTTTGTAAGCGAATTAGGGACAATAGCAACTCTTGTCTCGCCTGATGACTCTTTTGGCACTCCAATTTTCATGACTTTCACACTCATTTTTTCAGCACAACACCCTTGGAGAGGGTTGACTGTTGAATCGCCCACATGAAATCGGTTCTTGAACCCAACGCAAGTGCAATTTCCATACCTAATGCAAAATCTGCCCAAGAAATGTAAAAAAAAACCACTCGGATTTCAATAAATTAGTCTGGAGGAAAACACTGGATTATCTGATTATTGAGGCATTATTTCGTCAATGCTTTAGCGACGCAATTAAAGACATCCCGCGCTGCCCAACAGATGAAGGGAACACTATGGCAAACGGCAGGAAAAAAATAGCGGTAATTGGAGCAGGAAATGTTGGGGCAACTTGTGCCTTTGTCTTGGCACAGAAAAAGCTCGGTGATATTGTAATGTTAGATATCTTTGAAGGATTTGCAAAGGGCAAGGCATTGGACATGAGCCAAGATGGACAGGTGCTAAACTATGATGGAAATATCACCGGCACTGCAGATTACGCAGATATTGCTGGGTCTGATGTCGTCGTCGTAACCAGTGGATTTCCACGACAACCGGGGATGAGTAGAGAAGACCTCATCGGTAAGAACGCTGAAATTGTAAAGCAAGTAGGAGAAGGGATTAGAGAGCACGCACCTAATGCAGTTATCATCATGGTGACCAACCCTCTTGACCTAATGACCTATCATATGTGGAAAGTGACCGGCTTCCCAAGTGAGAGAATCATCGGCCAAGCAGGAATATTAGATAGCGCCCGCATGACACACTTTGTCGCCAAGGCCGTCGGTTGTAACGAGGAAGATGTCAGTGCTATGGTCCTCGGTGGACACGGCGACACAATGGTTCCTCTGCCTCGATATACAACCTGTGGTGGTATTCCAATTACTGAACTTCTTGATGCTGAGACAATAGATGCAATTAGCAAAAGAACCGCTGGTGGCGGCGGAGAAATCGTCAAGCTATTGGAACGCGGTTCTGCTTTTTACGCTCCAGGTTCAGCAGCAGCGATAATGGCTGAAGCTGTTCTAAATGACCGTAAGAGATTAATTCCTGCTTCCGCTTTCTTGAGTGGAGAATACGGCCTGAATGATATTTTTATTGGAGTCCCAATCATTCTCGGTGCCAATGGTGTTGAGAAAATTCTTCAGTTGAACTTGTCTGAAGATGAATTGTCAAGCCTACAAGGTTCGGCAAACTTCTACAAGCAGCAACTCAAGGATATCCTTGGCTATTAATCACAAGGATAGCAAAAAACAGGAATATATAGCATCGTGTCAATTGCGTGTGGATCGGAGTCTGTAGGGTTTATAGGCGGTCGGCAATTTACCAACATTGTAAGAGGCATTGCTATGACCACAATACTTGACATTGGATTATTAATAATTGCTTCAGCACTGGGATTTATCATCGGTTGGTTAATCTCAAACCAACGAAGTAATGGCGAATTACAAGATGCCCGAGTCAATGCATCAGGAATGGAGGCCAAATATGCAGCACAAGTTGAGGCCTTGGCCACTACCAAAGAAACAATGCAATCTGAATTTCAGGCGATGGCGACAAATGCCCTTCAAAGCAATAGCGATACTTTTCTTCAAGTCGCCGAAGCAAAACTGCAGGTGAAGCAAAAAGAAGGTGAAAAAGTGCTTGCAGAGCAGAAGCAAGCAATGGAACATTTGGTTGAACCAATTAAAGATACATTGAGTAAATTGGAAAAGTCAACCAATGAACTTGAGAAGAACAGAGAGGGAGCCTACCAAGGTTTGAAGCGTCAAGTTGAGGACTTAAGCAAAGCAACATTAGGACTTCTTGAGAGTTCAAATCATCTCTCAACTGCCCTTCGCGGCTCAAGTAAAGCAAGAGGAAATTGGGGGGAAGTGGCGCTCAAGAATATTGCAGAATATGCTGGAATGCTCGAGCATTGTGACTTTGATGTAGAGCACACTCTCATTAGTGGAGCGGGTGGAAAAAGAGTTGACATGGTTACAAAAATCCCAGGAGGAGGAGGAATACCAGTTGATTCAAAGGTACCTCTAACAAATTATTGGGATGGTATGGAACTTGATGATATTGACCAGCGCAAGGCATTCATGATACAACATGCAAAAGATGTCAAGAAGCACGTTGACGAATTAGCAAGGCGAGATTATAGTGGCATAATGGGCGTATCAGGAACTGATTTTACGGTCATGTTTATTCCTTCTGAACCTGTCCTTTCCGCAGCATTTGAGCATGACCCTGGATTGCAGGAATACTCATTCAATAAAAAGGTGTTAATCGTCACCCCCGTCACCTTAATCGCTTTATTGCGAACTGTAGCGATTTATTGGCAACAACAAGTAATTGCTGAAAATGCAAATGAAATTCTTGAACATAGTCAGGAATTCTACAAACGCACCGCCACTTTTTCTGAACATTTTTCCAAGGTTGGAACAAATTTGGGTAAGGCGATTGCTACATTCAATAAAGCAGCCGGCTCTTTCCAATCTCAAGTCATACCTTCTGGCCGCCGACTAAAGGAATTGAAAGTTACCGAAGGAGTTGCCAAGGAACTTCAAGAGTTGAAAATTATTGATGAAACACCTCGCGCAATCCCCTTATTTGTTAGTGAAGAAGAGTAGCGTTGCATTGATGACACTTGGCTTCGCCCCTCATACTGATGAGCGATGTCCAACCGGCCGAGGATTCTGAATTAGGTCGGCAATTAAACGCCGATTTGACTCACTTTGCTGAGCCCTTTATCCACTTGGAACACGATGGGAAATTGCTGTTGGTTGATAAGGATGGAATTGGGCCACAAATCCCCGTCAAAGGACGAACTACTTGCGACTCAGAAGATGGCTGGCTACTACGCCTACCTACTGTTAGTGAGGCAAAGTCAATCGGTTTAGAATGGGATGAAAAGGGAACTACTCACGTCACATTTGGTGGATTCACGCACTATGTAATTAGGGCATGCCCAAGAATTGACTGGCCCAAACATTGGGCATGGAAAGATTCAATCATCTCTGATTCCGCAGTTCATCCAACGGCAAGAGAGATGGTATATCGCTCAATACACAGATTAATTGCAAAAGTAATTATGCAGAATGCAGAAGGGAAATTGCTAATGGCCAAGGTTCAACGCGGATTTTTCGTTGGACAGTGGACTTTACCAGGTGGCTACCTTGATCACAACGAACATCCACGTATTGGCGCAGCCCGTGAAATATTGGAAGAATTGGGTATCATAATTACTATCCCTGACCCGCTTGGAGAAAGCGGAAATATCGCCCCTTCCACCCCAGCAACTGAACCCTGTGCGGGTAGCCTTGGTGAAGACAGTTGGAGTGTTGTTAGCCAAAATATATTTGACTCAATAGGAGTTTCCTTCGTTTCCATAACTTACAAAATCACTGTGAACTCGAATGAACTAGTGTTCACACTCAAGGAAGATGAAATTGCAGAAATCGCGTGGTTTACCAAAGAAGAGGCACTTGACAATGCAGTTTCTTGGTTTGATATTTCAGCAATAGAGCGATTGTGAGCGCCTTAATATATACTTGGATGAGAATTGTATCTATCCAATAAGAACGAATGACTACCATAGGCTATTTGTGTAAATAATAATTAGCGAGAAGAATCCACTAGCCTAGTAGGAGTTGTCGTGCCGCATTCAAGGCATCATCCAGCCCTTCAGGATAAGTGCCACCACCTTGGGCGATTGTTGGACGCCCACCACCCCCACCGCGAATATGAGAGGAAATGCTTTGCAGAATTTCAACGGCATTATAGCGCTCTGATGCGATTGTATTCTCGGTAATTGCAACGATTATTTTACCGCCACCCTCTTTGCTCCCCACTACCGCAACAGTTGGCAAATTAACATCTCTTGTCAACTCTCCAATCATCCCCTGAAGTTGTCTAAGTTCACCATGACCTTCAATGACGACAATTCTCACTCCATCTTTTTCTGTACTGGCGTCTCCGTCACCGCTGGTTTTCACCCGAACTAACTCGGCTTCTAATGCTTCAATCTGCCTCCTTTGAGCCTTCCATTCATCAAAGAAGCGTTGTGATGTACGAGGTAAGTCATGCTCTGCTACACCGAAAATCTCACTGGCCTGGCGCAGCAGTTTGTCCTGATTTCGAGCGAATGTTAGAGCCGCTTGTCCAGCAACAATATGTAGTCGTTCAACTCCATCTTGAACCGCAGTAGATTTGACGATACGAATGGAACCAATTTTACTCGGTTCATCATGATGAGTTCCACCGCACGCTTGAATATCGTGCTCGCCAATTCTAATGATTTTAACTTCCGCTCCCTTTGGAGCACCACCTTGGTATAAATCAAAACCGAATTTTGCATCTGCCTCTTTACGATTTAATTCCATTTTTTCGGTTCGCTGAACTTGTTTCAATACATTATTTGACAAGACCTCTATTGCCTCCAAATCTTGATCTGTCAATCGGCGGTAATGAGTGATATCTAGCCGCGCACCTTCTACATTTTTGTTTGCACCAGCCTGGTAAACATGTGGGCCAAGAAGAAGCCTCGCAGCACCGCCCACAATGTGCACTGCGGTGTGATGGTCCATCAATTGTCGACGGCGAGCAGAATCTACAATTCCACTTACCATGTCACCAACTGAAAGTGGCCCATTGGTAAAATGAATCACATAATTTCCTTCTTTTTGCACATCAATAACATCAACTTGGCGGTCACTACTACAAAGTGAACCCAAATCACATACTTGACCTCCACCTTCTGGATAGAAACAAGATTGGCCGAGAACAATAGCATGAGATGCCACTCCTTTGCTGGCACTTCCCTCAGTAGCATCGGCCGCTATTTCACAGGCCCAAAGCACAGTTGATTCGAATTCAACTTGATTTACATCTTCATAATACTGAAGAGTAGTTTCCGGTAAGGACAATCCCTCAGGTAGGATACCTGATTTCTCTTTCACACCTGCTGCCGCCTTGGTAAGGTTTGCATGTCGGTTGGCCATTTCTGCGGCGAAACCAGTTCGTAATTTGACATTTGAAAAACCATTTTGCCGTGCAATACGAACTACAATATCTGGAGCCAAACCATGGGTTTCACTCAAGGTGAAGAGCAACTCATCGGGCAATTCAGTGGAATTATTTGCTACTTTCTCTAACATCCCCTTGACCACATTCTCTCCCTTACGCAAAGTTTCACCATACCTTTCTTCCTCAAGAGCGAGGATTGTGAGGAGGCCATCCTTTGTTTGCTTCATTTGTGCATTTCCTAAATTAACCTCAATGTGATGAGAACCGAGTTCTGCCAAACTAATTGAAAGGCCCAAATCGTCGCGTAAGCGTAAAACTCTACGCGCAAGCATACGAGCCAAGTAGCCTGCTTTAGAATTGGAAGGAACTAGGCCATCGCCCAACATATTGCAAAGAGCATGCATATGATCCGGTATGGCGTATATGGCCTGTAAGGGGGTGGTCACTTTACTGAAAACTTCTGCACTAATCTCAATTCCACGCTCACTCAAGCGACGGAGGAAAGTTTGAATCAATTCACCCTCATCCGAGCCGATTTCAATATTCATAATACCAGAAAGCTTTGATATTTCACCTAGTAACTTGTTCAAATTAAGATCTGGAAGGTCAGCAATGATTTTATCATATCCGGCAAGTTGCTTTAACCAATTCACAGTATCCGGATAAATCGCTTCATAGATTGTAGGAGTTCCGGCTGCTGCCCAACAAAAGCGTTCAAGGCCGTAGCCAGTATCAATAATCTGTAAATCCATTTCGCGGTATGTCACACCTTTGATATCGACATCACCTTCGGGATGTTCCTCTAAATTCATGAATACCAAAGTGGCCAATTCAAGACCTCCGACAATGACTTCCAAGGCAGGACCTGCATTACCGCCACCAGACCACGGGTTTTCGACGTAAGTAATCTCAGCAGCTGGAATCCCCAAATGATTGACAAATAAGTCATCACAATATTCTACACACTCATTCATCCAATAGTACATCTGCCCATCATTTGGGCGGTTAAACACGTGGTGAGCCATCATTTCAAAAGTGGTTAAATGTCGCCCTGAACGTCCAACTGCATCAACATCAGTCAGTCGAATACATGGCTGAGAAATTGTGAGTGGATTTGCCGGCGGCTCAACCAAACCAGAAGTTGCATGAGGTTGGAAGGCAGCAATTGAGGCAATAGTCAGATGGATATCGTCACGCCAACGAGCAAGAACTGGTCGCGGAGGGACTATGCTATGATTGCGCTCAGCAAAATAATTCAGGAAAGTGTTTCGCATAGAATCCTTTAATGCCTTACCAGTTTCAGAAAACCCACCAATAAGCGGGGTTCCGATGAAAGTATATTCATCCTCTGTTGTATCTCCACAAGTCGTCCTACTGCCATCACGACACCAAAAATTCATTCCAGTCACCCTGCATTGGAGGCGTGAAAAACCGTTATCCAAAAAATATGGAAGGTCAAGCGGAGGTAGTCCCATATTCATCACCAGCCCTACGGGCTGACGCGACGACATAGCAATCACCCTTCAACTCTTACCCTCTCTTTGGTGATTTTTTCGTTTAGTAAGCCTCATGTGTTAGTTGCCGGCCGTCAATGTGTGGCAACTAGGGAGCAACCGGCTTGGGCCGAACATATTTCTTCCGATAGTGAATTCACCAAGCGCATTTCGGCCCACGATGGAATGCGCACTGATGCCTTGCTTGTGAGCGATGAGAAGCATTGGTCTATTCAATCCGACGATAGAAGCCCAGGACAGTTGGCAAATACCGCCCACCTACCGGGAATCGTTGGAGAAGCGTGGGCAATGGCTGACTGGCATTTTGGCTATGGCTTCCCAATAGGTGGAGTCGTAGCAACCGACATCAATTGGGGAGAACAAGGTGGAGTAATTTCACCTGGAGGTGTAGGGTTTGACATTAATTGTGGAGTTCGCCTCGTGACCCTCGACATTACTGCAAGTGACATCCCCAATCTAGCCAAGCTCTCAAGCAGGCTCGCAGGGAGAATCCCCGCTGGTGCAAGAGGAAAGGGGGGAGTGAGCCTAACCGAAAGCGAGTTATTACGAATCACCATGGAAGGTGCACCTGCTGCAATTGAAATGGGATATGGTGAATCTCGTGATTTGGCAAATATAGAAAGCGGTGGAGTTCTTGAACCGGAGGAAGGTACAGTTTCACAACGAACTTTAGCAAGAGGATTGAAGGCACTAGGCACACTTGGCTCAGGAAATCATTTCATGGAAATACAAGTCGTTGATTCAATTGAAGATGATGATGCTGCAAAGGCATTTGGGTTATGGGAAGGTCAAGTTGTTGCAATGATCCATACTGGAAGTCGAGGTTTTGGGCATCAAGTTTGTTCAGAGCATGTTCAAGCATTAGAGCAGGGATATAAGCAAAATGCAAAGGGTTGGTATCATCCAGAATGGGATATACAATTACCAGATAGGCAATTGGCCGCAGCACCATTCCATTCAAAACAAGGACAGGCATATTTTGATGCCATGCAAACTGCAGCAAATTATGCTTTTGCAAATCGTTCTGCCTTAACCCAGAGGCTTCGTGACTTACTAAAGGCAGAACTAGGAGTCGATGGTGAGGCGACTTTACTTTACGATGTATCACATAATATCGCCAAGGTTGAAAATCATGTCGTGCACGGTAAAAGTTGCACCTGTTGTGTTCATCGAAAAGGGGCGACTCGGGCCTTAGGTGGAGATCATGCTGAACTGAGCAGAAACTTCTCGGGAATTGGCCAACCGGTATTGGTTCCGGGTGACATGGGCACTGCATCATGGGTCTTAGCAGGGCCACAGAGCGGGAATAACCAAGCATTTTCATCATCATGTCATGGAGCAGGAAGAGCACTCAGCCGAACTGCTGCGCGTAATAGTATCGATGCAAATGAGTTGAAAAGAAATCTTGAACGAAAAGGGATTCACATCCATGCAAAGACTCCAAATATTCTTTCCGAAGAAGCCCCACAAGCCTACAAGGATGTTGATGAAGTCATTCGACTAACTTCTGGTGCGGGGCTTGCACGACCAGTTGCAAGGCTAACTCCCCTTGCGGTTATCAAAGGATAATTTCAGGTCTATTGCAGAAATGCAAACCTGCTAGTGTTATTGGAAAAATTGCTTTTGGCAATTTGTTTTTACATGCAATAACCGCGGGCAGGCTGCCCAGGAATTGTAGGAACTGAACCTGACTGCACGCCATCTGCTTCTTCACAAATGACTGTTAGTAAGGTATGAACTAATTTTGTCAAATCTTCTACTTTTGTCTGAAGGTCAGCCACTTTCTTGTCAACTTCTATACGTCTTTGGTCAAGACCATTTAATCCCATCAATATCCCATCCTGAAAAGACACAAATGCGCCTTCTCTAAACTCCTAACCTTTAAAAACAGCATATATAGATTGAGGTTGCAGGTGAGGGTAAAATCCCCTTTACAACGGTCAATACTAATTGCCGCGAGTAGAAAAGTGGTTGTTAATCACTCATCTATAGAATGATCATTTTTCTCCTGAATAATGGTGTCATCTGACTCGGCGGTTGCAACAGGGGTAGTTTCAGTTTCATTACCAGTAGGTACAATCTCAGTCACATCATCAGAGGGCACTAGCAAAGCAGCCGCAGATTCAACACCCTCCGGCTGAACGGCAGGTGGCAAAGCAGGTGGTTGAGCAGAGGGGCTATTTGGATCCAACGTATTCACATTTGTGACCTGAAATTTGTTATCCACTTCGCGTTCATCAGAAAAATCACTCCATTTATCATCATAAGCGTAGAGATCATCTTCGCCTTTCCTAAGTACAAAGATGAAAACTGCGGTGATGAGTACTAAAATCAGTAGCCCGAGAAGAATGACCCACACCATACTTCCGCCATCGTCTTTGAGGTCAGTATTTAGAACTGTAGGCATGTCTCCTTCTTCTCGTAAATCACACTGTACAGAATCACCAAAATATGCACACCCTGGAGTTGAAGGAAGGTCGGAGAAACCATCAATTGCGCCGGTGATATTAAGGTACAAGGATTGAGCTCCAGAAGTATGGGTTTCAAAGAAGAATGGTATCAGTTCACGCGTTTGCCCTTCGGGAATTGACATTTCAATAGTGTCATGCTCAATCCATGTCAACCCACCGTCAATTGTTTCAGCAAGAGTTACATTCACCACTCCTGCGAGGTTTCCAGCATTCCTTAAAGTTACAATGAAGGAGAGTTCCTCTCCGGCATAAATTTGATTGCCGGCAGGAGGTGTTCCATCGGCCAAAGCAATTTGAATACTCGGAACGGTCAACACAAACTCACGAACAATAATCTGCAGACCCAGTGGGTCTGAATGTGAACCGGAACCGAGCACATCGTTTCCGGCCAAATCTTTACCTTCAACCCAAATCATCAAGCGATCATCGGTTTCAAGCAATAATGCAGGTGAAAGGTCAACAATATATTGATAAGTCCAAATAGTGCCAACATTTTGTAGAAGAACTAAGGAAGCAGAACCTTCGGAATTAGGCAGCAGAATTCCATCACGACGATATTCCCAATTGAGTGTGATATTTTCATCACTCATTCCTCCATCATCGGAAATACTTGCTGTGATTAGCATATTTTGTAGTTCAATGCTATCAACCATAGTTGCAAGTGCTTCAAATGAAACTTCTGGAGATGCCCAGTCAACGATCACTGATGCCGTGTCATCGGCTATTCCTTGAGCCGTACCAGGTAAGCCAAATAACTCCAAATGCAGAATCAATGAAGGGTCTGATAATTGACGGAAGGGCAATACCAATCCTTTTGTGAAACTTCCATCGTTCTCAATTTCAGTTGATGTCTCAACTTCTTGCGAACCATAGTCAAATGAAATCGTGGTGCTCATTCCCTGTGGGACATCAATTAATTGCGCGCTAGATTTAGCATAGGATAGGTGGCCCGTAACTTCCAATTCATCACCAGGAGCAACGAACAATCGACCATCCTCAAGTGGTGAACTGATCGGCGGGGTTTGGTCAACAACATTATCAAATTGTATGACCAAATCTCTATCTAACTCCCAACGGATTTGGGCCAAGTTTGTTGAAGAGGAAACTGGATTTTGGAGGTCATCATCAAAGACGAAAATCGCAGGTATTGACCAACCAGAATCCCAAGAAGCAGGAGCATCCCAGACAACTCGGAAAGATACATCGAAGCGGGCTTGAGAGGAATCCAACATTGTAACTTCTAGGTCGACATCTGTGAGGTGGGAACCTTCAGGAGTGCTAATTGTACCATCGCGAGGGTCTATTTCTATAACTCCAGAAAGTGCTTCCGATTCACCGCGTAGATGCACAGTAATGTGGTCAAGAGTTTGAATACCATTGTCATCGGCAAGGACAAAACTAAGTACGCTTAACTGCCCGGCAAGAAGATATTCATTTGTTAACTCAAGTGATAATTCATTGATGAGCATTGTAGTCGGCGTATTTGTTGCTGTCACAAGGGTAGCGTAGTCAGAATCATATCCACTTGAGCCCCCATTTTCATAAGAAATTCCAGACCAATCTTTACCAGAAATATAGACGCTGACATTGCCATTGACAACATTATTGCTAACATCCAAAGAAGGGAAGGTAAGTTGACGCTCGCCAACTGTACCAGCGGGTAGGCTCTCCGTAAAATTGAGGTATTCGTCTGCATCAGGGAGACCATTTGAGTTAGTGTCTTCACTTCCTTCACGCCAATAATTAAGACTCACTTCATCTCCTAATGCCTCAGCATCAAATATTGTTAAGGAAAATATAATTGGGTTTACGGGATCCCAAGTGTAGCCATTTGCCGTCTTCATTCCTTGTGGGGTATTTACTTCTAAAGAGCGAACTTCGGGGGAATTATTGTCCAACTTTACTTCATATGGAGGCATCGGGGTAGTGACATCTGTCGCCCCAATTGGGCCTACAATTGGGCCCACTCTAACAATGCTGGCAGTTATTTCTGCAACTCCACTTCCAGCAGGAAGGAGGACTTGTCCAGTCCAAGTTCCGTTTTCCTCAGAAGCCATTTGAGTTTCAGTTCCGTCAACATTGACGCTAATCAAAAAGGCATCTATTTGTGGTCGTGTAGAGGGAGTGTTTTGAAATCTAACTGAACCAGTGATATTGACTAGAGTTTCGGATTGTGCGAAGAAGGGGTATGATGGATTCCAAATATTGCTTAATTCACGGCCAAAATCATCATGGATTAGTATTGAATCAATCTCAAGGTCATTTTCACTTGCTTGGCTGCCACTTCCACCACTAACACCGAAAGCCGGTGAAAGTCCATCTCCACTTGAATCAAAGGCCTGTGCTGACCAATCAACCTTTGACTCATCATCCCATGACCAAGGTGTGGAAAGAACCCAGTCAATTATCCATGAACCAGCGACTATTGATGCCGAAGACGCGGAAATGTCAAGGGCAATCATACCATTTGTGTCTAACTGGCTAAAAGTACCACCGCTACTCAAGTCAGTTACTTGAAGTAAAATTTGGTCGCCATTTGATGCAGTACCGGTAAGGTGAACATCGGTAATCAGCGCATTATCGGTTAGATGGTGATGGGCAGTAATAATTTGTGCATCATTACCATCTGGATAGAAAGTTGTTGGAGGCGTAAAGGGCTCATTAGTGATCATCATTTCATGTGATACTCCACCACTTATTCCTATGCCACCACGGGTGGCGGTCCAAGATAATGGAATGTCAACTGTTACTTCCAAACCGTTGTTATTATTGGCTTCATGATAGGCCTTGACGACTGGGCCCAAACCGCTAACATTTTCATCTAAACCATAAGATAATGCAACTGCAGAAAGGATCAATTCTTGGTCAACACCACTAAAATTGAATTCAATTTCAACCCAATCGCGCCCATTTGAATCTTGATGAGATGCTGGTAAATTACCAATAGCAGAAATTGCAGCAGACGACAAATATGCACCTTGCGTTCCGGCCCAGCCTTGAGGAAGGGAAAGTGCGGTAATACCCGCTACATCAACGCTAACCATTTCGCTTGAAGCACCTGGTGAGAGGGCAAAGTAACCCTCATGTAGAATTGCATTTGCTGGCAATAACACGGTTGTGCTGGCAGCACCAGTGCCGCCTGAAATATTTATCACCTCTGAGTGAGAATCAGCCGGATTTGCATGACCGGTGCCTGCGATACGATCCTGCCAGCCAAGAGCACCATAATTTGGACTTGATGAGAATTCCCAATCTATTGTCCCTTCAGATGCGACGTCGATTTGTGCATCTAGAGAAGGTTGGACAAAATTGCCCGCAAAGGAAAACCACTCAACCCAACCACTTGGCTGGATGATTACATGAACTCCATAACCATGTGAAGGGGAGGGAAGATTAATGTTTCCGGGAGCAGTTAGTGTTTGTCCAAAAGTACTACCTGTCGAATCAATTAGAGAAAAGGCAGCTCCGCTGAAACTACCGTCTAATTGGGCACCGTTAATTGGCACGGCGCTACCTATGAATGAGGAAGTTATTGATTGTGTGACGCCGCCGGAGTTTACAAGGACCCCTGTGCTGTTTACTGTCAAAAAGGAATCTACTGCCCAGGAATTTGACGGAGAGCCATGTGGAGTGAATACACGGTTTGCACCTACGCTAAGTCCATAGACGAGGGGGCTGACATATGGGTCTGATGTGCCGATATTCAATTTGACATGAAGCCCTCCGCCGAGTGCACCAACATCTATTCCCGATAGATCAACAGGTAGAGAGAGATTGTCCCAACCCGAAACAGTTTGTGAATTTGCATCGAGTATTGTTATTCCGACCCAAGTACCATTCGGCGTGGCTATGCTTGCATCAACAAAACCATATCCATGCTCATCTGCAGGAATTAGTGGAGATATCCAGTCTCCAACCGGGTCAAAATAGTCAACTTCAACCCCTACGTCATCAATATACCAGCCCTCATATTCAATTATTGAATCGGAAGCCATTGAAAATCTAAAACGAACATCATTACCTGAAAAATTTGACAGGCTGGCTTCTTCGGACTCCCAGCCTCTAGTGCTCCCAGTACTGCTGCAAGAACCCGAGGTCGCAGATGAACCATCAAATGAACCAATGTTGAAAAGTGGACTTGAAGATGTGGTAATCAATCCGTCATACCAAGAAGTACCATTGGAATCAAAACTATCAAAATGAGTCCATGTCCCATTGTTAAGAGAATAGAAAACAGCACCTCCATCCCATCCGGACTCTGCGCAAATCCAGTGGTCAAAAACCAGTCTCGCATTTACGCCAATTGGAATTGTGTATGTTGGTGAGTAAAGGTGATCCCATGCACTACTCGGATAAGAACCAGATAAATCAGTGCCAAATCCAGAAGGCGCACTTGGCCATGAAGATGGACCAACTAGCATTTGAGTGCCAAATTCCCAACCCGTAGTGCCAGCATTAGCAATATTCCAACCACCTGGTGGCAAAGATTGAGAGTCCTCAAAGCCGTAGGTGAAACTCATATATCCAATTCCTGCAACGATGAAAGACCAATCATCAGCATTACCATTCAAACCAGAATGGGTGGCTGAGTTAGCACTATTGAAATCATTTGAATAATATGTTGTGTTATTACTTTGTATCACAAGATTATCGACAACTAGGCCTTCAAAATTATCTTGCGGGGTACCATACTGTACTGAACTATCTGTTTCAACTCGGAAACGCACCCATGTTGTATTGTCTCCAGCGTAACCGGTAGGCAAATCAAAGTCAAAGCTATGCCAGCCATTTGAATCGTCCATGTAAGTGGTGCCGCCAATAACTATTCCACCAGTAGGGACGCCATTTCCTCCACCAACTGCTGAATATGTGACGCTATTTGAAGTGATATCGGTCCATGTAGTATTGTCTGAACTAGCCTCTAACCACCAATTATCATATGATGAACCTTCAAGATCCCATTGAGCAGAAAAACTTGCAGTTACCGTTCCAGTTGCGTTTGAGAGGTCAATTGTTGTAAATTCCAATATTCCATCTGCATTATTTGAATACGGACAAGTTGCGGCAGTAGGTGCGCTACAACCATGATGCCACATTCCACTTGAGTTTCCTTCATTTGTAAGTTCCATGTCATCAATGAACCATCCCGGACGTGGGGTAGAATTGGCTAAAGTCGCAACTTGGAAGCGGAATTGAATATTTGATGCATTACTTATTCCAGACAAGTTATCCAAAGAATAGTTTGCAAATTGCCATCCACTTGAGTGAGTATTTGCGAAAACGGGGAATCCATGGGTGCCATTTGTGGGAGCGCCAGAGGGTGAAGAAATATTTGGGTCGATGGTATTATCATAACCGCCTTGGGGTTCAATCCAAGTCCAATTACCATTATCCAACTTTACCTCTAACCATGCTCCATCGCCATCACCTGTTCCATTTGCAGGAGTATCCAAGTGATACCAGTGCCAGAAACTGAAAGAAAAATTGTTTATTAATGTAGGAAGTAGAATCGATGGAGTTTCAAGATAACCACTTGAGCCGGAAGGTATACCAAAACCAGGTAGAGTACCAGCCGCTATTCCTCCCCCATGTGGGGCGGCAGGGATTTCACCGTGCGATAAGGTCCGAGTATTGCCGACGACAGTCCCGTTAATTCCAGTTAGGCCATCCACTTTCCAAAGTGAACCGCTATTAGACCAATTTAGTGCAAATTGATATGAGGAATTAGTAAATCCATCTACTGAAGAAAAACTGCCATTTGGTGAAAGGCTTAGGGAGTCATCAAAATGATCGAGAACACTTCCAGAAAATTGACCGACAGACATGTTTCCTGGGACATCGGCCGCAGCCCAAGTTGTCCCATTACCATTTGAGGTCATTCCATCTTCATTAATATGGAGCCATGCATCTAATACAGTTGAATTACCCGGTACTTGCCAAGCATCAGAAATGGATTGTGAAGTCCCAGATACTGAACTTGGACCATTCCAATTAGAAATGAATGCCGAAGCAGGAGTGAGAAGCATCAGTAATGTGAGAACAATTGCTGCGATTTCCTTGGAATAATTGCTCAATTTTTTAGATGGTGTCGCATTATTGGATGGGCGAGAGCCGCGGAATATGCCAAACATAGTATCACCTAGTGCATTGGGCAACTTAACCAATCACTTGAATGCTCCCTTTTGTGGGCAAAGGGAAAATATATCCCCTATGGGGATTTTTTTTTCACCCTTGTATTGATTAGCCGCACGAAAAATGCGGATTGATTTGCAAAATAATGCCCCATATTTTGGGGAGGATTTTTGAGGCTTATTTACATCATTAGAGATAATTATCCATCTGTAAATTGCAGTGGTACCGAGGTTATGTGGGAGACTTTTATGTTCCAGAACTTTCTCTGATTGATGATTTATGAAAGTTCTGAACTACGGCATTATCGCCGCAGCGTGATGATTCTTCGGCGATAATGCCTAGTTCAAACTCCCTTCGGCACCTTCTTTGCAGTCAATTGCTTTCTGCGAAGGCGCCGAGAGGGAGATTTGAACTCCCGCGGGACGAACCCACGTGATTTCCAGTCACGCGCGATACCAGGCTATGCGATCTCGGCTTGAGTCGCCCACCGACCCTTTCCGTATAGGCATAACGGGTGAATCCTGAGGCGTTTTCAAAACCTACCAAGCGAAGCGGTTATGATAGAGTGGCGTTTCGGCGGCTTGTCGCCACTGTGGCATAGCGGTATTGCACCTCATTGGTAATGAGGAGGTCGTGAGTTCAATTCTCACCAGTGGCTCCTTTTGATATGCATTTTTCACGCAAATCATTTACTTATTCACGACTAATAATTCAAAATATTGAGTCCATGCGTAGGTACTATTGTTCACTTATGTTGATTGAGCAACAACCATTCTAATCCTTATCGAATAATAGTGAAGAATGTGAATTACTACTTATTCCGAAAGATAATTCTCCTTAGCACAACTGAATAGTGCAGTACAAACGGCATAAAGTCTCATTATCCCCATTCGGTTGGTCGCTTCATGGCAGAAGAGTCCGTGGTTGCAAACGCATCCAAGGAAGTACCGGCTGATGCCGCAGAAATTTCCGCCTCGCCCAGTGTCACAGGGATACTCAAACTGTCAAATATTGAACGCACAGACCTCGCCACAGACTTCCATCCTGCGATGTCCCATGTTGATGACATTACGCAAGAAATAAAGTTTCACTTTGCTTTGATTCGCGACACTTGGACAATGAATCACATTCGCACCCTTATTATTGGGATATTGGCATTCCTAATCGGCTCAATCTCTGAGGACATTGTGACCGGCGGCAATCCTTTCACCAGTGGAACAGAAGGTGTAAGGGAATTGGGCGGCTTTGGCTTTTTCCAAGTAACTTTATCGATTGCACTTTGGTTTTGGTTTGTCATCGAACTTTGGAAACTTTTTCCAATTATGAAAGGGCACTCAATAAACCTCCTTGTGACCTGGGGTGCAGGCATGGTTGGAATGATTTTGTTTCATATTCCTAATACAGATTTCCCGCTTGCAGTTTCTTTTGGTGACCTTCTTGGTGGGTTAGTTGGCGTTGCTGCAATGATTTTCTTTTCTTTTATTGTGAAAATGGCTGTTACTGAGACTCGCGATGAGCATGTGCGCATTCGCCATTTTTCCGAGGACCCACGCGAAATTGAAGCGCAAATGCGCGAGCACAGTTTGAAAGCGTGGGCAGGGTCATTTATCATTTGGTTTTTCTTGATTCTCATCAATACATGGGCAGGTGTTCATTTTGTTGCTGAACGACATGCAGAACGCAACCTCGTTCTTGTTTTACACCTCATTACGGGCGTTTATTTGATTGCAGCAACCATGCATGTGCTTTGGTATCCACAAATGATGCTCGGCACTGGTACAACCAAAGTTTTGTCGAACCGCGCAAGAGAATCTCATCGCTATGATTCCGACATTGAAGATTCATCGAATCTAAACTCAAACGAGGCTTCAACAAATGAAAAGGAGGGAAATATGATTGCGGGTTATTGCCCTGAATGCAATGCTCCTTCGCCCATCCATCGTATGGCTGATGGCGAGCCCTTCGTCCCTTGTCCAAATGAGGTTTGTAGTGGAGGTGGAAATCCACTTGCTAACTGCCCTCAATGCAAAACCGAGTTGCCGGCAAGGCTGACCTGTACTTCCTGTTCCATCAACGCACCTGTGGCGGACTTTTTGCCTAATGTGGAGGCATGGTGATGGATTTCAAACAACGACGCGAACACTTTCCGACTTTGCGTGGTGACGACCCCCCCATTTACTTTGATAACGCCTGTATGACTCTCAAACCACAACCGGTGATTGATGCCATTCGGACCTACTATAATGAACACCCCTCTTGTGGAGGCCGCTCTGTTCATCGATATGCTAATGCAGTCAGCAGGAAGATGGTGATGGCTCGACGTAACATGTCAAAATTCATCAATTGCTCCAACCCAAATGAAGTCATTTTCACAAAAAATGCCACCCACTCTTTGAATCAGATTGCCCACGGGCAAACTTGGCAAGAGGGCGATATAGTTCTTACCAGTGACCGCGAACATAATTCAAACTTGATTCCTTGGCTGCAACTGGAAAAGGAACAGGGAATTGACCATCGAGTAATCCCGAGTAAAGCAGATAATACCTTTGACATGGAAGCCTTTGAGGCCATGTGCAGTGAAGCCGGAGACAATTTGAGGGCGGTATCATTACCCCAAGTTGGCAATCTTGATGGAGTCGAAATCCCCATTGCTGAGGCTTGCAAGGTTGCCCATGATTTTGACGCCTTGATGATTGTTGATGCGGCTCAATCAGCACCGCATATGCCTGTTGATGTTCAGGCGCTTGATGTTGATTTCATCGCTTTTAGCCTACACAAAATGCTCGGCCCTTCCGGCATGGGCGCTCTTTGGGGAAGATCAGAATTATTGGAGGACATGAGAACTATTTCCGCTGGAGGAAATACGGTCAATTGGTCCGAGTACGGCAGAATGGAATGGGCATCAGCACCACATCGTTTTGAAGGAGGATTGGATAATTATGCAGGTGTGCTCGGCACCGGTGCGGCGATTGAGTATTTGACGGACATTGACATGCAAAAAATCCACGAACATGAGGTTAAACTCAATCACATAGTCAGTAATGGTGTTCGAGATTTAAGCGGCATTGACATTATCGGCCCCGAGTCAGCAGATTTGCGTGGTGGCATTTGCTCCATGCTGGTTACCGGGCAAGATTCCCATGACCTTGCAGTGATACTCGATGAAGGTTCGAATTGCATGGTTAGGTCAGGTATGCATTGCGTTCATTCATGGTTCAGAAGCAGGGGTCACGAAGATGGAAGTCTGCGAGCATCTTTCTATTTTTACAATACCGAAGAAGAGGCAAAATATTTTGTTGATTCTTTTCAAGAAATTCACACCGCCTTATTTTGAGGCAAATAAGGGTAAAGCGGTCACTATGGCCCAAATTCGTCATTTTTTCCATAAGCGAACAATAGTATCTTTGAATACCAATGCGCCATCCGGATAACCGGTAGATACTATGGAGGAGAGTGAGTTACCCCCCATCCCAGACCTACCCGATTCTATTATTGAGGATAAAGATGGTTCTCTTGTTGAAGATGTACAAGTAGGTCAAATCCAGCGCTTTTCAATGCTTGATGACGATATCCAAGGACTTCGCACGCTTATCGCTGCCCTTTCTTTCGTCGCCATTTTGCTTACCGCCGCAGTAGTTGGAGTTACTTTGCGAAATTGGCTGCAGGATGAAATCGATGCAGTTGCAAGCGAACAACTAAAAACGAGGGCAGCGAAATATGACGCCTTAGTACAATTCGACCAAGTAGGCGATTTTACCGGAGATGGAGTTCTCGTCTGTATTGTTGACTCGGGAATTGATTTGACTCACCCTGATATTAACCATGTGACCCTGCGCGGTTGGAAGGATTTTATCGGCAATAATCCGAACCCCTATGATGACCACGGACATGGAACTGCGATGGCAGGAATATTGGTAGCCGATGGTCAGTTAGTCGGAAAAGCAAGAGGAGTGGGATTGCTCGTCGCAAAAGCGCTCGGCGGAGAAGGTCAAGGAAGTGACGAAGGCGTGGCTAATGCTATAGATTGGTGTGTAAGTGAAGGTGCAGAAGTAATTTCTCTTTCCTTAGGAGGTGCTCCCGGAATCTTGCCTGCTCAATTCCAGGGAGATGGGGCTGCGGCTTCCGCAAGAGCTGCGGTTGACCAAGGAGTTTTTGTAATCGCTGCTGCTGGAAATGATGGCCAAGACCAAAATGATGATGATGTTGATAGCCCAGGTAGCGAGGAGAATGTTATTTGTGTTGGCGGGGTCAATGATGTAGGATCACCTTGGGTTGGCTCAAGTAAAGGTGACAATAATGGTCGCTTATGGCCTGTGCTCCTGCCCCGAAATGACCCTGATAAAAAACCGGAGTTAGTGGCTCCAGCCGAAAGAGTACCAATAGTAATGATTGGAGGTGGCTGGGGTGTTGCAGATGGCACCAGTGCGGCAACTGTGTATGTTAGTGGTGCAATCGCCCTTCTATTGGAAGGACGGCCAGATTTGCAACGCAACGGGAGTGCTGGTGGTCAACAGGCAGTTGAAGATGTCAAATTATGGATTCAGCAAAGTGTGAAACCTCGTGATGGTCAAGATGGTCACGATGAAAAATATGGCTATGGTCTCCTACAAGTTGCCGAACTGATTGACAGGGCCGGCGCTCAGGTGCCGGAGTAAATGCCCGAGATTGATGAAAAAGGTATTATTTGAAAATTGACTTTGCGGTGCAGTGAGAACGGGGTGCTGAGAGCCTGAGTAGAGCGTAGCGTGTGTTGCGCCCCGCAGTGTTGCATTTAGACGGCTAAAAAACCCTATTTCAAGGC
>LWDU01037574.1_pt1 | contig 162472 bp, 122 predicted proteins | sample 727161 | NCBI WGS metagenome assembly LWDU01 (sample SAMN04566230, study PRJNA314399) | hydrothermal vent metagenome | isolation source: deep sea hydrothermal plume seawater | place: Mexico: Gulf of California, Guaymas Basin | collected 2004-07-11
TGCAGGATGTCCATGGTTTCGGACGGGCGCGGCATGTAACCCAAGGGGATGAGCGCCTGCTGGAATTGCGCGTGCCCGGTTCGTTGCCCTATCAAAACTGGACCACGGGAGATCAGTCCCTGGCCTTGCTGGAAAATGTGATCGATGAGGACTTGTGGCTGGAGTTCCGCTCCCTGGGGTCCAATGGCCCCAACAGTACGGGGCACGGATTGTTGATCGAGGAGGGTCCCGGAACCTGGCTGCGCTTTGAGTTTGTCACCATCAATCAACGTACACATCTCTTTGTAGCAGGCTTTCGCTCCGGCCAATCGGTGGTGCAGGACACTCTTGCGCTACCGCCGGCGATCCACCACGGCAACCTGGACCTTTGGATGCGCGTGATTCGGGTGGATGACACCTGGACCCAGGAGTGGTCCCTTGATGGGGAGACTTTCACCGTCGGGCACAGTTTTGACTTCTCCATTCTGGTGCGGCGCATGGGTCCTGCTGTCGCCCACTCTGGTGGGCACGCGAGCCCTTTCCGCGCCCGCTTCGATTGGGTTCGTACTCAAGGCAAGCAGCCCGACATGGATCCTGATTTAGATCCGACAGAGGATGCGTGTGTTCCCTGGTGTCCCCGGGCGGACGCCTGGACTGTGTCTTCAGATACGGTTGGCCTGCGTTTCGAGACCGACGAGGCCGTGACGGCACTGGTGGAAGTGGGTACGAGCCTCTCCTCTTTCGAATCCCTCGGCAGCCTCACTCCAGACGCCGACGGCTTCCTGCTTTTGTCCGGCCTGCAGGCCGGCACCCTGCTGCACTTGCGAGCACAATTGATCGACGCTTCCGGAAATGCGACCTGGAGCCCTCCGCTCAGTGCCTCCACTCCCCAGCCACAGTCATCTTCAACACCACGCATGTCCCTCTGGGAAGGCCTGGAGGAGTCCGAGGGGATTTGGGCGATGACCAGTGGAGAACTGGGGGATCCCCAGTCCGTGTGGAATCTGCGCGGCTCCCTGGTGGGGATGCCCCAGTCTTCAGAGGTCTCAGAGGTCGACTTGACCGCTCGCCTGGACGGAGGACCCTGGATCTCCCTGGGTCTGGGTGAAGACCCCCTTGAAAACTACCTGCCCAAGCGACTGACCCATCATTGGGACTTCAACGTGGAGCTCGATGTGAATGCTCTGGAGGATGGACTGCCCCTGGATGGACAATTGCTTCATCTGGTGGAGTTGCAAGCCAGCCTTGCCGGAGGAGACAGCGTGCGGGCCATGGCATACCTGGCTCATACTCCGAGTGTTTCCTGGCAACTGCCCGTGAGCCTTGATTTCACCTCGGCGACAGGATCAGGTCCGGTGCCTGGAGTGGGGCTGGTGGACGGTCGCTGGCAGCATGTGCCCCATGGCCTGCTGGGACATGCCCTTTGCAATGATCCTGACTCCCTGGGCTATCAGCGCATGATCACCCTTGGTGAGGGCCATGGCCCTCAGTCCTGGCAGGATTATCTGGTGGAGTTGACCCTGGTTGTGGACGCCTTGGACGCAAATCCGCCCCAGGAGGGAGCCCCTTTCTTGGGTATCGGAGCCCGCTGGCGTGGGCACAGCCAGCTCGGGAGCTTGGAACAACCTGCGGAGAATCCCCATCCCATGGGGGGGCTGTTCGCTTTGCATTGGAGCGGTGAGACACCCTATTGGAGTCTGACCACTGAGGAGACCCAGCCGGTAGTCGAGTGGAGCAACGGGCCAGCTATTTCCATGGGAGTCTCGATGCACATCAAACTTCAGTGCGAAAGCCAACTTGATGGTTCTTGCCTCTATTCACTGAAGGTCTGGCCCGCTGGCTCCGTCGAGCCTGGGGAGTGGGACCTTGTGCACGCCACGACAGACAAGGGGCAGACCAGCGGAGCCTTTGTCTTGATCGCACACCACATTTGTCTGGCCCTGGGTGAGGTCGTAGTCACAGAACTCTAGAGCTGCGGACCTGTTTAAGGGCGCTGGCTAATTGCCGTGCCCAGGCCCGCACTGCCTTCTTGCCTTCACCCCATGTGCGCATCACGCCGTTCTCCTGAATCGGTGAGCCTACTGCTGGGGTGCGAAGGATCAGGACCGGCTTCTGATGTCCAGGCACTGACAAGCTGGCTTGGATCCAGACCGGGGTCTGTAGAGCCGAGGCCCTGGCCTGCCCCTCCAGAATCACTTCAAGGCGGTACAAACCAGGTCGTGGACGATTGACGATTTCGAAGGCATGGTCGTGCAATTCCCGGCGCAAGGCGGATTCAAAAGCCTGGCAACCCCACTCCACATCCAAGCCAGTTTCCTTGGAGCCCTGACCCTGGGCCAGGCGAGTTCTGACCTGGGGCAGGAACAAACGCCAGGTGCGCGCCGTAGCCTCCCAATTCGGATCCACCCATATGTTCACTGCGCCAATAGAGTGCGAGGCATTGAGTCCGGCGGGTGGCGAATAGCGGTTCTCTGTCCGGTGGCGGGAGCGCGTCACTTCGGGGACGGCCCCGCAGCCAGCATTGGGGCCGAGCAGGGTCAGGAGCCCGAGAAGGAGGAGAGTGGTTCGCACGTATTCGCAGTGTAGCGGGCTGGTGTGCGAAAGCTAGGGATGGAAGCAAGCGACGCCAATCATGGATCCTGGGGGCTGCTTGGGGGAAAGGGTCCAGCAGATGCTTGCGAGGGCCACCAGTCCTCTCTTGGGGGCAGTGTATAGTCCGAGAGATAGTCCCCCGGCGCCGGTCCGCGGCTTTCAAGGCCCGCGATTTCGGCGGCCCAGATCACCAAATCTCCAGCTTGGCCCCCCGCTTCCCGGAACCCGGCAATGCTGCTGGCCCCCGTTCGTTTGGCCAGGCGCTGGCCCTGTCGGTCCAGGATCATGCCCAGGTGCACCGTGCTGGGGTTGGGGTAGTTGAGGTGTTGGCGCAACAGATTCTGCCGGGCAGTGCTGGGCAACAGGTCACGTCCGCGGACGACTTCCGTGATCCCTTGATGATGGTCATCAAGGGTCACGGCGAATTGGTAGGAGGGCAGACCTGCCTTGGTCCACAGTAGAAAGTCGCCGCACTCTTGTGCGATTTCGGCCTCAAGCGGAGCTTGTAAGCGGTCTTGAAGCAGAACGCTTCCTGCCTGAACTCTCAGTCTTTGGCCATAGGACTTTCCGTCGGAAGATGTGTTCAGTTCAAGCTCGCGGCAAGTGCCAGGGTAGCGCAGTTCCTCTCCCGGATGTGGTGCCAGGACCAGTCGAATGTCGCGCCTTGAACAGCGACAGGCATAGGTCAAATCCCGCGACATCAGATCGGCCAACACTTCTCGATAGCGAGGGAACTGTTCCGACTGACGTAGCACTGGCCCGTCCCAGTCCAAACCCAACCACTCAAGATCCAGGAGAATCCCGCGCTCAAATTCCAGCGTGCAGCGCTCGGGATCCAGGTCCTCCATGCGTAGTACCACGCGTCCGCCCTGAGAGCGCGTTGTCCACCAGGCCTGCAGGAACGCGAAAGCATGGCCCAGGTGCAGAGGGCCCGTGGGGCTTGGGGCAAGACGGCCAACGGATTTCACCCAAACAGCATTGCTTCGCCAGGGTTCGCGCTCAAGCTCTCAGTCAGAAGATCCCCTAGAGCCCCGTCAGGGCCGTCCTCAACAGGTCATAGGCCAAAGCCGCCTGGGGGGAGAGCGGGCCAGCGAGGAGGAGGTCGGTCTGCTCCTCGGGGTCATTCCATAGATCGAACAACCTCGAGCGCAAGACATCCTGATTGACAATCAGTTTGTAGCGATCTTCTCTGGCCATGCGCCGCCAGAGGTGGTTTTGGGTATGGGGGTCGACTCCTGCGGGCCCACCTCGCTGGGCGACCACCACGAGAGGGGGAGTGCCCGTACCTTGCAGAAGGGGCGCGAAGGACACCGAGTCGGGGCCGTCCAGGGGGCCCTGGGAAATCCCCAGGATCTCCAGCACGGTTGCGTAGATGTCGACCATTTCGATCAGGGAATTGTCAACGCCCGGCAGGACGCCCGGCCCAATCGCCCAGAGCATGGTCCTCACCCCGCCCTCATAGACGGTGCCCTTGAGACCACCCAGGGAACCGGCCAGACCGTTGTCTGAATAGATGATCACTGTGTAGCCAAGGGCCAGTGCCAAAGGTGTCAAGCGTGCGAGCTCGGTGTCAACAGCTTGCAGGGCAGCCTGGGCCTGCTTCCTCTCACCAACCAGGGGCAGGTTGAAGGTGTGCAGGGAAGAGGGTGGATTGTGAAACGGTTGATGGGGCGCGTGGTAGCTCAGGGAGATGAGGTCGTAGCCATCAAGCACGGCCCGAATCCCGAGATTGGTTTCACGGGTGGTCAAGTAGGTGTTGGAAACCCAATGGAGCGTGCCATTGAGGTTCTCCGGGTAGTTGAACCAAGTTCCTCCCCAGGGATTCAGATTCCCCTGGGCTCCCGCATAGGGCAGCCAACCATGAGCGTTTGGGTGCAACAGGGCATCGTTGGGAGACAAGTGCCACTTGCCAATTTTCATGGCCGTTCTGCCGGCCGCACGGACTCTGGTTGCAAGTGGGGTGAAGGGGGTGGTCGGCAAGCGGTAGCTGTTGCCCTGGGACACATTTCCCGTGCAGCGCACCTCTGGTCGACTGCCCCGGGCCCCCAGTTGAAAAAGAGCCCGCGTGGGCGTGCACATGGGCGAGGTGTAGAAGCGTGGATAGTAGCGTCCCTGGATTGCCAGGCTGTCCAGGTGGGGAGTCGGTGTGGCCTGCAGCAACTCCAGCCCCAAGTCGTCGATGTCCACGATCAACAGTTTCCTGGACGGGCTTTGGGCCGCCGCCTCCAAGCCGGCAAAGGCGGCCAGCAGAATCCAGAGGGAGCGAATTCCAGTGAGCATTGCGGTCAATTATGCCGAATCTTGGAGGGTGCCGATTTTATGTGGGTTTGGGTGGCTCCAGTCGAATCTACAGCCCCGCCAAGGCCGTCCTCAAGAGGTCGTAGGCTGTAATAGCCCGAGATGAGAGCGGGCCAGCGAGCAGGAGATCGGTCTGTTCTTGGGGGTCGTTCCAGAGATCGAATAGGCGCGCGCGGAAGAGGTCTTGATTGACAATCAGCTTGTAGCGATCTTCCCTGGCCGTGCGCCGCCAGCGCAAGGGATTGTTATGGGGATCAGTCCCTGCAGGTCCGCCCCTTTCGGCCATCACAAACAGCGGGGACGTCCCAGAGCCTTGCAGGAGTGACGCAAAGGAAACCGAATCGGGGCCATCAAGAGGACCCTGGGGGATCCCCAGCAGCTCCAATACCGTGGCGTAGACATCCACAACTTCAATCAATGAGTTGTCGACCCCGGGGGGGATGCCCGGGCCCAGAGCCCAGAGCATGGTGTGCACTCCGCCATCGTAGACAGTGCCCTTGAGCCCTCCCAAAGGACCCGCCAGACCATTGTCACTATAGACGATCACGGTGTAACCCAGGGCCAGGGCCAAGGGAGTCAAGCGCGCCAACTCAGTGTCCAGGGCCTGCAAGGAGGCACGGGCTTGATTCCAGTGGCCGATCAAGGGCAGGGGCAAGGTGTGAAGATGGGGTGGCGGATCGTGAAAGGGACGATGGGCTGCGTGGTAGCTGAGGGAGATCAGGTCGTAGCCCTCAAGCACTGCTCGAATCCCCAGGTCGGTTTCACGGGTGGTCAGGTACAGGCCGCTGATCCAGTGGGAATTGCCGCTTCGGTTCTCCGGGTAATTGAACCAATCACCGCTGCCCACTCCAAGATTACCCACATTCCCCATCACCCCTACATAAGGCTGCCAGCCAAGGGTGGGGGGGTGCTGCAGCAGGTCGTCTGGGCTGAGGTGCCACTTTCCTATCTTGATCGCGCTCTTGCCGGCCGCTTGCACCTTGGTGGCAAGGGGAGTCAGGGGGCCGATCGGCAGGCGGTAGGTGTTGCCTGGGCCCACATTGCCGGTACAGCGAACTTCTGGCCGACTGCCCCTGGCTCCCAACTGAAAAAGCGCCCGGGTGGGGGTGCACATGGGCGAGGTGTAAAAGCGCGGGTAGTAGCGTCCTGCACTGGCCAGACTGTCCAAATGGGGGGTTGGTGTTGCCTGTAGGAGCTCGAGGCCCACATCATCGAGTTCGATGACCAACAGTTTGCGCGGCGGTGTCTGGGCAGAACTCTCCCCACTGGCGAGCAACGCCAGACCGATCAGGGACATCAATACCGAAGACCAGGACATCGATTCAAGTTTATCCCTGCGGGGCAGACTCTGCTGAGAATGCGTACGGGGCCCCCGGAAGTTCTCCTCCGGGGGCCCCGCTCTGAAAATGAGGCACTTGCCAGGGCGCGTGTTGCTGCTCTCCGGGCAACTCCCTAGTAGCGGTAGTGGTCCGGCTTGTACGGCCCTTCCTTGGGCAGTCCCAGATAGTCCGCCTGACTGTCGGTCAGTTCTGTCAACTCAACCCCCAACTTGCCCAGGTGCAGGCGCGCAACGCGCTCATCCAAGGCCTTGGGCAAGGTGTAGACCTTCCGCTCGTAGTCGCCGTGGTTTTGGAACAACTCGATCTGGGCCATCACCTGGTTGGTGAAGGAGTTCGACATGACAAAGCTGGGGTGCCCCGTGGCACAACCCAGGTTGAGCAGGCGTCCCTCCGCCAGAACGATCACTGCATGGCCATCCGGGAAGGTCCAGATGTCCACCTGGTTTCCGTGTTCCGCCGGGTTCTTGAGGTTGGTTTTTTGAATGCCGGGCAGGGCGGCCATGCCCACCATGTCGATCTCGTTGTCAAAGTGGCCAATGTTGCCCACGATGGCGTTATGTTTCATGCGGCCCATGTGGTCGGCAGTAATCACATCCTTGTTCCCGGTGGTTGTGATGAATACATCTGCATCAGAGACAACACTTTCCAAAGTGGTGACCTGGTAGCCTTCCATTGCCGCCTGCAGGGCGCAGATCGGATCGATCTCGGTGACAATCACCCTCGCGCCTTGGCCGCGCATGGACTGGGCGCAGCCCTTACCAACGTCTCCGTAGCCGCAAATCACTACGGCCTTGCCCGAGAGCATTACATCTGTGGCACGACAAATGCCGTCCACCAGGCTATGCCGGCAGCCATAGAGGTTGTCGAATTTGCTCTTGGTAACGGCATCGTTGACGTTCATGGCAGGGAACATCAGTTCGCCTCTCTCGACCATCTGGTACAGACGGTGTACGCCGGTGGTGGTCTCTTCCGAAACCCCTCGGACACCAGCAGCAATCTTGGTCCATTTGTCATTCGATACGGAGAGTGAAGCCCGCAGGGCATCTAGGATCAGGCCGTATTCTTCCGAGTCATCCGCAGTGGCCTCCGGGACCGCTCCAGAAGCCTCGAACTCAGCACCCTTGTGCACAAACAATGTGGCGTCCCCGCCATCGTCCAAGATCATGTTCGGACCACCATCGGGCCAAGTCAAAGCCTGTACGGTGCAGGACCAGTACTCCTCCAGGGTCTCGCCTTTCCAGGCAAAGACCGGGATGCCCATCGGGCGCTCGGCACTACCGTTTGGACCCACGGCGATAGCCGCGGCCGCGTGATCCTGGGTGGAGAAAATGTTGCACGATGCCCAACGGACTTCTGCGCCCAGATCGACCAGGGTCTCGATCAAGACCGCGGTCTGGATGGTCATGTGCAGGGAGCCCGTAATGCGAGCGCCCTTTAGGGGAAACTGGCCGTGGTATTCCTTGCGCAGGGCCATCAGGCCGGGCATCTCGTGCTCAGCCAACTTGATCTCCTGGCGGCCAAACGCGGCTTGCTCCAGGTGCTTGACTTCGAAGTCGGTTAGGACGGTATCAGTTGTTGTACTCATGGTTGATGCTAGTAGGGTCAATGGCCCTGGGCCATGCAAGTTGGTTCAGGTTGACGGCGAACGGCCGCGTTTCCCCAAGGTTTCTGCCTATTCCAAGACCAAGGGTGTGACACTGAGGACTTCGACCTGCTCCTCGCCGGAAGGCAAGACCAAGTCCGCGGTTTCCCCTGCGCTGGTGCCCAGGAGGCCAGCCGCCAGGGGGGCTCGGTAGGATACGACCTGTACGCCGTCCCAGAATTCGCCATCCCAGGGGCCGAGAATGGCGACCTCGCGCTCACGCCCACCGGCTTCGCGATACATGACCTTGGTGCCCGGAGCCGCCGCACCGTCAGGCAGGACAACGTTTTCAAGGAGGTCGGTCTCGCGCAGTTCTGCTTCCATGTCCATTGCCCGCTGGGTCAGGTTGCGTTGTTCCTCCATGGCGGCTTCCCACTCAGCGTTCTCTGAGAGGTCGCCGTAGGCAGCGGCTTTTCCAATGGCTACCTCGTTGGCGGGAATCTTGGTTTCCGTCAGTTCCCGCAGCTCGCCAGAGCGGCGCTCCAGACCGATCTTCGTGGTCCAGGTTGTCTTGCCCTCCCAGAAGGGGCCGGTCTGTACAGCGAAGAAGTGCCGGTCATGGGAGAGCGCGGCCGCAGTCACGGCGCGATCCAGATCCGGATCCACTCCGCGCGAACAGATCAGGGTTGCACCGCGCAACGAAGGCATATCGCTGGTCTCAAGCAGTCGCTGCACGAGAGAGGGTTCGCCCTTGGAAAGCACATCGGTAAGGCGCGTGCAGACTCGGGTCAGGTGAGGGTTTCCGCGGCGGGTGGAGAACAACTGACTCGCCAGGGTCAACAGGGCCTGAGCGCGCTGGGGCGGAGTTGGAAAGACATCGGGCAACTCCTCTTTTTCAAAGTTTGCCGCCAGGGTTACCAGTAGGGCAGGTGCTCGTAGAGGCCTGGCCAGCAGGCCCCGATAGACTTCGCGTACGTCATCCCTGAAGCCGGCTTTGACCAGCATGTCAAAGAGGGGGCGTACCATGCCCGGAGCCGCGTGGGACAGATTCTCCAGGGCATGATCCATCCAGGCATCCCCGAAGACCTCTTGCAGCAGGTGCGTGGCACGCTCCTGATCTTTTGCGCTGGGCAATTGCTGAAAGAGCGCCCAGAGGGGATGGGGTGTGCTTGGATCTGAGGTGGGCTCGGTATTGACCAGATCTTCGATGGCGGGCATCAGGGCCTCGGGGGTGGCTCCAGTGTAGTCGCGCAGCAAGAGCCAGGCGGCCAGGCGCTCTGCCCGGGATTCCGTTTCGTCTTCGGCGGCTATTGCGAGCTCATCCAGGGCGATCTTGCGCAGGGGATCGCCGTCCTTTGCGGTGGCCAGGAGGTCGCGCACGCGGCGGTGCACATCCGCCAGATTGGCGCTCATTTTCAACTGTCGACGTAAGGCCTCAGAGGGATCCTTGGCTGCGGTCAGGAGCCGGATGATTGCCTTTTGGGCCGAACCCGAGACCTCGAACCATTCGGAATTCTCCGCCAACTTGCGTGCTTTGCGCCACCAAGCGGACCAGGCACTGCCCTCGATACCGATGTTGGCCATGGCGGTCTTGATGTTGTTGGTGGTGATGCTTCCATTGGCCTGCTCGGCCAAAGCGCGCAGGACTTCCAGGGGTTCCTTCTTGACCTCCTTCTTGAGTCCTTCCGCATCCCGGAAGTGACGTGCCTTGAGGTCTCCCTCCTGCAGAGGATCAAAGATCTCGACCGCCGTGCGCAGGGGGAAGTCGTCTTTGCGTCCGTCGTGGAAGCGCACTTCAATTTCCTGGGCGGAATCATCTCGGGAAAGGATCTCGCCCACGCCCCAGCCACCGGGGTGCAGGATCAAGCTCTTCGGGGTAAAAGCGAGGAAGCGTGAGAGGGCTTTCCAAGGACCGCGCAGGTCCGTGCTCTCGCCGTCGAAACCGGTCAGGGTGCGGCAGGCTACCCACCAGTCTTCTGAGCTGAACGCCGCGTCCACCAGGCGGCGTAGGTGTTCAGAGAGTTCGGGGCGGTTGCCACCTGCGAGCAGAGTCGCACCAATGATGCGCGCGGCATTCTCCGCCTGGCCATCAGCTTCCAACAGGTTGGCGTGCTCCCGGGCCAGTGGTACGCAGCGCGCGATACGCTTCTTGCTGGCCGCCAGGGCGAGAGCCGCCAGCACGTCCTTGAGATCAGCATCGGCCATGCCGTCCTTCCAAGCACTGTCGAACTCTTGCCACTTCTCTTGGGAAACGAGGTTGGATAGTTGCATTGTGGTGATCGATGGCTGGTGGATTATGGAAGTCGGCGAATGTCGGCTCATTCACCGGGGGGCATCCCAGCTGGGCGCTCAAAAAAAGCGGACAAGGGGAACGCCCCCGGGGCATCCAGATGGATACCCACGGGGGCGTAACACTATTGTGGCATTGCGGTCCACTTGCTCCAAGGAGAAAGCTGCCCAATTCGTGCGCGATGAACCTGGCCCTGTACAGGAGGCGGGCCCCAGGGCCCTGGGGCAGCATCAGTCCACAAACAACAGGGCACCCTTCAGGTACCTGGAGCGTGGAAAATCCGGCCGTTGGGGATGATCCGGACCGGCTCCCTGAATGGCCAGGATCTTGACTGTTCGCTCGGCGCGGCGAGCGGCCTGAAAGATGACCCCCAGGAAGCTCGGCAGGTCCAGGGCGCCCGAGCAGGAATAGGTCGCCAGCAGTCCACCTTGGGAGACCGCGCCCAAGGCCAGGGCGTTCATGTCCAGGTACTTTTCTTTGCCTTCTTCCAAGGACGAGCGTCCGCGAATCAGTTTGTGTGGGTCAAGGATTACCACCTCCGCGCGCTGACCTTCGTGGGCCCGTCTGCGCAGGTTATGAAAGATGTCCTCATGTTCGAAAGTAACCGCGAATTGGTTTTTCTCCGCGGCCATCTTGGCGCGCTCCAGTACATCTTCATCCAAGTCCACCGCCGTCACGGAATGGGCGCCGTGTTTGGCTGCCTGCAAAGCGAATCCTCCGGCGTTGCAGCACAGATCGAGCACCACTTTTCCGCGGCAGAGGGCCCCGATTGTCTGGCGATTGTCCCGTTGATCGCAGAACCAGCCTGTCTTGTGGCCGTAACCGGGAATCACCGGGTAGGAAATTCCGCCCTCGTTCAGCCAACGCCCCTCGACGGTGCCCCCTTCATCTTCAGGTTCAAAGTTCTCCAGGTTGCGTACGTTCTTGGGCACCCTGTGGATCACCGTGGCCTTCTCAGTGATCGCCAGCAACGCCTTCTCGACTTCCTTGCGCAGGCGCCAGAAACCCAGGGCGTGGTGCTCCACCACATAGCAGTCGCCCATGCGGTCTACGATCAACCCGGGCAGGTCATCCCCCTCCGCATGTACCACGCGCCACATGTCGCTGTGGTCTCCCATGTGCAAGGTCTTGCTTCTCAAACGAGCGCTACGGGCAATCATCTGGCGCAGCGCTTCGACTGGACGATCCCAGGCAGACCGCCGACCGCGGCTGAGCACACGTATCCGGATGTCCGAACTGCTGTTGTAGAGGCCATGTCCCACAAAGCGGTCCGAGGCATCCTGGATCTCCACCAAAGCGCCATTTTCGACGCCGCTGGGTTCATCCACCTGTCGGCCAAAGATCCAAGGACCCGCGGGCAACCGATCGGTGAGCAGACGTACTTGGGGCAGGGTCATGATCCGCACAGGGTAGCGGGCAGCCTGCCGTGCCTGGGGGAGGAATGCGTCCCGAATTCTGTCGCCCACAACCACTGAGCAAAACTAGCGGGTCATTGGGACTTGCGCCGGACCCCTGCGGGACCGATCCTAGGGCCATGGTTACACTTGGTGAGATCGCCCTGATCGGGGCCAGTTTGCACGGCATGGCTCCGGGAGTCCCCGTTGCTGGCACAGTTTTGGTGAGCGAAGGCAGTCTACGGGTCCTGGCCCCAGACCAGGCCCTGCCCGCTGATTGTGTCCAAGTGGACTGCACGGGTCTGTTCATTGTTCCCGGTCTGATCGATGGCGCCGCCGGACACCAGATGGAACACGACATCCTGTACGTGGCAGCTGGAGTCACGACTGTACGTCACACGGGCGCCGAACTGGCCCGAGGCTTGGCAGAGGCACGAGCTTCGACCAGGGATCAGGTGCCAGGGCCTCGAGTTCTCTACGGCGGTCCCAGAATGGCTGCGGAAACCTCGGTCCCAGGTATGCAATGGCCCATGGCGTCCAAGGGGGAGGACGCAGTGCGACAACTCGCTTCCCTGCTCAGTGGCTTGGCCGCTGAAGGAGTCAGCTTGGAGGGTCTGGTCAACGACGAGACCCTGGCTCTTTCTTCCTGGCGCGCGCTTGTGCCCGCTGCCAAGGAACAGGGCCTGGAACTTTGGGGCCCGCTGCCCAAGGGTGCGACTCTGGAGGAGGCGCTTGAGTTGGGCCAGGGGGGCATCATGGGCATGGAGGCCCTCCTGCCCCCTCAAGGAACCTGGGAAGAATCCGGCAATCAGGCGGGGGTTGAAGCATCGATTCAACGACTCGCCAAAGGCGGTACGGCAATTGTCCCCATGCTGGGCGTACTGGGGCGCGTCCTGCTCGAGTACCCGGCCGATACGCCAGAACTCAGTTTTCTCTCGGTGCATATGGTGCCCCTGTGGACCGCCGAAAGAACTCGCTGGCAGCGGGAAGTGACCCCTGAATTCCGCGCCCGGCTGGAAGGGGTCCAGCGAGCCCAGGGGGTTGCTCTTGCTGGCTTGGTGGCCTCCGGCGCACGCGTGCTACCGGGCTCTGGCAGCCCCAATCCATGGCTGTTTCCCGGCCGCTCCCTTGTGGAGGAATTGATTCTCTGGCAGGCAGCGGGAATCCCCGCTGAGCGCGTGCTTCAGGCCGCCACCCGGGGCGCCGCTGAAATCCTGCTGCCCGACGAACCCAAGGTCGGCACCCTGCTCGATGGGGCACCAGCCGATCTGCTGGTGCTGGCGCAGGATCCCACCCTTGACATCGAGGCACTCAGGAATCCGGCCTATGTGATGGTGCGTGGCAAGCTCCTTACACGCACAGACATCGGCGCTCGGTTGGCGGCCCTGCGCAAGAGCCAGGCCGATGCCCGCGCAGCTATCTCACGGCACCTGGACATTGAACCTCCCAAGCTCTCCGAAGATGCCCGCATCCTGCTTTCGGGGGAAGCAGAGGTCTATGTGGCGGGTCTGCGCTTGACCCAGGAGCACTGGGTTGTGGGGCGCTTGCCCGATGGAATGCGCCTTTATGGAAGTCACCTGATACACCTGCAATCCGCGGGGCAGGGTGGCCGCGAAACCATGCTGGTGCAGCGCATCGCCAAGGGTGTCCTGGAGTCCTTTGATCTTTCGGTCAAGGACATCTCCTCGGGCAAGGTAATGAGCCTCATGGGGCGGCGAATCGATGGCTCAAACCAGATGCAGGTGGAGCGCCGCCTCGATGGGGTCTTCATCAGCAACACGCCCCTACGTGATCAGCCGGCTCTCTTGGATGTTTCGCCCGCATTGACCACCATGATTCTGGTGCAGCACTGTCCGGCCGGGGAAAACCCTGTGCTGACCATGGAAGGAGCCACTGCTGAACCTCGCATCTGGCCCTGGGATCTGACCGTGGGAGACGATGGTCTCTTGCGCGTTCGCAGCGGTGCCGGTGGGGTGCTTTGCGGAGTCGACGAGCACGGAGCTCCGCTGGTGCACAGTCGCGTGCGTGGAGACAGGCGCAGCGACTTCATCAGCCTCGAGGTCGACATGCATGGGGGGCGCGGAACGCCTCCGGTCAAGTCGCGCGTGTCGACCATGACACCCGAACCGACACCCCCGAGCACAACGAGCGAAGAACAGCCGGTGCCCACGGAGGACGACAAGTTGTGATGGCGGACCCTGTCGAGAGCGTGTCCCAAGAGTTAGGCCCTGCGGGCCAGGTGGCCAAGGCGGGAGAGTTCCAACCCCTCCAGCTGGGTCCACTTGCGGTCTGGCCGCCGGTGGTTCTGGCCCCCATGGCGGGGGTCACCAATCTGGCCTTTCGCAGTCTTTGCAGGGAGCAGGGGGCGGGGCTCTTTGTGAGCGAGATGATCACTGCCCGTGGATTCCTGAACGGCAACCGTCTGACCAATCTCCTTGCCTCCAGCGATCCCAGCGAGAAGCCGCGCTCGGTGCAGGTCTATAGTTCGGACCCCATCGATTTGAGCGAAATGGTGCGCGCCCTCGTGGATCAGGGGGTCGACCACATCGACCTCAATCTGGGCTGTCCGGTGCCCAAGGTGACCCGTACGGGGGGTGGTTCGGCGATTCCCCTCAAGCCAAGGCTTGTGGCTCGTCTGGTGCGCGCCATGACCAGCGTGGCAGGTGCAGTTCCCGTCACCATCAAGATGCGCAAGGGCATCAGTGCTGACTTGATCACCTTTGAAGACGCGGCCAGGGCTGCTGAGGAAGAAGGGGTGGCGGCGATTGCTTTGCACGGACGCACGGCTGAGGAACTCTATTCAGGGCAGGCAGACTGGAACTCGATCGCGCGTCTCAAGCAAACCGTCGCCGTGCCCGTGCTTGGAAACGGAGACATCTGGGAATGTTGGGACGCCCTGCGCATGATGCGTGAAACCGGCTGTGACGCAGTGGTGGTGGGCCGTGGTTGTTTGGGCCGGCCCTGGTTGTTCCGCGAGCTGGCCCAGGTCTTTGACGGGCGGGAACCGGACCCGCCCCCGAACATGGGGCAGGTGGCACTGGTCATGCGCGACCATGCGGCGCGCTTGACGGACCTTTTTGGTGCCAGCACAGGTTTGCGCCACATGCGCAAATGGAGCACCTGGTACACCAAAGGATTCCATGGCTCAGCTGCCATTCGCGGCCGTTTGCACCTGATCGAGAGCCTTGCAGAACTCGACAGCCTGCTGTCCGAACTCGACCCTGATGAGCCCTTCCCGCGTTCAGCCCTGCGGACATCCCGGGCCAAACGCGGCGGCCGTCAAAAGGTGCGCCTTCCCGAGGGATACCTCGATGATTTGCAGGATGACACGCCCCCCAAGGGGCCTCACAGTCCCGCCGAGATCGCCGCCCATGAACGCGCCCTGGAGGGGGGCTGATGGAGGATGTCCAGTCGGGAGCGGCCACCAAGACTGACCTGAACTCAGCGGTCATTGTTCTCGGGGCTGGAGCTGCGGGGCTATGGTTCAGCTGGCGCGCCGCCCGGGCCGGGGCTCAGGTCCTGCTGCTCGAAAAAACTCCCCGTACGGGCACCAAGATCCTGGCCAGTGGTGGCACGCGTTGCAATGTGACCACCAGCCTCGATCACTCCCAAGCAGCCAGCCTTTTCGGGCAAAGGGGCTCGCGGTTTTTGAAACACGCCTTTGAGGTGCTGCCACCCAGTGCGGTGCGCGAGGCCTTCGCCGAACTGGGAGTTCCCACGGAGGAAGCGCCCCTGGAAAAAGTGTTTCCCCGTTCCGGTCGCGCCCGAGATGTGCGTGATGCACTGGAGGTTGCCGCCCGGGCAGCGGGAGTCCGCATTATCTGCAACGCTCCTGGCCTAGCGATTCATCGCAATGGAAACGACTGGTTGGTAGAGACGCCGCTGGGAACGGGCTGCTGCCAGAATCTGGTTTTGGCAGTGGGGGGGCGCAGTTTTCCCAGCACGGGAACCACGGGGGAGGGCTATGGCTGGCTCAACGAATTGGACCTTGAACTGACCCCCACAACTCCCGCCCTGGTGCCACTGACCAGCGACGAGAGCTGGGTCCAGGACTTGAAGGGTATCGCCTGGCAGAACGGCGAGGCGCGGCTTGAAGATGGCGAGGGAAAGGTCGTCGGTCGCCGCCGCAGGCCATTGCTCTTCACTCACCTTGGTCTTTCAGGTCCTGCAGCCATGGATCTTTCCGGGCAGGTGGCGCAGGGCAACCGAACGGGTCTACGCTTGCTGCTGGACTTCTTTCCCCAGGAATCCCGCCAGGAGACCAGGACTCGGCTGATCGAGGGGGCAGGGCGCAAGGGGTCCCCGCGTATTTCCCGCTGTCTGCAGGAGCCTCTGCCCCGCCGGTTGCTCAATGCCGTAGCCCGTGCAGCAGAGTTGAGTGGCCCCGATCCCCAGGCGCTTGACCTGGACCGCTCTGCCCGACATCGCCTGGTGGAAACCCTCCATGGTCTGCCCATCAAACTCAGCGGCACGCGGGGTTTTGAAGCGGCTGAGGTCACCCGAGGCGGTCTGGCCCTGCACCAGGTGGATCCCTTCAGCATGCGGGTCAACCGTCTGAGGGGTTTGATCGTATTGGGGGAACTGCTCGACTTGGATGGACCGATCGGCGGATTGAACTTTCAGGTTGCATTTGCCTGCGCAGAAGTGGCGGCTCTCGCTCTGCCCCAGCCAGGTTGACAACCAGCCTGATGCAGATTCCCCTGCATCACTTGTCCTTGAGTGCTCCCCACTCGCGCAGGACCCAGACCATGATGCCCCGCAGCCGTACTCCTTCTGCTCGTAAGGACATACGTCGCTGAGCGGCCCGTTCGAGTAGATCCTCTTCTGTCTGCAGTAGGGCCAAGCTCTCCCACCAGGCGTCCCATTCGGAACTGGCAGGGAGGGTTCCTCGACTCACGTCCAGGGCGGAATCGTGCTTCGTCCAGAAGAGCTGCAAGCGATCTGTTGCCGAGGCATAGGTGGGGTCGAGTGTTGGATCCGCATTGAAGTAGCTCGCCGCCAAGGCCTGAGCCAGGCCGCGCTCGCGCCGGATGCTGTGAAACATCTTGCCGATGCGCTTGTAGAGTGGCGCCTGCTGGCCGCCAGGCACAGGTGCACGGAAAGACCTCCAGTCGTCTTCCACATCGTGCAAGATCCCCAGACACTCCACATCAGGCATTTCGATTTTGACCCCCGACCCCCAGGCGTCATAGAGGCTGATACCGGAATAGGCCGTGCCCGTTCGGGAAGCGTATGTATGGCTAAAGGCCTTGTGAATGGGGCGCAGAGTGCCCAAGTCCAGTGATTGCTCGATCAGGGCAATGGCCAGATCCTGCTCCGGCGCCCGACCGGCCAGGGCCAGTTCAAAGAGATGATCGGGGGCAAGGGGCTGTTCGCTTTGCAGGACCATGCCTGTGGCCCAATCATAGACCCAGGCGGGGGCGGGCTCGACCTGGGTGAGGCCCATGCGCTTGCGTTCGGCCACAACCTTCGGGTCCTGGTGTGCGAGCATCGTGCGCATGATCGGTTGAGCGGGAGCATGCTTGGCCCCGTTGTAGACGCCCGCTGCCTCCAGTTCCCCCCAATTTCCCCGCGCTTCTCTCAATGAGTGGAAGACGTGGCGCTCCAATTGGCGTGCAAGGGTGCGACGACGGTCACACTCCGCCCGGTACCAGGCTGAGATCTCTTTTCGCTCTTCTTTGGGCAGTGCCGACCAGATCTTGCGCAGGCTTTCATCGCTCACATCTTGAAGATCCCCGTGAACCTCAGCTGCGGGCAGGACGGCCCGAGGAGGTGATTCGGTGGAACCCAGGTGCGACCACGCCATGGGCAGAGTCAGAGCCCAAAGCACAGTAGACATGAGGCGCAACATGGACCCATGGTGCCACCTGTATGCAGGGTCTGCCCAAGGCTCAGCAAAAAAACGGTTCGTGCTCCATCACGCGACCGCCTTGCAGGGTGTGCTATGGCGAAAAAAGAGGGGGCGGTCCAAGAAGGACCGCCCCAGCATCTTCGCGGCGACCCGAGGGCCGCCACTCCTACGCCGCAGGGGGGCTGTGGCGCAGGTTGGAACCAGGTGCTTCCCGCGAAGCCTTCTTGGGCTCCTCCTTCCGTCCGACAACGACTCACCGCATTGGTCAGGGTCGGGGGGGGTGGAGAGAGGAGAAAGTGGGGCCTCATTCCCGGTTCCTACCGCACACGGGAACAGTACAGCACAACGAGGCCATTGCACGGGTGAATCAGGAAAATGTTGCCCGGTCTTGAATAGGAGCCCCCTGAGCGTCTCAGATTGGACCCTGTCCTTGAGGTAGCTCCCTGAGGGGGGTCGGGTCCAGGCCACGGGGACTGAAGGCGGCTCTCACAAGCCCCTTACTTGGATCTGTGAATGATTACCCCGGCTTGGATCGGCCGCGACCTCCCCTATGGGGTCGGCGGGTCCGCCTGCGTCCACGGACACGCTTGCGCTCCCCCTCCAGCTCCTCTTCATCCGCCTGCAGAGCTCTGGCCAGACGCTCTTCCCAGGCCTCGAACACATCCCACCCCTTCCCTCGGGCTTGAACCCTGAGGCCGAAAAAGGCCAGGGACTCTTCAAATTCAGATGTCAGGGCAAACAGCAGCGGACTGAAACGTTGCTCGGGCTGCATCACGAACAGTGGGTGATTGGCCAGGATGCGCGCGGCCCGACCTGTATCGCGCTTGGCCAGGCGCGCGCTTTCTGCGGTTGAGGCCAGGCACTGCTCGGCGATGCGCAAACGATCCAGCTGATTGTGCTCTGGGAGGAAGGATTTCTCCACCAGAGGCGCAAACAGTACCGCCAGCAACAGCGCGTTGCTTGGCTCTAGTCCACTGTGCACCCGTTGATCCAGGGCCTCCAGCAGGCGCCAGAAGAGTGCAGCGCGCTGCTGGACCTCGTGATCGTCTGCGTCCCGTTCCCCAAGACGTTCGTCCAGTTCTGGAAAAATGACCTTCAAGCCCCTCGCCGCCCGCAGCATCTTCATGGCACCCAAGGCCGAGCCGGAGCGCAACAACCGTAGAATTTCCTCGAGCACCCTCGGGGGGGCTGAACGACCCAGGTGCTCCGCCAACTCCACCATGGCCTGCCAGGTGCCCTCTTCGATCTCAAAGTCAAGGCGCGTGGCAAACTTGACCGCCCGCAGAATGCGGACAGGGTCTTCCGCCAGGCGCACCATTGGGTCACCGATCGTGCGCAGCAGGCGGGACTCGAGATCGTCCATGCCTTCAACCCAGTCGTGGATTTCGTAGGTGCTGGGATTCAGAAAGAGGGCGTTGACGGTGAAATCTCGGCGTTGCGCATCTTCCTCAGCGGATCCGAACTCATTGTCCTCGATAATAAGGAGATCATCATCGCCTTTTTTTTCGGGAGGCTCACAACGGAATGTACTGGTCTCGATGATGTTGTCCCCGTAGTGCACATGCACCAGTCGGAAACGCCGCCCGATGATGCGTCCGTTGCGGAATAGGCGTCGGATTTCATGGGGCGTAGCGTCGGTGGCGACATCAAAATCCTTGGGCCTGCGACCGACCAACAGGTCACGAACGCAGCCTCCCACAAAGTAGGCCTCAAATCCATGCTGCTGGAGGCGCGTCACCACGCGCCGAGCGTCCCGGTCCAAGGCACGCGGGTCGATCTCATCCTTGTGCATCTTGTGCACCTCGGCCTTGATCTGGGATCCCTTGCGCGGACGACGGACTTCCTTACGCTCGGAACGTCGCTCCGCCCTGCGTTTCTCGCGATGGCTCAAAGTACCTTGCGGCTCGGATCCCGATTTGTGTTCAGGGTTACCACGGCTCTCGCCCCGCGAGTTGTCCGCTGAATCTCTGCGGCGTCTGGGCCGACGTCTTCTGGGAGTGTCCGTCATGAATGGGTCGGGCCACGGATCAAGCAGGCTCCCCAAGCCCAGGTCCATCGTGGCGCAAGCAGAGGGTACCTGAGGGACTGCGCCCTCCCCGTGTCAATCTCATCTCTCCATGACTGAAGCAGAAGCAGGGCGGGGATCCAAGCGGCTCAGGGGGTCTGGGCAGGCCACTTCATCGTTGCACTGAGGCCCTCTGGGGCCTAGGCTCCCTGCCCGGAAGGGGCGTAGCTCTAATGGTTAGAGCGACTGATTCCAAATCAGTAGGCTGGGGGTTCGAGTCCCTCCGCCCCTGCCAGCCCTCCTTCAGATGCTGGCCCCGATGAACCAGCGTGATTCCGATTCAGCATGCAACCCAAGCCCCCTGCCCCTGACGAGCCTGACGAAGTGGGGGACGATCACGCGGCCAAAGAATCCTCTGCCAAGCCCGAGGAAGACCCCGATAAGGATCTTGAGCCCATATGGGAGGGGCCGTTGCCCTCCCGCAACCTGATCATGTCGGCCCTGGTGGCAGCCTTCGCGGAAGAGAATGACGTGCCTCCGAACTATCTTGAGCGTTGCGCGGATCATGCAGAATTGCTGCTGGACTGGAATCAGCGGGTCAATTTGACTGCCATCACCTCCCCCCAGGACATGGCGGTCAAGCACTACCTTGATTGTTGGAAGGCCGCTCGGCTCTTGCCTCTGCTTGGTCGCAAGGTGCTCGACCTGGGCTCAGGTGGCGGCTTCCCAGGGTTTCCCGTGGCCCTGGCCGAGCCCAACTGCTCGGTCACCCTCTGCGAGTCCCGCGGAAGAAGAGTGCGCTTCTTGGAAGCGGCGGCAGCGTCCATGGCCCTGCCCAATGTGTCCGTCGTCGAAGCCCGTGGAGAAGATCACTTGGGCGAGGCTGGAGTCGACGTGGTTATGGCCAGAGCCCTTTCGAGTGTACGGGAGACCGTTCGCTTGTTGCGCAAGGTGCGCCACCGCTTCAACGAGCTGATCCTCTTCAAGGGCGCCACCTGGTCCCGGGAGATGCGGGCAGGCGAGCGGGAGGCGCAACGCCTGGGATTCCACTTTGACACGGTGGTGGAGTACGAACTGCCCAATGATGCGGGCAAGCGTGCTCTGTTGATCTACAGGGCTCCTGGCGGCGCCGGGCGTTGAGTCTCCTGCTGACGCAGGTCAGTTCAAAGGGCCCTGCAACCACCCGATTTCTGGAAAGAGGGCTGCCGCTCCACGCCAGAGCAGATAGGCAAGGGCCACAAACACACCCACAGCGGCCAAGACCACCAAGTTTGCTCGCAGCAAGGCTCCGAAACCGGGAGCTGCGGATTGAGTCGAGGTCTTGGGATTGCTCATGGTCTCTCCGAGAGGCGAAGCGACTTCGATGTACCGCTCGACCACAAATCGCTCACGGTCTCCCGGCGAGCGCCAGGCACGGCTTGGCGGGCCTCCGTTCAGCCACCTCCAAAGGGATGTGGTGCCCGAGGGGGGAGTCGAACCCCCACTCCTTTGCAGGAACATGGACCTGAACCATGCGCGTCTACCAATTCCGCCACCCGGGCTAGGGGCGCGGACCTTACAGAGACCTGCCCCAATCCGTCAACGCGGCCCCCTGAAATTCCCAATGAGACTTGGAGGCGCGCACCTGGGCCCAGCCCTGGCAATATAGGAGCGCACATGAAGAAGATCGACCCCGATGCTCCACGCCTGGTGGCCCAGAACCGCAAGGTGCGCCACGAGTACCTGATCCTGCAGGAACTCGAGGTGGGCCTGGTGCTGCTCGGAAGCGAGGTCAAGAGCCTGCGCACTGGGCGTTGCAGCCTGGCCGAAGCCCATGTGCGCGCCAAGGGCGGGGAGCTGTTCCTGGTGGGGACCCACATCCCTGAATATGTGCACGCGGGCAAACAGAACCACGAGCCAACCCGCACCCGCAAGTTGTTGGCCCACAAGCGTGAGATCGCGGGCCTGGAACGAGCCAGCCGTGAGAAGGGAGTTACAATCGTGCCCTTGTCCCTGTACTTCCTACGCCAACATGCCAAGCTCAAGATCGCTTTGGTGAGGGGAAAGAAAATGCATGACAAGCGGGCCGCTACACGGGAGCGGGACGACAAACGTGAAAACGCTCGTGAGGCGAAGCGCAACGAGCGGCGCTGAAGAAAATGTGAGAAGGGTCCTGCTAGGCGGCCCCAGCCCAGGGCGGTGCTGCGCACTTGTAGGGTCGAATTTTCCAGGCCTTCTAAAAAGACCCCCAAGGCGCATCAACCGCTCGCCATCTGGGCCCGACCACTCCAGAAGCTGTCCAGGTCCCATTTCGAGAACGAAAGGGGGCAGCACCCTGCTTGACCTTCTGGCTCCAACAGTCGATAATGACACCAAGCAACTGGGGGCGCACTGGTTTCGACCGGTTCTCGTGCGACTTTGGACTGCGCGTCGGGGATCCCAGGTCACCCCGTCAACATCCCGGGACGGCAATTTTTAACTGCCAACAATTTTGAACTCGCGGCCTGATTTATCAGCCGCCGTCTCTGCGGGGAGCGCCCGTGGCCCCGCAGAGACGACAACAACGGGCTGGTCGGAGAGTTGCGCCTCAGGGCAACCCGACGAGACTTTTCTGAGGCTGGTCTGAAACGCCGCCTGTCCGTGGGCAGCTGGAAGACGAGAAACTGAGCACGGAACACACGCGTAGACGTCCGGGGCTGGCGGCTCCGGGACGGGGGTTCAATTCCCCCCGCCTCCACCATTGCCTGGTCCTGCCTGCTCGGCAGGATCGGCCGAGCAGCATGCCCGGTCCGGCGACAAGGGCATCTCCCAAAGAACTCCGCTGCCCCTTGGACCTCGTCCACCGAGTCCCTAGACTCAACTAATGGGCAGCACCCTTCTACGATTGATCCCCGCCGCCACTCTGGGGGCACTCTTGGCCTCCTGCGTTTCCGGTCCAGCTGCCTCCCACAATCTCGATGAGCTTTTGGACAGCAATGATCAATTGCGTCACGTGGTCGAGTTGCGCGGCTTCTCGGACGAGCTTGTGTTGGACTTGACAGGTCGAGTCGCTGTACTGGGAGCCACGGTGGGGGTTGCGGTAGCCCTGGAGGATGATGGGGACCTACTGGATTCGGTGCATGAGCAGGCTGTCGGGGTCGCGGCGCAGGCGGGCCAGATCCTCGATCAGGTGGGATCAGACCAGGTCTATGTGGGCGACCCCAGCCTTGAAGCCTTGCACCAACTGCTCGATCTTCTCAGGGTCCCCAGCGACAGCCTGGCAGCGGAACTGCGCCTGATCCGGCAACTCGCCCGTTATGCAAGCCATTGTCCCGGCCGCCTGGCACGGGAGCGGGCCCTGTTGGGCATGGGCCCGTGGCTTCTCAAGCTCAAGGTGTCGGCACCCGCGGATCCACCAAGGGTTCCCGCAGAGGCGGACGATGTGAGTGAGTTGCTAAGGCATCTCATTTCTGCTTGGAACGATGCCCCCGGGGAGGGAATCCAGAACCTGCAGACATCTGCGGAGGATCTGCTCGATCGGGAACTCGACTTGCAGGGTCTCTGGCGTGTGCTCAAGGCTCTCGAGGCCGTGGCTGAACGCGACAAGGCCACCGAAGAGATGAAGCCGATTCTGTTCCAGCTTGCACGCACCCTCGAAGGGCGTGCGCTTGCCATGGCTCTGGGTTCGGGGTTGAGAGACTTCGACCCTTTGGTTCGCGCAGCAGCGATGGAAACAGGAATGCGATTCCTCGGTCCAGGGTTCGTTCTGGAAGCCCTTGACAGTCTGAGCCCCAGTCAGCCAGATTCACAGGGTCGCGTGGCGCGCACCCGTGTGTTCGGTTTGTTCCCCATCGTGCCAGGAGAGGGGCTCGTGGTGCAGCGCGTGCTCGACCAGCTGGCTGCAGGAGGACTCAATCTACCCGGGGACATGGATCCGGGTTTGCGCAACAACACGCGCCTGCGCGTAATCAACCTGGTGATCGCAATCAGCTACGACATGGTCACCTTTGATGAAGCCTCGCGGGCCTCGGCTCTGCGTGCCCTGACGGCCCTGGCTCCGGAAGGCCCCGGAACCCGGCGCAAGGAGGAGTGGGAGGCCTGGTGGCGGGAGTTCGCTCAACAAGCTCAAACCTCTCCAACCACCGAGACCTCGGTACCGCCCACCAGCAACGCAACCGAGGCCCCCGTAGGCAGTCCAACGGACCCAGCCATCAACGACACAGAGAATGTCTGAGCAATCCAGTGCCTCGAGCCGCTCCTGGATGCGTTGGGTGGGCATCGCTCTGGCCCTCTCCTTTCTTTGGTACGCCCTGGCCCAGGTCTCTCTTGGGGACCACCTGGTCCTGCGTGCATCAAAGGATGGAGGCGTTCCGGTCAGTTGGAGCGCACCCCTTTCACTGCTGGAGGGCAACTGGCGCAGTAAGGAACTCAAGGGCGAAATCGAGTTCGAGCCAGAGGCCGCACCTCCGGAGGAAATAGGGGCCCTGTTGCCTGAACTCGCTCGCGGCACCACCCTGACGATTCACGTAGGCCACGAAGGCAAGGGCTCGATCGACGGAATCGAGCTCGATGGTGTCGAAGTGCGACCCGGGCTAAGCAGCATCCTCAAGAGCGCCGACGGCAACACTCTGCCCCTGGGGCTAGCCGCCCTCATCTTTGCGACCCTGCTGATCAACACTCGATGGTGGTTGCTGCTGCACGCGGCGGGATGTCCCACCTCTTGGTTGAACGCCCTGCGTATCACCTACACAGGCCTGTTCTTCAATGTGATCCTGCCAGGTCTTTCTGGCGGTGATCTTGCCCGCGGTTGGATCGCTGCCCGGGGCCATCCCGAACGACGCAGCGCGGCGGTGGTCACGGTGGTGGCGGATCGGGTCTTTGGGCTCTGGGCCATGACATTGGTGGCCCTGGCCGCAGTGTCCACCAGCGATTTGCGCTTCGAAAGTCTACGCCTGCCTGTAGCTGCTGCTGCGGCGGGGCTGACTCTCGCCTGGGTGGTCTACTCCCTGGAGGGCCCGCGCCGTTGGCTGCGCTTGCAAGAGCGTCTCAAACGCCTGCCAAAGGGATCGGTCTTGGTGGACTTGGATCGGGTCGGGCAAGAGCTGGCCCAGCGGCCCAAAGTCGTTCTCTGTGCCCTAGGCCTCTCTTTCGCCAACCATTTCACCAGCGCCCTGGCGATTTTCTGGCTGGCCCGAGGGCTGGGAGAAGAAGTCAGCTTCCACCAGATCCTGGTGATCAGCACAGTGGCCAATACCCTCAGCGCGATTCCGTTGGCACCCGGTGGGCTCGGAGTGGGCGAGATCCTCTTTGGAGGCCTGTTCCGCATGGCGGGGGGATCCTGGGCTCTGGGAGTTGGGACAAGCCTGGCCTGGCGCCTTGAGTTGTTGGCGGTTGGCTTGATCGGCGGTCTGGCCAGCCTCCTGCCCGGAGGGCGAGAGATGCGTCAGGAGTTCAGAGCAGCGGCCAAGGGCGACCCCGTGGTGGAGGATTCTCAGGGGAACCAATCAACGTCCGAAACCAGCCAAAAGGATCCTCCATTAGGACCAGAAGAGTCCACACCCGTCTCTAGCCCTTGACCTCTTCAGATCGGTAGCTTTCAATGCGCGCCTCTGGAATTACAGAGCAATCAAGCGTTCGGCCCAATACCTGGCCTGTCTTCAACTCTCCACACCAGTCCCCATCCATGAGCCTGCTCGTAATCGGAACCCTAGCCTACGACACGGTCGAAACCGCATTTGACAAGCGGGACAACGCACTCGGCGGGTCTGCCATGTACTTCTCTCTGGCCTCGGCCTTCTACACCAAGCCGGCCTTGGTGGGAGTGGTGGGCCAGGATTTCCGGGAAGAGGACCTGGCCATGATGCGCTCGAAGGGTGTGGACTGCACAGGCGTCGAACAGGTGGACGGCAAGACATTTCGCTGGGGCGGCCGCTACGAGCCGGACTGGAATACACGCCATACGACTTTCACGGAACTGAATGTCCTTGAGCACTTTGATCCCAAGGTGCCAGAGCAATCCAGGAATGCCAAGTTCGTCTTCTTGGCCAATGCCGCGCCAGCGGTGCAGGCCCGTGCGCTGGACCAGGTGGACGCGCCCACATTTGTGATGGCGGACACGATGAATCTCTGGCTGGACATTGCCCTCGACGATCTCAAGGGCTTGATCCGCCGCATCGACGGTTTGATCCTGAACGATGAAGAGGCGCGCATGCTCACAGGCGAGGACAACCTGATCCGCGCGGCCCAGCAGGTGCTGGGCATGGGCCCTCGCTATGTGATCGTCAAGAAGGGCGAACACGGCGCCTTCCTGATGGGCGAGGGCGTGCACTTCGCCCTGCCCGCCTACCCAGTGAGCACGGTGGTGGACCCCACCGGCGCGGGCGACTGCTTCGCAGGGGGCTTTATGGGCGCCGTGGCCGAAGCTGATTCAATTGAGCCCAGCGTCCTGCGCCGAGCCATGGTGCACGGCACGATTACCGCGAGCTTCTGCGTGCAGGGTTTTAGCGTGGAAGACATCGGGTCCCGCACCCGAGCCGAAATCGACGAGCGCTACAACGAGCTGTTGAGCATCGTGACGGTTTAGGGGCTGAGAGTTATCCACAAACCAAAAGTGTTCATGAGCTTTGTCTCGCGCAAAGCGGAACTCCTCGAACCTGCGATTTTGCAAGCAGCGAGTTGCAGCCCGGGGTAGGCCCCCTGTAGATCCTAAGACGCCTAACGTGGGTGTGAGCAATGGCTTAGGATTGATGGAGGGGAGCCATGTGGAACCTTGTTGCCATCTTAGGCGAGTCCCAGGACCAGGGCTGGGTACCTTTTCCGTGTCGACCAGCCCCGCGAAATGCGATGCCGGTCGGGCAACCACTCACTCAACCAAATCTACCCGGAAGCACCATGAAACATGCTCTTGCAGCTACCAGTCTGATCTTCGTCCTGTCTGTTTTTCTGTCTCAAGGCGTGACCGCCAGTCCTCAGCTTCCGGGGTATGACTCCGATGTGCCGTTCTGGATGCCCCCCCATTGGAAGCAAACTCAATTGCACTTTGAAACGGATTTTGAGGTAGGCAGTGAAGGCATTTATGGGGGCCTGGTTCCGGCTGGATGGGCTAAGTGGAATGTTCAGGCGAGTTGGGCCTGGGGATACACAGAGCTGGAGGTCGGGGACGCAGCTCCCGGCATTGAAGCGAGCGCCTATGTGGGCGCTACGGGGTACCTGTATGAGCAGTGGAAGTTCTATCCCCAGTGGACGAACTGTCGCGGTGAGGTCGAGGCTGGATTTGAGATGCGGTACAACGGAGGAATAGCGGAGTTGGAGGACGACAGCATGATCGCCTCGATCATCGGCACTCATATCGACCACAACATCGGGGAAGCATACGATAAGCAGATTGTCGGACAATTCGCGCGGGCTACGGGGTCCAAGAGTCATGGCTCGCTCACTGTCCCCATTTTCGGTGGAGTGGCTGTGACTGTGCCCATCACCACCGTGACTGGGGATGGACAATTCCAGATCGAAGAGTCAAATCCGAAGTTCAGTGATAAAGTCTCAGAGCAAAATGAATACAACTTCACGCTTGCCGTGACTTGCCACACGGAAGGCAGAGCGGACGGCTACAATATATGGATTGGCGTTCTCGCTGATGCCTGGGGCAGAGTCGAAGCATCGGCAGAGACCGATCACTCACACCATCGAAGAATCCTCTGTGGACCCTAGATCCGTGTGAGTCGGTCCATTTATTGCTTCGCCCCCCAGAGATCCAAACCAAAGCCAAATGCCTGCCATGCAAGACCCAAGACGCCTGCTCCTCCTCACAGCCCTCATCGTGGGCTCAGCTTGGGTTCTGTGGCCGGAGGCAGAGGTCCTAGAACCGCTGCGGGCAAAAACGGTCGTGCCTCCTTCGACGGCAAGAGATGCCGGTTCAATTGCTTCCATTGGCGGTCGCGTGGTGGGCGATCTCGAAATCCAAGTGGAGGGACTCCCAGACCCCGGGGCCATGGAGTGGAAGGCGGTCAATAGGAGCTGCCAGATTGAGAGTGGATTGGTCAACTCCGGTGGGATCTTGCGCACGTCGCTGGCCCTGCCAATTTATTTGGAACTGCAACGGGGGGCTGAGTCCGAGTGGGCTTTTCTGCTGGAGGAGAGTTCTACCTCGCCCCTCGTGGTCCGGGTCCCTCCCACGGGAAGAGTCGAACTGCGGTTTGCAGGACCTCCCAAGGATATTCCCACCAAGGCCATCGTGCGTTTACTCGATGGTCCGGGGCTGGAGGATTTGGACTTGGTGGGGAAGCTGAGGCCGACTGACTCCGAAAAAGCCCGGGCTGCTTTGTCCGGAGCCCTTGAGGTTTTGCCGCCCTATCCGCTTCTGATTCCCGTTTGGATGAAAGAGCTCGCGAGCGACACGCGCCGCGCCTGGCCGGTGGCAGAGCGCGTGCTTTCTCCCGATGCCGATGGGCAGATTGACTGGCTGCGTGTGGATGCGAAGCGCGATTTGCGCTGGGCAATCCGAAGGGCCCCGGGGGTGATTCCTGTTCCAGCCCATGAATCCTGGGCCAAGGCCATCGAGGCCGGTTTTGGCTCGGGCGCGCCCCAACCCACCCGCAAGCTCTCGGGTATTTTTATGGTGCAAGCCGGAAAGACCAAGCGCATCGTGGTGGGGGGCAGCAGCGGGCCTGTTTTGGTGGCGGTTTTCCCGGGCGATGCCCACGGGGCCAGTTTGCGCGTGCTGAGCAATGGCTGGGCCATGGGCCCAACTGGGCACATGGAGGCCTACCACTCCACTGTGGCTCAGGCGTCTGCTAATGGGGATGGCATTGCCCGGGTCAGCGGGTTGCCCCCGGGTAAGTACTTGTTGCGCGGACAATGGCTGTCGGATGAGGGCTGCTTGAGTTTTGGTCAGGCACAGGTCACATTGCCCAAGAGCCGAGATCGAGTGGTGCACATCCAAGAGGTTGAGGGGCATGAGCTGACCCTCCGGACCCGTTTTATTGACATGGAAGGGAATGAGCTAGATCTCGATCCGGCTTACTTCGGGGTCAACCAGCTGCATATTAGTACCACGGGCAAGGGGCTCTTTGGTTTTCTGGCGGAGATTATTCCTTGGCGTTACGCCGAGGATACCCTTCGCTTGCAGCTCCAAGAAGGCGAGGTCCAACTTTGGGTTCGGGTCCCCAGGGAGTTTCGCCTGCCCGGACAAACTGGCAAGGGACAGGAACTCAAAAGGCTCCCCGGAGAAATCGGTCAAACTTTCGATCTTTTAGAAGACACCACCATCATCCTCGACGTGGTGATCGTGGATGCCAAGCAGCGCACTCAAGTGATCGTCACACCAAGCCCCGGGATAGACCTTGGTGAGCGAGGAGAAGTCAGTGTGCGCGGAGTCAACGGGATGCTGAGCGTGACCTGCCATGGGGACGGGAAAGGCCGACTGATTGGGGACCTCGCTTTGCTGGAGGGGGAGTATTACTTCGATTACCACGGACGCGACCGGGCTTCGGAAACTCCTGCTGGAAAGAATCCTTGGATCATCGCGACGGGGCGGGCCACCTTGGGGCCGGGAACGACCCTGCATGTGCAACCCGTGCTGTCCGCCGCGATCAAGGGCACCTGTCAAATGGTCGAGGGGCAACGCCCTTACTTCGGAGTGGTGGCCATGCCGGTGGAGCTAGCAGAATTCTGCGCTGAATCGGGGGCGCAACCCTATGGGGCCCGCTGGAAAGAGGACGGTAGTTTTTCAATGGAAATCGTCGTGGCCAATTCAGTCCTTGTCTTTAGGGGCTGCGATCAAACCGTGCGCGTGGGCCCCGCGGGCAGTGTGACGGACGTGGGAATGCTGACGTTCAGCCGCAAGTAGAGCCCCCGCCTGCTGAAGCAGAGGCAGAGACCGATCACTGGCACCAAGTGCCTGGATCCACTTTTAGCGATTCCATGGATGAGGACGGACGCTTTTCGTTGGACTTCCTCATGCCGAACTCAGTTTTGGCCTTCAGGCGCACGGAGCAAACCGTGCGGGTGGGCCCGGCGGGTAGCGTGACCGATGTGGGGGTGGTGACCTTCGGCGGAAGATAGGATGCCCTCCGTTGGGGTGCGAGGTGCCCTGGGAGGAGTGTCCCAGAGGGGTTCGCTGCGGGCGACCCAGAAAAATCTCAACCCAGGGGTGAAACCTGAGGGATCGCCAAACGTCTAATTAGTTCCTGGTTCCTTCCTCGGGTCCAGACTGCTAGGCTCGGGGGCTGAAGACCGGTTTACCAACCGAAAGTTGATTCTGTGGCAGGCACCGCGGGGTCCATGAGACGAAAGTAAGACAAGACTATGAGTAAAAAGAAAGGTACTGGCCCCAACTCGGCGGCCCCCGGTTCCATTGGCGCAGCGGTTCAAGGAGCAGCGAAAGAGAAGGCGCTGGCTGCGGCCCTTGGTGAAATTGAAAGAGCCTATGGCCCGGGTTCGATCATGCGTCTGGGCGATCAGGCCAACATGATGCGCGATGTGTCCGGTATTTCCACCGGATCGGTGACCCTTGATTTGGCCCTTGGGGGCAAGGGTTTGCCTAGGGGCAGAGTGGTCGAGATCTACGGGCCGGAAAGTTCCGGCAAGACGACCCTGACTTTGCACGCCATTGCCAGCGCTCAAAAAACTGGCGGCATCTGCGCTTTTGTGGATGCAGAGCACGCTTTGGATCCGACCTATGCCCGTCGTTTGGGCGTGCAACTCGATGACCTTTTGGTTTCCCAGCCCGACACGGGTGAACAGGGCCTGGAAATCGTCGAAGCCTTGGTGCGTTCCAACGCTGTGGACATGGTGGTCATCGACTCGGTGGCTGCCCTGGTACCACGGGCGGAAATCGAAGGCGAGATGGGCGACTCCTTTGTGGGTTTGCACGCGCGATTGATGAGCCAGGGTCTGCGCAAGCTGACCGGAGCCATCGCCAAGTCCAACTGCCTGGTGATCTTCATCAACCAGATCCGCGAAAAAATCGGGGTCATGTTCGGCAGCCCCGAAACCACCACCGGTGGTCGGGCGCTGAAATTCTACAGCTCGGTGCGCCTGGATATCCGTCGCATCGGCCAGCTCAAGGCCGGCGAAGAAGTGGTCGGCAACCGCACCAAGGTGACGGTGGTCAAGAACAAGCTGGCGCCGCCCTTTCGCAAGGTCGAATTCGACATCCTCTACTCCCAGGGCATCAGCAAGGAAGGCGAGCTGCTCGACCTGGGGCAAAAGGCGGGCATCGTGCTCAAGAGCGGAACCTGGTTCAGTCTCAAGCACCCCACGGACGGGGAGATCCGTCTGGGCCAGGGTATGGAGCGCTCGCGCAGCTTCCTGATTGACAACCCGGATCTGGCCGCGGTGATCGAGGAGGCGATCTTCTCCAAGTGGGCTCCCAAGCCCGAGGAGGAGGCTTCTGAGAGCACGGGAAAGGCCAAGCCGAAACCAGATGAGAAGGCAGAGGAGCCCACGGAGCCGAGCCCCAAGAAGGCACAACCCGCGGCCAGCGGCAAGGCCTGATGTTCTAGGATGCCGGAGGCGGGGTTGCCTCGCCTCCGGATCGATCTTCTGACACTTCTCAACTGCCTCCCATCTTTGCCGTTCCTGACAGAGGGTGGGCGGAGCTTCCAGCCCGAGGACCTGAAGTGGGTCTCCGGGTGGGCACCATGGACACCCTATGCTGCACCTTGGACACCCTGCTTGGGGCGCAGCGAGCATCGCCCGCCGTGCCCCTGGTCCATTCCACAAGACTCATGCTCATCCCCAACGGCCCCTCCTGAGCCATGCAAGGCAGCACTCTTCAAGACACCAGTTCCGCGGCCATTCGGCAGTCCTTCTTGGATTACTTTTCTGAACGCGGCCACAAGAGCGTGCCCTCCTCGCCGGTCTTCCCCAAGGATGACCCGACACTGCTGTTTACCAACGCGGGCATGAACCAGTTCAAGGATGTGTTCCTTGGCACGGGCAAGCGTGACTACCGCCGGGCCGTGGACGCGCAAAAATGCATCAGGGTGCAGGGCAAGCACAACGACCTGGAAGAGGTTGGGGTCGACACCTACCACCACACCTTCTTTGAGATGCTCGGCAACTGGTCCTTTGGAGACTACTTCAAGGAGGATGCAATCACCTGGGCCTGGGAGATCCTGACCGAGGTCTGGGGTATGCCTAAGGAACGCCTTTGGGTCACAGTCTTTGCCGGCGATGAAAAGGACGGCCTGGAGCCAGACGTGGAAGCGGAAGCTCTCTGGCGCAACAACACAGACATCGACCCCGGACACATCCTGCGCTTCGACCGCAAGGACAACTTCTGGGAGATGGGGGACACAGGGCCCTGCGGCCCCTGCACGGAAATCCACCTGGACCGGGGAGGGCCGGACTCAGATCCCACTGATGGGGCAGACCTCAAGATCGGCGTCAATGCGGGCAATGAACGTTTCATTGAACTTTGGAATCTGGTCTTCATGCAGTTCAACCGCATGGACGACGGCAGTCTGGTTGACCTGCCCGCCAAACATGTGGACACAGGTATGGGGTTCGAGCGGGTCCTGGGAGTCTTGCAGGGCAAGCTGTCCAACTACGACACGGACCTTTTTCAGCCGATTTTCAGGGTTCTGGAAAAGCTCTCGGGCAAGGTCTATGGCCAGGGAGACGCTGAAACCGACATTGCCATGAGGGTCTGCGGCGACCATGTACGGGCGGTGACCGTGGCCCTTTCCGATGGCGCTCTGCCCTCCAACGAAGGCCGTGGTTATGTACTGCGCCGATTGATCCGGCGCGCCAGTCGCTACGGTCTGCAGAACCTGGAGCTCAAAGAGCCTTTTCTGTTTGAACTGGTGGATGTTGTTGCATCGATTTTGGGCAAAGCCTATCCGGAGATCGCCCAACGCACAGAACACGCTGCGCTGGTAATCAGGAGCGAAGAGGAGAGCTTTCGCAAGACCCTCGACCGGGGTTTGGTGCAATTTGAGAAACTGGCAGGCAAGCTAAGATCGGGAGCAACGCTGCCTGGGCGCGAGAGCTATGAGTTGTATGCCACCTATGGATTCCCACAGGACCTGGTTGAGTTGCTCGGACGAGAACGAGGGTTGGAACTCGACTCAGAAGGCTGGGAAGCGGCCCGCAACGACCACTCCGCAGCCAGCAAAGGAGAAGGATCATTCAAGCAGCTGCTCTCCGCAGAAGAACTGACCGGCCTGCGGGAGACCGACTCTTTGGCCTACGGCACCGAGCAGGGTGCTCCCGCCGAGATTCTGGGAGAAGCGGGCACGGGACATGTTCTCAGCCTGCTGGCTGATCAAGGGCGCGGAGAACGGTTGGTTCTTGACGCAACGCCCTTCTACGGCGAAGGCGGTGGTCAGGTAGGCGATCGGGGCAGGATCACCAACGCCAGCGGCACCTTCGCCTTTGAGGTACATGACACTCAAAGAGTCGGGGGCGTTGTAGTGCACCTGGGCGTGAGCGAGGGCGTGTTCGAAGCGGGAGCAGAGGTGTCCTGCGCCGTGGATCACAGCCATCGGCACGGTGTACGTGCCAACCACACAGCAACACACCTGCTGCACACGGCCCTGCGGGAAGTACTCGGGGACCATGTGACCCAGCAAGGATCCTATGTTGGGGCGGACCGCCTTCGCTTTGACTTCAGTCAACCCAAAGGCCTCAAACCCGAACAGATCGATCGCGTCGAGGGACTCGTGAACGAATCCATTTTGGCCAACCACCTGGTCGCTTCCACCGAGGAGTCCTATGACGCGGCCACCGGGCGCGGGGTTATGGCGCTCTTCGGTGAAAAATACTCGGACATGGTGCGCGTAGTGGATATAGGGGGCTGGAGCATGGAACTTTGCGGCGGGACGCACGCCACCCGTAGCGGCGATCTAGGTGGCTTTGCAATCCTCTCAGAAAAGGCCATCCAAGCTGGAGTGCGGCGCATCGAAGCGGTGGCGGGGCGTTCAGCCCAGGAACACTTCCGCGAGCAACGAGCTCTGCTCAACCAGGCCCAAGGTCTGCTCAAGACCTCGGCTGCGGATGTTCCCGAGCGTATTGCGGCGCTACAGAGTGAGTTGAAAGATGCCAAAAAGTCAGCCCGGCAGGCCGCCATGGGAGATGTGGACGCATTGGCGGACAAGGTCAAGGCTGGATTGACAGAAGCTGACGGCGTCCTCTGGGGCGTGGTGTCAGTGGGGGAGATCGATGCCGCGGGACTGCGAGAACTCTCCGCCCGGGCCAAGTCATTCTCAAAGGATCACTGCATCACGCTGCTGGGTCAGTTCGAGGACAAGGTGCCTTTCTTGGTGCTCTGCGGTGGCGCCGCCCTGGAGAAGGGGCTGGCCGCCGGTGAGCTGGCAAAGACCCTGGCTGGTTTCTTGGGCGGCGGCGGCGGCGGTCGGCCGGACGCAGCACAAGGTCAGGGCTTGAAGCCCGAAGGCTTGAATGAGGCCATCGCTGCGGTCAGCGCAAGGGTGAAGGAAACCCTGGGCTGAGAACTCCTCTTCCCTGGGGCCAGCCATGACCCCGCGCCCTGATTCATGCCTGATATGAGCCGGCCGGCCGTTCCGAGGCCCTGAACAGCTCCCCCAGGCTCTCTGATGTCCATCTTTTGCGGCAGAAGTTTGACCCCTCCCTCCCCTGCGGGTACCCTCTGGCGCTTCAATGGCGGGAGTTCAAGTCCTGTCGACCCCACCACGAACGATTCCCCGGGGCCCCAGCCCCTCCAAACCATGCCCCATCCCAAGCGCCGCACCTCAAAAGCTCGCAAGGGCGTCCGCCGTTCGCACCTTGCGATCAAGCCTGAAGCCCTACAGCGTGACCCGCGCTCGGGAGCGCTCACTCGGCCCCACCGTGTGAACGAGAAAGAGGCCACCCACTACGGTTTTGACAAGGGTGGCCAGGGCGGCTACCAGGTCTTCGAGCGCGAAGACTTCTGATCCCATTCGACAATCTCCCAGGATGACGACAGTCGGTCGTATAGCCTTGGATGTCATGGGAGGCGATCACGCCCCCCGTAAAATTCTCGAAGGCGCCCTGCGTGCAACCGATCCCACTCGGGATGATGGTCTGCATGCGGACCGCATTCTGCTCGTTGGGCCCAGGGCGCAGCTTTCGCCGATTCTGGCAGAGCACAACGCTCTGGACCGTTTCGAAATCCTCGACAGCGTAGAGGTGATTGGCATGCACGAGGAGCCTGGTACGGCCTTGCGTGCCAAACCCAAGGCCACAATTCCCATGTGTATCGAAGCCGTCCGTTCAGGTGATGCTGCCGCGGCGGTCTCCATGGGCAACACCGGAGCCATGGTAGGTGCCGCCACCCTCATTCTGCGCACCCTGCCCGGCGTACGGCGACCGGGAATTGCAATTACGAGCAATCTGACGGGCAAGCCCACGACCTTGCTGGACATGGGCGCCAACGCGGCGCCACGGGGCTCTGATCTGGTTGAATACGCGATCATGGGCGCGGCTCTTCAAGAGGGCGTGCTGGGGGTCAAAGATCCGCGAGTTGGTCTGCTCAATATTGGCGAAGAGGACAAGAAGGGCACAAAACTGACCAAGGAAGCCCGTGAGCTGCTGCTTGAGAGCGGCCTCAACTTCGTTGGCAACGTTGAACCAGACGGGATCTTCACCGATTGCGCCGAAGTGATCGTAACGGACGGTTTCACGGGCAATGTGGTCCTCAAACTGATTGAGGGCTTTGGATCTTTCCTGCTGGACAAGATCGTGAGAGAAGGCAAACGAATTGGTCAGCCTCTGCCGGATGAGGTGCTGGACGAGGCCATGCGCAGCGTGGACTATTCCGAGTACGGCGGCGCTCTGTTGCTGGGAGTCAATGGCGTGGTGGTCATCGGTCACGGCCGCTCGGATAGCAATGCGGTCCTCAACGCTCTCAAAGTTGCTGCCAAGGACCTGGATTCCAATGTGAACGGCAGGACCGTGGAAGCACTCGCCAAGAGGGCCAAGGAGCACCCTGCCCCTTAGGCGCCACAACCCTGGATCTTGCCTGCTCCACATGGTTTGCTGAGCAATCAAGGCCCATTCTCCCTCGATCCAGTCACTGGGCGGGGCTAGACTCAATCGGACCTCACGCCCTCCAGAACCCAACCATGACCAACCTAATAGCTGCTGGAATAGCCGGAACAGGGCTTTGCCTTCCTGAGCGTCGGGTCACCAACGACGAGCTGGCCAAGGTAATCGACACCAGCGACGAGTGGATCATCAAGCGCACGGGCATCCGCGAGCGGCGCTGGGTGGAGGACGGTGTCCAATGCTCAGATTTGGCCACGGGTGCCGCTCGAGAAGCCTTGGCCAATGCGGGGATCAAGGCCAGTGACCTGGACTTGATCGTTGTTGGCACAGTGTCGGGAGATTGCGTTTTTCCGGCCGTGGCCTGTCAGGTACAGCACAACCTGGGCGCGACCTGCGCCGCCTTCGATGTCAATGCGGCTTGTACCGGATTCTTGACCGCTATGCAGGTGGGCAGCACCCACATTTCCGCGGGCTTGGCAAAGAGTGTGTTGGTGATTGGTTCGGAAGCCCTCTCGCGCATGGTGAACAAGACCGATCGAGGCTCCGCAATCATCTTTGGCGATGGCGCCGGCGCGGCGATCCTGCAGCCCTTTGACGTCTGCGGTCGCGGCGAAATCCTGCGTAGCACGCTGGGTGCGGACGGTTCGGGGCATGATCTGATCGCCCTCCCCATGGGGGGCACCCGTCATTTCCACAATATGGACTCCTATGTCAAGGAGGACCACTTCATCCAACTCAAGGGTCGCGAGGTCTACCGCTTCGCCGTTCAGAAAATGGCCGAGTTGATTCGTTGGGCCATGGAGGGCATCGACCAGGATGACCTGTGTTGCGTAATTCCCCACCAGGTGAACCAACGCATCATCGAGGGCGCGCTGGATCGTTTGGACTGGGACCAGAGCAAGGTGATGGTCAACATAGACCGTTACGGGAACACCTCTGCCGCCAGTGTCCCAATTGCCCTACATGAGGCCCTTGAGCAGGGCCGAATCCAAGAGGGTAAGTATGTGGTGCTGGTCGCCTTTGGCGCGGGCCTGACCTGGGGCGGGTCCCTCTTACGCTGGTAAGCGTTTTTTTTCATGACTGCAGCAATCTTGTTTCCTGGTCAAGGAGCTCAATTTGTGGGCATGGGGCAGGAGTGGTCCGAAGCTTTTCCCGTGGCCCAGGAAACCTTCCAGCAGGCGGACGAAGCCCTGGGTTTTTCCCTCTCGGAAGCGCTTTGGAGTGCGGACGCAGATGTCAACCGCACGGACATCGCTCAACCGGGAATCCTGGCCACCAGCGCTGCGATCATGCGCGTGCTCGAGGCCGAGGGCCAGGTGGACCGAACTCAGGTGCCCCTTTGCGCGGGACTGTCCCTGGGGGAGTACAGTGCCCTGTGGCTGGCGGGCGCATTCTCTCTCGACGACGCCCTGCGCCTGGTGCACTTGCGGGGTCAAGCCATGCAGCAAGCCGCCGAGGCAACTCCCAGCGGCATGCTCAGCCTCCTGGGAGCTACCCAACAAACCGCCACCGCCCTGGCAGAAGAAGCCGCCCGAGCAGGTGTCTGCCAGGTGGCAAACCTCAACAGCCCCAGTCAGATCATCCTGTCAGGGGAAAACGCGGCCATCGATGCGGCCGAGGCGGCTGCCAAGGATCATGGCATCCGGCGTTGTATCCGCTTGAGCGTAGCCGGAGCCTTTCACTCGGAGGTCATGCGGCCCGCCGCCGAGCGCCTTCAGGAGGCCCTTCTTGACGTCGAAGTCCTGAATCCCAAGATCCCTGTACTCTCCAACGTGACCGCTGAGCCCGCCGGGAGCCCGGATATGATTCGTGAGCTCCTGGCTCGCCAGGTCTGTGCCCCCGTCCTCTGGGAGCGCTCAATGCGAGCTGCACTGGCCCTGGGCCAGACAGAATTTATCGAGCCAGGACCGGGCAAGGTGCTGGCCGGGCTGATGCGCAAGACCGAGAAAGATGCCCGAGTGCGATCTGTTGCCTCCCTTGGCGATCTTTCAGCATGACTCAGACGGTTCCCGATCCCTAGAATGCCCATCACCCGATGACCTCCTCCACGACACAACGGCCCCTCGAGGGTCAGGCCGCTCTGGTCACCGGCGCCAGCCGAGGAATTGGCCGTGCCATTGCCATCACCCTGGCGGGCCAGGGTGCGCGGGTCGCCTGCATAGCGACCAGCGTCAACAACGCAGAGGCCTGCGCCGCAGAGTGTGCCGCTCTGACCGATGGAGCCCTTGCCCTGGGAGTCGATGTGGCCGACAACGCTGCGGTCAAGACCCTGGTCAAGGATGCCGTGCAACAACTCGGGGGCTTGAACATCCTGGTGAACAACGCGGGCATCACGCGTGATGGGATACTCCTGCGCATGAGCGAAGAGGATTTTGATCAGGTGATTGCGGTCAACCTCAAGGGCGCATTCAATTTTGTGCAGGCTGCAGCGCGCCCCCTGATGAAGAGCGCGGGACGCATCATCAACATCTCTTCTGTGGTGGGGGTCACTGGCAATGCGGGACAGGCCAACTACGCCGCCTCCAAGGCCGGAGTGATTGGACTGACCAAGTCCGTGTCCAAGGAACTGGCTGGACGCAAGGTGACCTGCAACGCCATCGCCCCGGGCTTCATCGAAACCGACATGACGGCAGCCCTGAGCGAGAATCAGCGCGCAGACCTCCTGGCGGGCATTCCCCTCGGTCGTATCGGCGTGGCCGCTGATATTGCCGCTCTGACAGCATTCCTAGCCGGCCCTGCCGGCGGGTATATCACAGGCCAGACTTTAGTGGTGGATGGAGGCCTCTCCCTCTAGACTAGACGCTGGTCCATCTCTTTCTGCCGCGCCATTCGGCCGGCAGTCCAACTAAGAATTACCGATCACTCGGAGAACGCCACGTGAGCGATACCACTGCCTCGATTGAATCCCGCGTCATCAAGATTGTCTGCGACCAGATGGACAAGACTGCTGACCAGATCAAACCCGAAACTGACTTCGTCCAAGATTTGGGCGCTGACTCCCTCGACACCGTCGAGTTGGTCATGTGCCTTGAGGAAGAATTCGAAATCACCATTCCCGACGAAGACGCTGACAAGATGCGCACCGTCGGATCAGCCGTCGAATACATCGGCGGAAAGCTCTAGGCCAGCAACCAGGGGAACTCCTGCGGGCTCAAGGTCCCAGGGCTTCCCCGGTTTGACGCAATTATGCGCCGTGTAGTCATCACCGGCCTGGGGACCATCAACTCCCTCGGGCTCTCGGTGGAGGAGACCTTCCCTCGCATCCTCAAGGGTGAGAGTGGGGTGCGCCTCATTGAATCCTTTGATACCAGTGAACATGCCACGAAGATCGGCGGCATGGTCGATTGGGATCCGAGCGCCCATGGATTTGGTAAGCCGGACCTGCGCAAGCTTGACCCATTCACCATGTGGGCCCTCTTGGGTGCCGACGAAGCCCTACGTGATGCGGGCCTTGAAGATATTCGAAGTCTTCCCGAAGAAGAACGCGAGCGTTGCGGCACCATCATCGCCACCGGGATAGGCGGGATCATGGGCATCATCGAGCAGCAGGCTGTGCTGATAGAGAAGGGCCCGCGCAGAGTCTCGCCCCATTTCATTCCGCGCATCATGTCCAATGCGGTCTCAGGTCAGGTGGCGATCCGCCACGGCCTTCTGGGTACGGCCTTCACAACCTCAAGCGCCTGTGCATCCGCGGGTCACGCCATTGGCATGGCCTGGCGAACGATCCAATGGGGCGACGCGGACCTGGTGGTGACGGGCGGCTCCGAGTCAGCCGTGACACCAATCTCCATGGCCGGGTTCTCCTCGGCACGCGCCCTCTCTAAACGCAACGACGACCCAGAGGGCGCCTCGCGGCCTTTCGACAAGGACCGAGACGGTTTCGTGATGGGTGAAGGCTGCGGCATCCTGATACTGGAGGAGTTGGAACGCGCCCGCTCGCGGGGAGCGCGCATATACGCCGAAGTCAAGGGTTATGGCTCTACCGACGACGCCTACCACATTACCGCTCCCCGGGAGGACGGCAAGGGACCCGCCCGTGCCTTCGACTTGGCCCTGCGCTATGCGGGCCTGCAGCCTGAGGACGTGCAGTACATCAACGCCCACGGCACCAGCACCGCCTTCAACGACGCAATTGAGACCACGGCCATCAAACGGACCTTTGGGGACCACGCCTACAAACTGGCGGTTTCCAGCACCAAATCCATGATCGGACATCTCTTGGGGGCCGCCAGCGCGGTGGAACTGATTTACACGGCTCTGGCCGTGCATACCGGGCAGGTGCACCCCACCCGTAATTACAGCACTCCCGACCCGGCTTGCGATCTGGATTATGTGCCAGGAGAGGCCAGGAGCATGGAGGTGCGCAACGCACTATGCAACTCCCTCGGATTCGGGGGGCACAATGTGTCGATCTGCATCGGGCAGGTGGACTAGTACGCTGCTGCGTGGGCCCCGCCGGCGCCTGGGGCCTGGGAATGTGCCAGGGCTCAGGCCGGTCAACTGCACCCTTTCCCTTTGGGCGGTCCAGCCATACAATGGGGCCATAGGGGGCATGCCGCCTCCCGTATTCACAACCGGAGCCCAACTTGCATCAGAATTTCAAGGATTTGCTGCACCAGTACAAGGTCGATGTCTTCCATACCGCTCACGACCGGCAGAGCGTGGAAGAAATGACCTCAGAATGTATGACCATTACTGAGGAGATCCTCGAGGACAAGTTTCACTACCACTTTCACAAGCTCCCCAATGCGGACCGGGCAGAGATCATCAACATGATCAACAACTATGTACGCGAAGCCATTCTGCCCCCGGTGGTGGAGAAGCTTGTGCGCCGCCAGGTTCTTGTAGAAAAGCGCATCGACGCCCTGGTGCACCTGACAGAGCAGATGTTCGAGCTGCTCTCGCAAGAACGCGAAGCGGTCTGAGAACAAACCCCTCGTGGGTGCCGTGTGAACCTGCGCTTTGAGCCCAGGGCCGGTGTGTCCCCAGGCGAACGATCCATCCCTGAGCGGGAGGCCCCGGTTTGCAGCGAATCCTCGAGTAGAGATGGCCTTCGAATCAGTGGCCTCTTGACGTTAGACTCGGGCCATGACACCGGAATCTAAGAGCTACCTGGCTGCTGCCCTTGAGGCCGCTGGTCAGGGACATCTTATGGGCACCTGGAGTGACCTGACCGACGGGGAACGTACCAATCTACTGACTGCCCTGGAGGGGCTGGATCTGGAGCAGGTCCAGCGACTGAGGGAACGCCTACGAGCGCCCAATGATCACGCTGCGAAGTCCTTCGAGCCGCCCCTCACTTTTCCCTTGGAGAGAAGCGCGGAACAAGCGGCCCAGGCCGAACACGCCAGCGCCCTTGGAAAGAGACTGCTACGCGAGAACAGAGTCGGCTTCGTACTCGTGGCTGGCGGCCAGGGCAGCCGCCTGGGTGTCGATGGCCCCAAGGGAATGGTGGGGGTTGGACCAGTCAGCGGCCTGAGCCTCTTTGGCTGGCACGCGGCACGCCTAAGCGCTGCACAACAACGCCATGGCGGCAACATCACCTGGTTCGTGATGACCTCCTCCAGCAATGATGGGGCCACTCGCGCGTTCTTTGAAGAGCAGGACTTCTTCGGTCTCGGACAACAGAACGTGCACTTCTTCACCCAAGAGATGCTGCCGGCCCTGGATCAGGAGGGACGCATCGTCCGCACGGCCTCCGATGCCCTTTTCCTGGCCCCCAACGGCCATGGCGGAACCCTGGCGGCGTTGCGCTCTGAGGGCATGCTGGACGTGGCCGCGGGCCTTGGTATCGAGCAGTTCAGCTACTTCCAGGTGGACAATCCCTTGGTACGTCCGGCGGACCCGCTATTCCTGGGGTTGCATGCCCTGGCCGACGCTGACATGTCCAGCAAGGTGGTGACCAAGAATGATCCCGCGGAGAAGGTCGGCGTCTTGGGTCTGGCGGACGGCAAACTGGGATGCATCGAGTACTCGGACCTGCCAGAGGACTTGCGAACAGAAAAGGACGGGGGCGGCCAGCTTCGATTCCGCGCTGGCAACATCGCGGTGCACATGATCCGCCGGGACTTCGTGGAGAAGCTCACCAAAGACGGCCTCCTGGACCTGCCCTGGCATCTGGCACAGAAGAATCTCAAGGGACTCGATGTTCAGGGCAACCCTGGCGAAGTTCCGGGTGTCAAGTTCGAGACCTTCGTCTTTGACGCTCTGGGGGCAGCGGCCAACAGCGTGACCTTGGAAGTTCGCCGGGAGGGAGAGTTCTCGCCGGTCAAGAATGCAGAGGGCCCGGATTCCCCCTCTACCTGTCGTCTGGCCCTGACCGAGTCCTTCGGACATATGCTGCAAGCTGCAGGACTGGATCTACCGGAACGGGACCAGGATGGGACTCTTCCTCTGGAAGTGGATCCCCGGGTGGCCGAAGACGAATCTGAATTCTGCGCGGCCAATGAATCCGCCGGAGGTCTGGAAGTCCTCAAGGGAGAACATGGCTGGTTGTATCGCTGACTCCGCCGGAGCCGACCGGATGACTGATCTAACCCAGCACACGGTAATCTTGCTGGTGGGCGGGAGTTCCGGAGAACGCGATGTCTCCCTCCAGAGCGGCGCGGCCCTGCAGCAGGCCCTGGAGGGATTGCAGGGCGAGAGCCGCATCAGGGGTCTGCAACGCATCGAGTGGTTGCAGGATGGTCGCTGGAAAGATGACCGCACAATTGCTCCCCCGGTTGCCTTCCTCAGCAACCTGCCCCCCAACTCAGTATTTCTGCTGGGACTCCACGGTGGCCCTGGGGAAGACGGCAGCCTGCAGGGTCTGCTCAGCAGTCTGAATCTGCCCTATAGCGGTTCAGGCGTGCAGGCTTCAGCCCTCTGCATGGACAAGCATCAAAGCCGCCTGTTGTTTTCTGATGAAGGCTTGGCGGTGGCACCCGGAGGCTTGATCACCAGCAGGACCGTGGGGCCCGAGCAGGCCAAGGCCTGCAGGAAAGATGGGGGAGGTCCCTGGTTTGTCAAGCCACGTCGGGGTGGATCATCTCTGGCCACCACTTGCGTGACCAACTGGCAGGACCTCGGTCCTGCCCTGGAGGCCGTGCGCGCGGCGGGCGATGAGGCCCTCGTAGAAGCCGCAATCGATGGGGTGGAGGTCACGGTCGGCCTCTTGGACCAGGACGGGGATCTCCCACGGGCCCTGCCCCTGGTGGAAGTCCGCCCCCATCCGGGACACTTCTTTGACTTTGAAGAAAAGTACACCAGTGGGGGCGCTCAGGAATTTTGTCCGCCTCAAGACCTTGAGCCTGCACGCTGCGCAGAGGTCAGTGTCTTGGCCCAACGGGCCTTCCGGCTCGCTGGCTGCGCCGGCTACGCCCGCATGGACTTCATCGTGCCCCCGAAGGGGCCACCCGTCTGTCTGGAGATCAACACTCTGCCTGGCTTCACCCAGCGTTCACTGCTGCCACTCGCGGCACGAGCAGCGGGCATAGGCTTTCAAGATCTAGTGGAGTTGATTCTCGAGCGAGCTCTCAAGAACCGCACACCATGAGCGCCCCGGCCAAGACCCGAATAGCGGTGATCGGTGCCCAGGGGCGCATGGGCCAGTTGGCCTGCGCTTGTATTGAGCGAACTCCCGACCTGGAACTGGCGGCCCGAATCCTACGCGAAGATGACATCGGCACTTGCCTGCGTGAGTCTTCCAGCGAAATTGCGCTGGACCTGACCCGGGCAGGTCTGGGCGCGTCCCATGGGCGGCTTATCCTGGAGAGTGGTCAGCGAGCTGTGATCGGCACCAGCGGTCTGCAGCCCAGCGAGCTCCAGGACCTGAAGGCCCAGGCGGAAGAGGCACAACTGGGCTGCCTGGTGGTGCCCAATTTCTGCCTTGGGATAACGATCCAGCAACTCTGCGCCCGACTGGCCCTTGAGTTCCTGCCCCGCTCGGACCGCGATGATGTCCAGGTCAGCCTTGAGGAGCAGCACCACCTCGAAAAGATCGATTCCCCCTCAAGCACCTCCCTTCGGACCGCTGCTCTCTTGGAGGCCGACGGAGCACCAGCCATTTCGATCCGATCGGAACGCCTGGAGGGAGTGCTGGCCAACCAGACCGTGGCCTTCAAGTGGGGCGCGGAGACCCTGCGGCTCAGTCACCAGGTCAGCAGCCGCGAGGCCTTTGGGCCGGGGATTCTGCTGGCTCTGAACCATGTGCAGACCCTGAGCGGATTCGAGCTGGGCCTCGAGTCGGCCTTTGGGGTTCGCATGTCGGAAGAGGGGACCTGGGGCGGGTTCTGCCCTGCTCCTTGATCAAGCCGCTTGCAGGATGAGCACAGGCTCCCTACTCTGCTGCCTCGCGCCGGGCTGGCGGAATGGTAGACGCGACGGATTCAAAATCCGTTGGAGGCAACTCCATGAGGGTTCGAGTCCCTTGCCCGGTACCACCCGCTACTCTTTTGGGCGGGGGCAACACGCGAACCCACCCGATCCAATGGACACCCTGGCCCGAGCGCTGTTGCCAACTCTGCTGCACGAGTTGGCCAACACCACCCAGTTGCTGACGGGTCTGCATGCCCTGACCACCATGGCAGGCGGGGAAGAACTGCTCGCCAGCCATGAGGATGAGCTGGCCCGGGCAGGAAACGATACACAGCGCCTGGGCTGGCTGCTTGGAGTGCTCGGCGCGGCGGGGGGCCATGATGTGCTGCTGGCTCGACGAGAACCGGCGGGCCTTGATTGGATCGTATCCCTGGTGACCAAGGCTGCCAGGCGTGAGGAACGGCCCCTGCCCACGGCTCCTGCGACCCTCCCACGCTTGATGGGCTGCACCCCAGACGGTTGGTCTGTGCCCTGGGCTGTGGGCAGTCTGCTCTGGCAAGTGGGGGAACAGTCCAATCCCAGCGCATGGCATTTCCGCCTGGAAGCAGATGGCTGGCGCCTTGTCCTGCCCGGATGCGATCCGGCGGAATTTGTAGAGCAGGTGCCGGGAGCCACGCTAGTGGACAGAACTGACGGCCCGGGAGCCGACCTCTTGCTGCCAGCTGAATACCTGAGTCAGCCATGATGCGTTTGGAAAGAGTCCCCCTGCTCGGACGCTTCCTCAAGCACCGCACTCCAGCCCAGGACGCCAACAGCGCAGCAGTAGATGAAGTTCTCGCGGAATTGCGTCCCGCCTTCCAAGCGGACGGGGGCGACCTGACCCTGATCCGCATCACCCCTGATGGGAGAGTGTTGCTGCGAGCCCATGGCGCCTGCCACGGCTGCGGGGCCAGCATCTTGACCCTGCAGGGTGCTGTGGCCCCCAAGCTCAAGGAGCGTCTGCCCTGGGTCACCGGGGTCGAACTCGAAGAGTGAAGCCCAGCGCCAGGGGAAAAAACGAGGCCGCCCCGCACAGAGGAGGAAGGACGGCCCCGGTCAGCAAACGCAGAGGATGCCTCGCCGGGTCAATTATTGATGACGATCTCGCTGGTACCCACAGGTGTACCCAGCGCGTCATGGATCACCGCCTGATATCCCACCACACCGAACATGAAGCCTGGCTGGGTGTAGGCCAGTTGGACCTCGCCATTGGTGTCCGCATCCAAGGGAATCGTGCGACGCAGAATCAACGCGGGCTGGGTCATCAAGAACACCGGCACACCCCAACCCAAGTCAACCTGATACTCACGGGACATTAGAAATGCCGTGCGGGTCAGCATGATTGAGGCGCTGCCTCCCTGGGGTACATCCCTCACGGTCACCAGGGCAGGGCCCGCTGCAGGGCCATTGGGACCACTGAAGGAAATACCGCAACGCTTGCTCTCCAGGATGAGCCGTTCGCTGACCCCGAAGTTGAAATCGGTGCTGCCCAGACGCAACTCAGCACCCAGGGGTTGATAGGGGGCCAGAATCGAGGAACCCGGTGAGGGCACCAACTCAAGGGCGTTGAGCCAGGCCGTGGCCGCCAGGACCTCGTCCTGCAAGTTGCCGGCGAGGTCGTAGCGCCGCAAGATGTTCTCTGCGCCCCCGGAGGGGTCGCTCTCCACCACAAACATGCTCTCGCCCTGCTCGTCGATCACGATTGCGCTGGTGCCATCCAATTGGTCGATCAGCACGGTCGCGTCCAGCTCAGTCAACAGGCCGGGGCCTTGCAGATCACTGGCCTCAAAGCGAATCAGATTCTGGGTGTCCGGGGGCACGGGCCACCCGTCGTACTGAGTGCCGTAGTAGAGGTTGCCGGCCCCATCCGTGGCCAGGGGACCTGAAGGGCCCGACACGTGTGCGCGGGGAGTCAGCTGTCCTGTGGCCAGATCAAGTTCCAGGAGGTCATTGCCTGCGCCCCATCCACCCAAGGCCGCCGAGACCCAAGCTCGAAGTCCATCCGGGTCGAAGCACAAGGCGTAGTTGAAGGTCGCCTGGGCCAGTAGCAGCATGCCACCGCCGTTGAGATCGACCGAGTAGATTTCGCCGTTGGTGCTCTCGCCCAAGATGGCCACTGTCTGGCTCGAATCGACTGCGATAAAACTCGCAAAGACGGGGCTGGGGAACGATCCAAGATTCAACTGGTGTATCCCAGCAGAACTCCAAAGGTCCACAGCCGCCCCGTCAAAGGTTACATAGCGGCCATCGGTCAGTGAACTCACGGCCGCGCCCAGAGCCACAGGTGCAGTGTCGCTCACTTGATAACCGGGTCGAGCAACGGTTTGGGCCTGGGTGCCGGGGGCGAGAAAAAGAAATACCGACAAAGCCGGCGCCAGAGAAAGAGTGCCCCCAAGGACACGAATTGAGAAATGTGGTTTCATGGGTGCTCCAGTCAGTACTCCGCTGAATAGACCCGGAGACCTGATGTCGCACCGCCCCAAAGAAACACTCCTCGGACAAGACTGGTACTGAACAAGACCCCGGGGTCCCGGTACCACAGCGAGAATCCTGGCTCAGTCCAAGGGATGGACTTCACAGTGGCGGGACCGCATTCGAATCACACGAACTTCCCCCGCATGGGGCACCTGACAAATTTTGAAGGGGCCACTTTCACATGGCCCCCTGGCCAAGTCAACCCAAGAGCGCCCTAGCCGTCATTCCCCTTCGAGTTGCTCGCTGCGGGGTTGTTTCCACCCGTCCCCAGATCCTCAAGATCCACCTGTTCTTCAGCTGCGTCCAGGGCTTGTTGAGCCAGGACCTGGAATTTTTCCAAAAGGGTGCGCGAGTAGGTATTTTCGAGGGTGCCCTTGACCCAGACCTCGGGGGCCAATACGGCCAGCACAAACAAGAGCACCGCGTGCAGCAACAAGCCGGTCAAGCAACCGGCCAGGGCGCCGCCAGCCCGATCCCAAAGCCCCAGCTGCATGGCGGCCAAGGCTTCCTTGCCTAGGCGGGCAAGGATGGCCACAAAAATCATGACCGAGATAAAGATCAGGAACCAGGCCAGGGTCCCCGACAAGGTAGTACCCAGCCCCAGGCCCCACCCCTCCAGGACTTCTCCCAGGGGAAGGAACAATTGTCGGGCAACGGCCACTGCGGCCACCAGACCGAAGAGCCGCAGAATCTGACCCCACAGGCCGCGCCAGATACCAAGCACCAGGAACAGCCCGGCCAGGCCCAATCCCAGTTGGTCGATCCAGGCCAGGGCAACGACGCTGGAGGCCTGCAAATGCTCAGAGATCTCTTGGGCTTGCACGGGACCATCATGGCATTCCCCCGTGATCAATCCAAGGGGCCCCCTCGATTGCCCGAACGGGCCCTCTGGGCTAAACTAATGGGCTATGGCAACCCTCACGCCCACGGAATTGGAACTCGGTTTCCAACAGTTACTGAGCCTGGCTCGCCAGAATTCGGCCCTCGAAACCGAACTGGCCAGCAGTGTTGGGGATTTCTTCCCTCAGATGAGTGCGCCACAGGAGCTTCGAGGGGACGACCTGCTCAACGCCCGTCGACATCAGGAATGGTTTCTGTTTGAGCGCCATAGTGCCCATCTGGAGGGCGTGCCCTGCGAGCGTCTGCTGGGCGAATGGCGTAAAGCGGTCGCGGAACAGTTGCAAGAACATGAGGTGGGGGAGCGAGCTCTCTTGGATTCCTGCGCGGGAATCTTCTCCGTGCGAGGAGTGGCAGAGGACGGTGCCGCCTGGTTGGAGGATCTTGGTTGCCTGCAGGAACACTCCCTGCGCCCCAACCCCGAGGCGCCCTCCCTGGATATAGGGGATCTAATCGTCGGGCGCCTGCATCCGGATGGCGATGGTGCAGTTCTTGCCTCCCCTGCAGCTGGCGTCTTCCGCAATTCAGACTTGCATCAGGCGATTGAAGCGGACCTTGCGCGACGCCGCAGCGATGGGGGGCCAGCTCTCTTGCGCTTCGATCAACAGACCCTTGAGCAAGCCTTCTTCTGTTTGACCCAAGATCCGGCCTTGGATGCTGAATCGCCCACGGCAGTCAATCCCCTTGACTCTGCCATGGCCCTCCTGGGCAAAGCCGGGTTGTCCGAGGCCGCGATCCAGGACATCTTCGCGCGCCTACGCTCAACACCCATGCAGGCCAAGAGCCTGGTCCTGGGGTCTGATGACCACTTGGGAGAGATCCTCGATGAGCTGGCCTTTGACACAGAGGTGGATTTGACTCGCGCCCGGGCAGCCTTGGCTACGGCCTGGCACAGTCTGCGCTTGGATTCCGCAGAGCGCCGGACCAGTCCCCGGGAAGTGACCAATGCTCTGGCGGACTTTGACCAGGGACGGGCTCAAGGCCGGGATGTGCAGGCACTCTTGGACGATCTTGAGCGCGACCTGGGGCTTGGGGAGAGCGGCTCCGAGGGCGCCGAACCCGTCAGTTCCCTGCCCTCGGGTGGGGTCGCCCGGGCCATCGTGACAGAGTTCCGTTGGGAAGCTCAAGCGTCGAAGGAAATCCAGCTGACCAGGGAACAGCTTGAGTCCCTCGATCTGTTGATTGAGTTTGGCGCAGGTTTTGAGCAGCCAGAAGAACTAGGAGCCCAGGCCATGCGACAGTTCCTCTTTTTTTGGTGTCCTGAACAACGGGTCAAGCCCACCCAAGTCGCGAACCTGGTACCAGCCCTCGAAGCCTTTTGCCAGTGGGCCAGCCAAGAACAGGACCTTGAAGTGGACGATTGGCAGGGCAGCGACGGGGAGTTCCTCGTCGATCTGGAGCGGATCCTGGACCTCAATCAGAGCCTGCCCCGCAGACCTGACCAAGACGGGGAACTGTTCGAGGTCCTTGAAGCCGAAGACCCCCGGGGCCTGCCGGGTCTGATGGTCTCGATTCCCGGTGGCATGCCTTTTCGTACCGAAATCAAGAGCGAAGCCCTGCGCGCTGCTCAACAGGGTGATCTGCTACGTGCCAAGCTGCTCGACGACAGCCAACTGGAGATACGCAGTGTCTATCCGGGGAGCGCACATCGATTGGATGCGTGAGCCCCCGATGCGACGCTACCAGGTCGCGAAGCCCGCACCTGGGATCAGCCCACGATCCCGCACCAGATCGACCAGCTGGTCCGCTGCAGTGACCCTCCCTCAATGCGCACTGCGCACTGGGACCTGTACCTCGCTGAGCAGATCCGCAGGATTGGAATCAGTTCCAGGCACCACAAGATAGATTTCGCGCAGCGGTCCGTTCGGAACCCAATTCTGGCGTTCCACATAGTCGAAGATCCCTGTCCAGGCCTTGCGCACATCCGAACTGACGCCCGAGGCAAGACCATAGGCAACCGTCGTGCTGGGCAAGACTCCGAACTCCAGGGGCGCCAGGGTCTTGACCTCTCTGTGAACCGGCATGCATACCCTTGAGTTGGAGGATTCGGTGGGGGGCACATCAGGGATGTCATAGAAAAGACAGAAAGGCGGGCCATCCGCGACCAGACCCTGCTCCTCCAGTTCGTGCTGCAGGATCGGAATCATCGCCTCCCTGTCCGCCTGGATTCCGCGGATTTCAAGGTAGACATAAGGCACCTGCCTGCGGTCCTTCCAGTTGGCGTGCACCGTCTGAAAAGGCGGGTGGGAAACCTGCAGTTCGCTGAAGCCGGCGCTCCAGCGAGCATGGGTGGGGCCCGGGTCAGTAGGGACCGCACCCCGCAGAGCGCATGAGGACAAGAGCAACGAGAGGGTGATTGGGATCAGTTTCATGTCACCAGTGGGCATACTTCCCTATCGGCTCCTTTTGGAGAGAAGATCACGGGCATTCTCAGGAGCCCCCCTTGCTCTCCCAATTGGCGCAGTTCGAAGGAACGCCGATATAGCCGGGCTAACCCAAGAATGGCCGCAGGCCAGGTTGTGACCCTGAGCAATAGGCCATCCAGGCACCAACGGATGGCATAGGCGAGAGATCTCCCCCAAGTCGAAGACGTGCGCTGGACTCAAGCATGGCTCCTGGTTCCGCAGCTGGCTCGGGGCCGAGGTCTGGAAGTCCAAAGGGCCAGAGCCCGGTGCATCCTTGCGGGCATCGCCGGAAGCTGGCGGCGCCTACCAGGAATGCGGGATCCAAAAGTTCGTCATCTTCTGGGCCGCACGCGTCTCGGGATACTTCTCGACCAGGTTCTCGAAACGGGCAATGTTCTTCTTCCAGCCGCGCCGCCAGAAGGATTCGACCAGTCGCTCGTATTCCTCAGCGGCCTCGAGCTCGACGGAGTAGGTCTCGTCATCGCTGGAGCTGGAAATTCGCGCCCGGATCGCGTCGCCAAGAGGGTGCTTCTTCAGCTCCTTCTCCAGGGCCTCCAGGGCGCCCTGCGCCGGGAGGACTTCACGCCGCTCGAGCATCTCTTCAATCTGCTCCATGAGCGTGGCAACGTGGCCTTCCAGCGCCTTGCGCAAGGCAGTCGCTTGCTCACGATCATCCTCGCTCGCGCTGGTCGAAGCATCGATCGCGTCGAGGGCCGCGAACGCCTTCGCCAGCTTTCCCGCCCCAGTTAGCTCGAGGACCCGCCTGACCCGCTTGCCGTGGTCGCCCTCCGGAACGAAGCGCAGGCAGGCCTTGGCACCGAGGCGATCGGAGCCCTTGAGCGCCTTGACCAACTTGCCATTCCAGGTGCCGTTCGAACTATCGGTGCGGTAGAAGACTTCGCCGTGGGTGTCGAGCACGACCTGCCCGTAGTCATCACCCGAGCCCCAGGTCGACTGCATGTCGCTGGCGGCGCCCACCGGAAAGGGCAGGGGATAGTCGTTGAGCAGGGCCTTGACATCGCCCGCCGAGTCACGCGTGACGGCCAGGATAACCAAGCCCTTTTCTGCGTGGTCGTGGTGGAACTTGAGCAGGCCGAGCCAGGCTGCCTTCTTGGGCTCCTCACACACAAAGAAGTGCACCAGCACTGTGCGGCCTTTGAGAGACGCCAAGGTCGGGCCGTCTCCGATCCAGTTGAACCAGTGGCCCGCCGAGATGGGGGGTGGACGAGTCCCTATGCCCGGAGGGGCGATGGCCGTACGGAATGAGGCGCAAACCGCGACAGTCAGTCCGACGAGGACAATGGAGATCAGGTGCCGTCTTCGCACGCCTCTAGGTTAGTACAGCGCGGCCCACGGCACCAGCCGGCACCCCCCAACCAGTTGTGTCGGATAATGTATGTTATGTATACCAAAGGCAGTCCTATAGGCCTGCAAGGGGGGTTTTTGCCGCACACCCGGGAAACGGCTCCCCAGCCCCCAATGCCGCCACAGGGCCGCAAACCACCACCTGCGGCCGGGCAGATTCACTTATCCGGTTGTGTCCGGGCCTCCCATGCGCTCGAATGTCCGACTCCCAAGGAGTCCTCATGCCCCGACCATCCAAGACCACAGGCCGTCTGCCTGCAGGCCTCTTCTATGAGGACTTCACCCTCGGCCGCAGCTTCGAGTCATTCGGCCGTACCCTGACCGACGCTGACCTGGTGCTTTTTGCTGGTCTCTCCGGGGACTTCAACCCGGTTCATCTGGACCAGGAAACCGCCCAGGCCACGCCTTTCCGCGGTCGCGTGGCCCACGGCATGCTCGTGCAGTCGATTGCCACCGGCCTGGCGGTTCAAATGGGCATTTTCCACGGCACCCTGGTGGCTCTGGCATCCATGGAGATCGCCTGGAAGACACCCGCGCGGGTTGGCGACACGATCCGGGTCATCATGGAAGTGGCCGATGTTGACTCCAATCCCAAGTCGAGGCGCGGAACAGTCGAATTCCAGGTGCAGGTGATAAAAGCCGACGACACGGTGCTTGTGGAATCCCGCTGGCAGACGGTGGTCTCCCGACGCCCCAAGTCGACGAACTGAACCTGAGCGGAATCAGCCGAGTTTCACCTCGGAACCCTCGGGGGCCTCAACTCCGAGAAAACGCAAACCCCCGCCTGCGGTCCACTCGAAGTCTGTGCGCACGCCGGGTCCAACCTGCATGCGGGGTGTGTCCTGCCAGGGCCGGCTCAGGCCCATGCAGAGAGCGATGCGCAGAACCCACATGTGAGCAACGATGGCGATGGTTGCTCCCGCATGTTCCTCAGCCAGGCTCAACAGACAGGGAGAGACCCGCATGGCCATGGCCTGCACGGTTTCACCCCCCGGTGGTGTCAACAAGCCGCCGCTGGCCTTCCATGCCTCGAATGCTCCCGGGCTGTTGCGGTTGACCTGCTGCGGGCTCCAACCAGCCCAGGAGCCGCGGTCGATCTCCAACAGGTCGGGCTCATCACGCCGGGGCAGATCCCGGCTCTGGCGCAGGTGTGCGGCACTGGTCTCGGCTCGCTGCAGGCCAGATGAAATCACCGCCCCCAGGGAAACATCCTCCAAACTGCTGGCCGCCCAGCGAGCCTGCTCCAGCCCCGTTTCGGAGAGCGGAACATCAAGACGCCCATAGATCATCCCCTGCCAGGCCTGAGCCACCTGCCCATGACGGAAGAGGTGAATGCGAGTGGCAGGATTCGGCATGGGCACACCATAGCGCCGGACCCCAACCAACTCCCCCACCCTCCGCAGATCCCCTGCCCGCCACGCACCCACTTCTCCTGCCCAACCCCCGGATTCTGCGCCAAAATCCACCTCCCTGGCCAAGAAGCCTCGCTCCCGCCTAGAACTTTGCCGCCCCCATCGCTACGGTTCTCAGCCTTCCTGTTCCCAGGTCACATCCATGCATGCGCTCAGACGCTTCCTTGAAACATCGGTCGGCCGCAAGACCGTCCTGGCCATCACTGGCTTGTCCTTGTTCGGATTTGTCATTGTCCACCTCCTGGGCAACTTCGCGCTCTTCAGCGGCACTGAGGCCTTCAACGAGTATGCCCAGAAGCTTGAGGACCTGGGACCGGTCTTGATGGTGGCCGAAGTGGGTCTGCTGACGCTCTTTGTGGTGCACATGGGGCTGGCCCTGAGCCTGCATCGTCAAAGCCGGGAAGCCCGACCGGATGACTACCGCATACGCGCCAACATGGGGCGCTCCACTGTCGCTTCGCGCTCCATGCTGATCACCGGTTTGGCCTTGGGCGTGTTCCTGGTGATCCACATCACAGACTTCCGCATCAAGAAGATCATGGGCGATCCGGCGGTGGCAGACCTGGGCCAGGCGGTGGTCGAACGTATCACCAGCCCGCTCGGATTGGTGATCTACATGGGGGGCATCATTGCCCTGGGCCTGCACCTGCGCCACGCTCTGCAAAGCGCGTTCCAGACCCTCGGCTTGAGTCATCCGCGCTACGCTGACAATGTACGCTACGTCAGCGCTGCCAGCGCGGCTCTGATCACCCTGGGCTTCGCTGCGATCCCCCTCTACCTGCTGTTCACCGGCCAAGGAGCTTCATCATGAATGCCCCCCCCAAGCTCGATTCCAAGGTGCCCTCGGGGATTCTGGGCGACGCCTGGACGAACCACAAGTTCGCCCTACCTCTGATCAACCCCGCCAATCGCCGCAAGTTCAAGATTGTGGTGGTGGGCACAGGTCTCGCGGGCGCCTCCGCCGCCGCCACCCTGGCGGAGATGGGCTACAAAGTTCAGTCCTTCTGCATTCAGGATTCCCCCCGCCGAGCCCACTCGATCGCAGCCCAGGGAGGCATCAACGCCGCCAAGAACTACAAGGGTGACGGGGACAGCGTGTACAGACTGTTCTACGACACGGTCAAGGGCGGCGACTACCGCGCCCGAGAGCACAATGTGCACCGCCTGGCAGAGGTCAGCGTCAACATCATCGATCAGTGTGTGGCCCAGGGCGTGCCCTTTGCCCGGGAATACGGTGGTCTGCTCGACAACCGATCCTTTGGAGGCGCCCAAGTCTCGCGCACGTTCTACGCCCGGGGCCAGACCGGCCAACAGTTGCTCCTGGGGGCCTACAGCGCCCTCATGCGTCAGGTATCCGCGGGCCGGGTGGAGGTGAGAACGCGCTGCGAAATGGTGGACGTGGTCACCCTGGACGGAATCGCCAGAGGCATCATCACCCGAGACCTGGAGACCGGTGCCTTCGAACGTCACTCCGCAGACGCGGTGCTGCTGTGCACTGGTGGATACAGCAACGCCTTCTACCTTTCAACCAATGCCAAAACCTGCAATGTGACCGCCGCCTGGCGAGCCCACAAGCGCGGGGCGTTCTTTGCCAATCCCTGCTACACCCAGATACACCCGACCTGCATCCCTGTCAGCGGCGAGTACCAGTCCAAACTGACCTTGATGAGCGAGTCCTTGCGCAATGACGGTCGCGTCTGGGTGCCCAAGACCAAGGGCGACCAGCGCCAGCCCGCGCTGATTCCCGAGAGCGAAAGGGACTACTACCTGGAACGACGCTACCCGAGCTTCGGAAATCTCGTGCCTAGAGATGTGGCCAGTCGCAACGCCAAGTCAGTTTGCGACGAGGGCCGCGGCGTGGGCTCCACAGGCCTCAGCGTCTACCTGGACTTCGCCGACGCCATCGCCAGGGAGGGCCGCGCAACCATCGAGGCGCGCTACGACAACCTCTTCCAGATGTACGAACGCATCACTGGCGAGGATCCCTACTCCCAACCCATGCGAATATTCCCGGCGGTGCACTACACCATGGGCGGCCTTTGGGTTGACTACAACCTTGAGAGCACATTGCCCGGCCTGTTTGTGCTGGGCGAGGCCAACTTCTCAGATCACGGCTCCAATCGCCTGGGTGCGAGCGCTCTGATGCAAGGTCTGGCAGACGGTTACTACGTGGTTCCCGCCACGGTCACCGCCCACCTGGCCGGGCGCAAGCTCGAACGCATCGACACGAACCACGACGCGTTCGCTGAAGCCGAGGCCACATCCCGGGCACGCTTTGACAAGCTGCTCAATATCAATGGCTCGCGCACGGTGGATCAGATGCACCGGGCTCTGGGCCAATTGAACTGGGACCACTGCGGTATGGCACGCACCAAACAAGGGCTGGAGCAGGCCTTGAAGCAAGTGGTCCAGTTGCGCGAGGAGTTCTGGAGCAATGTGCGCGTATTGGGAGATGGACGCTCCCTCAACCAGGCCCTGGAGCATGCGGGTCGGGTTGCGGATTTCATGGAATTCTCCGAGCTGATGATGAAGGACGCGCTGACTCGAGAGGAATCCTGCGGAGGTCATTTCCGCGAGGAGCACCAAACCGCCGAGGGGGAAGCCAAGCGGGATGACGAGAACTTCTGCCATGTAGCTGCCTGGGAATACCGCGGGCGCGATCAGCAGCACCAACGGCACACCGAGGCGCTCTCCTTTGAGAACGTCCAGTTGACTACAAGGAGCTACAAGTAATGGGCGGGCACAACGACGAAACCTTGAGCTTGACTCTCAATATCTGGCGCCAGTCCGGCCCAGATACTGCGGGAGATTTTGAGACCCACAGCCTGGAGGCCAGTCCGGCCATGTCCTTCCTGGAGATGCTTGATGTGGTCAACGAGAATCTCCAGAGAGAAGGGCGCGAGCCCTTTGCCTTCGACCACGACTGTCGCGAGGGTATCTGCGGCATGTGCAGCCTGGTAATCAACGGCAAGCCCCACGGGCCCGAGTCAGAGACCACCACCTGCCAGCTCCACATGCGCAGCTTCAACGATGGGGATGTGATCTGGATCGAGCCCTTCCGAGCGAAGGCCTTCCCCGTCCTGCGGGATCTGATCATTGACCGCTCTCCCTTGGACCGCATCATCCAGGCAGGCGGCTACGTATCGGTCAATACGGGCGCCCCCCAGGACGCCAACGCCCTGCCAATTCCCAAGCAGAACGCAGATCTGGCCATGGATGCCGCCGCTTGTATCGGGTGTGGAGCATGCGTTGCTGCCTGCCCCAACGCCGCCGCCATGCTCTTCACTGCCGCCAAGGTCAGCCATTTGGCGCTCCTTCCCCAGGGCGCTCCCGAGCGCGTGTCCCGTGCGCTGGGCATGGTGGAGCAGATGGATGCCGAGGGCTTTGGCCACTGCACCAATCACTACGAGTGCATGGCTGCGTGTCCCAAGGGGATCTCGACCGACAACATCGCGCGCATGAATCGCGAGTACCTGCGAGCCAGCATCTTGTCCCGCTAAGAGGCGAACGCCCAGGTGCTCTCTTTGAGAGCGCCTCAGTGAGCGCCGCTGTGGAGCACAAGCTTCACGTGCTGACTGCCCCAACCGCCCACCAGGCGGATCAGCTTTCCCAGCCCAGGCGTACCACGCCAGGCATGCACCTCGCCCGCAACCTCAGGGGTCAGAAGGTCCATCCAACGGATGGCGTAGTCCAGGCGTTGAGTGCAGAGTGCCCGCGCACCACGGCTGGCTGCTCCCCGGGCAAGACGTCCTGCCAGGGGATCAAAATGGATCTGCCAGGAGCCCTCAAGCTGACAAGCATCGAGGCAAACCAACTCAAGGCGCGTGAACCCCTCCCGCCGCGAATAGGTCAGTTCGCCTCCGTGGCGACGAGCACACTCGATCGCTCCGCTCAACCCGTGGCCGCTGCCCCCGTTGCTGGCCCCCGGATCGGTCGCGCCCGCGGGCAGACCCCGACCGTTGTCCTGCACCCAAAATCCGCACAGACCACGCTCCTGGGTCAGCCCGACGCGCACCCTGCCCCTGGAACCCGCTGCTTCAGCGGCGTTGACGATCAGGTTGACCAGGGCATCCTCCAACAGAGCGCGATTGGCGAAGACCTGACCTCTAGCGGGCAGGTCGTTGATGACTTCCGGGGGCAGCGCCGCTGATCCTGCCCGGGTGGTCGACTTGGAACGCTCCAGGGCGGACGCAGCAACCTGGCAGAGATCGAGTCGGCTTGCCGCCGGACATGTTCCCAAGGGGGCGCCGGGACCTGGACCTTCCGAATCCAATACACGCCCACAGAGTTCCGCGGCCTCCATGAGATGATCCTCCAGTTGCCCGAAGCCCACGGCTCTCTCGTCCAAGCGCGTGCGGCAGGCTTCAAGCATGACCCCGGTCAGACGATTGCGCAGGTCATGGACCAGACTTGCCGAGCGGGCACCCAGGGCGAGCAGATGCTCGGATTGTTGACGCGACCCCGTGCGAGCCAGCAAGGCTCCGATCCCATCGGCCAGATCCTCCCAACCGGCTGCCTCAAGGGTTGCCTCGGAGCGGCTTCTGAGGATCAGGTGGCCCCGCTGGAGCAGCCCCCCCTCCCCCATCGCCGGCTGCACTCTCCAGGAGCCTGAGATCTTCGCGGGGGGCCTCCCCCGAAAGCCAGCGCTGGCCCAGGCGACCTCCCCCAAGAGGCCATTGGCCCAGCGCCCACAGCCGGGCGTACGCCAGGCGCGGCCGCCCTGGGGCAGATAAGCGAGGGCAAGCAGCTCCGGAGAGGCTTCCAGAAGGTCCCTGAGAAGGGCATCCGGCGCAGGCGGAACCTGCCCTGAACTCCAAGCCAACAGACGTCTGAAAAGGGGTTCCAACTCCGGATCGGTCCTTGTTGCACCTGCCATGGGCACAGTCTGCCGCCTGGTGCCCCCCCCAGGGGACCCCTCCAAAGGGAACACCTGTGTTCCCCCGGGGAAACACGGACAGGCGGGGCTGCTAGACCCCTATTCACAGATACCACCAGCGACCCCCAGAAACCCCTTCCCAATAACCCCACGCATTGCGCTGGAGCCCCCGCAGTCCTATCCTTGAACCCCCATACAGGCGCCTAGCGGCACGCCCCTTGCAGAGGAGAAACACAACCCCGGCAACTTCGCTGGGGCCACACCGCCCTGGACTGGTGCCCACTCAGCCCTGTTGCCAACCAGCAGGGGTCCCAACTGGAATATCCCAACTGGAATATCCCAACTGGGGCAAAGACCAAACACACCGCACTGAATCAGACAGAAGCTGTTCAAGCAGCACTGAAGAGATCACCTCAGCCCGAGACACCCATTCCCATTCGAATGACCATGAAAAAACTCATCCTTATCGGCGCCTTGATGGCAGCCAGCACCCTTGCCCTGAGCGACTTTTCCGTGGGCCACGGCGGCACCTACCGGGGCCCCGGTGACACGGTGCCCCCCGGCGCCGGTGGTGGCGGAGGTGGCGGCGGCGCTGCCCCCGGAGCACCGGCTCCTGGTGCTCCCACCACACCCGCACCTACCACCCCTGGCACCCCCGCTGCGGCACCTGGCACCCCCGCCGGCACCCCGGCTCCGGGCCAGGCCCAAGGCCCCATGACCCAAGGGGGCGGCGACGCCGGTCCCGACCTGACCCGATGGGACTTTTGGTGGGGCTTCAACAAGGACCCCTACCTCAACCTGAAGAGCCACATCCACGACGGCAACATCCAAACCGGTTCCGCTGAGTTTTTCCTGGGCCATGGTCAAAAGGAACAGGCCAAAGAAACCCTGCGCCCCACCAAAGAACAGATCGACAATGTGGTGGTTCCCGCACTGCTCGAGGCCCTGGCAAAGGAACGTCACAATGACATCGTCACCGGCGCCATGATCGCCTTGGCCAAAATCGGTGACGACCAGGACGAAAGCGGCGAGTCGCGTTTCCAAAAGGAAATCGTGAAGTTCCTCGATGACTCCAGTCAAGAGATCGCCGAGACCGCTGCGGTGGCCTTGGGCATCTTGGCGGATGAGGGCAGCATCGAAATCCTGGTGGAATTGATGAACGACGGCCCCATGGGCCGCAAGGCCGTGGGCTCCACCCAGGTATCTCTGCGCACCCGGGCCTTCGCCGCCTATGGCTTGGGCCTACTCGGTTACCGCTCCGGCGACAACGAACTGCGCAAGCAGATCGCCGAGCATCTGGCCGACGTCTTGACCTCTCCGAGCTTCGCCACCCGGGACATCAAGATCGCCGCCATGGTGGCCTTCGGCTTGACCCGTGTGGACGCGGTGGAAGCCGTCCCGGAACTCAGCGAAGACGAGATGAAGGGCAACCTGCCTCATGTGGTTTCCCGCCAGGCCCAACTCACCTTCCTGCTCGACTACTTCAACGAGCGCAACGTGCGCGCCAACAAGAGCACCCGTCACTATCTGGTGCGCGCCCACGCGCCCCGCTCCATGGCCATGCTGCTTGAGGACCTGACCGGTGAAGAAGCCAAGACCCAGCGCACGGCAGTGGCCGAGATGCTGATGGAAGCCGTTCGCGATCGTAGCGACTACACCCAACGCGAGCTGAAGATGAGTGCCGCCCTGGCCCTGGGCCAGATCGGCAACTGTGACGACGATGGGTCCAAGGCTATCGACAACAAGATCCGCGCTAGTCTGCGTGAGGTCGCCTCCAAGGGCCGTCAGCAGGCCCGCCGTTTCTCACTCATAGCCCTGTCCCAAATCGGTGCCCGCGCTGGCATCGGCGAGAAGCCTTGGGGCGGCCGCGAAGAAGTGGAATCAGCCCTTACCAAGACCCTCGGTCGCGGCAAGGTGCAACTCAAGCCCTGGGCCGGTCTGGCCATTGGCGTGCAGAGTTGGGACCTCTTGGAAGCAGGCCAGAGCCTGGATACCACCTCGATTCTTGCCCTGCAATCGGCCACCAAGGACTGCCGTCGTCCCGCGGACATCGGCGCCTATGTACTTGGCTTGGGTATGAGCAAGAACGTCGACGCGATCAATCTGATCATGGACAAGCTGGACTACTTCACCGGTGATGACGAGGCCCGCGGCTACTGCTGCGTGGCCCTCGGTCTGATCGGTGACCCCCGCCCGGTGGAACAGATCCAAGTTCTGATCGAAGAGGCCAAGTACCGCCCCGACCTGCTCAAGCAGGCTGCCATCTCCCTGGGTTTGCTGGGCGACAAAGCCATCGTGCCCAAGCTGGTGGACATGCTGGCGAACGCCAAGGGAATGGCCACTCAGGCTGCCATCGCCACGGCCCTAGGCCAGATCGGCGATCGCAACTCCATCGAGCCTTTGGTGGAGATGCTGCAAAGTCCCAAGATGACCGGCGGCGCCCGCGGCTTCGCGGCGGTAGCCCTGGGCATCGTGTGTGACAAAGAGATGCTGCCTTGGAACTCCAAGATCGGCCAGGACATCAACTACCGCGCAAACTCCACGACCCTGACCGGCGGCGGCACGGGCATCCTGGATATCCTTTGAGCGCATTGAACTACCGGGCCTGCCCGGTGAGGTCATGAGGAGCTGCCCGCTGAATTCAGCGGGCAGCTCCTTTTGTGTCGTCATGCCCGCAAGCCCCCGGCTCACGACCTCAACTGAAGCGTCGGGACCTGAGGAAGGCCGCAACCCCGACTCCTGTGGCCAACAGGCACACCAGGGCGACGGTGAACTGGGCGCGCAGCAGGGCGCTGGCCCGAGACTCCTGTGCGTGACGGGCTTCAACGGCCAGAGTCAGGTGATTGCGGGCCTTGTTGCTGTAGAACACACGGGTCTCATGAGGCAGGTCGGGGGCTTCGACGGCCAGACGAGCAAGGCTCTGACTCCAGCGAACGCCCTCTTCGAGTTGCAACAACTGCAGGGCCAGATCCGCCCCCGTGTTCAACAACTGCAAGTCATCGGGGTGCACAGCGAGGGCGGAACGCGCGGCGGCGAGAGCGCCGCTCAGATCCCCGCACCAGTAGCGTGCCTCCACCTGGGCCTGTTGGCGTACAAGCTCATCCCGGATTCCGTCAGCGGCGGTGATGGCCTGCACATATTGACCGGCAGCCAGCAGGGCGCGGTAACGGGCGACCTGGTCCTGAGGTTGTGGGTGGCTGAGCTCTCCCCCAAGACAGAGCAACACGGCTGCGGTGATCACGGCTGGCTCTCCTCTGCCAGACCTTGCTTGCCCCAAGCCCTTCTGCCTCGGGCGATGGAGGCCCGCTGCAACTGTTCCAAGGGGGCACGGTCATCAGTCAGCAGATCGTCTGCGTTAGCGGGCTCCACCCAGCGGAAAGTTCCCGGTGCGCCCAAGGATTGCAAGAGGGTCTGGATCGGGGCAGGTGCTTCAAATATCGCCGCTTCCGTGCCGAAGGGGATCTCCCCATCCCGTCGCACGAAAACCATGGCGTTCCGGCTGAAGGGCACTTCCAGGATCAAGGCTCGGCGATCCGCAGCGGCGGCCAGGGTGCCAGCCAGGGAAACGATCAGAGAATCCTGTACGCCGAAGCCCGCGGCATTGAGGGTCAACCAGCCTCCGGGGGCGAGCTTGGCAAGAGCCTCGGAAAAAAACTCCACAGTGGCCAAGTGGAATGGGATCTCCATGTTGTTGGCATAGGAATCCAAAATGATCTGCTCAAACGGGCCGGGCAATACAGCCAGGGCGGCCCGGGAATCCCATCCGGTCAGGACCTGGCTGGGAGGCTCAGCCGCCAGGTCCATGTGCTCCTGACCCAAGCGCACAACCGCAGGGTCGATCTCCACCCCGGTCCATATGAGATCCGTGTCCTCGGGCAGCACCCCGACCATCACCCGCACAGCCGTGCCAGCTCCAAGCCCCAGCACCAGCAGGTTCCAGGTAGGAGGTACTTCCTGCCATGCCAGAGGCAGTGTGAACAGATCATAGTAGTGCCCCCCTCCGAGCAAGCCTGGACTGGGGGCCCAGACACTCTGAAAGGAATCCAATGCCTCGTTGACCACCAGCCGGCGGGATTGGTTGTCTGCCCCCCCCGATTCGATTACGCGGATCGACTGATAGGCCGACTCGGCCGCCCCCAGGAGCCGCTCTCCCGGTGAAATTGCAGGGCCATGAACATCAAGTTGCCCGAACCCAAGCAAAGGCAACCAAAGCAGGAGCAGCGATCGGGAGTCTCTCGCGCACCAAAGCAAGAGAGTCGCACCCACCATCAAGAAAACCGCCGCCAGCAAGAACGTGCCGCGCACACCAAGCATGGGCAAGAGCAGGTGGCTTGTGCCAAAGACACCCAGCAAACTGCCCAGGGTGGCGGCTGCCAACACGCGGCCGCCGGCCTGCCCCGCGTGCAGGTGCTCCAAACGCGCAAGAACTTCTGTGGCAAGAGGTGAGACCGCACCAAGCAGCACGGCCGCTGGCAGGAACAACAACAGGGAAGCCGCCAGACTACCCCAGGTGAAGAGCACCAGGGCCTGATCCAGCGCGGTCGCTGCGGGCATGAACAGGCGACAGATGCTCTGAGCCCCAAGGGGCAGGAGAGCCACCCAAACCGCGGCTACGGCAATGGCCACCCCCATGGAGCGGGCCGGTCGCGAACCACAAGCCAGACGTCCGCCCAACACATAGCCCATGGTCAGGGCGAGCAGCACAACGCCGATCACGTTGCTCCAGACCACATGGCTGGCGCCGAACCAAGGGGCCACAAGGCGCACCGCCGCAAGTTCCACCACCATGGTGCCCGCTCCCGCCAGGGCACAGCAGACCAGGACGAGGGGGGCCGAAACGCCCCCGGGGACAGCGGGTTCGTCCACCGTCACTTGTTCGCCCGCGGGGGAACCGAGTAGGTCTTCATGGCCACAAAAATGCGGCCCGGATCGTTGGTGCCCCGATAGATCAGCTTGAGGCAAGTGCGATAGCTACGGGGCAAGAGGTCGGTGTGCTCGACCCCGTTGATGACCACCTTGACTGGCTTGGAGAGATCCACCAGAAGATCATTGAACAGCAGGGTAACCGAAGGCACCAGAGTTGCCTCAATGTGGATCGTGTTGTTATCCCGATCCACCCGAGCTTTGACCAGCCCACCATCCTCATCTCCGGCAGGAACCTCAAGCCAGTAGGCGCGGGTGGGAAACGGTCGGCCTGGGACCAGTGTGACTTCACTGGGCACCCCGTTTCGGTGGGTGTCGTTCAGCCAGTCGAGAATTTCCTTCTCGCGGCCCGAAGGGTCAACGGTGCAGTTTTCCCAGCCCTCCGCCTTGACCGCCTCTGCCCAGGCAGTGACTCCGGAACCTCCACCACTGAACCAGGTGGGCAGATTGGAAAAGTTCTCGGGGGTCGCATGTTGGGCGTCACCCGCCCGACCTATCACGCCGGCAAACAATTCAGGAAACTTGCCGGCGATGGAGAGAGCCGCGTCCACCCCCGCGCCGCGCCCAGCCAGGAAAACCTGGTTGTAGTCGATGGCCCAATCCTCGTAGATCGCGCGGAAGAGGATCAGCATGGTCCCAACGCCAGGCATCTCGCCCCACTTGTCCACGTCCTTGGGCATTTCAGGGCAGACCAGGATCACTTCATTGTGCAGGTCTCCGTCGGCCCAGTTCTCCAGGAGGGTCTCCTTGTGGTTCTCATCCACGTCTGGGATGCAGAGCACCAGAGGCCAGCTTTTCCTCTTGCCCTTGTCATAGGCAGCGGGCGCCAGGATTGCGTACTTGAGGGGACCTTCGCCACCCGGAACGGTCACGTCATACTCGCCATCCTGGATGCTGCCAAACTTGACCCGCTTCTTGCCGTATTCCCGCGACATCCAGAGAGCACGCCCCAGGTCAAGAGGGCTGGCGAGAACATCCTGCACCGGCGCCTTGCGCAGTTTGCGCTCCAGCTTCCCCAAGGCCTTCTCCACCTCGTTCTCCGCATTGAGCACACCCTCTCTGGCCACCGAGGCCTCGATGTAGTCGTTGAAGGTCTTGGCCAACCTCTTCAGGTCATTGTCCTTGAGATAGGGGCCGTCCAGGGCTGGAGCGATGGCAGGGCTGACCGCTGAGAGACACAGTAGAGGGGCGGCAAGAAGGGCTAATCGCAGCATGGTTATGGGGGGCTCAAGAAGAGGAGCCTCTAGGATCGTCGGACGGGGGGTGAATGGCAAGCACCAGGACTGAAAGGGGCCAGGAAGGTCGGTTTTCCCTTGCTGGGAACGCCCTGAGGCTATCCCCCACCTCTAGTTCATCTGGGGAGCAGGGACACACCATAACCACGCAGGGCCCAAGGTGGATGGGGCTCCCCAGACCTTCGGTCACTGTCCAGCAGCACGCCAAAGTGGGCGCTGGAGACCTGCCACTGCCGGTCCAACAGGGCATCCAGGCCCAGGATCTGATGTGCATCGGCCGCCCCTGAGGACAGCAGCCTACCCAGATCAGCCAGCGCCAGATCACGGTGGCCAGCCCCTGCGTGGATGATGGCCCGGCGACCCATCAAGGACTGCCAGACAGGACCCCGAGCGGCAGAGACTGGAGCCAACATCTGATCGATGGTCTCAAGGGCCTGATCCAGGTGACCCAGGCGGCGCTGAATCCCCTCCAGGCAGAAGGCGGACCAGGGCGCCTGGGCACGAAGGTGAAGGGCCTGGGCCACCAACAGGGCGTCGGCATTCCACTCTCCCTCAAGGGCGAGGAAAACCTCAAAGCCCGACTGTAATCTGTGCTGGCCCTGCTCGGGGGTCAGGCCCTCGTCCTGCAGCCCATGGACCATGAGTTGCACACGATCCTGGGGCCGAAAGCGGGCTGCAATCCATGCCTCCCCAGGGGTGCCCAGATAGGTGGGGCTCGGCAGTGACAAGGACCGCGCTTCCAAGCCCAGAGCATTGCGCGCCAGCTGGCGGAGGTAGACCTCCTGGGGATCCCCCTCTGCCGCGCGCACATTCAAACGGCGCTCCCAAACACTGACCAGCCTGGCCCGTTCCAGGGGACTGAGTTCTTCTGCCAATGCGTGCCAGAGCACATCCCACGATTCATCTTGCGGCTGGCGCAAATCCATAGGAACCAGACCCACACAGAGCAGGAGCCCAGAGCCCAGGTAGGTCAGGATCAGGCCCACCGCACGCGGCCCTGCCCGGACTCATCCGCCGCAGCTTCGGTGCAACCGATTTCCAGGACAGTTTCGCCGACGGATTCCAAATGCTCTCTCACGCTTGCGACCTCGTCTGTGTCCACCAGCAAGACCATGCCGATACCCATGTTGAAGACCCGGTGTGCCTCGTTCACCTCCAATCCTCCTTCTTCCACCAGCGTGCGGAAGAGCGCAGGCCGCTCCCAGGAATTCAGATCGATGCGCGCATCGCAGGAACCCAGAATGCGGGGCAAGTTGTCCACCAGCCCCCCGCCGGTGATGTGAGCCATGGCGGCAATACGCCGTTCCTCCAGCAGGGGCCAGAGGATGGGGTAATAACAACGATGAGGAGCCAAGAGAGCCTCGCCCACGCTCGGGCCGCCAAGACTGCCGGGACGGTCATTCACATCCAAGCCCATGCGCTCAAAAAAGATCTTGCGGGCCAGGGAATAACCGTTGGTGTGCAAACCGCTGGAGGTCAGACCCAACAGGGTCTGGCCCGGCTTTACGCGTGAACCGTCCAGGATCTTGTCGCGCTCTACTGCGCCCACCACAAAGCCCACCAAGTCAAAGTCGCCCTTGGCGTAGAGGCCCGGCATCTCGGCGGTCTCGCCTCCGAGCAAAGCAACGCCGGATTCACGGCATGCAATAGCGCAACCGCGGATCAATTCGCTGACCACCGTAGGATCAAGCTCGCCGGTGCCCACATAGTCCATGAAGAACAGAGGCCGCGCCCCTTGCACCAGGATGTCGTCCACGCAGTGATTGACCAGGTCCTGGCCCACCGTGTCATAAACGCCGACCTTCTTGGCCACATCAAGCTTGGTGCCAACCCCGTCGGCGCTGGCCACCAGAACCATGCCCTCGCAGCCCGCCTTGGCCAAATCAAACAGGCCCCCGAAAAGCCCCACATCAGAAACAACTCCCGCGGTGAAGGTCGAACGAATGGCATCCTTGGCCTGACTCAAGGCCTCGTCCTGGGCGTCAATGTTGACTCCCGCGTCCTTGTAAGAGAGTGAAGGGTTCTGGCTCACGTTGTTGTGGGGCTGGACCGCCCGGGCTGGTCAGACGAAATGGTTGTAGGATTGCCGTTCAAAATGTGGCCACAGGGAGCACACCCCGGAAAACAGGATAACGATTGCAGAGCAGAAGTCGCCAGGGAAGCCAGATGTCCTACACTTTGTTTCCCCGGGAGGGCTCTCCCGGCCCCCTCCCCGTGAAACCCATCCTCGTCCTCGGAAGCACCGGCTCCATTGGCACACAGACCCTCGATCTGGTAGCACAGCCTGATTCGGGTCTTGTGGTGGCCGGCCTGGCGGCGAACACCTCCTGGGAGCTGCTGCTGGAGCAGATTGAACGCACCAGCACGCCCCTGGTGTCCCTCTCAGATCCCGCCGCCGCCGAAGCCCTGCGCCCGCACCTGCCTCCCCAAACGACCCTCTTCAGCGGCCCCGAGGCCCTCTTGGAGTTGATCGCCGCGGCTGACTTCGAGGTGGCAGTCCATGGGGTCATGGGACGCGCTGGCCTGGAAGCCTCCTTTGCACTTGCGCGAGCTGGCAAGACCTTGGCCCTGGCCAACAAGGAATCCCTGGTGATCGCCGGCGATTTGCTGATCGACGCGGTGGCCCAAGGCGGGGGACGCTTGATTCCGGTTGATTCTGAGCACTCCGCCATCGAGCAATGCCTGCGGGGGGAGGACCTGGCTTGCGTCCGCCGTGTCCTGCTCACCGCCAGTGGCGGGCCGCTGCGAGAAGCAAGCCTGAACGAGATCGAGAATGCCCCCCGGGACAAGGCCCTGGCCCATCCCACCTGGGACATGGGGCCGCGTATCAGTATCGGCTCCGCAACCCTGATCAACAAGGCCTTTGAAATCATCGAACTGCATCATCTGTTTGGTTTGGAGAGCGACCGCATCGAAGTGATCATCCACCCCCAGTCCCTGGTGCACTCCATGGTGGAGTTCATCGACGGCTCGGTGATCGCCCAAATGAATCCGCCGAACATGCGCGGGACAATTCATTACGCGCTGCACCACCCTGATCGCCAACCAGCCAACCTTCCAGGCTTTGACCTGTCGAAGTTCAGAGAATTGACCTTTGAAGCACCAGATCTAGAGCGCTTCCCAGCTCTCGAACTGGGATTTCGCTGTGTGGCGGAGGGTGGCACTTCAGGTTGCTGTCTCAACGCAGCCGATGAGGTGGCGGTGGAAGCCTATCTGACCGGAAAGGTGCCCTTCGCGGAAATCACACGCATCAGCCAAGAGGTCCTGGACGCACGCCCAACCAAATCGGCAGGCCCCTTGAGCATGTCGGCGATCCTGGCTGCCGACCGCTGGGCTCGTTCCCTGGCCCAGGAATTGATCACCGCCAAGACCGCCAACGCCACCTGATGGACCTGATTTCGATTCTGCGAGTAGCCGAAGTGATCTTCGGCATCGGCCTTGTGATCTTTGTGCACGAGGCGGGACACTTCATCGCCGCGCGCATGTGCGGAGTAAGGGTCGAGGTATTCAGCCTTGGCTTTGGACCCGCGATACTTGCCCGTCAGAGGGGAAATACGATCTACCAATTGGCGCTGATTCCCTTCGGTGGATATGTTCGCATGGCTGGGGAAGGTGCTGCTGCTGGGGGCACCTCAAGACCTGACGACCTAGGCTCCAAGACCGTGGGCCAGCGCTTCTTCGTGTACTCAGGCGGCGTCCTGATGAATGTGATCTTCGCCCTGGTCGCCTTCCCCATTGCCTATCGGGTGGGCGTGCCCATAACCCCGGCAATTATCTCCGCTCCTACCCCTGGAGGTGCCGCCTGGCAGGCGGGCCTGCCATCTGGGGCAGAGTTGCTTGAGATCAATGGCCATCACCTGCGCGACTTTGAAGATCTGATTGGCGAGGTTGCGCTGGGTGGCTCGGATCCCGCCAGGGTGACCTACCGCGATCCCCGGGATGGCCTGCTGCACGAGAGAACCATGACACCAATCATGGATTCGGACCTGGGCTTCTATCGCCTCGGCCTGGGAGTCGGCGTCGATCCGGCGCACACCCTGCGCGTGGAGCCGGAAGGTCCCGCAGCCCTCGCAGGACTGCAAGAGGGATCGATCCTTTTGGAAGTCGATGGCCAGCCTGCAGAACAACCTCTGGCCGTGCAAATTGCGTGGGCCATAGACAGCGGCATGCCCATGGTCTTGACCGTGGACCAGGGCCAGGGTCCCGAGAAGATCACTATCCCTGCGATCTTTGAGGATCTGCCCGAACGCCTCCTGTTTGGCCTGGGCCCTCCCCGACGGCTGATCTCCCAGGTTCGCCCGGAAGGGCCGGGACAGAGCATTGGGCTTCGGGCCGGTGACCTGTTGCGGCGCATAGGGGATGAGCATCTTGTGGCGGGGCATGATCTTCTGAGCGCCCTGCTTACAGCCCCAGCGGCCTCGGAACTGATCGTCGAGCGCTCCGGGGAAGCCCTCAGCCTTGAGTTGCCGGACAGCCACACCCAACGATCCTTCCTCTTCCGTGACCTCTGCTTTGAAGCGGAAACAAGTGGCGGCCAGGTCTGGGTGGATCCTGAAGGAGCAGCAGGCCTGGGCGGCATGCCCAGTGGGAGCGAGATCGTTGCCATTGCAGGCGCCCCGATCAGCGATTGGGAGTCAATCCAGATCGCCTGCGCTAGGGCCTCCGAGCGAAACCAAGAAGCCACCATCCAATTCAGGACTCCAACGTCTGGCGCCGATGCCGAACCCGCCTCCATCACAATTGCCCCCATCGCCGCCCGCATGCGCGTATTGGGCTTTGACATGGCCCGCCCCACAGCGATCTTTCAGACGACGAGCCTGTGGACCAGCGTGCGCGAAGGGGCACGCTCCTCTTGGCGCTTCCTGTTTCAGACCTTCAAGACACTCAAGCGCATGATCAGCCAGGATGTGAGCCCCAAGAATCTGGGGGGCATCATCACCATCAGCCGGGTCTCATTCCATGTGTCCACCATGGGTTGGGCCAAGCTTCTGACTTTTCTGTGCATCCTCAGTGTCAACCTGGCCTTTCTCAACGTGCTGCCGATTCCGGTGCTCGACGGGGGCCACCTGTTTTTTCTGCTGATCGAAAAACTAAAGGGTTCGCCGGTTAGCGCTCGCACTCTGGGATATTCTCAGGTGGTGGGACTGGTCTTGATCGTCACCTTGATGGTCTATGTGACTTACAACGACCTGCTGCGTTTGATCGGCAACTAGCCCGGAGCAAGTCCATTGCAACGCACGGACTTCTGGCGACTGACACGCATCTCCCTGGCCCCGACCGCCATCGGGGATCCGATTGCGGGCATGCTGCTGGCGAGCCACGGAGACCTGCCCGAGGCGAAGCTGCTGCTTTTGATTCCGCTTTCCCTCTGTCTGTTTCACGGCGGGCTGGTGCTCAACGACTGGAGCGACCGGGGCGTCGACCAGGACACACGCCCGGACCGCCCGATCCCCTCTGGGCGAGTGAGTCCTTCCTCGGCCTTGAGCCTGGCCCTGGGGTTGCTGCTGGGGGGAGTCCTGCTGGGATCTGCCCTGGATCCCAGGACGGGGCTCGCAACCCTTGGATTGACCCTATTGATCGTGGCCTATGACCTTGGCCCGCGGGGCAAATGGCTAGGCCCCTTGACCATGGGTGCCTGCCGGGCAGGGAACGTGGCCTTGGCCTATGCCTGCAGTCTGTGGGTCATGGGCGAACCCACGAACCTGTTCCTGGAACAAACCCTGCCCGGGCGCTTTCTTGTGCCTCTGGCCTACGGATGCTATGTGGTTCTGATCAGCGGTCTGGCCCGGGCCGAGGATGGAGATGCAGCCCTTGAACCAACGGTTCTACGAGGCAGGTTACTGTGCGCCATGACTTTGCTGCCCCTGCCCGCCTTGGTGGCCGGGGTCGCCCTGCACAGTCCCGTCGGTGGAACCCTGGGCGCTCTGCTGGCATTATCGGGAGCTCCCGGTCTTTGGCAGGCCGCACGCGACCCTGCACCTTGGACCCGGGAGCGTGTGACTCATTGCGTCGGCCTGTTGCTGCGCCGCCTGCTCTTGATCAGCGCGTCAATTGCCCTGTCCACCTCGGCTCTGGGCTCGGTCGGTCTTTGGGCTGCGCTTGTGATTCTGGCGGGCTATCCCCTGGCAAACGCCTTGCGCACCGTAGCGCCGCCCAGCTGAATCGGCGGACGGGTTGAAACCCACCCATGGGCTAGAGCACGCGTTGCACAAAAGCTCGAGCCTCGGCCACGGTTCCCACCACTCCGCGCAACTGGGCTGCCTCCAACTCCTTCAACAAGGTTCCAATGCGCGGGCCCCGCTCGACCCCCAGTTGCTTCAGGTCGTCTCCAGAGAGCAGCGGCTCGACCTCCATGGTTGCGTCAGCCGCCCAGCTGGCAAGCCTATCCAACCCACAAGGGTCCTCGCCTTTGGCCCGGCAGCTCGCCTGGGCCAGAGCCAGACCGCCCGCGCCTTTCGCACCCCTCAGGGCCCGGGCCAGATCCGCCTGGTCCTCACTCCCAGCGCGGGCCAGTTCTTCTATACGCAGCCGGGTCTGCCAGATGCCAAGCAGGCGTCGACGCAACTCCCGCGAGAGAGGAAGAGAGTCGAGCAGTGGAACCGGGTCCGCACTCCCCGGGTCGAGGAAGGCCGCCAGCACCAGGGAAACGTCCTCCCCGGCCCCTCGCGCCAGTTCTTTCAGAGTGCCCAGGCGCAACGGGTCATCCCCCCCGATCAGGGCAGGCAGGGCATATTGCCAGAGGTCGCACTCCAACAGGACAGCCAAGGCCCGCGCGGGATCAGGTCCCCCTGCGATCTTGGTGAGTTCATCGAGCACTCGCTCGGAGCTGACCCTTTGGAGACCCGTCGCCGCTGCCCGGGCAGCTTCATGCAAACCCTCAACAGGTGTCAGATCCAGACCTGCTTCAAAGCGCGCCATGCGCAGCAGCCGCAGGGAATCCTCTCGAAAACGGTGCCCGGCATCGCCCACCGTGCGCAGAATTTTTGCCTCCAGATCCCTCAACCCATTGGCGGGATCGAGCCGTGTCCCGTCCAAGGGATCGAGATAAAGAGCATTGCAGGTGAAATCGCGCCGGGTTGCGTCAGTCTCGGCCGAAGAAACTAGACGGACTTCTTTGGGGTGTCTGCCGTCTGAGTAGTCTCCCTCGGAACGGAAAGTGGCCACCTCGAATTCAAAGTCCCCCATGAGCACGCGCATCACGCCAAAGGCCTTGCCCACCGCCACCGTGCGCCGGAAGAGCTGCTGCACCTCATCAGGCGTTGCGGCACTGACCAGATCCAGATCCTTCGCAGGTTGGCCCAGGGCCAGATCACGCACGCAGCCGCCCACAAACCAGGCCCGATGGCCCGCCTTCCCCAGCACTCGCGCTACGTCGCGCGCCGCCGCCAGGGCTTGGGGGTTCAGCCCTTGGCTCCATGATTCTTGCCGCATCCTGGAAGCCTAGCCCCCAGCTCTCTACTGTTCACCATTCGTGTTGCCTCTTTGGGTGCACGGCGCTCACCAAGATGATCTCCCAAGCAACGATCCCCTTCGAGGCCCCGGCCTCGAGTGCCTCGCCTCGCTCGACTCTGGCCCAGAGCCCGCCCGCGGCCCTCCTGCTGGCAGCAGTGGGCCTGGTGGTGATCCTGGTTTCCATGCCGCGCCTGGCCCAATGGGCCGCCGCGGGCAATCAGGCGGATGCGGCCCAGGCAGCCCAGGTTCTGGGACCTCTGCTGAGCGCCGCTCCCGCCGCCCACACACTTGGGACCCTGATGCGCTCAACTGCTCCCTTGCGCCATCGTTTCAGCGACGCACGACCCCTGGGTGCGGGATATCTGGTGGAGCACCATGGATATCTGTTGGCTCGAGCGGAAGGCGGGGTCCTCTTCGCTTGGCCCCTGCAGAGCGGGCGCACAGGAGAGTCGGCCTACGCTTGGACCCCGGACTCTGGCCTGCTGGTACACCCCAACAAGGACCACCGCTGGACCGGCAAGGGACAGATGCCACGGCCCCTCGATCTCGAGTTGCCAACTTGGCGAACGGCACCCTGATCGCCGCTAGTCCTTGCCCTGGGGACCAGTCGCTTGGGAGGCATCAAGATCCGAAGCCACGCTGTTGGCCAGATGCGCTTCGCCATTGCGCGCGAGATACCCAGCGATTGCTTCCAGGGGACGCTCGGGATGAATGCGCAGCCATTGGCCACCGCCCAACCGAGTGGGGTAACGGCCTAGGGTCTCTGAACCCATTGTCTCAAGATCTTGCAACACCGCTGCTGCAGAAACATCGGGACCCAGATGCAGCACCGCCAACCGTCCGGTTGCGTCAAATAGCACAACAATGGGAAGTTCAAGGGACTCGTAGGGCCCAATGGAAAGACCTACCAGCACATCCAGAAGGCCTCGAGTGCGTGTGTCCGCGCGACCGCCGATCTCCGCCAACCCTGCCTTCTTGATGTCCGCCTGAATCCAGTCCAGAGCTTGTGGTTCGTCGAGAGAAAGCGGATGCAAGTGAATGTTCCCCGCGGCGAGGCGCTTCCCCTGCGCTCCCAATTCACGCAGCAATTGACGCGATGGATCGTCCCAGCCAGCCCAGGCCACCACCGCCATGGGCCCCGCCGTGGATCCGGTGGCGATGGAGGTGCCATCAAAGCGGGGTAGTTCCCAACCGCTCCACGGGATGGTGACCAGCAAAGGCACCCGTGACCGCACTGGGCGCAGACCCTCTGGAATCACTTTGCTCCTGGTCACTGCCTTGGCAGCCTTCGGGTTGGACTCCAAGACCCGTCCATCCTGGTGCAGGCGCAGCAGTTGCCCCATGGGCAAGGCCCCGTACTCCTTGACTTGACCGTCCGGCCAGCGGACCTGGACCCCCTGAATCTCCCCGGCCTTGCCCAGGCCAAAGTGCAGACGCTTGCTGGCAGAGGCCAAGTAGCCCTCCCCCGCGTGCACCGTGCGGGTATTGGCGTGCCCTGATGCTCGCACGCTGACCTGGGCCCCGACCCCCTCTGTATTGGGAGCCTGCCCCACCAGTTCGATGCTGACAAAGTTCCCCGCTGAGGGGTGTGTGTTGCGCAACACGCGCACCAGCGGCGCAGTTCGGTTCTTGGTCACCAGATCAAGCCGACCATCTCCGTCCAGATCCACTGCCAGTGCCGAACGGCCGTCTTCCACATGATCGAGCCCCAGGGCCACGCTCACATCCACGAAACGGCCCCGGGCATTCCAGTAGGCATAGTTGGGTTCGTTGCCCGCCAAAGACCAGGCCTCCACTTGACCAAGGTGAGTCAAGAACTGCCAGTGCCGTTGGTACTCCGAAGTGAGCGGCGGCTTAGCCGGAGAGGACTCCACCACCACGCGCCAAAAATAGCTGGCGGCTTCCTTGTCGCTCCTCATGGTGGTGAACCCATTGGGCACAAAGGCATCGCTCCAACCATCGTTGTCGAAGTCCATCAGAATCGAACCCCAGGACCAGCCCCCAGGTGAAAGGCCCATGGCCGATGAGGCGTCACGGAACTTCCCTTGGCCCTCTCCTAGCAGCAGGGTGTTGCCCGCCGCATGATGACTGTACATGCGCCGCACCTCTTCAGGATGCCGCTGCATGAATCGTACTTCGCGCGTAACTCGGGAGCCTGCCGCGGACCACATATTGGAAATGTACAGATCGCTGAACCCGTCACGGTTCACATCAGCAACAGATACCCCCATACCTGCGGCCATGTCGAGACCTCCAGCCTGGTCCGCAACATCCCGGAAAGTCCCGCCCTCGTTGCGGTAAAGGTTGTTGCGACCAAAGTCATTGGTCACATACAGGTCCAGGTCTCCATCCCCGTCCAGGTCATGCCAGAGGGCCGCCAAACTGTAGCGGTCATTGCCCTCGGAAAACCCCGCCTGGGCGGTCTGATCCTGAAAGCCGCGCTGGCCATCGTTGCGCCAGAAGTGGTTCTCAGCTCCGTTGTGAGCATCGTGGTAGGGCAGAGGCGGACTGGCTTGATGATCTCCACGGTGATAACGCGTGTCGTAGAGATCCAGGTCCCCATCCCCATCCGCATCCCCAGCAACTATGGAATAGACCTGGGCACCGCCCTCGCATTCGAGAGCCGTGTACACGGGAAAACGTCCCTGACCGTCATTCCAGAGCACAACCACTTCATCGAAAACTGCCAGGGCCAGATCCCGTGCCCCATCCCCGTCCAGATCACAGATCAAGACTCCTGCAGTGTCTTCCAGAAGATCAGCTCCGTGCCCCGGGGGAGCATCTCGAAAACCACCGCCAGCCTTGGCCAGCAAGTAGTGATTGGGAACCCCCGAGTGGCGGGCCACATAGAGGTCTTCGAGTCCATCCCCATCGAGGTCCCCCACACCGATGCCATGCATGCCAAGAGCAACCGCCGAAGCAGCCACCTGCACATCCATGCGACGGGTGTGCTCCACCGCGCCAAACAGGTTTGCAGGTCCCCCCAGTGAACTGCCCGCCAGGCTTGCGCGAGTGATCTCCTGATAAATCGGCGCCTTGAGGAGAGCCTCTTCCAAGCGGCAGGACTCGATACCCAGAAGCAGGAACCGCTTGGCAACACGCCATTGGATGACCACGGTTGCCTGACGCTGGAGCATCTCGCCTGCGGCTGTCTCACCACCGATTCTCACGCCCAGAGTTGTGCGCCAAATCGCCGCGCCTAGATCCTCGGTTGCCGTGCAATGCACCGTCAGGCGCGCCGGGGTTCCCTGCCAGGGCTGAATCAGGTCACGGAAGAGTCCCACGACTTCTTGTGCGCCAAATGAACCGCTGCCGATTCCTTCGCGCACAGAAAGATCACCCAGGGGACCGATCGCTGCCCATTCCGTGGGTACCAGGGCGCAGGCCCCGGTGAACTTGGCCCCCACGAGACCCTTGAGATTATCTGCTCGGTCCGCCAACAGTACCCGCAACAGATAATTCAGCGCCTGTTCACTGCGCTCGGCCACCGACTCGGCTTGCCATGCATCCCCGCGCGGCCCAGGATCAAGACGCCCGCGCAGATCATCCCAACCAGCCTTCGAGCTAGCCAGGCTGTCGGGAAACAGTCTGGCGGGCGCTACCGGACGCTGCGAGCTGGCGGTGTCGCCTGCGGCGGAGGTATCTGGCTGGGGATTGGTAGGACTGTCGCTGCAGCCCATCCAACTGGCCAGCAGAAGGGGAAGGATAAGTCGCTGATCCATGGAATTGCCGGTGGCAAACCGGCCTATTGTTCACGCATGAAACGCGTGTCACCATACCACTGCCACAGCAGGCATTGTAGGGCTGGCCGCACTACAACATGGGTGGATTCCTTGTAAGCCCACTCGATTCGCGGGGCCATGCGACTGGCTGGACCCATGACCGCCAACCGATCGGCTAGATAAAGCACCTCGAAAGGCCGGGCCACAGGATCGGTTCCTGCGGGCTGGTTGAGCAGAGCCTCAAGCAACACCTCGCGGCTTTCATCGGAGCGGTCCTGCCAGATCCACTCGATCAAGTCGAGTCGCCTGAAGGGGTCAGATTCCTGGCCGAGCCTGGTTCGCAGATAAGCCTGGCCGATGGGGCCCGTATTCCAGATCTGGCCGCACAAGTACCGGAAGGGCCCGAGCCCCTTGACTCTGCCTGCCAAAGCCGACTCTGATCCCCAAAGTACATCCACTGCTGCCTGGGACGGAATCATGGCCACAGCCTGCAGCAATGACAGATGGCGCGCTCGCTGGGGATGAGCAGCCAACTCATCGGTGAGCAGAACCAGGGCCTCGTCCAGCGCCTCAGGATTAGCTGTCCAGGCTCTGCGCAGGCGCTTGATTCCCTGACCCCTTTCGCCATCCGTGCCTCGCAAGAGCTGCAAAGTCCGCTGGCGCGCTTCGGGATCTCCAAGCATGAGGAGTTCCTCCAGACAGAGGTCGCGCACCTCGATGACCTGGTCGGCCAACCCCAGGCGCAGGAGGCGTTTGCGCTCCGACAGATTTTCGATGGTGCGTAGCACGCCCACCGCGGACAGGCGCACTTCCATGCGCTGGTCGTGCAAGAGGGCCTCCTCCGCTGGTGCAAAGATCCCGACCTTGCCCAGAGCGTCGAGCGCCAGGGCGGCACGCGAAGCGTGCTCCCCCTGCGCGCTTGCCAGCAGCTCCTCCAACAGGACTGCATTCCCAAAGGCTGCGGCAGAGGCGATCAAGTAGATGCGCGAGGCTGAGTCCACATCATGAAAATCTCCGGCTCGGGCAAAGGCCTTGGCCCTTTCCGGATCGATGACAGTGGTTGCGTATACGGACAGATATCCATACAGGTCCGCGTGCCGGCCCATCTCCAACCACCGTAGAAAGTCCCCAAGAAAACGATCGGGGTCCATGGCACGCAAGGCCTTGCAATAGGTCACCTTGGTGGAGGTGTTCTTGCTGGCGTCGACCCAGCGCAAGACGTACTCATAGTCCTCGGCCAGACCATGACGGGTCATGCCGTCAGCTGCGGCCATGCGCAGAGGTTCCGCCGCGTGGTCAAGTCCACTACGCAAGATCGGAAGGCCCGCTGGATCTTCCATCAGGGCACAAACCTCGACCACGTTCTTGAGTACCCCCTGCAGATAGGGGTTGGATGAGCATTGATCGAACAGACGGCGCAGTTCAGGCACGGCGGGGGCACCGATGGCCGCAAGCTCCCTGGTGGCGGCCTGCAAAGGCTCCCTGCGCCCCATTTCCAGCTTGGAAACCAGGACAGGGATCATGTTGGAAGTGTCGCCCTGGAAGGGCAGGCCGATGTAACAGTCATCGGTAAGGCGCCGAATACGCAGGTCCGCCTCCAGCTGATCCGTCAACGGCAGTGGAACTTCGGCCGGGTCACGCCATCCCCGCCAGAGCACCAGGCCCAAGATGGCGAACAAAAGAACTGCGGGCCAACGTGTGCCCGAGCTTTGCTTGATGAGATCATTCATTGTGTGTCAGTCCGGCCATCCAAGACCCCCTGGGCTGCCAGCAGTCGCGTCCTGGCCTTGACATACTCCACCCGTGCCTGGCGCTCATTGCGCCTGGCCTGGACAAAGTCCCGCTGGAACTCCAGTACCTGGTAGTTGGTGGAGAGCCCCTCATCATAGCGCAACTGCTCGGCTTCGAACTGCCGCTGAGCCAGTGCCAAACTGCTGACCGCCGCGCGCACCGCCTCTGTGCGATAGAGCAAGTCCCGCACAGCCCCGCGCACCTCGGCCAGGGCCGCCATCTCCAGCCGATCGTACTCCAGGTTAGCAATTCTAAGGCGCGTCTCCGCGGCCAAGGCAGCGCGTGTGGCAGAGACATTGCCGATAGGCATGTTCCAGGTCAATTTTGCCGACCAGCCAGGGAACTCCCAACCAAGAGTGTCCTCCACTGCGTCTGAAGCGGACTCAGACTGACCATCACTGTTGGCCTGCAACTCCAAATCGACGCCTGAGAGTTGCTCAGAACGCGCGCGCACCAGGGTGATGCCCACGCGCTCAACGGCCATGCGCTGAAGGCGAAGGTCGCTGCGCTGGTCGAGGGCGGTCACAAAGGCATCGGCCCAGTCGCCAACTCCCTCGGCAGAGACTGTCTGGGGCAGACCCGTTGTGGGCAGCAGGGTGCGGTCCCAAAGAATATGATCCCCTTCGTCCAGCAGGATCAGCTTGAGTTCGTCCGCCCGGCTCTCCAGGTCGTTCTCGGCCAGAAGCAGTGCTTCGACGCTGGTGGCGGTCTCAGCCTCGGCCTGCAGCACTTCCACCTCGGTGCCCACCCCCGCTTGCCATTCCCGATTGCGCTTGGCCAGCAATTCAAGTCCAAGCCGCAAGGAACTGGCCGCCACCTGCCACTGTTCCCGGGCCGCAACAAGATCCCAATAGGCGTTGTGCACGCTCTCGATCAGGGCGTGGCGTTCCCCCCGGCGAGTCTCACCCGATGTGACCCAATCCAAGCGTCGCTCACGCTGGGTTGCAGTGGCGTACTCCTCCCAAGCACCGCGCCGCAGGGGCTGCACGAAGGTCACCCCCAAGTTGCTCCGATTGAAATCAGAGCCCACCGCAAAGGCGCTGTTGGTGATCTGGTTCATGGTGTTGAAATTCAGACTGAAACTGCCTCCGCTGGCAAGTGGCCGCAGCAGACTCATGTTGGCAATAGCAGTAGTGGAGTCAATCACGGACGCTTCGAAGGAGTTGCTGCCTGGGGATTGGTTTTCTCCATAAGAGGCCCAACCAGTCAGGTCCCATGCAAAGGCTCCCCAGGATCCAAGGTGGTCATGCCGAGCGGCCTGTTCCTCGAGCACTGCCTTGCGCAAACCGAGGTTGCTCCGCAAAGCAAGATCAACCGCCGCAGCTAAGGTCAGGTCCATGGAATCCGCGCCCGTACTGCGCGGCCCTGCAAGCAGAAGTTCCGCCTGCTGATGGGGAGCCCCAGGTTCTGGGTCTTGAGCGGAAATGAGGGTTCCGACTATCAGGCTGCTGCAGAGAATCGCTTGCATGGGCGCAGATTAGCGCCCCACGGGGCACTGCGCCCATCTTTAGGCACTGGACGTGGTCGAGATACGATCTGAAGTGCCTATTTTTACCGGGCAAGAACGCACACAGGGCGAGCACAAGCGCTCCATGCCACGATCCTCCTGTTCCATCAAGACTCGTCCCCCGCCCGGCTCAGTCCTGAGCGCAAAGGGAACAGGCAAGGCCTGTCACAATCCCACGGCGATCGAGCCCGGCGGCCAGGGCCCGCTTCCATGCGGGACTCAAGGGGCCTCCCTTGCGGGGGCCAGCCGCCAGAATCGGGTCCCGGGGCGCCAGCTGACGAATCTCGGCCAAGAGCAACTGCCCAGGCCCGGCAAGCAAGCCATGCGCATCCACCCGCGCCAAGGCCGTTCCCAACAGACGCTGGTCCACCGGATCTCCCCCATCGGGCAGATCCTCAAGCAACTGACTCAGCAAGGCCTCGGGGTCGGGGCCAAGGCTGCCCCTGGAAAGCACATCCAGACAGGCTTCGATGGCCAAAGCCCTCACGAGGGGATCGTCCAGGTCTGCGGCGGCCAGAATCAGCAGCTGCCCCGCCGGAGCCGTGGGATCCAGCCGTTGGGCGGTAAGTTGATCTTCGAGTCCCTGCGGCTCTTCCAACGGGCCCGGTTCCATGCTGTCCAGACCTGCCAAAGCGGGCAGGTCCCGGGCCAGAGCCCGCACCTCTTCCCGTCTGAGGTCGCTGCTCAACTCCCCCAGAACTCCGTCCAACGGCCGCTCCGGCAAGAAGGCCTCAAGGGGTTCTTCGGATGCCTCGCGCAGGCCGGACTCGACCGGCTCTTCAATGCTCAAGTACAGGGTAGGCTCCGGCGTTCTCGGTCGCAGAGCCAGATAAGCCAACACCCCGGGAGCGAACAACAGCTGCAACATCAAGAGCGCTGCAGCGGCACGCAGAATCGGCGAGTCCTCCATGCGCCGACGCACAAAGAGACCCAGCAGGCGAACATCTCCTCGCAGGGACAGATCCTCCCGGGTGGTTCTGGCCAGGATTGAATTCACCAGATGCGGTGAAGCCTGCTCAAACGGCTGCGACCCCGCCCGCTCGAACTCACCATAGCGCTGCTCTCTGATCTGCTGCAGGAACACCTCAAACTCCGCAATCTCCTGGCGTTGCTCTGGAGAGCAATGCTCCAAGATCGGAGTTTGCTCGGTCTCGCCCATGGCGGCAGCCAACAGATCTTCCGACTGAATCGGTTGCTCCGGTTGCCTCGAGTCACTCATGCTGAATCCCCCATGACTTCACGCAGCCGGCGCACCGCATTGAACATGCGCGACTTGACCGTCCCCACTGGAATGCCGAGCAACTCGCCAATCTCTGCGTAGCCCATCTCCTGCAGCACGCCTAATTCAAAGACCTCGCGTTGGCCCGTGGGAAGGCCAGCCACTGCCCGCTCGAGGCTCGCCATTTCCTCGCGTCCCGCAGCCACCCGTTCGGGAGCGGGCTCCCCAGTCACCAAGAGCTCATGGGCATCAGGGCTGCTCTCGTCCTGAGTCTGGTGGGGTGCGTGCCAGGGTCGAATCGCCACCCGGCGACGGCGGTCAATCCAGGCGTTGCGCGCGATGCGCAATGCGTAGGCCTCGGGCTTGCCCTGTGGTCGGTAGCTCTGTGCGCTCTGGAACATCTTGAGGAAGGTCTCCTGGCAGAGGTCCTCCGCCTCTGGGCGCTGGGCCCCCAGGGAACGGAAAAACCCCACCAGGCGGGGTGCCTGGGTGTGGACAAAAGCCTCGAAGGGTGCCTTCCTGCCCTGGGCGAGGGCCAGCAGGGGGTCCTCGTCGGGGTGGCTAGAGGCACTCAACAGTCCCTCAACGGCTGGGCCGAGGAAGGGTTCACGGGGATTCTCCGCTCTCAGGGAGGCGCTCAAGCAGTTGGACGAGGACCTGGGTCAGACCCTCCGGGGATCCATCAGGCCCCAGCACCCGCAGCTCCAGTCGGCGAGTCTGGAGGGTCCGGTGCAGGAGTCTCACCCAAAGTCGGGGGCATGGCAGCCACTCTCGCACACGTTCAGCCCACTCCACCACACAGATGCCCTCGCCCGCGAGCCACTCACTGCCTCCGTCCCGCAGAAAGGCCACTTCGCGACCCTCCATCCAGGCGTCACAGTGGGAGAGCGGGAGGCGCCCGCCCTCATGCAGATCGTGCAGGGTGAAAGAGGGACTGCTGACCGGATATCCACCCAGGCCCTGACCAATGCCTCGAGTCAGGGTTGTCTTGCCCGCTCCCAGATCTCCATCCAGAGCCAGAAGAGTTCCCGACGGCAGCTCACGCCCCAGCCACTCACCAATGGCCAGGGTCTGCTCACTGGAGTGGCTTACGATCTCTCGCAGGACGAGCTCACGCACCATGCAACCACCCCCCTGTCCCGCTCCATTGATCACAGCTTTCTCCCTGACACAGGAACAACCCGGGCGAGGAGCTCTTGCGGGCTTGACCAATGCAGGAAAATTGCTCAAGCAAGCCTCCTGACTCCAACATGGCCCGCTTGCCACGGGGCAAAAGGGCCAGCAGTTCATAGTCTTCCCCGTCATTCAAGGCGTGCTCCAAGGCGCTACGACCATCGCTCTTGGCAGCTCGCCGAGCATCGGCGTGCACGGGAATCCGACCGAGGTCCAAGTCCAAAGCCAACCCCGATTGGCGCGCCAGGCGATCGCAATCCAACGCCAACCCGTCCGAGACATCCATCATCGCCCGTACTCCCGCCTGGACCAGCATGCGGCCCTCTTTCAGCCGCGGCTCAAAGCTCAGGTGCCGCGCAGCCCGAGAGCCACCAACGGGACCGGTCAAGAGCAGCAGGTCACCTGCTCGGCCACCGGCGCGGGAGAGCGCTTTCTGGCCCCGCGCAAGAGAACCCAGGGCAGTCACTGTCAGACCCACCGGCCCAGGTGCACAACATGTGTCTCCACCAACCAAGGGCGCGCCGTGCTCCTGCCCGAACCGATCCAGCCCCACAATCATGGCCTGCAAACGGCGACTCCCGGCCTCACCTGGAGCGCGCAATCCCAGAAGCAGGGCTCTGGGAGTCGCACCGCAGGCAGCCAGATCAGAGAGTGCCCGAGCCGCCGCCTTGCGCCCGACCATGGAAGGCGCAGTGGCCGCATCAAAGTGCACGCCCTCCACACACGCGTCCACGCACAGCACCGCATCGGACCCTCCCCGCAGCTGGGCCGCGTCATGGCCCAGGGGCGTCTTCAGGCACTTTGGACGTGGCCGTCGGGCCAGCCAGCGGTGCAGTTGATGCTCACTCCAGGCCATCGCTCCGCAAGGGTACCTCAGCGGCACCCAGAACCAGAATGACACGCCCGCGAATTCGATCCACGCCAACCTTATGCCCGCCCTGAGGGACCTCGATGAAGGGCGCTGGAGCCAAAATCAGATTTGGGCCGGACTGGCGAACAGTCCAGCCCTGAGCCAACAATCCTGCCCGGTCCCGGTACAGGAGACGCTCTCCAACGACTCCAGGTCGTGCCCAACGATCCACCAGAACTCGTTGGACCGGACCTCCGGCTATCCCAGGGGCCAGACTGCCGTCAAAACGCAGATAGAGGTAGAAGCCGCACCCAAACATCACAATCAACAGAACGCGGCGCGCGAGAACCAGGAATACCTTGCGGGTCATAGGTCATCCCCCCAGGAACAACGCAAAGCAGTCAAGGCCTCCCCAGGACTGGTCTGGGCCAAGAGCCCGCGCAAGCAGGCGACCCCCGCTAGGCCACCAGCGCGCAGGGCCTGCAGATCCTGGGGACCAACACCCCCAAGAGCCCATGCAGGGAGGGCGCACTCGCCAGCCCATGCGATCACCTTGTCCACACCCAGAGCTTGTTCCTTGCCCCGAACAGCGTGCAGCGGAGACAAGAAACAGTAGTCCGCGTCTGATCCATCATCACGCGGGTGAGACCTGTGATCACTGATCCCAATGGCCACGTCAGCACCCACCAGAGCGCGCACTTCTGGCGCGGTCAGGGCCCGGTGCGAGAGGTGCACCCCATCGGCTCCGCTGGCCCGAATCAAATGGGGCGCATCGCTGAGCCCCAACCAGCCAGTCCCCAGCACCCGGCGCAAGATGCGAGCAGTTTCCAGCAAGAGGGCATCGCCCCACGCCCGCTCACGCAGGAGCAGACCCTCAAGGCCCGCATCCACCGCTGCTTCCACTCGTGCCACCAGATCTGTGGGGCTGAGGTTCAGCGCCTGGCCACAACTCAAGGCCAGGATCGGTGGTGGCAAGCGAGGAGTCACTCGATTTCCACCAACCAGCCGAGTTCACGCAGGAGAGCCCCAAGGCGCTTGGGGCTGGTCTCGGCTTTCATCTGGATGCTGAACTCATCCTTCCGCCTAGAAATCAGCGGACGGACACCGGGATCAGCACCAACCTGCTTGGACAAGTCCCCATTTGTTGTGCTCAGCACAAGATCTTCAGAGAGAAACAGGAGCCCCGCCTGAACCGCCCAATCACGAATCGAGTAGAGCACATTCTGAGGCACCGGCGTGCGTGAGTTCTGCTCCAGCACGGACTGCACTCTGCTGAGGGGGAAACCCTCACGTAAAGCGCGCTTGAGCGATCGTTCAGTAATACGGAAGTGACGCACTTTGCCGCTCTTCTCGCGCTCACAAAAACGATCCAGGTCGTGTACCAGAGCCGACTGGTCTTCTTCGGGAAAATGCACGACTTCGAAGTCCGGTGTCACCACCAGGCTGCGCAGCAGAGGACCTTCCCCTTCGGTACACCGGATGCCGAAGTGCCGGGCACCAGCCACTGTGACTCTCATGGCCACCGGATGACCCTTGATGTCGTAGCCCAGATCGATCAGGCCCAGCAGATAGAGGCGTTTACGCATCCACCCCACCAGGTTCCAGGAAAGCCGTTGCATATCTTCACTGCCCACGGAAGCCCCGCCAGCAGCCGTACGGGCCCTGAACCAGTCCTCCACAGCCAGTTCGTCCAAATGGGACAAGTACTGGTTGCGGGCCAGGAAAGGCAGATACATCAAGTCGTACCAGACCCCTGGTTCCACCCGCCGCATCAAACGCAGCAGAATGCGGCGCATGGCGATCTGGTGGTAGGGCTCGCCCCCCAGAGATGTCTCTTCCAGCACGAACTCAAGCAGATCTTCGAGCTTCTCGTCCAGGCTGCGGGGTTCCCATTCCCGCCCCCCCGGAGTAACTGTGATGGTCCGCTCTCCCGTGCGGTCCACCAGCCCCCGGGTGTGGCTGAAGGCATACATAAAACTCAAGATCTCAGAGCGCTCCAACTCGCGCCCGGGGTTCGGGATCAGGTCGTGCAGAATGCGTTTCTCGGTAGTCTTGAAGATCTGCCCCTTGACCGTAAAGCGCACATCGTTCTCGATCAGGTAGGCCTGAAAACGCGTCAGGTTGGAAACCAGATCGACCCCCAGACCTGCTTCTTCCGCAGGGCGATCCGGGTCACCGGGGACTGCCACTCGCTTGAGCCAACCAAGAGCCACCTCGTTGAAGACGATCAGAGTCTCATCGTTGTGCTGGATGCCATAACGCCCCAGATCCAGAGTGCTGACCGTGCCCACCAGGGATTCCTCCATGATCTTGGCCCAACGGCGCCCATTCCAGTGGGGCAACTCCGTGTCCATGCGATCAAAGAGAGCCTGGGGCAAGAGACCGCCAAACTCCATGATCGCCTTGGTCACCAACTCCCGCAGGCCCTCCGGCAAACGCTCCACCCGGGCCACCGCTGCCGCTTCCCCAGAGTACATCTTGTAGAACTCACGCAGACGCTTGGGCGATGTGCGCTGGGCGCAACTCGGGTCGTCGTAGAGGCGATCCAGGTGACCACGCAGGGTGAAGCTGTCAAAGACCCCCGCACGCTGGGAGCGACGATAGCGCAGGATCGCATCCGCCAGATCCGAAGGGACTGAGACCGCGCGCGCTCCCGCCGTTGGCACGGAGATCGAGGTGCTCTCCTCGATCAGGGCACGCCGGGTAAGGGTGGCCAAAGACGCTTCCAAGTCGTATTGGGAAAGGTGGGCCAGAGCCTTGGCTCCGGCAAGGTCCACGAATGACAACTCATAGCGCGGGGCATCCAAGACCAGATCGACAATGGCCACACTGCGCTTGCCCAGACTGGCCAACCGCTGGTCCGCGCGCTCGCCATCCTTGGCCCATGCCAATACCTGACTGCGCAAGTCCCCAGAGGCGCGCGGGAGGCTGCCTTCGGAGCCCCCGGCCCAGTGACGCCAGGTCTCCTTTAGATCGGTCGAGCTGAGATCGTCGAGGACCTGCTCCAGCCCACGCCACTTCTGCCGCGCTCCGCTCTGGACGGACGCGCGGCCATTCTGATTACCATCCTTCAAGAACAGACCTCCTCATCCAAGGCGCGCATGCCTGCGGCTTCCGTTATCTCGTAGGTGTAGCCTTGCTCCGTCAGGAACAACTGCCGTTTTTCTGCGAACTCCTGGTCCCGTGTGCCGGCGGTGACCACCGAATAGAAAACCGCACGGGAACCGTCGCTCTTGGGACGCAATATGCGGCCCAGGCGCTGGGCCTCCTCCTGGCGCGAGCCGAAGGTACCGGAGATCTGAATTGCAATGTTGGCATCGGGCAGATCGATGGCGAAGTTCCCCACCTTGGACACGATCAAGAGACGCTCTGCGCCAGTCCTGAAGGCTTCATAGAGAGTCTCCCGGTCGGCGTTGGGGGTCTTGCCAGTGATCAAAGGTGCGCCCAGGATGGATGCCAGGCGCTCGAGCTGTTCAATGTACTGACCGATGATCAGAATTCGTCCCTTGGGATGGCGCTTGATCAGGTTCTGCACCACTTCCCTCTTGGCGGGATTTTCTGAAGCCACACGGAAGCGTGCTCTGGCCCCAGCCCCCAGGTAGACCGTGCGGATAGCCTCGTCCAAGGGCACGCGCACCTCTACACAGGAAGCACTGGCGATGAACCCCTTGGATTCAAGGACCTTCCAGGGAACATCGTAACGCTTCGGGCCAATTAGGCAGAAGACCTCATCCTCCTTGCCGTCCTCGCGGATCAGGGTGGCGGTCAAGCCCAGGCGACGACGGGCTTGCAGGTCCGCCGTGACCCTGAAAATCGGAGCGGGCAAGAGGTGTACCTCGTCGTAGATCACCAGCCCCCAGTTCTCGGAAGAGAAGACTTCGAAGTGCTCAAATGCACTGGCCTTTGAGCGGCGCCAGGTGAGCATCTGGTAGGTGGTGATGGTCACTGGCTTGATGACCTTCTCGTCACCGGTGTACTCACCCACCTGATCGCTGGTCAGTTCGGTCTTGTCCAGCAGTTCCTCACGCCATTGTCGCACGGCCACGGTGTTGGTGGTCAAGATCAAGGTCTTGGCCCCCACCAACTCCATCACCGCCATGCCGGTCACGGTCTTTCCTGCACCACAGGGCAGCACCACCACGCCACTGCCTCCGAGTTCAGTACCCCCCGCATGAAAGGCCTGGGCCGCGCCCTTCTGGTAGTCCCGCAGGACGAAGGGCTCGCCCGAGAGGCAGGTCTGGCGTAGTTTTATGTCAAGAGGGTCCCCATCCAGATAGCCCCCGCGGTCGTCCACGGGAAAGCCGATCCGGATCAGGGCCTGCTTGATCAGGCCCCGCTGCAGATCGTCCAGAAAGACCTCACCGTCAGGGCCCAGATTGCAGTGCTTGCGAACGGCCTCATGGGCGAGCACATCTGCCACCAGCGTGGGATCGGTGGAAATCAACTCAAAGCCCACTTCCCTGCGTTCGATGCGCAAGACGCCATAGCAGCTGACCCATTCCGTGATCTCCTGCTCAATATTGGGCGGGATCGGCACGCAGGACAGATCTTCCAAGGTGGCGATCATCTCCTCCGCGGTAACCCCCAAGGCCGCTGCGTTCCAGACCGAAATAGTGTTCAAGCGGTAGGTGTGCAGGTAGTCAGGGCTCTTGGCCAACTCGGCAAATACTGCCAGCCGATCCCGAGCCTCCTGGTAGCGCGGATGCTCCTCGGTAAGGGGCCGGCCCTGGTCATCCTTGAGCACATTACCCTCAGAATCCACCACATTGCAGACCGTATGCAGCATCAGCGAGCGGTCCGGCTGAACGATGAGCGGGTCGCCAGGCCTCATGCCTTAGACCCCCTGGTTTGCTTGGGCCGGGGCTTCTTGCGGGCCTTGCGAGCTTTCTTTTTGGGGGAGGGGGAAGCCACAGGGAGGGTGTTTCGCAGAAGGTAAGGACCACTGACTGACTGTGCATTGTGGCAAATTTCCTGGGGGGTGCCGGTGGCAATTGCCCGCCCTCCACTGGACCCGCCCCCCGGCCCGAGTTCCACCAGATCGTCACACAGCAGCAGCAAATCCATCTGGTGCTCCACCAGCACCACCGCGTTGCCCAACAGCACCAGGCGCTTGAGAGCCCGGGCCAGGTGCACCAGATCGCAGGCTGCAAGGCCCGTAGTGGGTTCATCCAAAACCAGCACGCTGCGGCCGCCATGCTCGGCTTTGAGAAGCTCAGCCGCCAATTTGAGGCGCTGCGCCTCACCCCCTGAAAGGGTTGTAGAGGATTGGTCAAGACGCAGGTAACCCAGGCCTACCTGCTGCAGGGAGGCCAAGGGCCCGTGGATGGAGGACTGGTGTCCGAAAACCTCGCAAGCCGAATCGACCGAAAGTGCCAGGGCCTCAGCGATGGTCATCCCTCGCCAGCGCACCTCCAAGACCTCGGGCCGATAGCGTTTGCCCTCGCATTCTTCACACACCAGCCAGATGTCCGCCAGAAATTGCATCTCCACCTGGGAACTGCCGCGCCCATCGCAGGCGGGACAACGACCACGGCTGGAGTTGAATGAAAAGTAGCTTTGGGTGAAGCCCAGACGACGGGCGTCTGGGGTGCGGGCGTAAAGTTCGCGCAGACCGGGCAGGACTCCCGCGTAGGTGGCGGGCACGCTGTGGGGTGAGCGTCCGATGGGCGTAGCGTCCACCAACACGACGCGGGTGCTGGCTTCAGTGTTCTGGATCTCCTGCCAGCGACCTTCGGGCTCTTCCCCGCGTAGAGCTGGAACCAGGCACTCCACCGCGAGGGTGCTCTTACCCGCCCCGGAAGGACCCAAAAGACCCAGCATGCGACCGTAATGCACTTCCAAATCCACACCGCGCAAATTGAATTGTCTGGCACCGATCAATCGGATCGGTTCGGAGGGTGGAATAGGTTCCGCTTGCAACTCCAGGGCCTGCACGGATGCGACGAGATCGATCTCACCCCGCAGGAGCTCGCCCGTGGAGCCCCGCTTGGAGCGCGCCACCTGGGCGGGAGTTCCCGCTGCAACCACTTGCCCCCCAAGTTCTCCGGCTCCGGGCCCCATGTCTACGACCCAATCCGCCGCACGGATGACCGCAGCGTCGTGCTCCACCACAAGCAACGTATTACCACGATCGCGCAGGCGATGCAGGGCCTCCACCAGTTGATCCACATCTGCGGGATGCAGACCCACGGTGGGTTCGTCCAGCACATAGAGAACCCCCACAAGTTCCGAGCCGAGCGCCGCGGACAGTCGCACCCGCCGGGCCTCGCCCCCACTCAAGGTGCCGGTGGAACGGTCCAGGGTCAAATAGCCAAGCCCAACCTGCTGGAGCATGGAAAGTCGCGCCAGGAGTTCGGCCTGAATCGGCCCCAGCACGGCTTTCCTGGCCCCGGGGATGTGCAGTTTTCTGACGAACTCGAGGGCGCGATCCACATCCAGTGCCAGGATCTCAGGCAGGCGCTTCTTGCCCACGGTCACGGCCCGGGCAGCGCGTGAAAGACGCTCACCGCTGCAGGTGGGACAGGTCTGCTCGACCATCACACGCTCCAGACGTTCGCGCCAGGAAGGGTCCTCGCTGCGCGCGGACCAGCGGTCAATCTGCCCACAAAGACCAGTCCATTCCGCGCGGAAGCGCTGCTCGAGCTCGGCAGTTTTCCAGTTCTTCTTGATTTGAACCGTGTACTCCTGCTTGGCTCCCAGACCGTGCAAGAGCAGGTCCCTTTTCTTTTGGGAGAGCTTGTTCAGAGGCTTGCTGAGATCGATGCGATGCACACGGGCGACCTCCTTGAGAAGGTGCTCATGGAAACCCTTGCCGCGCACCAGATAGCGGGGAAAGGGTTCAGCTAAGGCCCCCTCCAGAACCGAGCGATCCCAGTGTGCAATCAGAAGGTTCACATCACACACAGGTCTGGCCCCCAGTCCGTGGCAGTCGGAGCAGGCCCCCACCACCGTGTTGAAGGAAAAGTGGCGCGGCTCCATGGGCGCACTGAGTTGAAAGCCGCACTGGGTGCAAGCGCCCCGGGTAGAGTATTCCAAGCGCGCGCCGCCCTTGATCAGCACACTGACCCGGCCATGGGCGAGGGCGGCGGCCTGTTCGACCCCGTCGGCCATACGCGCCTTCGAGGAGGCATTGAAGGCCACGCGGTCCACCACCAAGTCAATTTGCTCGGCAGAGACAAGAGGCTCCAGATCTCCGTCCAATCGCAGCTCTTCCCCGTCTGCCAATAGGCGCAGGAACCCTGCAGTGGTCCACTCGGCCCGGCGAGCTTCGAGAATTTCGGCCCGCTTGTCCGAGGCCGGCAACTGATCAGTGATCGGTGCCAGCAGCCAACCCTTGGGTTTGGAGAGACCCGCGCAGTCCGTAAGAATGCTGCGGGTCACCCCAGCAGCATCCCGGGGAGTCAGCTTCTGTCCATGTTCGGGGCAACGGAAAATCCCAGCCCGAGCGTAGAGCACGCGCAGCTGGTCATGCAGTTCCGTACTGGTGGCAATTGTGGAGCGCCGCTGCGCGCCTCCCGCCCCTGCTTCCACGGCCACCGAGGGACCGAGACCCTCGATGGAGTCAAAAGGCGGGCGGTCTCGCAGACCCAAGAACTGACGGGCGTAGGTGGAAAGGGACTCAACAAAGCGGCGGCGGCCCTCGGCGTGGATCGTGTCCATGGCGAGCGAACTCTTGCCGGACCCTGAAGGCCCGCTGATCACGGTCATGGCACCCCGGGGGAGATCAACATCCACGCCGGCCAGGTTGTGAGTTCGGGCTCCTCGCACCTCGATGAGTTCGCTCTTCTTCGCACGGCTATTGGATTTGCGCTTGATCTTGCCCTTGGCAGCCGACTTCTTCCCCCGCCGCTGCTTGGCGATTTCACGCAAGGCCGCACCCGTATAGGAGCTCTGGCAGGCTTCGATTTCCTCAGGTGTCCCTAGCGCCTGAATCCGTCCACCTCCAACGCCGCCTTCAGGCCCCAGATCCACCACCTGGTCGGCGGCCGCCACCAAGTCCAGATTGTGCTCGATGACCACCACCGTGTGGCCCCCATCCACCAAGCGTTGCAAAGCGCCTTCCAAACGGGCCACATCATCATGATGCAAACCAGTGGTGGGTTCATCGAGCAGGTAGAGCACCTGCCCCCGAGGCCGCTTGGATAGATGCGACACCAGCTTGAGCCGCTGGGCCTCGCCTCCGGAAATCGTGGTAGAAGGCTGGCCCAGAGTCAGATACCCGAGCCCCACCTCCACCATCAAAGCCAGGGGCCGGGTGATCAGGGTATGGCCGTCGAACAATTCCAAGGCCTCCTCGGCGGGCAGAGCCAACACATCCGCTATGGAGTGACCCTTGTAGGTCACATCGAGCAGTTGCTCTTGGAAGCGATGTCCGCCGCACTCATCGCAGGGCACGGTGACTGGCGCCAGGAACTGCAGCTCAACCTGCTTGGCTCCGGCTCCAAGGCAGGCCTCACAACGACCTGCTGCCACATTGAATGAAAAGTGGCTCTTGGTGTAGCCTCTCAAACGGGCTTCCGGCAATGAAGCAAACAGATCCCGGATAGGGGTCAGTACCTTGGTGTAGGTGGCCGGATTGGAGCGTGGAGTGCGGCCAATGGGCGAGGCATCCACCACCACCAGGTCATCGATGGCAGCTTGGCCCTCCAGCGCGTCATGCTCCCCAGGATCCGCCACCTCGCGACCCAGATGGCGTTCCATGGCGGGACGCAGGGTGTGCTGGATCAAGGTGCTCTTGCCCGAGCCACTGACCCCGGTGACGGCGGTCAGGGTGCCCAGGGCAATGGTCAAGTCCACATCCTTCAGGTTGAAGGCCCGCGCGCCAGTCAAGCGCAGGAACTGCCCGTTTCCCGGGCGGCGATTGGCACGTGGCACTGTCAGTGACTCTCCCCGCAATAGGCGGCCTGTGGGCGTGTCGGCCTTGGCGACCTCATGTGGAGGCCCAAAGGCCACGATCTCGCCCCCATGACGTCCCGCTCCGGGGCCCACGTCCACGACCCAATCCGCGGCACGCAGAGTGGCCTCGTCATGTTCCACCACAACTACCGAGTTGCCCAGATCCCGAAGGCCTCGCAGGGCTTCAAGCAGTTTTGCGTGGTCTCTCGCATGCAGCCCGATCGAAGGTTCGTCGAGCACATAGAGCACGCCTCGCAGGCCCGCGCCCAATTGCGCAGCAAGCCGAATTCGCTGGGCCTCGCCCCCTGAAAGGGTGTCCGCCGCGCGATCCAGAGAGAGATACCCAAGCCCCACCTGCAGCAGGAATGTCAAGCGCCGCTGGATTTCGCTCAGCACATCACGGCCGATTCGTGCTTCCCGCCGGTCGAGTTTGAGAGCTTTGAGAGCTGCGGGCAACTGATCCACGGGCAACCCAGTGAGTTCCGGCATACGCACCCCGGCGACCCGCACGGCCCGCGGCGCGGGTGCGATGCGCGCGCCCTGGCAATCGCCGCAGGGCTCCACGGCCAGGAAGCGATCCACCATCTTGCGACGGGTACCTCGCTCGCGCGCCCGGTCGAGGGCAGGAATGACTCCCTTCCAACGACGCTTCCAGACCACCGAACCCGAGGACTTTTGTCCCGCCCAGGAGCTCTTGTCCTCAAAGCGTTTCTTGGCGTTGGCGCCTCGCAGAATCACCCGACGGGCGCTGGTGCCAAGGTCCTTCCAAGGAGTGTCGAGGTCAAAGTCGTGGGCCTTGGCCACCTTTTCCAGGAACGCAAAGTCCGCCCTTGGAAACAGCAAGGCACCGCCCTTGGAGCGAGTCACCGCCAAGGCCCCCTCGCGAATGGTGAGGGTGCGATCAGCCACCACCGAGCGCTCGCTCGCCTGGCGCCTTTCCCCGTGGCCGGAGCAACCGGGGCAGGCCCCGACCGACGAGTTGAATGAAAACAGCCGCGGTTCCAGGGGAGGCACATCGTCCCCGCAGGAGGGACAGGTCCGTTGGGTGGAGAGCAAACGCACCTCTTCCCCAGCAATCAACAGCAAGTCACCCGCGCCCACATCCAAGGCCTGTTGCACGCTCTCCCTGAGGCGCGCCAAGGTGCCTGAAGACGGCCGCAGGCGATCCACGATCACCTCGATGTCGTGCAACTTGTAACGACCCAACTCCGGCACCTCTTCCAACCGATGGATCACACCATCCACACGCGCGCGCACAAAGCCACGCTTGCGCAGGTCCTCGAAGACCCCCTGATGATGACCCTTGCGACTACGGATCACCGGAGCGCCGATCTGGATTGCATCACCCGCGTGAGCATCCAGGATCTCTTGCACCAGGGCCTCGGGAGTGCGCGAGGTCACCGGTTCATCGCAACCGGGACAGTAGGCGGTGCCCGCCCGCGCATAGAGGATGCGCAGATGGTCGGTGATTTCGGTCAGAGTGCCGACGGTGGAGCGCGATCCCCGCGGCACGGACCGTTGATCCACGGCAATCGCCGGAGCCAGGCCTTCAATGGAGTCAACATCCGGTTGCCGCAGGTCCCCCAGGAACTGCCGCGCATAAGAGGACAGTGTCTCAAGGAAGCGCCGTTGGCCCTCGCGGAACAAGGTGTCGAAAGCCAATGAACTCTTGCCCGAGCCGCTGACCCCGGTGACCACCACCAGGGCATGACGCGGAATATCCACATCGACCCCCACCAGATTGTGCTGCCGAGCGCCGCGGATGCGGATTGGGGAGGGTCCAGGGAGCTGGGTCATAGCGCACATAGGGCCCTTGCTCCGCTTCCAACCATCCTGCCTGACGACCTTGATCGGGTTGGGATTCAAGAGGTCCAAGCTACGCATGGTACCCCCCCACCTGGAATTGAGCCACGCTGTTCTAGCAACCCTGACAGGGCCTGGAACCTCAGGCCCCGGGTAGGTCTTCTGTCAAGCCGTCCAAATCCAGACCGGCCAGTATGATGGGATGCAAATCAGGCCCCGCGGCCACGATGCTACGCCCCCGCAGCCAGTCCGCGCCCCCCATTCCATCTGTCACCAGGCCCCCAGCCTCGCTCACCAGCAGCCCACCGGCGGCCACGTCGTAGGGGGAAAGGTGCAATTCCCAATAGCCGTCCAGCCGCCCCGCGGCAACATAGGCCAGATCCAAAGCTGCGGACCCAAAGCGCCGCATCCCGCGCACATGGGGAAAGAAGTGGCAAAAGTTCCCCAGATTGGGGTTGGCCAACTGCCCGCGTCGGTAGGGAAAACCGGTGGCCAAGATTGCATCCCCCAGAGACTTGCTGGGGCGAACACAGAGCCGTTTGGATTCCAGGTAGGCCCCGCAGCCCGCGAGGGCCCAAAAGGTCTCCCCCAGTCGGGGTGCGTGAACAACCGCGGCCACTGGACGGCCATCGGCGAACAGCCCCATGGATACCGCAAAGGCGGGCAGGCTGTGCACAAAGTTGGTGGTCCCATCGAGGGGGTCGAGAAACCAGCGGGGTCGGTCATCGGCTGGGTCCGAGACTTCTTCCTCCGCTTCGATCGCATGTCCCGGACATGCCGCCCGCAGGCGTTGAACCAGGACTCTCTCTGAAGCCACATCCGCAGCAGTCACCAGATCCCGCTCCGCACTCTTGGAACGAATTTCTGCGGGGTCCAAGTGCCCAAGGTGCCCCATCAGAATCTGCCCCGCTTCATGAGCCGCGTCCAGGGCGACCTTCAGATCGGCTTGCCAGGGAGAATCCAAGGCCAGAGAATCAAGATCGTTCCAGGTCAATGTGATCCTCCTCAGCGACGGGTTGAGGGACTGGGGTGAGTTTGGATCCAAGCCGCCAACGATTGGACGATGCGGTCCTGCATGGGCTTCCAGGCCCGAACGTTGAGCCCGGCCTTACGCGGATACTCCACGAGAATCGAGAACGCCAGTCGGGGAACGCCGTCTTCCAGCGCAACCCCGGAGAGCCCACTGGTGCCGCCGATAAAACCCGTCTTGGCTCGCACGGTCTCAAAGGCGGCACCCTTGCCCATGCGATTGGCCAGACCTCCGCTGCGCCCGGCCAGAGGCAGGGCCAGCAGAAACAAGTCAAAGGCTGCAGGATCCTGTTCCAAGAGACCCGCCATGGCTCCCGCCAGGAGTCGCGGGGTCACGCGGTTTTCTCGCGACAGTCCCGAGCCATCCACCATCATGAGGCTGCCCGCAGCAAGCCGCAGATCCGCGAGGGCGGTCTGCACCGCCCCCAGGGAACCAGCGCGTGAACCATCCCCACCCCGGGCCCCGAGGGTCAAGAACAACTGATCGGCGACACTGTTGTTGGAATCCAACAAGACAGCCTCCAATTGCCCCAATACAGGCCGGGAAACCGCCCCCAGGGGAGTTCCCGGAGGCGCATTCACCTGCAGGCGGACTGCGCCGGTGACCTCCACCCCATGCAGGCCCAGAGCAAAAATGAGAGCGCCCCCAAAGAGCGCCACGGGATCGGGATGAGCGAAGCGCGCGGACCAGTTGGGAATCCCTGCGGGAATCGTGCCCCCCACGATGACGCGCGAACCCTGAACACCCACGCGCACGTCCAAGGCCTTCTTGGCCGGGCCCTTGCGCACGCTGATTTCCTCCTTCAGGCCATGGCCCGGTGGCAGTACGCGCACACGCAACATCCCCGGAGTCGACTCAAGCACCGCGCTCAAGCAACCAGCGTTGGCGCTGAAGCCACCAGCCAGAGCGCAGTACTCCTGCCAGTGCTCCCCTTTGCTGGGCCAGGCGGGGGCGGGCGCCGGCCTTGCATAGGTCCCCGTATCCAAGACCAGATCGCCTTCAATGCGCTGAATGCCTGCGCGCGCAAGCAGCTGAGCCACATCCATCGCCCAGGCGGGCATGGCATTCTCGTGGTTGCGGTCATAGACAGGATCTCCCCCAGCGCGCAGAACCAGCTGACCGCGCAGGGTCCCGGCCTCGATTGTCCCCAGGGCTTCGACCTGAGTCTCGAATGAGCCGTTGCCCCCCAGAAGTGTAAGGGCGGCGATGGCGGTCAGAATCTTCTGGTTAGAAGCGGGCCGCTGAGCACGCTTGCTGCCGAGGGCCACCAACTGTTTGCCCCGCGCAAGGTCCAGCACAACCGCCGCGACGCGACAATCTGTGCTCTTGAGTTTGCCATGGGTCTTGGCCGCCTTGAGGCCCTGATATACCGCGGCTTCCACCTCCCCCTGCAACTGACTGTCGTATCCGTTCAGTTGGTCCCACAGACGGGTCCCCGCGGGCACCGTGTTTGCATCCTGAGCAAGCACAGGATCCTGAACCTCCAACGACCTACCCGAGGACGGCTCAACGGCCTGCTCTTGGGACAAGGGCACATCGAAGACCAGGGGCACCCCGTCCGAACCCCCTTCTGCCCCGCCGCAGGCGCCAAGGGTCAGCAGAACCAGGACCCAGAAACCACCCATCGGCACCAGCGGCCGCAAGCAGGGCCCAGGGCGCGCCGGGAAGAACAGTGCTCTCACTAACTGTGCCGGGGAGAAACGCAAGGGGGAAAGGGTAACGAGCCCACGCCGCGAATCGAAGAACTCCCTCAGTCCCGATACCCGGTGGGATGCTTTCGATGCCAACGCCAGGCATCCTCCAGCAGAGTCCGCAGATCCGATCGCCGGGGAACCCAGCCGAGCATGGTGATCGCTCGACTGCCGTCACTGATCAAACCGGCGGGATCCCCTTCCCTGGCAGAGGTGTCCAGAGAGGGAACAGGGTGACCGCTGACTTTGCGGGCCATGGCTATCACCTCTCGCACGGTAACCCCCTCTCCTGTCCCCAGGTTGCAAGCCAAGGACTCGTGCCCGGACTGAAGCAGTGACAGAGCCCTGAGATGTGCGTCTGCTAAATCATCGATGTGCACATAGTCCCGGATGCAGGTACCGTCCCGAGTGTCGTGGTCGGTTCCGAATACAGAGAGCTGCTCCCGTTGCCCAAGGGCCACCTGCAGGGTCAGTGGTATCAGGTGGGTTTCCGGACGGTGATCCTCCCCATGCAGGCCACTTGGATCGGCACCCGCGGCATTGAAGTACCTGAGGCACGCAAATCGCAGACCCACTTCCTTTTCTTCGGCCGCCAGCATGTGCTCGACCTTGAGCTTGGTCTCCCCATAGGGACTGATTGGGTTCTGGGGATGGTCCTCGTTGATGGGCAAGCCCAGGGGCACCCCGTAGGTGGCACAAGTGGAAGAGAAGACAAACTCCTTGACCTCCACTTTTCGCGCGGCCCTGAGCAGTCGTTGAGTGCCCTCTACATTGACCAGATGATAGCCCTCTGGATCACGCACCGACTCGCCCACATAACAGCGAGCCGCGAAATGCAGAATTGCGCGGGGTCGGATCTCGGCAAAGACCTCATCCAAACGATCCGCGTCCAGCAAGTCCCCTTTGAAGAAGGGCACCTTCTTGGGCACCGCGGAGAGATGGCCGGCGCTCAGGTTATCGAGGACTGCCAGGGACACCCCGGCACGATGCAACATGCGTACCGCGTGGGATCCCACATAGCCTGCGCCGCCAGTCACGAGGATCGGACCGCTGGGGACAGGAGTGGAAGCAGGTTGGGGTGCCATGGGAGTCAGAGCCTAGCTCCTTGAGGCCCTAGAACTGGACCCATTCCGCCCCGGCAGAGGCAAAGTCGGTCAAAAAGTCAGGCCAGGACTTGGCCACATGTTCCTGACCCCTTATGCGCAGGCCGGGGACAACCCATCCCAGCAGGGTCCAGGCGAAAAACATGCGGTGGTCTCCACTCGCATCCAGCAAGGGGCCAGCGACCGGATTCCAACCCGGATCGAGGACCAATTCGCTGGCCCCAGCCCGCGCTTCAAAACCGCAGGCTTCCAGACCCCGGACCAGGCCGGCAAGTCGCGGACTCTCCTTGCTGTCCAAGGTTCCCAGCCCTTGGATGCGACTACCGTGCCCGGCCTTGGCCGCAGCGGCGGCCAGGGGCACCAACACCGGGGCGAGATCCGGTTCCCCAGACAGATTCAAATCAACGCCACGGGTGGGGACTCCACAAGCCCACAGGGCGGCCCTCCCGGCCACCTGCTTTTCCTGCGCCTGACAGCCAAAGGCCTTGAGGTATTCGATCACCCGAACATCCCCCTGAGACGAATCAGGCCCCAAGCCCTCGACCCACACCTCGCCTGTGGACAGACAGCCCGCCGCGAGAGCCACTGCTGTGGCGGATGCATCCGGCTCAATGGTCAATGTTCGCGCGGGAGCTTGAAGTTGTCCTTTTATATGGAAGCAACTCTCCAGAGCCGACAGGGATTCCAGATGCACGTCAGTCCCGAACTCATTCAAGACAGAAATGGTCAGGTGCACATAGGGCAGACTTGGAATCACCCCGCTCACCCGTAGCACCCTGGGTTCTGGCCAGGCCGCAAGAGCCAGGAGCAATGCGCTCACCTCCTGACTCGAGCTCGGATTCTCTAGCAGGATTTCTTCGGGTGGCTCCAAGGACCGCACCCGCAGGGGCCAGCCTCCCCGAATCCCCAGCTCATCCACGCAAACTCCCGCCGACTGCAGGGCATTCATCAGGGCCGGACTTCTGCGGGTCAACAGACTGCCACTGGGATGGATCTCCGTGACCCCCCCGGGGTCCAATCCAAGGGCGGCCAGAGCGGTGGCACAGCGCGCCAGAGTGCCAGACTCCCCCACAGCCCAGCGCTGGTCCCGGCCAGCCCCGGCACCCGGCGGGCAGCCCTGCAACTCAAGAGCCGTCTGCAGCGATGCATCCGAAACAGCCCCTCTGGCCAGGGCTATTCCAAGAGCCGAACGCACATCTTCCCCGTCAGGCAAATACTTCAAGCGGGTCCTCCCGCGGGCAACCATTGCCAGCAGGACCACCCGCTGGGCAATCGATTTGGAAGTGGGCACCCGCACTGCACCCCCAAGGCGGCCTCCCACTCCCAGCAATCTGACCTGTTCTGCCATGGTGCGGATTGTAGCCTGCGCCCCTTGGGGTCATACTGTTCGCCTCATGAGTCCTTCTTCCTCCATCACGCCTGCCTATCTCGGCAACACCCAGTGCCCTCCAAACTTGGACAAGGTAGCCAGCGGCAAGGTACGTGACATCTATGCTCTCGACACGGACCACCTCTTGTTCGTGACCACCGACCGCATCAGCGCTTTTGACGTGGTCATGCACGATGGGGTGCCAGACAAGGGCCGGGTGCTGACGCGCATCGCCCAGCATTGGTTTGCCAGAACCGAGGATCTGGTTCCCAACCACCTGGTCTCCACCCGCATCGAGGATGTGAACACCCTGGACAACCAGTGGCAGGACGTCCTGCGCGGGCGATCCATGATCGTCAAGCGATGCACGCCCGATCCCATCGAGTGGGTGGTGCGAGGTTACATCACGGGGTCCGGCTGGAAGGAGTACCAACAAAAAGGCAGCGTCTGCGGATTGCCCCTGCCCGCAGGCCTGCAGCAGGCGGAACAGCTGGAGGCACCCCTCTTGACCCCCACCACCAAGCACGAGGTCCACGACCGACCTCTTTCTCCCAACGAAGCAGAAGAACTGGTGGGCAGCGAACGCTGGCGAGGGGGCAGGCAACTGGCGCTCGACCTCTTCCAACGGGGCACCGAAGAACTGGCCAAGATTGGAATCCTGTTGGCAGACACCAAGTTCGAGCTGGGCACGCGCAACGGCAAGGTGCTTTTGATTGATGAAGCCCTGACCCCGGATTCCAGCCGCTTCTGGCCAGCAGATCAGTACAGAATCGGTGGCTCGCCCCCGAGCCTGGACAAGCAGATTCTGCGGGACTATCTCGAGACCCTGGACTGGAACAAGGAAGCTCCCGCCCCGGATCTGGACCCGGCGATCCTGGGTCGCGTACGCGAAGGGTACCTGGATATCTGCATGCGTTTGACCGGCGAAGTGCCCGCAGGGGTGCAGTCATGAGCGTCGCCCTCTTGATGGGATCCGACTCGGATCTGCCGCGCCTTGAGAGTTGTCTTGAGACCCTGCGCGGTCTGAAGATCCCCGTTGAGGCGCGAGTCATGTCGGCTCACCGCACCCCCGACGACGTGGTCACTTTCGTCGCCGAGGCACCCAAGCGAGGCATCAAAGTATTCATCTGTGCCGCCGGAGGCGCCGCCCACCTCGCTGGAGTCGTGGCCGCACACACGAGCCTGCCCGTGCTGGGAATTCCCATGGACAACCCACCCTTGGGAGGACTCGACGCCCTGCTGGCCACGGTGCAGATGCCCGGAGGCGTGCCCGTGGCTACCTTCGGAGCCAACTCCGGTGGACCGGTGAACGCAGCGCTGTTCGCGGCCCGGCTGCTGGCGATCAGCGATTCAGATCTGGCCCAGCGCGTGGAAGACCATCGTGAGCAGCAGAAAGAGTCAGTGCGCGCCAAGGATGCGCGTCTGCAGAGCAAGCTCTAGGTCGAATCGGCCAGGAAAGTCCAGACCTCATTTCGCCCAGACCTGTCCCGGGCAGCGGCGCTGGGCAGCGAGGAAAGAGCAATCTCCGAAAAAGTGGCCCGCTGGGTTAGAATGGCCCTCTCCATGAGCCAACACCCCGAGACCCTTCATTGGCACGGCGCACTCGATGGGCACGTCCGCATGATCGAGCAGACCCTGTTGCCCGCGGAGCACCGAGTGATCGAGGTCGCGACCGTCGAGGACATGATCGGGGCCATTCGCAGACTGGCTGTGCGCGGTGCTCCGGCCATCGGCGTGGCGGCAGCCTATGGGGTTGTGCTTGGAATCGGTGGTCTGCCCAAGTCCAGCAGCGACGAGGTTCTGGGAGCAGCGGAGACAGCCTGCGATCAGCTCGCCAAGGCTCGACCCACTGCGGTCAACCTGTTTTGGGCACTGGATCGCATGCGGTCCAAGGCTCGATCGGTACATGGGGAGGGTGCCACAGGCGCTGAGCTCTGCCAGGCCCTCTTGGAAGAGGCCCTCGCCATCCACGCATCGGACCGGGACACCTGCCGCCGCATCGGCGAACACGGAGCGGCCCTTCTCAGCAAGGACCAAACCGTACTGACCCACTGCAACGCGGGAGCCCTGGCCACCGGTGGCATGGGCACCGCCCTGGCACCGATCTATGTGGCCCATGAAGAAGGCAAGAACATCAAGGTCTATGCGGACGAGACCCGGCCCCTGCTGCAGGGCGCGCGGATTACCGCTTGGGAACTTTCCAGCGCTGGTATCGATGTGACCGTGATCACTGACGGCATGGCCGCCCGAGTCATGGGCGAAGGGCGCATTGACTGCATCATCGTGGGCTCCGATCGCATTACCAGGGGTGGAGATGTGTGCAACAAGATCGGCACCTACGGGGTGGCGATTGCGGCACGACACCATGGTCTGCCCTTTTACGTGGCGGCCCCCCTCTCCACAGTAGACGCCAGCCTGATCGAGGGAGGAGACATCCCCATTGAGGAACGGGACCCGGAGGAAATCGCCTCTGGTCTCGGTCGACGCATCACCCCGGATGGTTCCAAAATCTACAACCCCGCTTTTGATGTAACACCGAGGAGCCTGGTCACGGCAATTATCACCGAAGTGGGCGTGATCCAGAACCCGGATCAGGGCAAGATGGAGCAGGCGCTGAGCAGCGCTGGCATTTCCTTCTAGATCGAACTAACCATGCAATTCAAGAACTACCACAGCCTGCCTGCCTGCGCCGGAGCACTCCTGGCGCTGGGCTGCCTGCTGCTGTCGATTCCTGGACCCCGCACCCAACGGGCCCATGAGTTGGGACATCCGGGGCCTGTTGAGGGCGACGATGAGGGAGGCGCCGAACAGGCTGCACGCCGACGCTGGATCGAAGAGATGCACAGGGCCGCTCCCGGCGTGGACTGGCGCCGCATCGAGAAGGCCAACCAAGAAGCGGAGCGCCTGCGTCGCAATGGCCTGGCAGGTGCCCCTGAAGGCGCCGGCGGATTGAGCGGAGCCTGGTTTGAAGTAGGCAGCAAGAACATCTCGGGACACACCCGCTGTGCCGCCTATGGGCCCGAGCGCAATGGAGAACGGCTGCTCTACGTGGGATCCGCCAACGGCGGGCTTTGGCGCGGCACGATGGATGGGACTGACTGGACGCCCCTTTCGGAGGGTCTCTTCGGAGGCTTCGATGGTCTGGTTGTGGTGCCGCCCAGTTCCTTGAATGATGCAGACATTTTGATCACGCGCCAGGGAAGCTCGATCTATCGCAGCGATGATCAGGGATCCACCTGGACCGTGCCCTCGGGCCTGGGGGGCATATCGGATGTGCGCAGCCTGGTGGTGCTGCCCGACGGGCTGTCCACGGTATTGATCTATGGCCAATGGAACGGAGGCAACGCGCTTCTGGCCTCAATCGATCTGGGCCAGACCTTCAGCGTACGCAAGACCTGGCCCACCCCCTGGTCAGGAGAGCTGTGGGTTCCCCAGGTGGGCAACGGAGCAGGAACGGATATCTGGCTCTACCACAACAACAAGATCCGAGTTTCTCTCGACGGGGGCTTTCAGTTCACCGTCCGGGATGGCCCTGGCGGTGCCAGCCAGGGACACCTGACCGGCTCCGAAGCCGGTGGCGGCGCGCTCTACTTGACGTCTAGGGAGGGCAACAGTTGGGTGCCCTACCGCAGCCTGGATGGGGGTTGGACCTTCAACGCCATGGCAGCCCCGCCCGAGTACTGGGGCAGCCAGAACTCAATGGTCGGTTTCTCCTCGAACCGGGATGCCCTGGTTCTAGGTGGAACGAATGGATACACCTCCAGCAATGGTGGCCAGACCTGGGAACAAATCAGCAGTTGGGGCGAGTACTACGGCAATCCCGCCCAGCGACTGCACGCGGACCTGCGGGCGATCAACGTACTACCCCACCCGGATGGTCCGGCCTTTGGCGACATCGTCTACTTCAACACCGATGGCGGCACCTACCGTTCCACAGACGAAGGCCAGAGCGTGGAAAACCTCTCCCTGCTGGGTCTGGGGGTCGGGCAGTTCTATTCGACCCTGACCGACAGCAACAGTCCCAATCGGATCCATGGTGGCACCCAGGATCAGGGCTACCAGATTGGCATGCGCGCCCATTCCACCGGGACCGGGCCCTCCACGGGATTCAGCCAGATCATCTCAGGAGACTATGGCCACCTGACAAGCCCGGATGGTTCCCTGGACCGGGTCTACAGCACCTATCCCGGTTTCACCCTGATCGCCAGTGGCCCCACGAGCTCCCTCAGCACCTTGGATTTTCCCCAGGGTTCTTCACACCTGTGGTTGCCTCCGGTAGTGGCAGATCCCGGAACACCCAACAGCTTCTTCTTCCTGGGGCGCTATCTCTGGCGACAGTACAGGACTGGAGCAAGCTGGAGCGAAGTGCATCACTCGACCCGTGACTTTGGCGCGGGCTCGGGCAGCTACCTTTCGGCCATGGCCTTCAGTCCCACAGATCCTGACCTGGCCTGGGCAGCCAACAATGCGGGGCGACTGTGGTGGTCCACGGACCGGGGCGTGACCTGGACCGAGGGCTCGGTGGGCATCCCTGGTTCCCACTACTTCTATGGCAACTGCATTGCCCCGCACCCCACGGATCCCAATCGCATTGCCGCCAGCGGCACAGGCTATTCCACTCCGGGAGTGCGCCTCTCGGTGGACGGAGGCCAAAGCTGGCAGGGCCTGGCCCAGGGACTACCCCAGACTATGGTCTTTGGCGTGGCCTGGTCAGCAGACGGCAGTGATGATCTCTATGCGGCCACCGAGGCGGGAGCCTGGCACATGGACGCCGCCACCCAGGTTTGGTCCAATGCCATGGGCACCCAAGCACCCGCCACAACCTACTGGAGCATCGAGACCGTGCCCGCACAGGGGATCATGCGTTTTGGCACCTACGGCCGTGGAATCTGGGACCTGGTTCTCTCCAGCACGCCCGGCCTAGGCGAGCGGTTCTGTTCTCCGGCGGGAATGAACTCAACGGGCACGTCCGCCTCCCTGATCGCCGCCGGGTCTTTGGATCCGAACCTGAACGACCTCTCCCTGACAGCCCAAAACCTGCCCCTCAACAGGTTCGGCTACCTTCTTTGCTCGCGCAACGAAGATTGGAACGTCCTTCCAGGAGGCTCCAACGGAATCCTCTGCATGGGAACTCCCATCGGCCGCTTCATCCAGAACGTGATGCACAGCGGAACCAGCGGCAGCTTCACCCATCAGGTGGACTTGACCCAAATGCCCATGCAACCGGTAGTAGCGGTGCTGCCCGGCGAGACCTGGAACTTCCAGGCCTGGTACCGGGACCTGCTGCTGCTGCCCACCTCGAACTTCACCGAGGCCCTGCGAATCACATTCCAGTAGGGCTCGGGATCATTCAGCCCTGGGGAACCGCATAGGTCTGAGCCACCTCGGCAACTTCCCCTTTGATGCGCTCGCGCCGTTGCGCGTCGTCTGGGTTCTCCAACAGGTCCGCAATCCAGCCCCCCATCTGACGCATCTCTGATTGACCCAGGCCGCGGGTGGTGACCGCCGCGGTCCCAATGCGAATGCCCGAGGCCTCCATGGGCGGACGGAGATCGAAGGGGATCAGGTTCTTGTTGACCGTCAGGTCCACCGTGTGCAGCAGGTCTTCGGCCTGGGCACCGGTCAAGTTCACCGAACCCACATCAACCAACAAGAGGTGGTTGTCCGTGCCTCCGGAGACCAGGCGCAGACCACGTTGTTGCAGGGTTTCCCCGAGCACACGAGCGTTGTCGATCACTTCTCGTGCATAGACCGCGAACGACGGCTGCAACGCTTCCCGGAGAGCCACCGCCTTGGCGGCAATCACATGCATCAGGGGCCCCCCCTGACCTCCGGGAAAGACTGCGGAATTGATCGGTTTGATGTGACTGGCGCGGCAGACGATCAAGCCTCCACGGGGGCCGCGCAGAGTCTTGTGGGTTGTCATGGTCACCACCTCAGCATGGGGCACTGGCGAGGGATGGACGCCCCCGGCCACGAGCCCTGCGATGTGAGCCATGTCCACCATCAAGGCCGCCCCCACCTCGTCAGCAACAGAGCGGAAAATCTCGAAATCCAACAGACGCGGATAGGCCGAGGCACCCGCCAGCAGCACTGCGGGCTGGACCTCTTTGGCCTGCTTTCGCAGAGCCTCGTAGTCAATGCGCTCCCCATCCTTCTGCACTCCGTAGGAGTGAAAGTCATAGAACACACCGGAGAAGTTCTTGGGGTGACCGTGGGACAGGTGACCCCCGTGGTCAAGGGACATGCCCAGGACACGATCACGAGGGGAACAAAGGGCCATCAGTGCAGCCATGTTGGCCTGGGTCCCACTGTGGGGTTGCACATTTGCCCTTTCCGCGCCAAAGAGCTCCTTGGCCCGATTGCGGGCCAGATCCTCGACCGTGTCCACGTGCTCGCAGCCGCCGTAGTAACGTCGGCCGGGATAGCCCTCCGCATACTTGTTGGTCAGGGGCGAGCCCATGGCCTGCATGATTTCGGGAGAGGTGTGGTTCTCAGAAGCAATCAACTCAAGTTGTTCGGTCTGGCGCTCGCGCTCTGCCTGAATCGCGGCCCAAACATCCGTATCGGTGTGAGTCATGGTGGTCATGAAAGGGGGGAGTCGATTGGATTCGGATGGAATGAAACGGAATGAAAGCGAGGCTTACTGACCCGGATCAAAGTCTTCCCTGCGCGGAGCATCGGCAGGCCGAAGAGCGGGAGCGTCGGGCACGGCGGCCAGCTGTACGGCCCGAGCCACATCTTCTGGAGCCAGAGGACCGGTCCGGCGCTCGCCATCGTGCATTCCCGAGAGCGCCTCATCCAGCCTACCGTCCGGCTGCCAGACAAAGAAGGTCCCCACGGGACGTCCCTCCGGATTGACCTTGCCATAGCTTTGCCGCTGCCCAGCGGGCGTCCACTGCTGGGCCAGGATACTGCCGTCGCCCCCATGCGCGCGGCTCATGACGGCCTGACCCTGGGGGCCGTAGTCGAGCCAGGTTCCAAGCATCTTGCCTGTCTCATCGTAGCTCTGCAGGCCTTTGTATTCGCCTCCGGAATGCCAGTAATGCCAGTCCCCCACCTTCTTGCCCTGCCTAAAAGTGCAGATAAAATGCAAGCCACCGCCAGGGTGCCGAGCAACCGATTCTCCCTCGGCCATGCCATTGACAAAGTTCTTGGCCCAGTACACTTCACCACCCTGGTGATAGACCATTTCCAAACCGTGGGGCACGCCCTTCGCAAAGGGGGTTTCGGTACGAACACCTCCATCCGGATAGAATCTCCGCTGCTTGCCGATGATCTTGCCATTGGCCCAGCTTGTGCGCGCAGAAACCACTCCTGTGGGGTGGAACTCTTCCCACAGGCCATCGGGTTGATCCCCCACAAAGGAACCGCGCCTCATCACCGCACCGTTCGGATACCAACCGGTCCAGACCCCTGATTTCATACCGGAGGTGTAGGAACCCTGCCGTTCCAAACGGCCGTTCTCATGGAAGAAGCTCCACTGACCCTCTTCCCGGCCGTACTTCTGCCGACCCTCGCTCCTCTTGACCATCTTTGTCTCTGGGTCATACCACTCGACGGTCAAGTCAGCGCCGGAATCGGATTCGCCCTCGTCCGAACAACCCAAGAACGCGGGGACCAACAGAAACAACAAGAGCGCCGGGGAAGCGCCGGAAGAACCGAGTGGCTGGGTGCTGCAGTATCGCATCCGAGGCATGCTAGTGTCCCCGCACCCTGAAGCCCACGCCCAATTCCCTCGCGTCCTGGACTTCGCACTCTTCTTAGGGGCAGGGGGGATTCAGAACCCCTGGACTGCCAAGATCGCCCCCCGCCCAGGAAACCGGGGCCTCGCACCAGTGATCGGGGGAGTCGTTCCAGTTGACTGCCAGACGGTCGGTGCACAACTGCAAGCTGGCCCCCACCGGATCCACCCAGCCGGGCGCTGAACCATAGGCCACGAGATCCACCAGGGACCCATTGGGCCGAGCCAAGAGCACCTCGTCAGCTCCGTTGCCCAGGGTGAAGGAAGACCAGACCGCGTCCACTTGGACGCCACCATTGAACTGCGGATCGATTTCGCGGCCCAGGACCAGATATCCCCGGGCAGGCACGATGATGCCTAGTCCCGCGTTGTCCAGCAGGGTCATGTCCGTGCCCTGATCCGCCAGAATCCAGCCCTCCATGTCAATTGGACCGTTGGTGGTATTGAAGACCTCAAACCACTCCCCCTGTGCATCCGAGACCTGAGCTGGATCCTTCATGATCTCGCTCACAATGATCTCGCCTGATCCCCGCGACCGTTCCCGGTCCGGCAGGCTGCCAGCCATGACCCCCGGGGGTGTCCAGGGCTGGCCCGAGATGGACAGGTCCAAACTGCAGAGGGCCGACCCCAGGCCTCGTACCCTGAGGGTCCACCCGCTCAAGGCACCCTTCGGCAAATTCAAACGAGCCTGCCCAAGACCGTCCGTTGGGATCAGGGCAAGTGTCTCCCAAGGAGGCATGAGTGAGGTGCCCGGATCTACCCAGCGACCGTAGAGGCGCAAAATCTGACCGGGACAAGTTCCCCGAAACACCAGGGTGCTGCGGTTCGGTGCCCTTTCCAGAATGCCCAATCTGGGACACTCGGCCAAGGCGGCCGCGGAAGAAACAGACGGCGAGCCTGCTTCGGCGAAGCAGGGCAGGGCACTGAGAAACAAAGCCAAAGTGAGCGCCCTCAGGGGGCCCGGGGCAGGAATGTGCTGGGTATTCATCGATCAAGAGTTGGTTCAGGGGGCCCCTCCGCTCCAAATGGGGACGGATCGAGGCCACCAACCCTCAAGACGCGAAACGAGCCCCGCGGTTGCACGCCAGCTTTGGCGCAGGAAAGAAATACCGTGGATCTCTTCGGCTCAAGAACAGCCCGGAATGCATCCAGACAAAAGACCCCTCCAAAATCCCCCTTGACTAGATCGGGGGGGTACAAACAAGATGGGGGATCGTATCCCCTTCGATGAACCTCATGATACACCCCAAGACCATCTTGTCCCTGACGGCGTGCATCGGCTTGACCCTGGTGTTCAGCCTGGCGGACGCCACCCCAGGCACCACGCCCCAGAGCAACATCCGGGCCTTCGAGATGGCTGGTTCCCAGCCAGGCGAGTTCGTGGATTACCTGCAATCCGGACAGGCCTGCGCCCTGTGTCATGGCAACTACGATCAACAGGTGGAGCCCTACGCCACCTGGCAGGCCAGCATGATGGCCCAGAGCAGCCGCGACCCAATCTTCTTCGCCGCCCTGGCGATCGCCGAGCAGGACCTGGGGGGCTCGGGCTACCTGTGCATGCGCTGCCACATGCCCGGGGCCCACATGGAGGGACGCACGATCCCCACTGACGGGTCCGCTCTCGATCCCTTCACTAACGACTTCGACGGGGTCAACTGCCACTTCTGCCACCGCATGGTGGATCCAGTACTCGACCCGCAGAACCCACCTGAGGACGCGGGCATATTGGCGGGCATGTCGCGACCTTTGAACGTGGAACCCCATTCGGGGACGTACATCCTGGATCCCCAAGACCGGCGCCGGGGACCCTTTGATTTGGGAGCCAACTTCCCCTACCACGAATTCAGTCAGTCACCCTTCCATCGGGAGTCCATGCTTTGCGGCACCTGCCACGATGTGTCCAACCCGGCCCTGGAAAAACGGGCCTCGGGCCTGGGCTATCGCCTGTCCAACCTCAACGCGGCGCATCCCAGCATGGACAAGACGGACATGTACCCGGTCGAAAGAACCTTCAGCGAGTGGACCCGCAGCGTCTACGCGATTGCGCCCATCGATACAGGGGGACGCTTCGGCGGCAACCAACCTCTGGTCCAGTCCTGCCAGGATTGCCACATGCCCACCACCGATGCCACGGCCTGCTCGCCCGGCTTGGGCGGCGCCTTCCGCCCGGACATGCCTCGGCACTTCTTCAACGGGGCCAATTCCTGGGTCTTGAAAGCCGTGCGTTCCATTTATCCAGACTACGAAACGGGGCTGAGCGACACCCTGGTGCAAGATGCCTCCCAGCGCACCACAAACATGATGCAGAGCGCTGCGGAGCTCGAGACCTTTGAACGCGATGGCCAATTGGTGGTCCGCGTGATCAACCTGACGGGGCACCGTCTGCCCACTGGCTACGGTGAAGGCCGACGCATGTGGGTCCAAGTTCAGTTCTTCGACAGCGGGGACCAGCTGGTGGGTGAGCACGGAAGCTATGACGCTGCCGCCGCCGACCTCGACACCTCCAGCACCAAGGTCTACGAAATCCACCAGGGACTCGACGCCTACATGGCTGCCCAGACTGGCGTGCCCGCAGGCCCGAGCTTCCACTTCGTATTGAACAACACGGTGCTGCTGGACAACCGCATTCCCGCGCGGGGCTTCACCAACTCCAGCTACGCGGCCATCGATGCTGATGTGGTGGCCTACAACTACGAGGACCAGCAGCATTGGGACGAGACCATGTTTGCCCTGCCCACCACTGCCGTACGCGCGGAAGTCGCTCTCTTCCACCAGACAACCACTCGTGAGTACATCGAATTCCTGCGGGATGAGAACCAAACCAACACAACGGGACAGGACGCCTATGACCTGTGGCAGCTCTTCGGCAAGAGCACTCCAGTGCAGATGGCCAGCAGCACCCTGGATCTGAACCTGGGTGCCTGTGCCACGCCGATCCCTTATGGCCTGGGCAGCCTCAATTCCCAGGGCGAGCGGGCAAGCCTGACGGCCCTCAACGCCCCCGATCTGCCGATCCTGAACCTGCAATTGACCGGGGCAGTCCCCGGTCAGATGGCGGTCCTCTGGGAAGGCCCCGGAACCGCCAGTGTGCCCCACCTGGGAGGCGTACTGCTGATCAGCGGCCCCTATGTGCGGCGGGGCACCCAAATGACTGATATCTTGGGCAAGGCCTCTTTCAGCCTGCCCGTGGACGCGACCATGGTGGGCAGTTCCCGTGGCCTGCAGGTGATCTACCGTGACCCGGGCAGCCCAGCTGGTGCAAACCTCAGCCAGGGACTTTTCGTCACTTTCTGCAACTAGCTTTCGGCGGGCGTCAGAACTAGATTGATGGGTGAAAATACCCATGAAAATCATGATTCGTCTGGCCCTGCCGGGGCTCGTGCTGGTTGCGGTTGCAGCCATCGCGCTCTACAAGATTCTGCCCGCCGCCTCGAAAGCCGCCGTCCAGTACGGCAGCCAATCTGCCCTGGGGGTCCAGGCCACTATTGAAGAGGTGCCCCTCTCCCTCTCCGCGACCTCAGCTCGTGTGGGCATGAATGGGCTGCTGATTCCCAACCCCCCAGGATTTGGAGAGAGCGCGTTCCTGCGGGTAGGGCACGCCAGTGTTGAGCTCGAAACTTTTTCGGTACTGAAGGATGTAATCCAGATCAAGGAAATCCGACTGGAGGGAACTGAACTGCGCCTCTTGCAGAAGGGCACAGCCTCAAACCTGCAGTGGTTCTTGAAGCAGGTCTCTTCGGCCAGGGGCGCTCAGGAAACACAGGAGAATCCGCCCGCTGGAGATGACCCGGGGCCCCTTTTGGCGGTGGATCTGGTGGTGGTCAGTGGCCTGAGAGCATCCCTGACCATTGAGGATCTGCCCCTGGGCGTGGGCTCCTGGGAGGTCACCCTGCCCCCATTGGAACTGAACCTGAGCGCCGCCGAACCAGGAGACAGCAGCAGTCTGTTGCGCGAAGTCATGCGCGAGATCGTGGCCGCGGGCCTCAACGCCCTGCGTTCTGAGTTGCCCCCGGAGACCTGGCAGGTGCTCAGCCCTAGCAGCCTGCAGGGTCTGCTCGAGGGAGTCCTCAAGGGGTCTCTGCAATTGAATGGAAAGGTCCTGACCGACGGGCTCCAAGGAAAACAGGGCCAGGCAGTACTCGACGAAGTGCTGCGCAACCTGCCCGCGCAACTGCCCAAGGGCGTCAAGCTCAAGGACTAGGACTCGGACAATTCCAGCTAGCGCGGACCTTCCCGCGCGCCACCTCCGTACCCCATGGCCTCCAGCCGCACGCGAGTCTCTTCGAGTTGTGTACTGTTGAACTCCGAGGGGAGCGGATTCTCCAGTTCCTGATAGGCACCAAGTTCGCCGCGCAAGTCAGCCAGGATCTCCGCCAGGGCAGGATCCTGAAAGAGGTTGTTCTGCTCACCTGGATCTGCCTCCATGTCGAACAACTGTTCAAGCTTCAGGTAGGGCGCACGGATGTACTTCCAGCGCCCCTTGCGCACACTGTGGGGTTTGAGGGAGTTGGCCCAATGCCCCCGTTCGTGGGCTGCCTCTTCAAGGCCCATCCAGGGCTGGGTGGCTTCGGAAAAAACCGCCCCACGGTCAAAATCCTCTCCCCGTAGGAGGGGCCCCAGGTCCACCCCCTGCACCCGGGAGCCAACCTCGATGTCCAACACTCCCAGCAGCGTCGGGTACACATCCACCGTGGAGACCACCGTCGAAATGCGCTGTCCCCTGAAGCGTTCGGCCTGGGGATGCGCCGCGGGCAGCCGAATCATGAGGGGCACATGGGTCGTGGTGTCATGCACCCACAGGCCGTGGTTCCAGCGGTCTGCGTGCTCGCTGAAAGTCTCCCCGTGATCGGCGGTCAGCACCACAATGGTCCGCTCCCACAGGCCCTCCTCACGCAAGCCCTCAAAGAGCACACCCAGAGCAGCATCGAGAGCTTCCACTTCAGCGGCATAGAGCGCAGCCAGTTGGGAATCCAAGACTGCGCTAGTTCCCGGGTGCTGCTCCACCAGCTCCCTGGAAAGCCCCCCTCGAATGGTTCCGGCCAACCCAGGAGCAGGCACATCTGGTCCCAACACCAGCTTCTGGCCAGCCTTGACCGCCCGCTCCACGGTCAGTGGATCCCCCACCGCCGCGCCGATTTGCTGCGCCCAAGCCTCTCTCAAGGCAAGCGGTGGATCGTAGGGCGCATGAGGATCAAAGTAGTGAGCAAAGAGGAACAGTGGCTCGTCTTGATCGTGTTCGCGAACTCGGGACAGAGCCGCGCGGGTCACATGCTCAGCCAGGCGTTGATTCTGATCCGCACCGCCAGCCCCCACCAAGAGATCAAAAGTCTCATCAAAAACCTCAAAGCCCTGATCAAACCCGAAGCGACTGTCGAGCGCAAAGGAACCGAGCACCGCGCGAGTGCGATAGCCGCAAGCCCCCAGGGTCTCAGCCAGAGTCTGATTGACCGGATTCAATTCAAACCCATTGCGCACAACACCGTGGCTGTGAGGCCAGGTCCCAGTCATCAGGGATGAATGAGCGCTCAAGGTCGTGACCGCGGCGGTTTGAGCTTGCAAGAACAAGACCCCCTCCGATGCAAGCAAATCGAGAGCAGGCGTTTGGGCCCTGGAATCGGGGCCAGCGATGCAAGAGAGATGATCGGCACGCGTGGTGTCAAGAGAGATCAGAACCACATGCCACGGAGGAGGCGTCGGAGAACAAGCTGCAAACCCAAGCAGCAGTGCAGTTGCCAACAAGAACTTGAAGTAGGTCATGGAAGATCGGCTGCCCCAGAGGGTAGATCAGGGGAGGGGTTGTTCAATCGCTTCCTACGGCCCTCAGCCAGTTGGGTTTGCGCGCGCTTCAAGGCTTGCCCAGGGCCTCGACACCCACAAGAGTGCCCTGCTCCCACCGGTAGAGATGCAGGGGAACCCCGTCAGCATCATGCTGCATCCAGGTCCCGTGCCGCTCCCCCGCGCGCCAGACCTGCTCGACTACCACCTGACCGGAGGAAGACAATACGCGCCAACTGCCATTGCGCACCCCCAGACGCCAGGACTCCTCACCTGCCAGGGATCCGTCCTCGCGCCAGTTCTGCCAGAGCCCGTCCCGCAACCCGTCCACCCAGGCCCCGCGCCTTTTCAGGCGGCCATTTTCGAACCAAAAAGTCTCAATTCCTTCCAGTGCATCCCCGTCCCAGTGGGACTGGCGATAAGGCTGGCCGCCGTCGTAACTGGTCACCTGCACCTTGGGGGCGCAGGCCAAGAGCCCCACAAGGCAGATAGCGGCATTCGAAATCAATATGGTCCGGCTCATGTCCAGCCCAGAGCCTCGTCTCAAAGCAGGGCCCGGTCAAGGCTCAGGATGAGGATCTGCCCTGGACGGGGGATCAAATCCACCCAAATATGCCGTCTGGGTCTACCATGGACCCCCTCTCCCCCAATCGGCTTCTCAACCCCCGAGACATGCAATACACCATCACGCGATTGGCCTCTGCCGTTGCCATCAGCGCCATCCTGGCCTCCCCCTCCCAGGCCCAGACCCTCACCACGACTCTCCTGGCCCAAGGCTTCAGCCGACCTGTGCACCTGACGGCGCCTCCGGGTGACACCACCCGCGTCTTTGTATGTGAGCAGCATACGGGCCGCGTGGAGATTGTAGAGCTGCCCTCGGGCACCATCATCGGCACACCCTTCGTTGACATCTCAGTTTCCACCGGCAACGAACAGGGCCTGCTCTCCATGGCTTTCCACCCTGACTACGCCAGCAATGGCTTGTTCTACCTCTCGCGCACGGCTACCGGCGGCAATACGCGAGTTACGGAACACCAGGTCACCGGCAACCCGAACGTCGGCAGCGCAACAGTGCTGCGTCAGATTGTTGCCTGGAACCAACCCTTCAGCAACCACAACGGAGGTCAGATCGCTTTCGGACCTGACGGCTATCTGTATGTTGGCCTGGGCGATGGCGGCTCCGGCAACGACCCTGGCAACCGGGCCCAGAACGGCACCGATCTACTAGGCAAGATGCTGCGCTTGGACGTAAACGCCGCGGCACCCTATATTCCGCCGAGCAACCCCTTCGTCGGCAACGGCGCGGTACGCGATGAGATCTGGGCCCTTGGTCTGCGCAACCCCTGGCGCTTCTCCTTCGACCGTGCCACGGGCGATCTGTGGATCGGTGATGTGGGTCAGAACGCTTGGGAGGAGATCGACTTCCAGCCCGGCTCCAGCACGGGCGGCGAGAACTACGGTTGGCGCTGCATGGAAGGCGACCACTGCACCGGACTCTCCGGCTGCACCTGCAATTCCAGCGCCCTGACGGATCCGGTTTTCGAGTTCAACCACTCAGGAAACTGTTCCGTGACTGGCGGCGTTGTCTACCGGGGATCGGCCATTCCGGCACTGCAGGGCACCTATTTCTGCGCGGACTACTGCTCCAACCGTATCTGGTCCATGGAGCACAACGGCACAGGCGTCACCAACGTAGTGCAGCGTCAAGCGGAACTGAACCCTCCTGGCAGTGCCACCATTTCCCAGATCACCTCCTTCGGTGAGGACGCCGCTGGCGAGGTCTACATCCTGGAGCAAAGCGGCCAGATCTGGCGCATCACACAGGACTGCGGCACCAGTACCTACTGCGTGGGTGCAGGCAACAGCTCCAACCCCACGGGCTGCACCCTGACATCCAGCGGCTCGAACAATATCAGCGACAACAGCTTCAACCTGATCGTCAGCGGCTCGGTGCCAAACCAGTTCGGCATCTTCTTCTACGGACCGGGTCAGGCCCAGGTTGTTGGTGGAAACGGCTTCATCTGCGTCTCAGGTGGACTTTTCCGCATCACGCCCCCGAGCTTCACCGACGTATTCGGCAGCACATTCCGGACCATGGACTTCACCTCGCCACCAATGAGCGTGGGCCTTGGCGCGGTGGTTCCCGGATCGACCTACAACTTCCAGTTCTGGTACCGGGACCCGGCCGCAGGCTCCGCTGGCGGAGCAACCTACAACTTCTCGGCAGGGCTGTCCGCAGTCTTCTGCCCCTAGGGTAGTGACCGGTCCGAACTTGCGGGCCCCCCTGAATCCAAGGCTGGCAGTCCCTCCCCGGGGCTGCCGTCTTTTTTGTTCCCTGCAGGGTCAGATCCGAACTGGATCTGCTTCCTTTACGGGGGGGGCTGCCTGCGGTCAGGGACCTATAATGCACAGCAAGCATGAACTTGCCGATTATCCAAGACCAATTGCGAAGACCCATGCGCTCCCTGCGCATCTCGGTCACGGACCAGTGCAATCTGCGCTGTGGCTATTGCATGCCCGAAGAGAGCTATACCTGGCTCCCGCGCTCGCGCATTCTCAAGTACGGACAGATCGCCCACCTGGTGCGCGCGGCAACTCTCCTGGGAGTCAACAAGGTGCGCTTGACTGGAGGCGAGCCCCTGCTACGCAAAAAACTCTGGCGCCTGATCGAGCAACTTGATGGCATCGATGAGATCGACGACCTGGCAATGACCACGAATGGCGTGCTCTTGGTTGAACGGGGTGCGGAGGTCTTTTCCGCAGGCCTGCAGCGCCTGACTGTCAGCCTGGACACCCTCCGCCCCAAGCGTTTCAAAGAAATGACACGCGGCGGAGATCTCAGCCGAGTCATGGCTGGACTGGACCTCGCCCAGGAACTCTGCCCCACCAGGATCAAGATCAATTGCGTAGCCATGGCTGGAATCAACGACGACGAGTTGGAGAGCATGCTCGACTGGGCTCTGGACCGAGACTTTGAATTGCGCTTCATCGAATACATGGATGTAGCGGGGGCGACCGGTTGGACCAGAGACAAGGTGCTCTCGTCCGAGAACATTTTGGAACGCATCGAAGCGGCATTTGGTGCCCCCCAGCCAGCCCCCAAGGCCGGGACTGCACCAGCGAATCGCTTCCACGTCGAAGGCCGAGGAGCCTTCGGCGTGATCGCATCCACCAGTTCACCCTTTTGTGGTACCTGTGACCGCGCTCGCCTGACCGCAGACGGAACCTTCTTCACTTGCCTCTACAATGAAGAAGGCACTGATCTTGGCACAGCCATTCGGGCTGGCTCGACCAGCGAGCAGTTGGCCCAGACACTCGCCGCCATCTGGGTGCAGCGCTCGGACCGCGGGGCCGAGGAGCGACTAGCCCTTGCAGAGCAGCGAGGCATACTGGCCACCGCCAGCCACCTGCGCACTCGACCCCAGTCCGAAATGCACAGCAAGGGAGGCTAGGTCCGTCTGGCGGATCAGACAGGAGACCCGCGAACGGGTACCCTGAGCTATGCTGGCGCCAACCCCATGCTGATCCCTGTGCTTCCTTTCAGACCCAAACTCCTGGTCTTATCTGGCTTGACCCTGCTACTCCTCACGGGAGCCAGCGCCCAGCAAGAAGCCAAGCCCAAGAAGAGCGTCGCCCAACGGGTCAATCAGGCCATTGATCTGGGTATGGAGTTCTTGATCAGAGCGCAGGACCTGGATGGCTCCTGGCGATTTCACAGCGGAGAATATGTCAGCGGCCAGACGGCCCTCTGCCTTTACACCCTGCTGAAGTGTGGACTGCCAAAGGACCACCCCACAGTCACCCGCGCTCTGCTCTATCTAGGCGACAACGACGACCGCCGAACCTACACGCTGGGTTGCTATCTCATGGCCCTTGGCGAACACAACCCCGTGAAGCACCTGGACCTGATTGACGAACTGGCAGCTCAGCTCGTCGAGGCTCAAGCGCAGGGTTTCTCCTATCCGGGGGGCCACGAAGACATGTCCCTCTCCCAGTATGCGGCCCTTGGCTTGCGATCAGCCGTCAAGGCCGGAGTCGAGGTAGATCCACGAGTCTGGCGGCGACTGCTCGAGTTCACCCTCAAGCACCAAGAGGATGTGCACCGGGGCCCGGCTGGTTTTTCCTACCGCATCGGCGGCACGATCACCGGGTCCATGACCACCGCGGGCATGGCCTGCCTGATTCTGGCGCGAGAGCAGCTCGAAGCCTGCGGACAATATCGCCCAAAGGATGCCCGAAAGGTCGACAAGGCCCTCAAGCAGGCGAGCGATTGGATTGGGGAATATTCGGACTTTGATCACAACCCCACCCCCAGTGTCGAGACCAACTACCAACTCAAGCACAGGCGCCACTATTGGCTCTACGGCCTGGAACGCGCGGGCAGCCTGATGGAGACCGAGGTGTTCGGGGAAGTGCATTGGTATGACGAGCTGGTGCGCTCGGTATTGGACCAGCAGGGCAAGGGGGGCGCATGGGGTTCACCCTTCGGCGAGAAACAACCCAACACCTGCTTCACTCTTCTGGCCCTGCGCCGGGCCACCGCCGCCAGCACGGGCAAGCGCACCCGACAGGGAGACCTCTACCACACCAAGGACAAAGACGCCGCCGTTCGCCTGCGAGCTGCAGGAGATATGCCCCTCAGCATCTGGATCGAGGGCTATGGCCCCAAGGTCATTGAGACCTATGAGTGGCCCGAGGACAAGGGATTGGGCCCGCGGGTTGCACGGGTCGAGTACCTGGCCGGGGACAGAGTGATCGCCACGGTGCAGGGAAACGTACAGCGGCCCGCCGGCGGCCTCAAGCTGGCCACGCAGCAGCGCTTTCGGGAACCGGGCCAATACCTGATCCGCGCCAGGGTCTGGCTCGTGCACCCTGGAGAATCCCTGGCAGACAAGGTGCCCGTGGAGTCCCCCCCCATGGAAGTCAGCATTGACGAGGTCCTGACTCCTTGGATGCGCGAATACGCCACGGACGGCGGACGCAATCTCTTGCGCGAGGCGCCCAAGGAGGTGCTTTCCAGTTCCGATCTCAACGGCGGTTGGGGGAAGCAAAAGGCGGTCGACGGGCGCATGGGCACAGGCTGGCTCAGCAAGGGAGACGACCCCGAGCCATGGATCCGCATCGTGCTGGAGAAACCTCTGCGCGCATCAGAGCTGGCCCTCTGCCCGGCTACCCAAGCCCTCTGGGAAACACGCACCATCGGCAGCGCCACGCGCATCTCGGTTTCGATCAACAAGCGGCGAGCCATAGAGTACGAAGTCAACCCAGACCCAAAGCGCAAATCGATTCTGGATCTGGGCAAGCAGCATCGCATCCGGCAACTTGAAATCCGCGTTCTGGAGTCGATTGGCAAGGGCGCTTACAAAGACTCGGCGGGCTTCGCAGAAATCGAACTGCGGCTCAACAAGTAGAAGCGCGCGCCGCCTGCTCCAGCACCTGATCCGGAACACCGATCGGCAGCACACTCACCCTGCCGCACCACGGTTCCGCTTCTGGAGTGTGCAAGCCCACTTTGGAGGCGGCCAGGGTCAGAGTGCGCTGGGCGTGAATCAGGGCGCCTGTCCCCAGGTCCGCATCCATGCCCGAAGGCAGGTCGATAGCCCAGCAGGGAAGCTGAAGTTCCGCGCGCAGAGCCTCGGCAGATTGCAACCAACCGCCCAGGTCAGCGCGCAGGGGTGGCTGGAAACCCGTACCCAGCACAGCGTCCACCATCAACAGGTCCGATCCTGCGCCACGTAGGGCACGATCCAATTCCTCCACCAAAGGGCAGTCGACGATCTCAATTCCCAATGCCTCGCAAGCACGGCGCTGCACACTTGCATCAGTACTGAGCCGCCCCAGAGACCGGAAAGCCAACAACATGGGGCTGTGACCCCGCACGAGCAGCTGACGCCCAAGGGCATAACCATCCCCACCGTTGTTGCCGGCTCCCACCAGAATCACCGCCCGGAGCCGCTCGGCCTCAAGTACCGGCAACAGAGCAAGCGCCGCCAGGAGCCCCGCGTTTTCCATCAACACCAATCCAGACAAGCCCAGCTCCTGGGCGGCAATCGAATCCACCGCCCGACACTGATCCCGAGTAAGAACAAGTTTGCTCATGGACTATGTAGCGCAAGCCGCGTCGTGCGAAGGGTCAAAGGAGTCAGGAGAAGCCCGCTCCCAATCAGAGCGCAAAGACTCCGGAACCGGATCAAACAAGAGACTGCCACGCTCGATGGAATCATGCAGGTCTGCTAGAGAACCTACCCGGCCCGTGCGGACCCGGCGCAGAATGTGGCCAGGGGTCAACTGGCTTGGTGACTCCAGAGCCGCTGATCCCAGCAATTCCATCAATCCCTGCACGGTTTCTCGTTGGAAGGCCGCCACCCGACGAGCCTTGTCCTCCACATCCAGGCCGCTGACCAAGTCTGGCTTTTGGGTAGCAACACCCACAGGACAGTCGTTGCTGTTGCAGCGCCTTGCTTGGATACAGCCCAGGGCCAGCATCATGGCCCGGGCGGAGCACACCAGATCCGCACCCAAGGCCAGGCGTACTGCCATATCAAAGGCACTGATCACCTTGCCCGCGGCGATCAGTCGAATGGAGTCGCGCAGGTCAAATCCAACCAGAATGTTGTGGGTCAGAACAAGGGCCTCCCGCAAAGGCATGCCCACCGAATTGCTGAACTCAAGAGGCGCTGCACCGGTGCCCCCCTCGCCTCCATCAATCGCGATGAAGTCCGGCAGATTCCCCGTCTCACGCATGGCCTTGGCCAGCCCCATCAATTCCACGGGCTGGCCCACGCAGAGTTTGATCCCCACTGGTTTGCCCCCCGCCAGTTCGCGAACCTCTGCTACCCAAGCGCACAATTCACGGGGAGTTCCGAAAGTCTGATGACTTGGAGGCGAAAGCACGTCTTGCCCCACGGGCACTCCGCGGACATTGGCGATCTCTTGGGTCACCTTGCGGCCGGGCAAGATCCCACCGTGCCCGGGCTTGGCCCCCTGGGAGAGTTTGATCTCGATCATCTTGACCTGAGGATCCAGCGCCCGTTGTCGGAAGGCCTCAAGATCGAAGCCTCCGGCCCTGGTACGACAACCAAAATAGCCAGTCCCGATCTGCCAGACCAGATCGCCACCGTGCTTCGAGTGGTAGCTGGAAATCGCACCCTCGCCGGTGTTGTGGTAGAAACCGCCGATTCGGGCACCCTTGTTGAGAGCCTCGATTGCGTTGCTCGACAGGCTACCGAAACTCATGGCCGAAACATTGAGCAGGGCAGCGTCATAGGGCTGGGTGCACTGCCTCCCTCCGATGGTCACCTTTGGGGGAACAGAATTGTCCGGGTGAATAGCCCCAATTGAATGAGCCAGCCACTCATAGCCCGGCGCATACACATCCTGCTGCGTTCCAAACGGGACCGTATCCAACTGCCCCTTGGCGCGCTGGTAAACCAAACTGCGCTGCTCTCGGGAAAATGGCACTCCGTCGGTGTTGGACTCCACAAAATACTGGTTGATCTCCGGTCGGACAGCCTCCAGCAAGTAACGCATGCGCCCGATCAGGGGAAAATTCCTCAACACCGCGCGCTGGGTCTGCATTGTGTCTGCGGTGGCCATCAGGGCGAAGATCACCAGCAGGCCAAATGGGATCCAAAATACCGGAAAGACAAACGCGATGCCGGCGCACAATACCAGCAGGAAAAAGAGGATGCTGAAGATCAGGGTTCGCATTGGATGTTGATCTGGGCCAGGAAGAGCTCGGATCAGGCCAGCTCAAGTATTATCTGCAAGCGGATAAAGTCCACGTCCTTGATACGCACGCTGATTGCGTAACCCTCGGTAAAAGACAAGCTGCGACGGCCGATCAAAACCGTCATGGTCGAGCCCTTGAGCTGGATGCGGCCACCCAAGCTGCGGGCTGGCATGAAGCCCGCCACGTTGAAGTCGCTGAGCTCAACTTCCAGTCCTCCCCGTGAGACCCGCACCACCTTGGCAGCAAGTTTCTCATCTATGTGAGGTTCCATGAACTGACAGACCTTGAGGTCCTTGACCGCGATCTCAGCCATCTCCGCCATTTCTGACTGAGCGGAAGAATGACCAGCCGTCACTTTCAGATCTTCGACCATCTCGTCGGTCTTGAGGTCAGCAGAGGCCTCCCCCGGACCCGACTGCACCGCATGCAGCCAGCGGTGCACGATCAAATCAGGGTAGCGCCGGATGGGCGAAGTAAAGTGCAGATAGGCCTTGCGCGCCAGGCCAAAGTGCTCGGCCACATCTTCGTGATCCTTGACCTCATAGACCGCTCGCTCGACCAACCCCATGATGCGCCCAATCAGGGCCTCCGCATTGGGCCGGCGACGGGCCTGCCGAATCAAACGCCCCACATCGCGACCGGTCAGCCGCTCCTTGCCCGGGACCCGGATCCCGTGTTCCAGCAGCATCTTGGCCACCGCCTCGATCTCGTCAGGATCTTTTTCAGGGTGCACCCGATAAATTGTGGGCAGGCCGCGCTCGAAGAAGAAATCCCCCACAGCCTGATTGGCTGCCAGGGCGGTCTCTTCGATCAGGGTGTTGGAAAAAATCTTCTTCACGTCCACGATGCGTTCCACTTCTCCATCTTCATCAAAGAGGAACTTCTTCTCCTTCGAATCGATGCGCATGGAACCCTTTGCGTCCCGCAGCTTCTGTTGAGTACGGGTCCAAACGGCAAAACCTTCAAGGGAAGCACGCAAGGCCTCAAGAGAGTCCTCCACGGGCTCGCCATCGAACAGACCCTGGACCTCGGTGTAGGTGCAACGGCGCACGGAGCAGATCACGGTCTTGGCCACTGAATAGCTCAGCCGCTCTCCCTTGGCATCAAAGATCATGAAGACCGAGAAGGCCAGACGGTCGCGCCCACCAACCAGGGAACAGAGTCCATTGGAGATCGCCTCCGGAAGCATGGGTACCACCTGATCCGGAAGGTAGACGCTGGTTCCCCGGGCCAGGGCTTCGTCGTCCAACACACTGCCCTCCGGCACATAGTGGCCCACATCGGCAATGTGAACGCCAATCTTGACCTGACCGTCTTCGAGCGCTTCATAGGAAATCGCGTCGTCATAGTCTCGCGCGTCGGCTCCATCGATGGTGTAGATCTGCTCCCCTCGCAGGTCCAGGCGCCCCTGCTTGTCCTCTTCACTGGGGTCTCCGCTCAAGGCTTTGCAGGCTTGTTTGACATCAGGCGGAAAAACCGTGCGGACCCGAAAAGAGCGCAGCAGTTCCAACTCGTCCGAGTCCTCATCTCCATAGCAGGCCGCACCTTCTTTCATGGGACCGTCTGCACGAGGACGCTGGCCAATGCGCGCGCGGGCACCAAAATCGACATCCGGGAACTCATCCAAGGCCTTCTCACTGGCCTCAACCTGGTCACCGTATTCGTCCTCCAGAGTCCAACCCTTGTCCTTGGGGCCTTTCTTGTCCTCAGGGGGTGTCTCGCCTTCACCCCGGGCCTTCATCAAGTCCCTGAAGCTATTGAACTGTGCGTCCTTTCCGTCAGCCATGAACCGAGGATAGCCTTCTGGCCCCTCAACGCTGCAGGACTTCAGTGATGTTTGAGCTCGAAAAACCAGCCAGCACACCACCCCCGATCACATAGATGCGGTTGCCATCCACGACGGGGTAGATCCCGTGCCTGGGGCTTGGAAGGGGGGTATCAGCGCTCCACTGATCCAATTCAGGGGTGTAGACCTGCACCTCATCAAAAACCTGCCCGCCGGAGGTCTCGCCCCCCAGCACAAAGAAGCGCTCCCCGTGCCAGACCGCGCGCCCCGTGCCGCCGCGCCCCTGGGGCATGGAGCTTAGAGGCGAAAGGGGCTGGGCGCTATCCAACCAGCTGCCCGTGGCCGGGTCAAAGCGCTGCACATTGTCGAAGCCGGGCTGGGGCCAATTACCTCCCCCGCGACCGCCAAAGACCCACAGGTAGGTGCCATCGGTAGCTGATGCCGCGTGATTCACAGGAGTCGGCATGGGAGGCAGAGGCCCATTGGGATTCCAACGATCAAAGACGGGGTCATAGACCCCGGTGTTGCCCACGGTGTTTGAGCCAACAATGCCGCCGCAAACATAGACCATTCCATCGATCACGGCCGAGGAACAGGACCCCGCGCCCCAGGGCATGTCCGCACCAGTGGTCCAACTGTCAATCAAGGGATCATAGATCTGTACCTTGCCCCAGGCGGTCCCCACCGAACCAAAGAGATAGAACTTGCCGTCCACAACTTCCGCTGCGTGGTGATGACCCACAAAAGGACGCTGAGCCAGGGTGTCGTCCCAAAGACCAGTGGTCAGATCCAGGGCATAGGTCTTGGATGAGCCCTCACCCACCATGATCACACGACCAGCAACGACCCCCGCGGCCACTTCGCCCAGTGGATCTGGCATGTCCGCGCCACTGGACCAGGCGCCACGTGACCAGCCCGGTGTTGCGGGCAGCCAGCGGAAGGCCTCGGGCAACTGCGCCTGGGCTGCGCCCACCTGTACTGAAATCTCCACCATAGTGGCCGAGGCCGCCCCTGGAACAGCAGGCAGAACCCCTACGATGCGAGTGGCCTCCACGCTCAGCAAGCTAGCGGGTACCCCGTCGAAGAAAACGCTGGTGTTGGACAGGTTTCCGAAGCTTCGGCCCCCGATCACGAACCTCCCGCCGCCAGTCTCGGGGGCTCGCCAGGGATGAACATCGAAAACTGCCAAAGGCCCTGTCAAGCCGGACGCAGGAGCAATGAAATGCACCTGGTTGCTGCTGAAATCCGCGCTGATCAAGACCCCGGCTGGTCCTGTGGTCAAGTCCAAGCCATCCACATCAGCGTCCAGAACAGAAACGGCCTCGACGCTGCGTCCGTCGGGAGCCAACTCCACCCAGCGAGGAGAGCTGTTCCACTTCTGGGTCAGCAAGTCTCCGCGCAACTGGCCTCCAAAGGCCGCCGAACGATACTCGACGATTCCGTCGGCTGAGGAGGCCAGACCGGTCAGGGGCGATGTGTAGAGACCCGGCAGTGGCGGGGCCGTGGTTGAGTGATACACGTTCTGACGCGCGTCCCACCGCCCTCGGGAACGATTTGGATGGCCAAAGTAGCGTCCCTCTTCAAGCAGATCGAGTTCATCCTGGTCAGTGGGGTGAGGCATCCCGCCCATGGTGTTCGGGCCTGTGCTTTCAGGCCCATAGCCAGCATTGGGCCCATTATCAGTTGCATAGAGCAGTCCCTTGGTGGTCAGGACCAGATCATAGGCATTGCGCAAGCCCGAAGCCACCACGGATACACTCCCACCGCTCACCTCAACCAGCTCGCCTTCCACCTGATTGGTGCTCGGAGCGCCGGTTGCACTGAGCTCATAAGTAACCAGGCCGTCAAAGCCAGGCCGCTTGATCCAGGCGCGAAGCACTGCACCGGAAAGAGGCGACTCAGGCAGATCACCTATCAAGGGCCACTTCACTCCGGCGTTGGTGTTACCTCCCACAGCAATCAAGAGGTTCCCATCGTTATCAAACTCAAGTCCATTGATACCATGATCGTGATTGGAAACTGGCAGACCTGTAACAAGGGGGATCGGATTGTCGAAGTTGGGGCCCTCCAGAATGCTGACCTGCCCGGAGTAAGGCGAAGGCCCTGAGAACGACCCACCTCCGTTCGCGTAGTGGGCCCCATGAGCCACATAGACTTTCAAGTCACCGCCGGCCACCGAGTCATAGGGGTCAAAGGCAATCCCCAACAAGTCGTTGTTCCCCTGGGTGGAGACTCCCGGATAGGTTGTAATGGAGAGGACCTCCCAGTTCGTATCTAGACTAATGGCCGTGATGTGACCACTCAACCGCCCCACATAGAGCCTGCCGTCAGGCCCGTAGGCCAGGGTGGTGGGCTGCGAAACGGAGATCTCCTGATTGATCAGCTCATCCCAGACGATTGGCAGCGGGCCGCTGGGTGAGTACTCAAAGTCAATGGCATTGCTCGACCCGGCGGGGGTCTCAATCCAAACGCTTACCGTACCCGTCCCAGCAGGCGTAACAAACAGCAAGCTGTCCGCAGACCAGACCTCAAGTGCGCTTGCAGGAATACTCGTCCCACCCCAGTGCAGAGTCATCTGCTCCTGGGGATAGAACCCAAAGCCGACGATGGGAATCATGGTCCCCCCGGTATCAATACCCAAGGTGGGCATGCTGTGAATCACCGGGACGATTCCGTTCTCGTCGTGCACTACGCTGTCTGCAAAGTCCGGAGCAGCAACGCCAGCGATCATGGCGGTCACAGCGGCCGGCAGGTCCGCCAGACTGTTCAATGCGAAACGCGCCGTCAATTGGTGCTGACCAGGACTCAAAGTTACTGCTGCATTATGAGCGAGGCCATCCACAAAGACCCTGGTTTCGCTGCCTCCGGAAGGGATGAAGTGGTAGAGCTCTGGCAAGCTCACCTCGAAGGTGCAGCGCAGCTCCAGCATCACGTCTGCAGAAAAAGGCGAGGTCCCCATGCCCGCTTGCATCTCAGCGACCCTCAGAAGAGCAATACGGTCTATGAAATCCGCCCTCGCTGGCGGCCCATCCAGCAGGCTGTTTGGATCGCCCGAGAGGTCGTGGTAGAAAAGCGCCAATACCTCTGGTACCTGGTCCGCAGAGTGCACAACCAGCGGCTCGTGCACCGTGGCGCTGAAAGGCGGGGTGCCGTCATCGGTGATGGTCAGGGACACATCTGCTGGCCCCAAGGGCAAACCAAGAGTCGTCTCCACTGCACTGGCAAATGGAACCCCATTCAACTCCCAGTCATACCCCACGAGACTGCGACCGGGCTCATGAGTATGTGACTCTGCGCCACTCAGCAAGATGGTCTCAGACCCGTCACCGTTGTAGTCCACAACAAGAGTGGGGCTGCGAGAGATTGTCGGGTGCAAAAACCCCCAAGTGGAATCCGCATCACCTACGCCCTCCACCTCGACTGCCACCTGGTCGAATCCACCGCTGAAGGACAGATCGAAGTGGTGATGCTCATGCTCCGTGGGAGTGAAGGTCACGGGGACTTGCATGGTTTCGCCAGGCTGGATCCAGACATCCAGCCCATAGGCCACATCCAGATCCGATCCGCTGTAGTCAACTCCCTCCACCTGTACAACAAAGTCCTGGGCCGATCCCAGACTGGGCTCCATTGCCAGGCCAGTCAGATGGGCACCAAAAAGACCTGTATTCTCCACCGCCAAGAGCAACTGGAACGGCAGGCCCTGGTCCACTGTTCCGAAGTCCAGGACGTCCGCCGGGGTAAGCTCAAGTACCGCGGCAGCCCGTACCTCAAGTGCTTGAAAGAGCGCCTGTCCAACGCTGGCGGTGAGGGACACATTCAAGACTCCATCCTGCACCTGTACCCTGAGTGCCCCGGTGGACACCGCAGTCTGCACCTGGCCAGATGAGGCAATCACATCGTAGGCAGGCAAAAGGACCTGACCTTCGGCCGCAATTTCAAACACGCGCTGGCCAGTCAGGGTGTGCTCTGGCTCAGCAAAGTGAAAGATCAGGTCGTAGGCTCCCTGGGGAAGATTGAATCCATATTCTAGTTGCCTGCCTACGCGTAATTCCTGATAGAGAGCATCATCCTCGCTGCCAGCGATAGGGTCTGTGTGGGAACTCTGGGTGCCCGTGCCGATCAAGCCAAATTCGGGCGCAAATTCAAGCCCCGCCACAGTGATCACGGGAAAACGGCCCGCACAGACCAAGAGATCCTCTCCCAATAGACCCAGGGCCAGACCATCGATGCGGATCAGGGTTTCGGGATCACCCACTGGCGATTGGATCACCCTGAGCAAGGCGCCATGACGCCCAGATGTGTCTGGATTGGACCAGATCGCAATCTCGGTGGATTCCCCGGGGGCCAGGATGTGAGGTCCGGGGCCAGCAACAAGCATCGCGTCATACTGCTCAGGTCGCATACCGCCCAATTCAAAATCAAGAACCGTCCGAGACGTGAGGCCTGTGTTGATGATTGAAACAATCTGAGGTGCTGAAGTCTCGCCAGCCCGCGTCTGGGGCAACGTCACCGTGCTTGGTACCGCCTGCAGCCCCATGGGCGTAGCGCTTGCGCGAGTGGATTCGTCATCCCTGATGCGCATGCGGTGTACCCAGGGAGAACCAATGGTTGCGCCACTCAGCAAAGCAGGATTCAGCTCAAGGCGCAGGACCTCCGTGCCCTCCACATCGCCATCATCCAGAAGATCAACCGGTACATCGTAGACCAGCAAACCCGGATCGATCTGAAAGGGTCCGGCCGGGGCGTTGTAGTCAACACCGGCGGTCGCGGTCCCCCCCACGAGCCCGCTGAAGACAACCGGCAGAGCCGAGACCGCACTGAGTTCCACGCGCACCATGACAGTACCTTGATTCTCCAGAACGAGCGTTCTTGGCTCTTCGAAATAGATCAGCGGCGCTGGATCTGAATCCTGCAAGAGAAGAGAGTGCGCTGCAGGGGAGCCCAAGTCCGCTCCACTGGGGGCCAAGAGGGTGACATCAAGGATCTCGTCTCCCTCATGCAATCCATCTACCACAGCAACCAGATTCAAACTCACGCTGAGGCTTCCGGCAGGAATCACCAGAGGACTGGCTGGCGTGGAGACATAGTCAGGGCCTGCCGACGCGCTTCCCGACAAGTCGAAGGGAACGATTACATCGGTTGCTTGAACAGCAGACAGTTCCACGAACAGGTCGACCCCCAGGCCACCCTCTACAAGGGTGGTGGGAAGCGACGGAGCAAACGCCACTGTTGGTGTACCATCAAGAGCGGTGGCCAAACCCGAAAGAACCGAGCAGGCAGCCAGGTACAACCCGCAGCGTCCTAGAATGGGGCAGGTTGAAGCAAACATGTTTGCACAAGAACGAGCGAGGCACCCCCTCAAGGCTCTCCCAGTGTGCATGACTGCCCCGCTTTGCGCCAGTCACCAGATCTCAGGATGGGTCACTGAATGAACTGGATTTCCCGAAAACGAGATGGAGCGGCGCCATGGGTCATCTCAGCCACCTGCATGGGGTTGCCCTTTCCGCAGGTTGCGATGCCCCAGAGGTGAAAGTGCTCCGCCGAGCAAATGGCGTCGCAGGAACCCCAGAAGGATGTCGTATTCCCCTGGTAGGTGGGACGCCTGAGCAAGCGGCCTAGTCGGCCCCCTTGAACCTCGCGCGCCACCTCGCAGGTGAACTGAAAATTGACCCGCCGCTGATCGATGGACCATGTACGCACGCTGTCCGCGAAGATCGCCCCGTCTTCGGTATCCGCCAGCATTTCATCGAAGCTCATGTTCCCAGGCTGCAGGCTCAGGTTGGTGATGCGCACGATGGGCGGATCGTACCAGCTCTCGGCACGGGAGCAACCGCGGCTCTTGTCTTCGTCCACCGCCGAAGCAACTTCGCGGTTGGTTTGATAACCCTTGAAAACCCCCTCCTGCACAATGGGCCAGGAACCGCTGGGTACACAATCATCGTCCCAGCCTCGGGTATCCAAACCACCCGCCAGGGTCGAATCGGCCTGCAAGTTCACGCAGCTCGAGCCATAGTCCAAGGTCCTCAGGTGATTGCGGGTAGCAAAGGAAGCTCCGGCCAAATCCATCTCGTGGCCCAGCACCCGGTCGAGTTCGGTGGGGTGCCCCACGGACTCGTGAATTTGCAAACACAGCTGGCTGCCACCCAGGATCAAAGTACGCACGCCCTCGGGACAGAGAGGCGCGGAACACAGGTCCGCCGCCTCGTCACGCATGCGGCCGCCGTTCCCAGGCAGGTCCATTGCACGTACCACCTCGAACCCTCCCGAAATCTGGTTTCCAGAAAAAGACGCGGGGTAAGAACGCCGCTCCACCACACCGTGAGCGCTGGCCTTGGCAGCGAGCCCGGCGCCCGTTCGCACCAAGACCTGGTGCAACTGGGCTCCCTCGCTGCTCGCTTGCCACTGCTCTTCCCGCCTCAGGGACAGATTGACCACACGGGAGACAATCTCGTCTCTTCCGCGCATGGACTCATCGGCCTGACGCATGAGCCCCAGCTTCTCTTCAAGAGAAACCATGAAGGGGTCCTCCTCAACCGGCGTATGCCACTCACCCACCTGGCCTTCCTGGGGGGCGAGTTCTACCGGTGTCCTGCGCAAACGACTCAAGTCGCGTCCGGCCTTCACCGCACGACGCGCGAGTCCGGGGGCCACATCAGCCAGATCCTTGTGGTTTCCAGGAGCCGCGGCAAACCCCCAGGCACCATCTTTGAGCACCCGGACGCCCAGGCCAAAACTCTCAGGCGCGTCAGCGCCCACCAGGAAACCATCGCGCATGGCGAGTTCTTCCATCGACAAGCGCTGAACTCGCGCATCCGCGTAATCCGCGCCCGCCCGCAGGGCTTCGTCCACCGCCAACTGTGCTACTGCTTGCATGTCAGGAATCTCCCTAGATTTCCGTGGTTGAGGTGAATCGAAAACCGTCCAGACGCAGGGCCGGACAGACAATGTTCCCGTCAAAGAGAGCGCCCACGATCTCCTGTCGCCTGCCGATCCCCGTCACATGCCTCAAAGCCTCCACCAGAGACTGAGTGAAACGCAGGTTGCAGACAGAGTCCGTTACCTTCCCACCCTGGATGTGGAAGGTCCCCCCGCGGGTCATGCCCGTCAAGATCATGTCCCGGGGCTCCATCAGGTTGGTGTAGTGGAATTGACTGATCAGGAGGCCGTTGTCCACGCCACTGATGAGCTGTTCCATACTCTTATTGCCCGCCGCCAGCACGAGATTCTCCGGCGCTGGCCCCTTGGAATTCGGCTGGGGCGCTGAATGACCAGTGTCAGGCAAGTCGAGAGTGCGCGCCCAGCGAGCATCGGTCACCGGCAGGCCGAATGCCCCGTCACTGATGAGAGCAACCCGGGAGCGAGGTGTTCCTTCTCCATCGAAGCGCCACCCTGGATGATCCGCATAGCCCGCGTCATCATGCAACTGCAGGTCCTCGGGAAAAATACGCTCACCAATGCGACCCACCAGAGGTGAGGCTTTGAGGTGCAACTCCTCAGCACCCAAGCCCGCATAGCTCAGGAACAACATCAAAGAAGAAACCGCCAGGGGTTCCAGTACCACTGTGTACTCCTGGGCAGCAATTGGCTTGGGGTTACGCCCGCGAGTGCCCCGATCCACCGCCCGGCTGATGACCTCATCCACATCGATACGGGCCACATCACAGTGAGTCTGCTCGGCCACGCCCGCATCCCCGGAGCCGTCAGTAGGAGAAGCAGTCAGCGAAAAGTGGGCGCGGCTGAGAGCACCTTCCGCTACACGACCGGTGCTATTGACCAGGGTTCGTGTGTAGACCGTAGTGCGAGCCAAACCCGCAGGGGCCAATTCCGCCTGGGCGCAACGGTCCATAGCCACCTCGATCCACTCGGCCTTCTCTCGGAAGCTGTGGTCCTGGGTGGGTCGATGGGGCGCGCTGCCGGGAATCTCCACAGCCCCCGCGAGGGGCAGTCGATCAGGATCAGGGGATGCTGCGCCAGCAAGGGCCATGGCGCGGCCCAGGGCGGCACGGGCCTCCTCCTCATCGAGGGTGCCCACCGTGGCGCGGGCTTCTTTCCATCCGGCCTCCGTGTGTAAGCGCACACGAACCGAAAGCTCATGACGCTCCCGGTCCGCGTTCTGACTGGGACCCTCAGGGGAAAATCGCGCGAAACGATCCTCTTCCGACTGCAAAGTCACTTCGGTCTCGTCAGCAGGACTGGCATCAACCAGGGCCTGACAGACTTCAAGGGCATGATCGGCACTCAGCAAAGGCATTGAGCTAACTAAAAAGGAATGAGTCGAAGATGCTCAAGGACTTCACAGCCCCGAGCAGGGTGGTCAAGCCTAGCGCAACCGGAGCCCTCACGCAAAGCCATGCTGGACCCTTCTTGCAGGAGCCGAGGAGGCTTGTCCAAGCTGCCAAGGTCATTAGCTGACCACAAAGTTCACCAGCCGCCCAGGGACGACGATCACCTTGCGCACAGTGCTGCCCTCAAGGCGATCGGCCACAGCCTGTCTGGCGAGAGCCTCCAAGTCGTCCTTGCTGGCCGAGCGGGGAGCATCGATACGCCCACGCAACTTACCCATCACCTGCACGGCCAACTCAAAGGTATCACTGCCCAGATACCTTTCGTCCACATCGGGCCAGGGGGCAAAGCTCACGGTCCCAGCCTCGTGACCCAGGCGTTGCCAGAGTTCTTCAGCCAGGTGCGGCGCAAAAGGCGCCAATGCGCAAACCACGCGCTGCGCCTGATCCCGGCGGAAACCCGCACGGTTCTTGGTGGCGGTATTGAGCCACTCCATCAGGGCAGCCACCGCGGTGTTGAAGTTGAAGTTCTCGAAGCTGTCGTTGATGCGCACGAGGCAGGGGTTCCAAGCGCGCTCGATTTCCAGGGCTTCGCCCACAAGTTCATCTTCGTTGGCCTGCAAGAGATCCTCCCGCATGGGCGCGTCCCCTTCCTGGTCCACGAACAAGCGCCAGAGCCGCTCCAAGAATCGACGGGCTCCGGGCACGTCCCGCGGATTCCAGGGTTTGGACTCCGCCAGAGGCCCCATGAACATTTCGTAGAGCCTGAAGGTGTCCACGCCGTACTCCGCGCAGACCGTGTCAGGGTTGACCACGTTCTTAAGCGACTTGCTCATCTTGGCCACGACCTGCTCCAGAGGCGTACCATCGGCAGTCAACTTGGCCTCACTCCCGTCAACAGTGACCTCATCCAAAGACACCAGCCGGCCACTGGGATCCTTGTAGGCAAAGGCCTGCAACATGCCCTGGTTGAAGAGGCGCTGAAAAGGCTCGGCTGTGGGCACCAACCCCTCGTCAAACAACACCTTGTGCCAGAACCGCGCATACAAGAGGTGCAGCACCGCATGCTCTGTACCCCCCACATAGAGATCCACATTGCCCCAATAATCCAGGGCCTGCTTGGATGCAAAGGCGTCTTGGTTATGGGGATCCATGAAGCGCAGGTAGTACCAGCAGGATCCCGCCCAACCGGGCATGGTGTCCGTGTCGCGCAGGTATTTCTCCCCTGTCATGGGGTCCGTGACCTCAACCCAGGAAGGAACCTTGGAAAGGGGCGGGCGGCCGTCTTCGCTGGGAGCAAAGTCGTCCATGTCCGGCAACTCCACAGGCAGGTCCTCGTCCGCCACGCGCTTGTGGCTACCGTCTTGGCAGTGCAGCACGGGAAAGGGCTCGCCCCAATACCTCTGACGGCTGAAAAGCCAGTCCCGCAGACGATAGGTCACCTTTGGCTGGCCCAGTGAGCGCTGCTGCAACTCCTGAATGGATTTCTGCTTGGCTTCTTCCGTGCCCAACCCATCCCAGAGCGGCGAGTTGACTGCCAGTCCCTCTCCCCCCCAGCAGCCTTCGGGCTGGGTGCCATCCTTGGGCGCCACCACAGGCAGAATCGGCAGACCAAAGCGCAGGGCGTACTCGTGGTCGCGCTCATCGTGAGCGGGCACACACATGATCGCGCCGGTGCCATAACCCATCAGCACGTAGTCCGCCACATGGACCGCAATGCGCGCAGCGGGGTCCAGTGGATCAAGCAGAGGGTTCAGCCCAAAAGCCCCGGTGGGCACCCCGGTTTTCTCCTTGGCCAGATCCGTGCGGTCGAGCTCGGACTTGGAAGCGGCGGCTTCGCGGTAGGTCTTGACTTCTGCACGCTGCTCCTGGCTCGTGATCTGATCAACCAGGGGGTGCTCGGGCGCAAGCACCATGAAGGTCGCCCCATACAGGGTGTCCGGGCGCGTAGTGAAAACGCGAATCTTGGCATCGTGGCCCGCAACCTGAAAATCGATCTCGGCTCCTTCGGAGCGACCGATCCACTCAGTCTGCATGGTCTTGACCGACCCCGGCCAGTCGACCAACTCCAAGTCTTCGATCAGGCGATCCGCGTAGGCAGTGATCTTCAGCATCCACTGGCGCAGGGGACGGCGAATGCAGGGGTGATCCCCACGCTCGGAACGCCCGCTGATCACCTCTTCATTGGAGAGCACGGTCTTGAGGTTCTCGCACCACCAAACGGGAACCTCGGTCTGATAGGCCAGGCCGCGATCATAGAGCCGCGCAAAAATCCACTGAGTCCAGCGGTAGTAGTCCGGCGTACAGGTGGCGAATTCCCGATCCCAGTCATAACTCAGCCCAATGTTCTGCATCTGGGCCCTGAAGGTGGCAATGTTCTTTTCGGTGGTTACCGAGGGGTGCTGACCGGTCTGGATCGCGTACTGCTCGGCTGGCAGACCGAAGGCGTCGTAGCCCATGGGGTGCAGCACGTTGAACCCCTGCATGCGCTTCTTACGAGCGATGATATCCGTGCCGATGTAACCAATAGGATGCCCCACGTGCAGCCCCGCCCCTGAGGGATAGGGGAACATGTCGAGCACGTAGTACTTAGGCTTGGAGGCATCAAAGTCCGTGTCCCCGGGGCCAGGGGTTCGGAACGTCTTGTGCTCCAGCCAATGGGCCTGCCAGCTGGCTTCGAAGCTCGTGGGATCGTAGGACTGGGTCACGGAACGGATGAGTCAGGCGCTGAACAAAGCGCAAGGACAGGGAGAACAGGACCGGACAGAGGCGCCACCAAGCGGGAGGGGCCATGCGCTCCCTTCAGGGGCCGCTCCCGGGGGCACAGAATAGGGCCACCCCCCCGGCGAGAGGCCCTTCGACTGCTCTTTTTTGCCCACGCGCCTTGACGAGGGGCTCCCCAATCACCATCCTCTTCGCCTCAAGTCGCCCCCAGGGGCGCAACCACCAGCCGTCCCGAGGGGGCCGGTCCATGAAGGGTGGAGTGGCTCCCCAGTCCCCGCTGGCCCACGACTACCCCCAAATGGGGCATTAGCTCAGTTGGTAGAGCGCTTGAATGGCATTCAAGAGGTCAGCGGTTCGACCCCGCTATGCTCCACCACCCAATCAGGGGGTCGCAGCCGCGACCCCCTGATTCTCTTACTCGGGGAAGCGCGGGGTACCTTCCCAAGATTTGATTGGGGCAGGCCCCAAAAACCTGCCAAGATCGGAGGGCACAGCCATGACCGAACTCACCCACGCAGACCGCATCGCGAAACTTGAGGCCATGAGGGACCAAGGCAGGGACCCCTACCCCGCACGGGGCCTGGCCGATGCCACACCCCTGGCCGAACTCCACGCTGGCGCAGGCACTCCGGATGAGCCCGGTCCCCTGCTCGGCCAGCGCGTCACCGCCACGGGTCGCCTGCTGGGCCTGCGGGACTTTGGCAAGCTGGTCTTCGCACCCCTGCGGGATCGCACAGGCCGCTTACAGTTGGGACTCAAGCGCAATGACCTGGAAGACTGGTGGCCTGAGCGCAAATGGCTCGACGGAGGGGATCTGATCGGTGTGCGCGGCAAACTCGGCCACACCCAAAAAGGCGAACCCACGATCTGGGTGGACGAAGTGCACCAGCTAGCCAAAGCCCTCGCACCGCCTCCGGAAAAATGGCACGGCATGGTCGACACAGAAGCTCGTTACCGACGGCGCTATGTAGACCTTTGGGCCAACCCCGATGTACTCGATGTGTTCATCGCCCGGGGCCGCATCCTTTCCACCCTGCGACGGACTCTTGAAGACCAGGGCTACATCGAAGTGGAAACCCCCACACTGCACCCAATCGCGGGAGGCGCCGCCGCCAAGCCCTTTGTGACCCATCACAACGCCCTGGGCGCGGACCTTTACCTGCGTATCGCTCCGGAGCTGTACCTCAAACGTCTGATCGTCGGGGGTATGGAACGGGTCTTTGAACTCAGCCGCAACTTCCGCAACGAAGGGGTCTCCTCACGCCACAATCCCGAGTTCACCATGCTTGAGCTCTACGAGGCCCAGGGGGACTACCTGCGCATGATGGAGATCACCGAGCAACTCTTCGAAGCCTGCGCCAAGGCGGTCAACGGAACCACCATGGTCACCTTCCGAGGACAGCAATTTGATCTCAAGGCGCCCTTCGCCCGGGCACGCTACGCCGACCTCTTTGAGCAGGCCAACGGCTGCGCCTTTGATGACCGGGATGCGGTGCGCGCCCGAGCTGCGGAGCTCAAGATCGACGACCATGGAGACTACTGGAAGCTGCTGAACGATGTCTTCGAAGCGACCGTGGAGAATGACCTCAAAGGACCGATCTTTGTTACCGACTACCCGCTCGCAATCTGCCCACTGGCCAAGCAGAGCCCGGAGGACGAGCGCTTCGCAGAACGCTTCGAGATCTTCATTGACGGCATGGAACTCGGCAACGCCTTCAGCGAACTCAACGATCCTGCTGAACAGGAGCGTCGCTTTGCGGAACAGGTCGCATCCAAGGATCCCGAAACCCCCGGTGAAGTCGACATCGACTACATCCAGGCCCTCGAATACGGCATGCCCCCCACCGGCGGCCTGGGCATTGGCGTCGACCGACTGGTGATGGTCATCACGGGCCAGGATTCCATCCGTGATGTGCTGCTCTTTCCAGCCATGCGCTCCCTTGAAAAGGCCGAAAGCCAACCCCAGCAGGCCTGATACCTCGCCCGCGTGTACCAGACCTTCCTAAGCTTCCGCTACCTGCGCGCCCGCCCGATCAGTTGGATCGGAGTGGCAGGCATCTTTGTTGCTGTCTCGGCCCTGATCCTGATCCTCTCGATCATGTCGGGATTCTTGGCCGAAACCCGCAACCACCTGCGGGGCTCCCTCAGTGATCTGTTGATCCAGCCCCACCTGGATCGAACCCTGATGCACGAGGGCCAGAGCATTCTCCCCAGGCGCGACTCGGCCGGGGTCCTTGAAGCTGTGCTTGAAGATCCCCTGGTAGCTGGGGCCAGCGCGCACTACACCTGGTACGGCATGCTCGCCGCTGCGGGTCGCGAACGCATGCTAAGTGATGTCAACCATGGGGACCTGGCTCTGGTCAAGCTGGTAGGCATCGACGCCAACGAGGAGTACACGGTCTCAAACCTTGAGGCGGACCTCAAGCGTGTATCCCTGATCTCCGACGAACGAGTGGCGGACCCTGCTGACCCCTTCGGCCCCATCCCAGGCTACGAACCAGACGGACGCCCGCTGGACCCCATCCTGATAGGAGAACAACTTGCCCGCTTTTGGGGCCTGCGCCGGGGCCGCACACTGGAGCTGGTGACGGCCGTCTTGGATCCAAAAACAGGCAATGCCCAGGAGGCGGTCTCACGCTCTTTTGTGGTAGCTGGCACGTTCCGCTCCAAGAACAACGAGTTCGACATGTCCACCCTCTACCTGCCCCGGTCCGCAATGGCCGAGTGGTTCGGCGCGGGACGCGAGTTCACCGACGTAGCCGTCAAGCTCAAGGATTACGAAGGCACCAAGGCCGCGGCCCAGGCAAGCCTGGCCGCGCGTCTCCATGAGCGGGGCTACCTGCATGACCCAGAAGTCACCGGCGGCATGGAAATCCGTCCCTGGGAGGACTTCCAACGATCCATGCTGGCGGCCATCGAGAACGAGAAGGGCCTGCTCGGAATCATGCTCAGTCTGGTCCTGCTGGTGGCGGCATTTTCCGTCTTCGCCATCCTCTCCATGCTGGTTCAAGAAAAACGTCGGGACATCGGCATCCTCTGTGCGCTGGGCGCGACTCAATGGGGCGTGATGGGCACCTTCCTGATGATTGGTCTGTGGGAGGCGTTGCTGGGGACTCTGCTGGGACTGGGCGCTGGGATCTGGGCCACCCTGAACATCAACGCCATCGAACAAGCCCTCTCCAATTCCTTTGGCTTCCAGATCTTCAATCGCGAAGCCTACGCCTTCGACCATATCCCCACGGTGATCGAGGGCGGCGGCGTGGCGGCGATCGTCTTGGGCGCCTTCACCGCCAGCCTGCTGGCAGCGGCCCTGCCGGCCTGGCGCGCGGCACGATTGAATCCAGTGGAGGGCCTTCGTCATGAGTGAATCCAAGACGCCAATCCTGACTGTGCGCGGTGTGCGTCGCTCCTTCCAGGCAGGCGAACGCAGACTGGAAGTCCTGCACGGAGTCAACCTGGACCTCGCGGCCCATGGACGCCTCTGCCTGATGGGATCATCAGGAGCCGGCAAGACCACCCTGCTGAACATAATTGGCCTGCTCGACCGCCCAGACGAAGGACAGGTGATGCTCCATGGTCAAGACGCCTGGAACCTGCCCAGCTCCAAACGCGCAGGCCTGCGCAATCGCGTCCTGGGTTTCGTCTTCCAGTTCTACCACCTCCTGCCTGAACTGGACGCCCTTGAGAACACAACCCTGCCCGCGCGTCTGGCGGGGGCTCGGGGAGCCAAACTGCGCGAGTTCCGCTCCAAGGCCAAAAGCAGCTTGGAGGCCTTCGGCCTGGGGCAGCGACTGCACCACCGCCCGGGCAAGCTGTCCGGGGGCGAACAGCAGCGGGTGGCCATTGCGCGGGCCCTGCTGATGGAGCCTCAATTGCTGATCGCTGATGAACCCACCGGAAACCTGGATCGAGCCACAGGGGACCGGGTGCTGGATCTGCTGTTTGAGGAACAACAAAAGCGGGGCTTTGCGCTGCTGCTTGTGACCCATGACCAGCGCTTAGCGAATCGCTGCGAGCAAATCGTGCACATGGAAGATGGCCAGATCCAGGCGGACTCCACCACGCCGATCCCGCACTAGAAAATTGCCCCCCGGGCGGGGACATTGGACCTCAGTCCTCGTCGCCACCGCCTCCAGGATGGAAGTCGAGCTTGTCCAGGGGCATGCAAATCGAACTGACCACATTCCCCGAGTGGCCTGCAACCCGCTTCATGAAACGCAGGCAAAGACAAGCCGTGGCACGATTGCGGGAGTCATCACTCAACCACGCACACACCTGATTCTCGCAAGCCCGCCGCAGCTGCTGCTCATCCATCAGAAATGCCCTTGCGGCTTCTTCGTCCTGGGAGTCAAACAGGGTCGCCGCGCGACGCAGCAATTCAGATGTCTGCGCCGCCCGGGTGGCGATCTCAGTCCGCTCCTGATCGTCGATGCCCGAGGTGTACTCTGCCAAGTCGAGCAGATTCTTGGCATAGTCCCCGATACGCTCGGCGTCCTTGCCAATGCTCATCAGCACCAGGGACATGGGGAACGCGGTAGCCCCATGGACGGTGGCGTGCACCACCAACTCGCGCCGCAATGCCATCTCGTTCTGGTTGATGCGCCGGTCGGTCTTGAAGACTTCATCGCGTACGGCCGCGGGGTCACCATCCGTCAGAATCACAGTCATGGCCGCGTCAAAGGCGTGACGGCCATCGGCCAGCATCGCTTGAAAGCGCCGCCGCATACGATCAGCCCCATCGGGATCGCGCAGATTTTGAAGCCAGTCACTCATGTGTCAATCAGTCGCTCGGTACCGAACGCTCCTTAGTGGAAAACGAGGTACCCTACCAAGGGTAACAAAACGAATACGCCAATCACATAGAGCAAAACCCAGAGCACATTGCGCTGAGCCCTGATCGCCAGAGTACGTGCTAAACGCAGGGGAATGCGGCGTATGGCGGGAATGGGGAAGAATATGCAAACCCCGATCAGGTTGAACAGGGTGTGCACCAGGGCAATGGTCAGGCCATTCTGATTGTCCGCCGCAAGAGAAGCCAGAAGAGCCGTTACTGTGGTGCCAATGTTGGCCCCCATCATGATTGGGAACGCGTTTCGAAGGGTCAAGACACCTGCTGCGCACATGGGCACCAGGAGGGAGGTGGTGATCGAAGAGGACTGCACTGCGATGGTCATCAGTGTGCCCACCAATATTCCCACCAGACCGGACCTGCCCAGGACCCGGTTGAGCGCCCTCTCAAGGGGACCCGTAATCAGAACGCGCATGTTACGGGTGATGTAGATCAGGCAAATCGCAATCAGGGCCAGGGCAAACCCCACCAGAACAATCGAGAGGGCCGTGCCTTGCATGTTCAGGCCAAGGAAGAAGTCAAGGATGGGTTTCTCGCCACCCTTCACGGCCGCCTTGATCGGGCTCTTGTATTCGACTCCACCCACCCCTTGCACCATGCCCGAAAGGGCCGTGGCGGAGGTCCTCAAGACGCCTGTCATCAACTCGATGGGCAGAAGAATCATGACCAGCAGCAAGTTGAAGAAATCATGCACCGTGGCAGCGGCGAAGGCCCGTCGAAAAGCACCTCCATGACGCACATGCCCGATTGAGACAATCGTGTTGGTGATGGTTGTGCCCAAGTTGGCGCCCATGACCATGGGAACCGCTGCCTTGAGAGGCAAAGCCGTGCCGCCATCCTGGCCAACCAATCCAACTATGGTCGAAGTGGTGGTGCTGGAACTCTGCACCAGAACTGTGGCCAGGGTACCCACTGCCAGACCCGCGAAAGGATTGGCCACGCCTGAAAACAAGTCCGATGCGGCATCGGCGCCAAGCACCTTGACCGCCGAACCCATCAGGCGGATCGACACCAGGAACAGATAGATCAAGCCCACCACAAACCCTATGCGTAGGATTTTCTGGGTGGCCGGGATCGCGGATGTCGCGAGGCTTGTGTCGCTGCTACTCATCCTCTTGGCGCGGGCTGTTCTGGAGGCCACCCACTATGTCAACGCGGGTTCGCAGAATCATGCCTCCTCTTGGCGCGGACTATTCGGGAACCTGCCCCGGATGTCAACACTGACGCGCAGAATCATTCTTCTTCGGCCAGGGAAGCCCTCCAACCCAGTCGATCCCTCAAGCGGCGCCAGGGGTCCAGGCCCGCCGGAGCGAGCAAGGGATAGGTCTCCGGATGGCGCTCGATGCGCGCAGTTTGACCCGTCTCGAGAACCTGGACCGCCTGTCCATCGACAGACACCGCCACCGGTTCCCTGGCAGCTAGTACCCGCAGGCTGAGAATTGCGTCCGGGCGCAGGACCAAGGGGCGATGGGCCAGGGCGTGGGCGCTGATGGGGGTCACTACCACAGCTTGCATGGAGGGGGCCAGGATTGGGCCTCCAGCGCCCAGGGAATAGGCCGTCGACCCCGACGGGGTGGCGAAAATGAGCCCATCCGCGTGGTACTCCGAGACACGCACACCGTCCGCTTCCAATTGCAACCCCACCATGGAACCGGCGGACTGGCGGGAGAAAACCACATCGTTGAGAGCCAGCGTCTGGGCGCCGTCAGGCATGCTCAAGCACAGACGCATGCGCGGCTCCAAAGTAGCACGCCCGTCCAACACATCTTCGATGCCCACCTGCCACTGATGAGCCTGCACGGGGGCCAGGTAGCCCACACGCCCAAAGTTGATGCCCAGGATCGGAACGGGATGCTGGGCAAAGGCCCGGGCCGTGGAGAGCACAGTCCCATCACCGCCGAGCACCACGCACAGATCCGGCCTTGGCAGAGAAGCAGCACTCGCTTCAAGCGCAGAGCAATGGGCACGCCCGTCTTCAACCAATTCCACTTCCAGGCCGCGAGCGAGCAGGAGAGCCTCAATCTCCTGGGCCTGGCGCAGAGATGCTTCACGGGTCACATCGCTCAGAACCAGCACGCTCTTGATAGACGCGCGAAAGGGCTCGGGTCGAGGAGCGGAACGGAGATCGACGGAGTTCGTCACTTGACGCGACTCCCGCCCAAGAGCGCTCGCACCTGACGCTCCAGGCCAGCAGCATCGAGACCCACGCTCTGCAATTGCGATTCGGGAGTTGTGGCATGATCGAGATAACGATCAGGCAGCCCCAAGGCTCGCACACGCGCCAGCCCATCACCTTCAGGCAAACGGGCAGCGAACTCCAGAACAGCGGAGCCAAAGCCCCCCATACGCTGGTGGGCCTCGATGGTGACCAGATGACGGAACGACCGCAGGTGCAACGCCAGCACCTCCTCGTCCAAGGGTTTGACGAAACGCGCGTCGATCACGGCCACGGAAATTCCGTCCCGGGCCAGTGACTCCGCCGCCGCAAGGGCCTCGCCCACCAACTGCCCCAAAGCCCAGACCGCCACGCCGCCGGGTTCTCCTTCACGCAGGACCTCGGCTTTGCCCGGCTGCATGGGACGGCGCTCCGCTTCGGGAATGGTCTCCAGAAAGGGACAATTGGCCCGTGGAAAGCGCATGGCTCCAGGCCCATCGTCAGCTACAAGACACTCCAACATGCGACGGGTGTCGGTGGCATCCCGCGGTGATCCCAGCACCATGTTGGGCAGGGTGCGCAGGTATGCCAGATCGAAGACCCCGTTGTGGGTGGCCCCGTCCTGGCCCACAGGTCCAGCCCGGTCCAGGGCCAGCACCACGGGTAGATTCTGGAGGGCAACTTCCTGGAAGACCTGATCATAGCCGCGCTGCAGGAAAGTGGAGTAGATCGCCGCCACGGGGCGCAAGCCAGCTTTGGCAAGTCCAGCGCAAAAACCAACTGCATGCTGTTCGGTGATACCCGTATCGTGGAAGCGCGAAGGGAAGCGCTCGGCAAACTCGATCAACCCGGTGCCCCCCACCATGGCGGCGGTCACACCGTGCACACGCAAGTCGCGCTCTGCGAGATTGCACAAGGCATCCCCAAAGGCCTTGGTGAAAGGCACGCCCTGGGGCTTGGTAACCTGCACTTCCGACTTGGGAGCTTCAATTTTGCGCGGCTTGACCGCATGCACCCGCTCGGGATGCTGAGGACCATCCGGATGGCCCTTGCCCTTTTCCGTGAGTACGTGCAGGACCACTACACCTTCAAGTTCTCGTACACGCTGCAGAGTCTCCACCAGACGATTGACATCATGGCCATCCACCGGCCCCACATAGCGCACACCGAGCTCCTCAAAAACGTGCCCAGGTACGACCATGTGACGCATGACCTCTCCCAGGTCATCGAGGGTCTTGTCCAGCTTGGGCCCGATCACCGGCACCGCGTGGATCAGTTTCTTGGTCTCATGCCCGGCGCGCTGAATAAAACGCGTGGAACGGATTCGTGTCAGATAGCGCGAAAGAGCTCCAACGGACTGACTGATGGACCACTCGTTGTCGTTCAAGATCACCAACATGCGAGAGCCCAGGGCGCCTGCGTGATTGAGAGCCTCAAAAGCCACGCCCGCGCCCAGAGCGGCGTCCCCTATCAAACTGACAACATGAGGCGGGTCCTCTTCCCTGCCCGCGGCGACCGCCATGCCCAGGCCCAGACTGATCGAAGTCCCCGCATGCCCGGTGTGAAACAGGTCGTACTCGCTTTCATGGGGATTTGTGAAGCCACACATGCCTCCGGTCCGGCGCAGATTCTTGAAACCCTCCCGACGGCCAGTAAGCAACTTGTGGGGATAGCTCTGGTGTGAAACATCAAAGATGATCCGGTCGCGCTTGAAGTTGTAGACATAGTGCAACGCCACGGTCAGTTCCACCACGCCCAGATTCGATCCCAGGTGCCCGCCGGTCTTCTGCACGCTCTCAAGCAGGAAGCTGCGCACCTCAGCGGAGAGATCAGTGAGCTGGTCCGCATCCAGGGCGCGCACCTCCGCGGGACCCTTGATCCGGTCCAGCAGCGGGTAGGAGGTTGGCGTGTCGGTCATCAGGTCAGGGGGGAACGAGTCCCCGGCAAGCAGTTTAGCCCGGGTCCATGTGCAGACGGTGCTTCCTAGGCCCAAATACCGTTCCAGGTACGTTCTTTGCTATTTCAACCCGCCCGACCGGCAATCCAAGCCGGAAGCGCCCCCAGGATGCCCTCTTGACCTTCAAGCTCGGCAACCAGCTGCGCCACCCTCGCCCGAGCCCCGTCCACCCCCAGGAGAGCCACGATGGTGGCCTTTCCAGCGGCCGAGTCCTTGCCAGGGGTCTTGCCCAGATCAGCCGCCGAACCGATCACATCAAGTAGGTCGTCCGCATACTGAAAGAGCAGACCAAGCCCCTGACCATAAGCGCGAGAACGCTTCCGCTGCTCCTGATCCGCCCCTGCTGCGAGGGCCCCGAGTTCCGCTGCCGCTCCCAAGAGTGCGGCGGTCTTGGCTTGATGAATCCGGTGCACCTGCGCCTCATCAGCCACTTCACCCTCGGCGGCCAGATCCAAGGCCTGGCCCCCTACCATGCCCGCCAGACCGGCCGCGCGCGCCAGAACCGAAACCATGGATGCCGCCTGCTGCCCCCCGTGGGAACCAAGCACCTCAAAAGCCAGAGCCTGTAGACCATCCCCTACCAACACCGCAATTGCTTCCCCGTGGACCACATGGGTGGTGGGCTTGCCCCGTCGCAGATCATCATCATCCATGCAGGGCAAATCATCGTGCACGAGACTGTAGCTGTGAATCAATTCGATCGCGGCGCAGGGAGCCCAGGTGACCTCGGCCGGGTCCTTGCCGTCTTTCCCGGCCCCTAGGGATTCCGCAATCCAATGCACCAAAGAGGGCCGCAAGCGCTTGCCCCCCGCATCTATGGGATATCGCGCCGCTGCCAGCATTTTGGGCGGAGCATTCCCCGCCAGGGCCAGGGCCCGCTCCAGGGCGCGGTCCATGGCAGGACGCAGGGCCTGCAGAGCTCGACCCGGGTCGCTCACCTCAGACATCCCCGTCGGCGGAATCAGCGCTCAGTTCCTCCACCTTGCGCCGGTAGCCTTCCAGTTGCTCACGGGCCGCTCGCAGGATCTTGACCCCTTCCCCATAGCGCGCGAGGCTGTCCTCCAAGGTCAACTCACCACCCTCAAGTTCCGCCACGAGTTTCTCCAGGCGCGCAAGGCGCTCATCAAAGGTCGGCTCCTCTTCTGCCGAGGACTTTTTCTTGGAAGGTGCTGCCATGGGAGTCACTATACCCCCCGAGCACATCCCCTGAAGAGCAGACTCCCCTCAGAGCAGCCCGAAAATCCAAGCCACCCTTTTGTAGGATCCCAGCCCTGATGTCTGCCCCCAGCACCTCCCCGCCGGCACCGATAACTGTGCGCACCACCACCTGGGCCTGCTCGGTCTGTGGCGCCGACGCCCCGCGCCCCTATCGCATGGAGATGTACACCATCGGCTCAACCCGATTCCATCTCGTGCGCTGCCGAGACTGCGGACTGGTCTATGTCAATCCACGCCCGGACGAAGCCACCCTCTCAGCCATGTACGACGACGAGTCCTACTACACTGCTGGCTACAACCTGGGAGTCGAGGACCAAAACTACTTTGAGCGCAAAGACGAACTGATCGCCCTGGGGGGAATCGCCTGGGAACGCATCGAGAAAGAGACTGCGGGCCAGGGCCGAGCCATGGAACTCGGAAGCGCGGGCGGGTTCTTTCTGGAAGCCGCCCGCCGCCGTGGCTGGCAGGTTGCCGGAGTGGAACTGTCGCCACCGGCCGCGCGCTATTGCAAGCGAACCTTCGAGTTTGAGGTCTTTGAAGGCTGGCTGGAAGACGCACCCTACGAGACGGAGTCCTTTGACCTGACCATCGCCGACAATGTGCTCGAACACACCACCGATCCACGGGCCACCCTGCGCCAGTTGCGCTCCCTCACCAAACCAGGTGGCCATGTGCTGGTGATCGTGCCCACCTATGTGAATTCGGGCTTCTTCCGCTTGCTCAACCTTGCCCAGTTCATCCTGCCGCGGAGATTGCTGGGGACCAAACTCTGCTCAATGCTCAAGCTCGATGACTCGGACAGGGGCTATCCCTATCACATCCTGGAATTCAATCGTTCAAACCTGGTCGATCTCGCCAAGAGCGCGGGGCTTGAGATCCTGTCTGTGGAAGGCTCCTTGCCCAGACCGGCGCACCTCTTCAAGGTCAAGGACCTCTCGCCCATCAACCGCATCTGGAGGGGCATCTTCATCACCCTCGATCACCTGATGGGACTGCGGCTGGCCCCGGCTGCGCGCATCCGCCTGCTGGCCCGGCGGCCCGCTCACTCGACAGAGTAGCCCGCTGCGGGCAGCCCCCGATCAAAGACTCTCGCCCCGCCGACTTCGTCCAACAGGATCATCTTTGAACTGAGCAGTTCTGTAGCGGCATTGCCATCGCTTCTGCGGCGCGGCACTATGCGCAGGCGCGGGTCGAGAGCCCCCCCCACATCGGTGGCCAACAAGAGCGGCCGCCCTCGGGGACTGGCTCGCTCCCCAGGGGCAGCTTCCTCCACAAGCACCAGCCCCGGCTCCGGGACCAACAGAATGCGCCCATCCAATCCCACAGACACCCGAGCAAAGGCCACGTCACGCCCCCTCGGGTCCGCCGCCCTGGGACGCATCCAGACTAGGTAGTCACCGATGGGAATCCGATGGGCAGAGTTCCACAGGATCCCCCCCTCCCTTCGCAGGTCCAGGGACAAATCCAATCGCCCTCGGCTGCCATGAAGGGTCAAGAGATGAGGCCCACGGCTGCCCCAGGTCGATGCCAGATCCACCTCCAGATCCACCGCGGGAAGGGCTACCAGATCAAATGTGCAGGCGGCTTCCGCACCCAGCTCCAGGGACTGCTCGCTTTGCCCCTCCAGCAGCCAGCCAGCAGGAGCAACAATGCGCAGACCCCAAAAGCCTTCATCCAAACCCCGCACCAGCAAGGTCCCATCCGCCCACAGGGGCAGGCGCAAGGTAATACCTGGTTGGCCTTGGAGAAGCGCGCCCTGGCTTGCAATTTCCAGGTCAATCCACTCGCCGTCCAGGTCACCCTGCACATCGAGATCAACCGCAACGGACAGGACACTCCCCTGGGGCTCAGGAGCGTTGTAGCTGCCCAGCCAGGCAATTCGGCCAGCATCCAACTGCAAATCAGGCACCAATTGCACGTGCACCGGGTGCTTCTCCGGCGGACCCAGGAGAGCAAGGCGAGCTGGCCCCGGAGTCACTTGCTCGAAGAACGCGCCGCGCCCTGCCAATTCACGCTGCTGGGATCCGGCCTGATCCCCCAGAACCACAAGGCTCGGGGAAGGCGACTCGTCCCAGCAAATCGCGCTACCGGGTACTGCAGGGACCACAATCCAAGCACGCCCCAAAAACTCCGCTGGCGTTGGCATGGCCCCGGAGGTACGACCGTCCAGATTGCAGGCAGCAGCATCTGCAGGGGTCCAGACCAGCGCCTGATCACAACTCCAATCGGTGCAGGACGGAGGCACGATCCCCCTGCCTCCGCCAGGTGGAACACGCCTCTTCCCAACCCAGAGCAGGCCCCCGCGGGACTGGGGTGCCAGAGCCTCTTGCGCAGCACGGGTCAGGTCTTTGGACTTCAACATCACGAGCAGGTGAGGCCGCCAAACCGAGAGCTGCTCCCGCAGGCGCAGCAAGAGAAACTCCGGCAAGGGGTCCATGGGAGCAGGAGACAAGTCGAGCACAAAACCCATATCCGTGGGGTTGCGCAGATCAAACCAGTGGGCTGCGCCCTCCATGGGCGCATGATCCGGAATCCCTGATGATTGCTCGCTGCTGGGTTTGGGCACCAGGATCACCGACGTGCTCTCGCCCTCCGACACAGCAAGACTGAAGAGGAACCCTGGAGCCCCACACAAGAACCAATCCCGTCCCTCCTCATCACTGAACAAGTAATCGGCTCGGGCGTCGGGCACAACTTCTCCTGAAGGATCGAGCACAGCAGGAGACGGTCGTCCACAGGCCAGACAAGCGAACAGGACCACAAGCAGGAGAATCCGGCTCATCGCTCGCCCTCCACAGCCTTGCGCAATTCAGCGGGGACCACGCCCAGCGCTTCCTGAAAGCGTGCAGTGCTGATGCGCCGACACTCGTCCCCCAAAGCCGCAGCTACCAATACCTGATCAGCGCCAGGCACAATGCGATCCATGCTGAGGGCCGGCCAGACTACCCTGGATCGACTGTCCGCCAGGCCAATGCCAAGACCCTCCAGCAGAGCGCGTCCGTGAATGGGGAACTCTCGCGTGAACAAGCTGCGCAGCAGTTCCACCTCGGGCTCATACTCTCGGGCCAGCAGGCGCCCCATGAATATCCCCAGGGCGCGGCCTGCACCTGCTCGCAGGGTCTCCCCTTCAGAGCCGCTGCCCAAATCCGCTTCCCCAAGGGCCCGGGCAACCTCTCCCGCCCGTCTGGCCAGGTGGGGCACGCGCCGGGCCAAGGGCGCGTAGGCCTGCTTCCAGCAGATTCCTTCCAGCACATGCACAACGCGCTCGTCCCCCGCCCGAGCCAGGCCGACCAGGGTCTCCCGGATGGCACCGACTTCATCGGAGCGATAGCCCGCCAGGGTTCGCAGCCCTGCCCCGGCGCCACGACACCAATCGATCTGGTACTCAAGTGGCACTCCTGCCAGCAGGGTCTCCAGGTTCATCCGCACCGCATCCTTGGGTTGCTGCTTGCGCCGTTCACGCTCTTGACTATCCACCTGCCCATCCCCATTGACATCCCCCGCCATGGCAAGTTGTGCGTGATAGAACCCGAGCCCGCGGTGCATGCAGCGTGCTTCCTGATCCGGCAACTTGCTGGCCCAGACAATGGCCTGGTCCCGTGAGACTCCACTGCTGTGCATTACAAAACCCCGGGCGTACTGCACAAAACTGAAGCCCTCATAGTGGGTCCCTGCTCCCTCAAATTGCCCCGCAGCCCAGACCGCCCGCAGGGGCTGCAAGCCGAGCAGGCCCAGCAAACAAACAAGTCCCCAACCCAGCCTGGCTCGCTGCTTCCATTCCGGCCGCGCAACCACAGCCACCAACATCACTTGAAGCAGGAAGAAGTGGGGCAGGAAGTAGCGATAGCCACCCACCTCGAGAGGATAGGCATGCTTGCCGTTGGCCAGGTTGGAGAGGGCAAAAGCCAGGGCAGCCAAGGGAGTCCAAAGCACGAGGGGAAAGAACTTGAGCTGCTCGTAGGCCGCGCGACTCGCCCGCTCTCCTCTGGCTCTACCCAAGCCCCGCAACAAGTTCCAACTGCGACCGATCAGGGGCAGCCCCAGGAACAGCAGGCAGAACAGCCAAAGGACCAAGAAGCCCCAGCCCAGGACCGGGTGCGTGTCCCCATGAAAAGGCGCCCGTAGGAGATCCTCGCTCAGAAAGGTCCAGAACCGGCTGGCGATCGACGCGCCCCCAACTTCCCCGGACTCCCCCGCAAACTTGGCCGCCAGAAAATGCAGTCCCCGTGGAGAAACATAGAAATTCATCCAAACCAGGGGAAACAGCCCCAGAGCCAGGCCCGGTCCAGCGTAGCGAAGATCATGCGCAGCCCCGCGCAGGCCACGCACCAGCACATGCGCTCCAAGCATGCAGCCCACGGGAATCACCGCTGCCAGGATCACGAACAGATTGAGCCCCGCCGCCAGGCCCAGCAGGAAAAGTCTGCGCGGGGTGCAGCCCTTCCGATGGGCTGCATCAAAAGCCCACAGGACAAGAGTCATGTAGAACAGGTTCTCAAAGTGATTGCCCGTGCCGATCAGGGAATATTTCTGCAGCAGCTCGGTAGGTCCCATGGCGAACAAGTAGGCCGCTGCCAGGGCAGCGGCCTCCCCCACCAGACCACGCACCCAGAAAAAAACAAAGATCAGAAGCAGCAGCCCCAGGAACAGAGGGATCAGCTTGTAGACCAGGTAGCTCGAACCAAAGAGCTCATAGAGGGGTGCCGCTAGGAGCCCATTGATCAAGGCGCCGCCCGAGTTGTCGTAGTGGATCCCAAGGGGCTGGTCGAGGCCAAGCTGGAACAGACGTGCAAAAGCTCCGGAGGGATAAAGCTCATACATGGGGAAGACCAGCTGGTCGAAGGCCTGCGACAACCAATAGATCCGAATCCCAAGGTAGAGCACGCACGCGGCGAGGAGCAGGGCACAGGTGCTGCGCTTCATGGGCGCAATCCTAACGCCCCCAGCCTGCATTCCATGCCTGCTTTCCAAGTTGGACGAGGGCCCCGCAGGGCTCTGCGGCTGCTTGCCAAGAGCAGGTCCCGGTGATTTTTGAGGATCTTCCATTCCTGGGGGATCCGCTGTGGGCGTTGGGGGCCCCCGAGCCGAAGGACAATGGACAGGTCTCCCCATGCAACTCTCAACCATGCGCCGGATCGATGCCCTGGTGGGCCGACCGCTCTGCTTCCTGCTGGGCAGTTGGGCGCGCTGTGTTGATCGCCTGAGCGGGGGCTCACATCCCAAACCACCCCGACGGGTGCTCTTCGTGGAACTCTCGGAGATGGGCAGCACGATCATCGCCGCCCCGGCCATCCAGCGCGCACACGCACTCTGCGAGCAGCCCCCCTGCTTCGTGATCTTCAAGCGTAACGCTGACTCCCTGCGCCTGCTGGGACTCTTCAAGGAAGAGAACATCTTCTGCCTGCCGGACACCAGCTTGATGGCCATGGTCTACGGTGTGCTGCGCTTTCGGATTTGGTGCCGTCAACGGGGCATCGACACGGTGGTGGACCTGGAACTCTATGCACGCATATCTTCGATTCTGGCCGTGATTTCCGGTGCGCGCACGCGCGTTGGCTTTCACAACTATCGGGCCGAAGGACTCTACCGGGGCAACCACCTGACCCACCCGGTGAACTACAACGTGTACCAGCACATGAGCGCCAACTTCATGGCCCTGCTCGACGCCCTCGAAAAGCCAGCCAGCGAAGAGCCGGGGCCCCGTTGCGCTCCGCGGCCCGCAGAGCAAGTGGTCAGCACCCCGATCAAGCTCGAACTCCAGCAACACTTGACAGAACAGCTCAAGCAGCGCTGCGAGCTGCCCACTGACGCGCAGCTGATCATCATCAACCCCGAAGCTGGCACCCTGCTGCCGATCCGCAACTGGTCCCGCAAGAATTTTGCGCTGCTCAGCCAGCGGCTTCTGGAGTGTGATGAGCGCAATGTCGTGATCCTGATGGGGGTACCCGATGGACAGGCCACGATCGAATGGATTCATCAGGAAGTTGACGACCCGCGCTGCGTGAATTTCGTGAGCTGCACCCGGAGCCTGGATGATGTGTTGCAACTCTGCCACCTGTCACGAGTGCTGATCACGAACGACTCAGGCCCGGCGCACTTCGCCACCTTGACCCCGATTCCCATCGTGACCCTCTTTGGCCCGGAAACTCCGACCCTCTACGGACCCCGGGGCCCGCGCAGCGCCAACCTCTTTGCAGGCCTGGCCTGTTCACCTTGTCTGACCGCCTTCAATCACCGCAACAGTGGCTGCACGGACAACATCTGCCTGCAGAGGATCAGCGTTCAACAGGTTTTCGACGCAGCCCGCAGGCTGATGGACGACGCTGCACAGGCAGGGCCGGCATGAGCAACGCCGACCGGGGAAAGGCGCTCCCCAAGACAGAGCAGGTTCAGACCGTGGCCTGCGCCCTCTGCCAATCCGAGGCCCAGAGTCCCTTTCAGCAACGGGAGGGTTTCCAGATCGTGCGCTGCCAGGACTGCGGCCTGCGCTATGTCTCCCCGCGACTTTCAACTGCGGCCCTCGACCGGGAGTACAACGACCAACAGGCCTCCCCCACGCCCTACTACATCAACACGTCCCCAGAAGATCGGCGCACCTTTGAAGATCGACTGGGCCGGATCGAACAGCACACCCGACCAGCCCACCTGCTCGACCTGGGTTGCGGGCCCGGCACCATGTTGCAGGTGGCCAGCGAGCGCGGCTGGCAAGCGGTGGGCGTGGACCTCAACCGCACCAGTATCGCCCACGCAAAATCCCTGGGATTGAACGCCTTGGCGGGCACCTTCCCCCACCCGGAGCTGGGGGATCAACGCTTTGACGCCATCACCATGAACGACTTCATTGAGCATGTACCCGATCCGGTGGGAATCCTGAGTCAAGTGCGCCAGCACCTCTCCCCCGGGGGAGTGGCGTTCCTGACCACACCAGATGCGGGCTCCCTGATGGCGCGCTTGTTCGGCGCCTCCTGGCTGCATGTAAAACCAAGAGAGCACCTGTTCTATTTTGACCGGGCCAACATCCGTGACCTGTGTCAGCGGGCGGGTTTGGAGCCCCTCTGGATGGGAGCCATGGGCCGCCGCCGCAACCTGCGGGTGGTACGCGAACGCTTAGGCGAGTACTCGTCTCTGGCGGGCAAGGCGGCAGGCCTCATGCTGCCCACTGCCCTGGTCCGTCGCTGGCATGTTCCCATCAACCTGCTGGACGAGGTCGGTCTGATTGCCCGCGCCAGTAACTGAACTGCGCGGTCTGGCCGGAGTCCTGCTCCTGGCCTGCGCTGCTTTTGCTCCGGCCCTGGTGGGCGGCTTCGCCTATGACGATTCCGAAGCAATCATCCACAACCCGGTCGTGCAGGGGAATTTGCCAGCGAGCGCGGCCTTCGGTCGGGACTACTGGCACCATTTTGCCGACGCGGGACACTACCGCCCCCTGGCCACCTTGACCCTGCGCTGGGATGCGGGGCTTTGGGGAACCGATGGACGGGGTTTTCACGCCACGACCCTTTGCCTGCACCTGTGCGTTGTACTGTTGATGGGCCTGCTTCTTCGCCGGGTCCTGCCAAAATCGCGGAGCGCCATCTTGGGCCTCGCCTTCTTCGCCTGCCACCCGGCCCTGGCTGATTCAGTGGCTTGGATCAGTGGCCGCACTTCGAGTCTGTGCGCCATCGGAGGTCTTGTTGGCCTGCTGGTGATGTTGGGGCGTACCAATGCCAGAGCCAGCGAAAAACGCGTGGCCCTGGGCGCCGCACTGGCCCCCTTTCTCGCTTGCCTTGGCAAGGAAGAGGGCCTGATCTTCGTGCCTTTTGCAATCCTCTTGGGCCATTGGTACGGCCGCGGCCGCGCAGCGTGGATGGGTGCGCTGGCGGGCATTGCTTTGGCCGCTGGCCTGCGTGCTCTGGCTCTTGGTTCGGCGATCCCCGCGGCCCACGGAGCTCCTCTGGGAGACCTGCCATTGTTCGAGCGCGTCCTGACCGGTGGCCTGGCCTGGGTGGGAGGCCTGGGCCTGGTGGCCCTGCCCTGGAAATTTCCCCCGGGCCAGGGCAATCTGCACGCCGACTCCCTGGGACCAGCTGGCCCCTGGCTCGCTGGACTCTTTCTGTTGTCCTGCCTGGCACTGGCCGCGTTGGCCTGGCGCAGGCGCAGACACTCGCCAGTCCTGGCAGGCAGCCTGCTGCTGGTGCTCATGAGCATCATTCCGACTCTTGAGATCATCCCCGCGGGCGAGATCTTCGCACCCCGCTACCTCTACCTGCCCCTGCTCCTGGCCGCTCCCCTCACGGGAGCGCTGTTGGCCCAGGTGCCTCGCAGAATCCTGGCTGTCCTGCTGCTGCTCTGGATTCCCCTGGGCTGGCAAGCGAGCCAACCCTACACATCCCGCGCCGCCTATTGGGAGGCACGCATGGAGTTCGGAGAGGAAACCCCCATGGGTTGGAACGCACTAGGCAACGCACATCTGGAGAATCAACAATCCGGCCCCGCGCGCCGCGCTTTTGAGCGCGCGATTGAACTTGACCCGAGCTACAGTCGGCCCTGGGTCAACCTGGGCACCTTGACCTGGACCGAACTCGGACCAGAGACCGCGCGCCCGATTCTGGAGCGCGCCTGCAAGGAAGGACCAAACAACCCCGCGGCCCATGCAAACCTGGGCGCCCTGCTCTTGAAGCTGCAACAGCCAATCGAGGCCGAGCGACACTACACCCGAGCCATCGAGTTGGCACCAGGACGCGGGGCGCACTGGCGCGGGCTGGGTCGAGCCCTGCTTGATCAGGGCCGCCGAGGGGAAGCGCGCACCGCGCTGGAAACAGCATTGCAGAAACTCGGCCAAGATCCCGCCTGCGAGACCTTGCTTCAGAGAATCCAAGAGGGTTGACTGATCCGCCCATGCGACCAACCCAAGCAATCCTGTCCCTGCTGCTGCTCCTCATGGCAGGTTCCTGCGAATCTGGCGCAAACAGCGAGGAAGGGGCGCAGCCTCCACCCAGCGGAAAGGAACTCTACAACGACCGCGGCGCTGCAGCCTGCGTGCTCTGCCACGCAGCCGACGGCAGAGGCACCCTCTTGGGAGTGGATCTGCGGGACAAGGGCGCCCACTGGGACGAACAAAAACTCAAGGCCTACATCGCCGATCCCGAGGCCTACGCGGCCAACAACGCTCATATCGAACATGTGCGCATGCCGCAGCCGCCTTCCATGAGTGATCGGGACCGGGCAACGCTGGCGCGCTACACCCTGGGGCTGATGAAAACCAGGCACCCCTAGGCGGGCCAGCTGAACGACATATCAAGGGCGCAACAACCATCGAGAGTCGCGTGCACGGGACATCCGAGCGCAGCCTGTTTCAAGCGCTCCCGATTCTTCTCATCTTCGATACCCGCCACCTCAATTCGCACCTCGAGACGCTCGATCTTGCGCACGGGGGCAGTGGCCATGAACTTGTTGACCTTGATGCTGGCACCTCCAAGATCGATGCCATGGCGCTCGGCCACAATGCCCATCAGGGTCATGATGCAAGTGCCTAGAGCCGTGGCCACCAGATCCGTGGGAGAGAACGACTCGCCCTTGCCCTGGTTGTCCAGCGGGGCATCAGTTTTTAGAACGCAGCCCGAGGGTGCATGCACCGCACTGGAACGCAAGCCCCCCTCGTAAGTGATGTTGATCTCAACCATGGACTGAGTCTAACGCGCTGCCGGAGCCCCAAGCGTCTGCCAACGACAGACCAACCCTCAGCGCCCGTCGAATACGATCTCGCCGTCCACCAGAGTCAACAAGACCTTGGCCCCCAGGAGTTGGCCGGCGCTCTTTGAATCCAGGGTGAAGGGATCCAGATCCAGAACCGTCCCGTCGAAGGCGTAGCCCACCAGCAAGCTGCCCCGAGTCGCCTCCTCTCCCAGGGCAAAGGCCGCGCCGCTGGTAAAGGCCGCCACAGCCTCCGCCGCGCTCAAGCGTTGGCCAGGCAACCAACCCCCTTCCGGATTGCCCTCTGCGTCCTGGCGGGTGATGGCCGCATAGATCCCTTCCAAGGGATCAGGTCGTTCCACGGGAAAGTCGCTGCCAAAGGCCAGGGGTGCAGCGGCGGAATGCAGGCGTCGCCAGGCGTAGGCCCCGCGCACGCGCGCCGCTCCCAGCCGATCCTCGGCCCAGCGCAAGTCACTGGTGGCGTGGGTGGGCTGCATGGAGGGGATCACCCCCAGAGCAGCCAGGCGATGCCAATCCCCCGGGGCCACCACCTGGGCGTGTTCCAGGCGCGGACGCAAAGCACGCAAGGAGGGAAATTCCGCAGCCACCACCCCATAGGCGTCCAAGACCTGGCGGACAGCCGCATCTCCAATCGCATGGATCGCGGGCTGCAGTCCTGCTTCTGCGCAGATACGCACCAGGCGCACCAACTCCAGATCTTCAAAACGCCGGAGGCCCCTGTGCCCTGGCTCGTCGGTGTAGTCCGCCAAAAGCCAGGCCCCACGGGATCCAAGGGCTCCGTCCACCATCAACTTGACCCCCGCCACCTGGAAACGACTGTCGCCGAGATCCGCCAATCCGTCCAACTCGTCCACCCTCAGAAGAGAGTTCCCAGGCAGGTAAGCCGCCACCCGCAGGGGCAATTGACCCCCGTCCCGCAGTTCGGAAAGTACCTGGAGGGTCAAGCGATCCGTGCCCATGTCATGCACACAACAAAGGCCCACGGCGAGAGCCCGATGCACCCCCGCCAGAATCCGCCGACGCACATCTTCTTTTCGTGCCGGTGGCAGCCAACGGGTCACGCGTCCCATGGCGCGATCGATCAGGACTCCCGTAGGCTGGCCCGCTTCATCTCGCAGGATGCGGCCTCCACTGGGATCCGGCTCCACGCTGTCCTCGCCAATGAGCCCCGCCAGCTCAAGCGCCGCATGGTTCACCAAGAGGGCGTGACCATCGATGCGATCGAGCAGCACAGGATTGTTCGGCACAGCTTCCGAGAGGGCCGCGTGGTGAGGAAACTCCGCCCCTTCCCAGCGGGTCTGATCCCAACCACGCCCCAAGACCCAAGCACCGGCGGGCAGATTCTCTGCTGCGGCGGTCACCAACCTGATCAGTTCGGAATAGGACTGCACCCCCACCAGATCAACCTGTTCGAGCATCTCCCCCAGACCCAACAGGTGCCCGTGAGCATCCTGCAAACCCGGAATCAGGACTGCGCCGTCAAGATCGAGTACGGCAGCCGCTGGTCCCAGGGCGCGCAGGTGATCCAGATCCCCCGAAGCAACGATTACTCCGTCCTTGACCAGCAGCGCTGGCACGGGATCGAGGGCGAGCAACCTCCCGTCCCCGGAGCCAGTCACCCCCGGCCGAATCGTGCCCCCATGAATCAACAGATCCTGAGGCGAAAACAGGGCGGCGACGGAAAGGGCAAGGAAACCAAAGTTCATGGCTCCACTCTAAGGTCCGCCCTCAAAGCCGCGCAGCTAAATGGCAGGGCCGCCTACCCCAGACCGTATGGTCTCCCCCATGGAAAGCCTGAAAGGAAAAACCGCCTGGGTCACTGGAGCCTCAGCAGGCATCGGCGCCGCCACCGCCCGCGCCCTTTGCTCTGAGGGAGCCCATGTGCTGCTCTCAGCCCGGCGCACCGATCGGCTTGCCGCTCTGGCAGAGGAACTGGACAGCGCCGAGGTCCTGCCCCTGGATGTGTGCGATGCGGCCCAGGTCAAGGCCGCCGTGGCGGGTCGCCAACTTGATGTGGTAGTGGCCTGCGCAGGTCTGGCCCGGGGGTTGGATCTCATCCAGGATGGAAACCCGGAGGACTGGGCGGTGACCCTGGACACAAACCTGAAAGGTGTATTGCATGTGGTGCACGCTGCACTGCCCGGTATGCTCCAGCAGGGACACGGGGATCTGGTGCTTCTGGGCAGCGTGGCGGGCCGTCAGGTCTACCCAGCAGGAAACGTCTACAACGCGAGCAAGTACGGAGTGCGAGCGGTCTATGAGTCCCTGCGCATGGACGCAGGCGGCAAGGGGGTGCGCTTTACCACGGTAGATCCGGGCATGGTGCAATCCGAGTTCACCCTGGCGCGCCTGGGAGATCCGGAGGCAGCCGCCAAGGTCTATGAAAACATGCAGCCCCTGACTCCTCAGGATGTGGCCGAGGCAGTGCTCTTCGCGGTCACCCGCCCGGCCCATGTCAACATCGGCGAAATCGTGCTCTGGCCCACCTGCCAATCCTCAACCCGAGACGTGAGTCGGGACTCTTGAACCCCTGCGGGCCCCGGGCCTCTACAATCAGCGCTGACCCTCTTCAAGAACGCAACCTGACCCCATGACCCCTCCCCCCGACGAACTCGACCGCGAGATCAACAACGCCCTCTCCGGCATCAACCTGCAGGACCTTGGCGAACAAAAGGAATCCGAGGAGAACGATGGCGAGCGTCTTTGGACCGGCACCATCCAGGGCATCAACGGGGACGATGTGATTGTGGACATCGGCCCGCGCACCCAAGGGGTGGTCTCCCGCCGTGAGTTCGAGCAGGACCCGGTGGTGGGCAGCAGCATGCGCTTTGCCCTGAACGGCCGGGAGGATGGACTCTGGCTCCTATCCCTCACTGGCGCCAAGGAAGTGGCCGCCTGGAATGAACTCGAAGTTGGCTCCCATGTGCGCGCCCGAGTCAGTGGCCAGAACAAGGGAGGCCTGGAACTATTGATCGGCAAGCACCGAGCCTTCATGCCCGCCAGCCAGGTGTCCATCGGACATGAGGAGGACCTCTCGCGCTTCATCGGCCAGACAGTGCTCGTGGAAGTGGTGGAGATCGACCGCGACAAGGACCGGGTGCTGCTCTCCCGGCGCAAGGTCCTGGAGACCGAACGCAGGACAGCCCAGGCGGAAGCAGCGGGCAGCCTGCAGATAGGCACGATCACCAAAGGCAAAGTCACGCGCCTGGAGCCCTTCGGGGCCTTTGTCGACCTGGGCAATGGACTGGAGGGCCTGCTGCATGTTTCCAACATCAGCCACAAGCGGATCGAGGATGCGTCAACCGAACTGGAGCAAGGCCAGGAAGTCGAGGTCAAGATTCTCGAAATCAAGGACGGTGGCAAGCGCATCGGCCTGGGCATCAAGCAACTCTTGCCTGATCCCTGGGATGATGTGCACGAGCGCTTCCCCGCGGACCGGGAGGTAACCGGCACTGTCACGCGCCTGGCGGACTTTGGGGCGTTTATCGAATTGGCCCCGGGTCTCGACGGCCTGCTGCATGTTTCTCAACTTGGCAAGGATCGGGTGCGCCGCGCCGGAGATGTGCTTGCCATGGGCGAAGAAGTCACCGTGCGCGTGAGCGCAGTGGACTCGGCAGCCAAGCGCATTTCCCTCACCCGCTTGGATTCCCGCGGAGCCGTTCTTGGCTCGGAAGACGCGGTCGACAGCGATGTGATCGACAAGAACCTGGCACGACCCGGGGAAGGCAACCTGGGCACCAACCTGGGCAGTCTCTTCCGCGATGCCATCAAGAAGAAGCAGAACGGGCCCGATTAGGGCACTGCACGGGAACCGCCCAGGACTCAGTAGCTCTCATCGGAGTTTGGAAACTCCAGGCTGCGGACATCGGCCTTGTAACGGCAGAACGCGTCTTGCATATCCTTAGCCACGCTGCCGTAGCGGCGCACAAAGCGCGGATGGAAGCGCGTATAGAGTCCGAGCATGTCATGGCTCACGAGAATCTGGCCGTCCACATGGGGGCCCGCACCGATGCCAATCACGGGCACCTGCACCGCGGCAGCGACTTCCTTTGCCAACTCCGAAGGCACTTTTTCGATCACGATGGCAAAGGCCCCCGCTTCTTCCAGCAAGACAGCGTCCCGCAGCAAAGTGTCGGCTTCTTCCTGCTCCCGGGCGCGCACCTTGTAGGTGCCGAAGGAGTGAATCGACTGGGGAGTCAGACCCAAATGGCCCATGACCGGAATACCCACGCGCACCATGCGCCGCACCGCTTCGCAAACCACCTCACCGCCTTCGACCTTGACCGCTTCGACGCCGGCCTCCTTGACCATTCGTCCGGCGCTGCGCAAGGCGTCATCCACATTGACCTGATAGCTCATGAAGGGCAGGTCCCCCACCACTAGGGCGCGCTCCACTCCACGACGCACGAGCGCCGCATGGTAGAGCATGTGTTCCAGTGTCACGGTCACGGTGGTGTCAAGGCCCTGCACAACCATTGCCACCGAATCCCCCACCAAGATCACATCGATCCCTGCAGCGTCGACCAACCCCGCCATGGTGCAGTCATAGGCGGTCAGGCAGGCAATCTTCTCGCCGCGAGCCTTCATCTCCCGCAGGACCTGGGTGGTGACCTTTTTCTCGAACCTCTCGGCTTGGCTGGACATGGATGCATTCTAGCCTGTCGGAGTCATGAGAGGCGCAGACCTGGTGTGGGTCTTCAAAGAGGAGCTTCAGGAGTTCCCCAGGCAGTACAGGCACAGGGCCGCCCCAGCCCCGTCAATAGCAGCGCTCATGATGCCCCCGGCCCAGCCAGCTCCTTCGCCCACCGCCTGCAAGTTGGAAAAACCCCGCACAAGCCGCGTCTTGCGGTCCCTGGGAATGCGAATCGGTCCGGAGCTACGGGACTCGACCCCCAAGAGCAACCCGTCGGAACCGCTATAGCCCGGGATCTGTGCCTCGAACCGCTGGAGGGCCTGACGCAAGGCCAGGGTCACGAAGTCCGGCAGCAGCTCATCCAAGCGCGCGGCCTGAGCCCCAAAAATCAGGCTGGTCTTCAGTTCTCCGGTACTCAGGCGGCCGGCAAGGAAGTCGTCCGCTCGCTGGGCAGGCGCGGCATAGGTCCCGCCCCCCGCCTCAAACGCGGCACATTCTTGTTCATGCTGAAAATGGACGCCACGGAAAGGATCGTCCGCCGATCCCGCAAACTGGTCGGGATTGACGGTTACCACCAAACCGGAGTTGGCCCAGGGTGACGAGTGGGTCGCGTTGCTCATGCCGTTGGTGCAGAGGGTCCGCTCCTCGTTCACACTGGCCACCACCCGACCCCCGGGGCACATGCAGAAACTGTGAACGCTCTGGGTCTGGCCACTGCCCTTGCAAGTCAGGCTGTAGGAAGCGGGACCCAGAAGCTCCGCCCCCGAGCCATAACGGGCACTGGTGATCATCTCCTGTGGATGTTCAATGCGGACGCCGAACTGAAACGCCTTGGCCTCAAAGGGAACTCCCTGACGCGCCAGGATGCGCCAGGTATCCCGAGCGCTGTGCCCCGTGGCCAAGATCAATCCATCACATGCAAGGGGTCCTTGGGATGTGCGCACGCCCGTTACGCGCCTGGGCGGTCCCTCATCGAGTTCGAGGCCCTCAAAGCGCGTGTCAAAGGCGAAAGTCACCCCCGCATCGATCAGCCGCTGGCGTAGCCGGGGCAGAAGCGCGTGCAAACCCTCGGTTCCAATGTGCGCTCGCGCGTCGAAACGAATCTCTGCGGGGGCGCCGCAAGCAACAAGCTCCTCAAGAATCGGCACCTCCAGGGGATCGTCGATACGGGTGTACAACTTGCCATCGGAGTAGGTGCCGGCACCACCTTCCCCGAAGAGCAGGTTGGTTTCCGGGTCAAGGGATCTGCCCCGGTGGAAAGGAACCAGACGGCGGTGACGCTCCTTCAGCACCGCGCCCCTTTCGAGCACCGTTACGGAGGCACCCCCAAGAGCCAGGGGCAGAGCCGCAAAGACCCCCGCTGGACCACTACCCACCACCACGATGTGTCCCCGGCCCAGGGGCCCCGCGGGTTGGTCCGGTATCAAGCTGCCCGGAATTGGCGCGGGGCGCAGGTATCCACTGCGCTCTTCGCGCGCCAGCGCGCGAGACTGAAAGCCTGCGCGCACCACCAGATCAACCTGCACCGGCAGACACGGAGGCCGCCTGCGCGCATCCACCGAACGGCGGGCGATGCGTGCCCCGCGCAAATCCAGCTCACCAATCCCAAGGCGCCTGGCCGCGCGGGCCAGGAGTTCAGCATCCCCCTCTTCCAAGCTCTGGACGAGGCCCGTGAGGCGCAGGGTGACGAGGGGCTCGGGACTGATCTGGGCCATGATTCTTGAGGCCTGACTGAATACTCCGCTGGCCACGTAGGCAGCCATTTTGCCACATGAGCCCAGCTTGCCCCACATGGGAATTGACACTGACGAGATGAGAGCCAACTGCCCCACCCCTATAGCTCAGACTCTAGGGCGTGCAGGACCCCAGCGACAAGCAAGAGCAACTCGGAGCAGACAGCGAGTACGCCCGAGCCAAGGCCTGGTTGGCAGAATTGCTACAGGACAATCCTCCCTGCCCCGGAGCCCGTGGGGTCCTGGCTGTGGACCCGGACGACTCTCCTGAGTTCGCCGCCAGCCTGCGGGAAGAGGCCCACACCGAACACCATCTGGTGCGTCGTGGCCAGGACCATGGTCACTGGCTCGAACTGCGCGAACGCGGCCGAGAACAGGAGCCGAACGCACGCTTCACCGCCGCCGAACCGATCTTGCTGCCAAGGCACTTTGATCCCCAAGACCTGGAGCCCAAGGCTGGTCTGGAATTGCTCAAGACCCTCTCCCAGCAAGAGGACTTTCTTACCTGGTCCACGGAAGCGGCGGGCCGCGCGGGTTTCTCCTGTCAACTCGACCAGGGACCGCTCAAGGATCCGGCGCGAGACCGCTGCAAACTCAGTTTCCAAAAATCAGGCGCCGCGCGCACCTGGGCCAAGGCCAGCATGCTCTCGGATCTTCCCAGCGAGTCCTCTATGCGCCTGCGTCTGTCCGCGGGCAGAGAACCCGAGGACGAGGGCAACCGGGACCTGCCCACTCTTCGCACGGTGGCCGAACTGGGCCAGGCCCTGCTACCTGGTATGAAGACAGTCGCCAGAGATTCGTCCCTGCAGGGACAACTCACAAACCTGCTCGGGAGCCCACCCCTCCTGACCCAGGCGATTGCCTATTGGAACACGCCCGGCGGTGGCGCCCTGTTCCATCACGATGCCTTTGACGAACCGTTGATTGGCGGCCAACGGGGAGTCTGTTTCGTGCAGGCCGCTGGACGCAGCGCCTGGCTGGCACTCTCCACCCAAGATCTCGCCCATGAGGTCTTGGGGTTTCTGCGCGAACTCTTGAGCGGAGACTGGCACCACCTGGAAGAGGGACTGATTCCGAACCCCGCTGCCAGGACCATCCTGATTGGACTTGCCAGCGATCCCGAAAAAGTGATCGATCAGTTGATCCTGCCGGGCTGTGGCCAACTGGCAACAATCGTCAACCTGGCACCTACCTTCACCGCCCAGTTGGCGGACAGGGGCCACGCCTTGGTGCTGGATCCCGGCGATGTCTTGCTTCTGCCAAACCAGGGCCTGCGAAAAACCCTGCTGCACTCGGTCTTTTGCGCCTCGAGCGAGGCTACCTACGGCCTCTCCATGGCGATCCGCGAAAGCCAACCCGTGCGTGAGTTCGACCAGACCGTTCATCGTTTGGGAGCAGGACGGAAAAAGAGTCGTTCTGGCGAGCACGGTTCAGCCAAGCGCAATTCAAGGGCGCGAGGCAGAGGCCCGAAAGGGTAGAGTCTCACCCAACCATGGCCTCCGCCCGCAGCATGAGCAAGACCAACGACGCGACTCTGGAGCAGATCCTTGGCGCCCACGGGGGCGGCCAGCTGTTGGAAATCGACGCCGCAGGTCAAGGGCCGCGCATCCTGCGCGCCGCCAGTGCCCGACCGGAAAGCCCCCTGGACCTGTCCAGCTTGAGTGCCGGCCTTGCCCCTGGAACTCCCCTGCTGGTGCAGGTCCCCTCTCAGCCCAGCTCCCAGGATCTGACCGCCTGGCGCAACGCTCTTTGGCCAGAATTTCATGTGGGTGCCCTCTGGACCAGCGTGGCGGGACAATTGACTCAGACCACCCTGCAGGGCGTGCAGGCGAACAAGGGCTCCGGTCAAGTCGCCGGGGTGATCCTGGTGGCCGCCCCACGCCACGAAGTCCTGGCCCCCAAAGCCACCATGGAGAAGTTCGACGCCAATGCGGCGGGCTGGAATGGTTTTCCTGGCACTCCGAGTTACCGACACTTCCGCTGGATGCGGCGCACAGTTGCGGACCTGGCGGGTAAGAGCTCCTTCAAGCGCATCCTGGACTTTGGCTCAGGTGCGGGCTGGGTTGGCATCGAAGCGGCCTTGAAGAACCCAGGCGCTTCCCTGGCAGCCTTTGATCCTTCCCCTGAGATGGTACGCATCGCCGGCGAAAACGCTCAGGCCCAGAACATAAGCGACTTCACCGGGCGCGTTGGTTTTGGCGAAGCGCCGCCCTTTCCCGGCGCGGGCGAAGCGCAATTTGATCTTGTGCTCTCTTCGGGGGTGATCAGTTTTTCGTCCGACCCAGAAGCCTGGCTCGACGGATTGGTAGCCACGTTGGCCCCCGGAGCAACCCTGGTGATCGGCGATGCACACCGAGGCTCTTTGGGATTCAAACGGCGACGGCAGAAAAAGCCCCTGCTCCCCGTGCGCGAATTGTCTGCCTGGCGCCGAGAAGATGTACGGCGTGCGTTGGAACGACGGGGTTTGAGCTTCGAGTGCTGGGGGGGCTACCAACTGACCCGCCCAGTCCCCGAGTTGATGCATCTCAATGAGACACGGCTCAAGGGCCTCCTGGCCTGGCCACTCTTATTGCTCAACCAAAGTGCCGCAGCCCTCAATCGCAACCTGGGACTGCCCGGACAGGACCGTTTTGACTCCTGGGTCATGCGGCTCTCACGGCCCCTGGCTTGATTTGCATGTTAGAGGAGTGTCTTCGCCCCCCACTCACGCCAGATTTCTGACCATTCCCGCCAGACCGAGCAGAGAAAAAGCAACCTGACGCCCTCAGCAGGGTTGAAAGCCCGAAGATAGGAGAACTGCCCTTCGGCCTTCGATTCTCCTCTGAGATAAACGAAAACGACCATGATCAAGACCACTCAAATCCTCAAGCTCCTGGCGCCCTTCGCGCTGCTTCTCCCGGCCCAAGCCCAGGACTGCGAGCAGGGCTCCTGCGGAAACCAGGAACGCGCCCAACGCACCTCCATTCAGGACCCCGCTGACCGCCCCAGCGATCGCGCTGGTCTTCGAAAGCGCCTGCTCAAGAAGTATGACGCCAACAAGGATGGCAAGCTCGATCGCAAGGAGATGGCTCAGGCCCGCAAGGACGGCGCCCTGCCCGGACGCGGCGAGCGCGGTGGCGACGGTCAGAAACCCAAAGACGGCAAGGGTCAAAAGCCTAAGGACGGCAAAGGCAAGAAGCCCAAGGACGGCAAAGGCCAAGAGCCCAAGGATGGAGCAGATCGGCGCGCCCGCTTCCTGAAGAAGTACGACACCAACAAAGACGGCAAGCTCGACCGCAAGGAACTGGCCCAAGCAAGAAAAGACGGCGCTCTTCCCGGACGGGGCGAGAGCGGTCAAGGCCCAACGCCCCAGGACCAGAGAGGTCAGCGGGCCCGCCTCCTCAAGAAGTACGACGCCAACAAGGACGGCAAGCTCGACAAGAAGGAACTGGCCCAGGCCAAGAAAGACGGTGCCCTTCCCGGACGGGGCGAAGGCGGTGAAGACCCGACGCCTCAAGAACAAAGAGGTCGGCGGGCCCGCCTCCTGAAGAAGTACGACGCCAACAAGGACGGCAAGCTCGACAAGAAGGAGCTGGCCCAAGCCAAGAAAGACGGCGCTCTTCCCGAACGGGGCGCGGGCGGCGATAGTGGCAAGAAGCCCAAGGACGGCGAAGGGGAAACCCCCAAGAAGCGCAAAGGCAAGCGCGGCAAAATCGGCTGAGCCCAGGCGGCCAACTGCGAGCACGGCGGATCGACCTTTACCGGTCTCCGCCCAGCTCGAGGGCTCCTTTCACTGTCTCGGCCAGACAATTCTGCCCGCGTGGATTTGGATGCCCGTCGGTGTCCTCTCGGTAGGTGGAAAGTCCCTCGTCAAGAGGTGCCGCGAGTGCCCTGAGACCAGAGATCTGATGAATCTTGTGCTGGGCCAAAAACGCCTCTGCCTGCTTCCACATCCGAACTTCCATTTGCACAAGGTCCTTGAATTCGAGCCCCAGCTCTCGGGGATCCTCAAGGCGACCTGAGAAGACCAACTCCTTGGTAGGAATCAGCAGGACCGCAAAGGTCGTACCTGCTAGGCGGCACTTGTCTGCCATGCCTTTCAGTGAGCTAAGGGCAATCCTCAAACCCTCGCCAATTCTGGGGTCATCCAAGTTGAGTGCAAATTGCCGGTAGGCTGGCGTCATCACCGTACGTACGGAGCCCTGCTCAAAACAAACACTACGCCCAGGTTGAAGCCTTGCCTGTATGAGAGCCCGCTCCCAGGGACTCCCCCGCCATGTATCGCGCATGGACCGCAGAGCACCCACCACACGTGAGTTCTCCGACAAAAAAGCACGCAGGCGGTTCTTGGATGTCAGACTCGATTCAATACTCGCCACAAGCGGCATACTCGCCTCTAGGTCCAGGACTTCCTGGACAACTGAAGCGCTCTGGTTGCGAAGTTCTGGGGCCCATTCACCACCGTAGGCCAGGGAAAAACAGTCAAAGAGGTCATTCCCGGCGTACAGAGAGGCAATTATTATTCGTGGCTGAAGAGCCAACGCCTCTTCCAAGAGGATTGACTCGTGCGCTGGACCGCAGCCTGGATAGGCCATGCTGTAGACAGTCAGGCCGCTGATCTCCCCTAGGACCTGCGGCCAAGCCTGATGCCGGTCGACGCCAGAGCCATAGGTCTGCGAGTCACCGAGGGCCACCACATCGGCTGCTAACAAGGCCTCTGCATTTCGAAACCCTCGCTTGTCGTGACCGGGTCGCGAGGGCTTAGGGCGAAAGCCCAGACGATCGTCAAAGACAAACATCTCCGACAATTCCTCCCCGTCGCAATCGAGAACTACGGCTACTGATGGGGAAACAGCAACCCAAGCCCTCAGGACAAGCTCCAGCCCAAGGAAGCACAATGAGCCCGTGAAGAGGAATGACAGGACTGTGGCGAGCGCGACTCTCATGCTAAAGCGCCCTGATCAGGACAGGACGTAATCGTATTCAGGCTCTTGCAAGGCTTCCCCATTGGCCCTGTATCCCACCCAGCCCAACAATCCAAGAATCAGCAAGAGCCAGAGTGGCCATGTACGCCGCAAGAAAGACATGTAGAAGGGCAGGATCGGGTGTGTCAACATTTGCGCTGCACTCCTAAGAGGGCCTTGCGATCATAAGGGGAAGCTGGCAATCCAGAACCGAGAATAGCGGATTCTGCAACGGCTGGACAAGCCGGCTTCAGGAAGCCCCGTCAACCGCCTGTTCAGGGGATGAATCTCCCGGGGCTTTCTGACGCTCGTCCTCAAGCAACTTGAGAGCAGCGTTGGCCCGCCCGCGACCCGCGTACTCCTGCCAGCTCGCAGTACCGTAGTCGATCAGCTTGGCAAGCATCCCGGGAAGGTCTTCCCGTGAGACGATCGCGTCCAA